>Ga0216301_1000001_pt1 | contig 131816 bp, 121 predicted proteins | sample 4hB_Boncat_minus_FD_156203 | JGI IMG/M metagenome (GOLD analysis project Ga0216301, IMG submission 156203) | Terrestrial sediment cell enrichment communities for BONCAT metagenomics from Utah, United States - 4hB_Boncat_minus | ecosystem: Environmental > Terrestrial > Deep subsurface > Rock...
GTCGTGAGCCCACTCTCCGAACCTTAAACAAGGTTCCTGAGGTTGCCGTCCTGTAGTTGCTACTCCGAAGAAACCTTCGGCGCCGCTCCCTCTGGGATAGCCTCCGCCCCTGTCATCTGAGGAGCGTTTGGATCGTTGGTTGTTGCCGCAGGTGCGGTCGATGCCTCTTCCTCAGGCTTTGACGAGCAGCCGAAGGCGCAGAAGACGCCCAAGGCGAGAACTAAGATCAAAAGCCTCTGCATGTTTACTTGGTTCGATCCGGTCGGAAGTAGCACGTGTAGTTGGACGCCGGGTTCCACTCGGGGTTGCCGTCACCGTCTAGGCTGCACTTCCAGAAGCGGGCGTTCGATCCATTCGAAGCCACCTGAGCATACGGATCGTTGAAGATTCCCGGCCCGAATGCGACAGCGCTGGGGGCGATGGTGTTGCCCACGGTAAACGCCTTAGCGGACGTGTCAGTGCGAACCATTGGGGATCGTCGGCGGCTGAAAACCCAAACCGAGTTTCCAGTTGGGTCGGTGCTGAACATTCCGTCGTTGCCGGTGGTAGCGGTGCCGGTGACGCTCGAAGGAGCACCGCCCGGGTTGAACCGGCAGTCGGGTGCCGTACCGCAGTTCAGCGACGGGTTCGCGGAAGACCGCCCCTTGACGTTGACCGCGCCTTGACCAGGCCACAGCAGAATTGCCAAAGAAGGAGAGTTGATCGAAGAAGCCGAGTACGAGTGAAGCAGGCCGTTCATCGTCAGTACGGTCTTGGCCGGGGTGACGCCATCCTTCCAGGTGTCGGGGAACTGAAACTCCTTCAGGCCGTTGACTTCGTACATGGGATAGCTCTTGACATAGGGCTGGATGCTGTTGCCCCAGGAATTAGCGGCCATGTCAACGCGCTCGGGGGTTTGCCAAGGCGCGTTCATAACGACGTTAGCGGGGGTAGGGTGAAGCAGTCCAACGCCCCAAGCGCCGGCCGGTGATTCCGGCCGCTTGCCCATCGCCAGCGGAAAGATATCGTCGTTGTCCGTGGCGTACATGACCATCGCCGTGCCCAATTGCTTGGTGTTGCTGATGACGACGGTGATCTTAGCGGACTCTTTGGCCTGGGCGAAGACGGGGAAGAGGATAGCGGCGAGGATCGCGATGATGGCGATGACGACGAGCAGTTCAATAAGTGTAAAAGCTTTTCGTGGCAAGAGGAATTCCTCCGAGGAAAGAATGGGGTTAGTCGAGCAATTGGCCGGTTAACCCTGCCGTGGCGAAAAAATCTCCTGCTCCAAAGTGGGCAGGAAGACCTAGTGTAACACAGGTTCTTAAAGAAGGGGGAACTTTTTAACGACCGCTCACATCTTCGGAGCCCGTTTTGCCTTCAAAGCTCTCGCCAGCATGCGGCATCTGCACGTCCTCGACAGCAGGGCCGCGGTCGCCGTGGTCGAAGAAAACGTCCTCGCCGCCCAGCGGGTACTCCTTGCGGAGCGGATAGCCCACCCAGTCGTCGGGAAGCAGCCAACGCTGCCCCTCGGGAAGCTCGTTGCCCTCGAAGATCACGCCGAACATGTCCGCGATCTCCCGCTCCGGGTACTCCGCGCCCAAGAAGACGTGCTTCAGGGTGGGGACGCGCTGGCCATCGTCGACGCCGATCTTTACGAAGATGCGGGAGTTGTGCTTGAGGGACATGAGGTTGTAGATGACCTCGAAGCGCTCCGTCAGGTCGCGCTCATGCTCCCACTGGCTGTAGTCGGCGCCAAGGCACTCGGAGAAGTACCCGTAGTCAAGGTCGGGATCTTCCTTTAGGAGCTTAATGACCTCGACGATGTCCTCGCGGCGGACGCAGATAAAGGTGTCGCCGCGGAATTCCTTGACCTTGAGCAGCGTGTCGGGCATCGCCTCGCGCACACGCACGACCTCCGGCCGCTCTTGGACAACTGGCTGTTCGGTCTGGGCTTCAGTGGCGTCCATTACTTCGTGCCTCCGCCGACGCCAACGAGGGTGTTCTCTTGGAGCACGAACTCTCCCGCAGCTGGGGCACCGATTCGATCCACCTCACCAAGATTGGTCGTCTCGTCCCAATCGATGGCTCCTACGCGGATCGCATACGCGTAGCCGAGAATCCAGGTTGCCATGTACGCGATGAACTCGAAGAACGAAAACACCATGAACTGGGTGTCCGAGCCCTTGAACACCGTGTACCAGCTCCACAAGAAGACGGCTTCGATGTCGAAGAGGATGAACACGATGGCGACCAAGTAGAACTTGATCGGGAAGCGCTCATGGGTGTCGCCCACGGGCTCCACGCCGCACTCGTAGGGTGATGACTTGTACGGCGTGGACTTCTTGGGTCCGAGCAACCAGCTCAACGTCACCATGGCGCCGCACAAGACGGCTGCCAATCCCATCAGAACAAGGATCCCCAGGTACTGGCCCTGCATGGACCGGAGGATACCAGCCATTGCCCGATTGCCGATTGCTGGATTAGGAGACGTGAGGGTTGAGCATTGAGGGTTCAGGTCCAGTTCCCCGTCGTTAGAGGACGCTGCAACGCCGCAGCCGGTACGCTCTAGCCTGAATGACATACGTGGATCTGGTTCAGCCGCTTTTGGAGCGGCGCGACCTGTCGCCGGAGCAGGCGACGTCCCTGATGCAGTACCTCGTCAGTGGAGAAGCTACCGAGGCTCAGATCGGCGGCGCGCTGATCGGGCTGAGGATGAAGGGGTGTACGACTCGGGAGCTGGCGGCATTTGCGTCGGTACTGCGGGCCAAGGCCGCCTCCCTGGGGCACTCGTTCGACGACCTAGTCGACACCTGTGGGACTGGGGGCGGGATCCCGTCGTTCAACCTCTCGACCGCCGCGGCTATCGTGGCCGCGGCGGCGGGCGTCCGAGTGGCCAAGCACGGGAACCGAGCGGTGACGAGCCGGTGCGGCAGCGCCGATGTGCTCGAGCACCTAGGCCTACGGATCGGTGGGGATTCGGAGAGTTTGATCCACATCCTTGAAGCCGTAGGCTTGGTGTTTCTTTTTGCTCCGGCCCACCACCCAGCGATGCGTCACCTGGGCAAGGCGCGCCGTGAGCTAGGAGTGCGTACGGTATTCAACCAATTGGGACCGCTGGCTAACCCGGCCGGAGCAAAGCGCCAGCTTATCGGCGTTTACGAGGTCGGCTTAATGCGGAGCATGGGCGAGGCGCTCCGTGAGCTCGGAACGGACCGGGCGTTGATCGTCCACGGAAAGGACGGCCTGGACGAAATTTCTCCCGTCACCGGGACTGAGTATGTGAAGGTGTGGGATGGACGTGTCTCCTCGGGAACCCTAACACCCGCCGATTTCGGACTAGAACCGCTCGACCCTTCGGTTCTAGAGCCGGGCGAGGATGTGGCGGAAAACGCACGGATCCTACGGGAGGCCATCACCGACGCCGACTCGCCGAGAGCGGCCGCTGTGTTGCCGAACGCCGCCGCCACGATCTGGATCGCGGGCATTGAGAATGACCTTAAAAGCGCGGTGGAGCGGGCACGGATGGTGATCCAAACGGGACGGGCGGCGGAGAAGCTGGAGCAGCTTCTTCTGGTTGGAGGTAACGAATGAGCGTCCTCCAGCGCATCTTCGACCACAAGCACGGGGAAGTGGCGGCTGCCCGCGAGCGGATCTCGGTAGTGGACCTGAAGGCCCAGGCCTTGGACGCGGAGCCGCCGCGAGGATTCCTTCGCGCCCTGATGCGCAACGACGGCCTCGCCCTGATCGCGGAGGTCAAGAAGGCCAGCCCCTCAAAGGGAGTCATCCGCCCGGACTTCGATCCGGTAGAGATCGCCTGCGCCTACGAGCGAGCGGGAGCCGATGCCCTAAGCGTCTTGACCGACGTCCATTACTTCCAGGGAAGTCCGGAGAACCTGCGCTTGGCCAAGGCGAACACATCCTTGCCTTGCCTTCGCAAGGACTTCATCGACCACGAGTACCAAGTCTACGAGGCGCGGGCGTGGGGGGCGGACGCAGTGCTGTTGATCGTGGCGGCCTTAGAGGACGCTCAGCTAAAGGACCTCCACGGTTTGATCCAGTCGCTGGGGATGGATGCGCTGGTCGAGGTCCATACGGAAGAGGAAGCAGAACGGGCATTGGAGATCGGGGCGCCTTTGATCGGCGTAAATAACCGGGATTTGTCCGACTTTCACACCAGTTTAGAAACGAGCGAGCGGCTGCTGCCCATGATCTCACCCCTCGCCCTCGGCGTCAGCGAAAGCGCGTTGGAAACGCGGGCAGATTTGGACCGCGTTGAGGCCGCCGGAGCCCGGGCGGTGCTGATTGGCACCACCTTCTGCGCCAGTCCCGACATCGAGGCCAAGGTGCATGAGGTTCTCGGTCGATGACCAGGGTCAAGATCTGCGGCGTAACGCGCCGCGAGGATGCCAACCTCGCCCTCGACCTGGGGGCGGACGCCCTCGGATTTAATTTTGTGACGACGAGCCCTCGCTACATTGGCGACGACCTGCCCCGTTGGGTCTCCGAGTTACCACCGTTCGCGAACAAGGTTGCCGTCTTCGGTCGCGTCGACCGGGGCATCCCTACCGGAGTGTTCGACTTGGTTCAGGGCGTTGAATGGGATGTTTTTCCCCTGCCTTCGCCCAAGCGTCTGCACGTGCTCCGGCTCAGGCCCGGGCAGAAGGCGGACGATCTGGTTAACCAGACGATCAATGCGAACGCGATCCTCTTGGACGCCTATTCCGACGCCGCCTACGGCGGCACGGGCCATCGGGTGGACTGGGACCTCGCGGCGGAGATCGTGCAACGGGCCGCGCGTCCGGTCGTACTCGCTGGCGGCCTGACCCCCGATAACGTAGCCGACGCGGTCCGACGAGTGCGACCTTACGCGGTGGACGTCAGCAGCGGGATCGAGAGCGGCCCCGGCATTAAGGACCCGGCCAAACTAGCTGCCTTCATCGAAGCCGCCAAGGCCGCCTAAGTTATAGGGTGCGGTGGCCTGCCGCCGCTTTCATCAGAGAGCCTGCGAGCGTGCAGGGAGTGTGGGTTGTGCAGCAAGTCCGGGACATTACCAACATCTTAGACATCCCCGACATTCCAAACGCACCCCAAGGGACACGCTGGGTAAAGCGGCGGCAGGCCGCCGCACTCTAAAAGGGTTTACCGAAGCCGAAAAAAGTGCGGGAACGTTGAAAGGAGAGCAAAGCACGTCCCCGCGAGGCTTCACCAAGACCTCGTCCTTCGTATAACCGAGCGAACTCGGGGTGAGAACTTCAGCCTCTTGGCGTTGGTATGGAATTATAGCCACCCCCCCGTAATGCTTCGCGAGTGGCTATGTTGCGTAAGTTGGCGCAATCCCCGGCTAGCCGGTGAACACTGGCGCTGCCCTCTCCCGTTCGTTTCGGCTCCTATGGAGGCCATTCAGACTCAAATCGGGGCAAGAACTGACATTCTTGGCGCAGGCGCGCCCGCTTGGGAACCCCGTGGAAATTCGGGTGGTTGATGGTCCCGTAGGTATACTTCCTACCCATCCAACGAAGGGAGGTGCGCAGCCCTTGGCCGCCGCCATCGAAACTAAGCAGCTCACGAAAAGCTATAAGTCACGTATCCACGGCCGCGTCAACGTGGTCGACGCACTCGATCTTCACGTAGAGGAAGGCGAGATCTTCGGCTTCCTCGGCCCCAACGGAGCCGGGAAGACCACAACGATCAAGATGCTGCTCGGCATCATCTACCCGACCTCCGGCGAAGGCTACGTCCTCGGCAAGGAGATCGGCGACATGGAGGTCCACAAGCTGATCAGCTACCTCCCCGAGCGCCCTTACTACTACGAGCATATGACGGGCCTGGAGCTTTTGAAGTTCTACGGTTCTCTGTTCGGCCTCACGGACCAGAAGCAGTTCGAGGCTCTGCTCGAGAAGGTGAACCTTCACCGGGACATGAGCAAGACGATTTCGCAGTACTCGAAGGGTATGCAGCAGCGCGTCGGTCTGGCCCAGAGCCTTCTGAACGATCCGAAGCTTCTGTTCCTGGACGAGCCGACCGGTGGTCTCGACCCGATCGCCCACCGCGAGATCCGCGACCTCATCCTCAGCTTCCGCGACGAAGGCCGCACGGTCTTTATCTCGAGCCACGAGCTCAGCGAAGTCGAGCTGATCTGCGACCGCGTCGCGATCATCAACCGCGGCATCATTGAGCGGCAGGGCAAGCTCACCGACCTCCTTCGCGGTGGCCGCATCGAGATCACCGTCGACGGTGTTCCCGAGCAGCTCCTGAAGGACATGCGCATCAGCGACGCCAACGTGCGGACGCTACCCAGCGGGTTCCTGCTGGACATGCCTGAGGAGAACGACCCCAACAGCGTCATCGACGCGGTCCGCAACCAAAAGGGCACCATCGTCAGCATTGTTCCGCGCAAGAAGCGCCTGGAAGACCTGTTCGTCGAGACCGTCACCAGCAAGCCCGGTTCCACCGGCAAAAAGACCCTCACCGTTGAAGAAACCACGGGAGCTCCTAAGTAAGTGAGATCAATCTTCTCCATCGCCACCACCACCGTCGGTGAGGCGATCCGCAGGCGCGTTCTGCTGATCATCCTTCTCATCGGCGTCCTCTTCCTCGTCGTCGCCCCCGGCCTCGGGGTCCTCTCGGCTCGTTCGGAAACGACCGTCCTGCGCGGCATGATGCTGGGAATCATCCAGCTCACCAGCGCGGTGATCGCCATCGTTCTTACCGTTTACATGATTCCGAACGAGATCGAGCGGCGCACGATCTACACGATCCTCAGTAAGCCGGTCCAGCGCTGGCAGTTCCTCATCGGCAAGTACCTGGGCGCGGTACTCGCGCTAGGGCTGATGATGCTGCTGATGACCACCGTTCTCGTCTTCACCTTCTGGCTCCAGCAGCGCGACGCGTCGGCGGTCGCGGATCTTGTGAAGGCGCCGGTGATGTACTTCGTGCAGATGAGTCTGCTCGCGGCGGTCGCGATCTTTTTCTCGACCTTCGTGTCGCCGCTGGTGAACTTCTTCCTCACCGGAGGCATGTACCTCCTCGGCTCGCTGTTCAACCCCTTCTTCCAGACGCTGTCGGAAAGCCAGGGGACGCCCGCGTTGGCGAAAGTCTTCGCGCAGATCGTGAACACGCTGCTGCCGAACTTCGCGAACTACAACGTCCAGAACCCGATCATCAACCCGCAGACGCAGATCCAGAACGAGGCGGCCTACTACCTGCAGGTCACCATTTACGGACTTTTCTACATTGGCATCCTGCTCGTCGGCGGAATCCTAGTTTTTGATCGTAGAGAGGTCTGATCACGATGAAAAGGCGACTCAGCCCCCTCCTCATAGGCTTTTTGGCGCTCTGTTTGATCGGCCAAGGATTCCTTCAGCGGGCTTCGATCTTTCCCCGATGGGTGAGAGACTACAGTCCGGGCGAAGGCAAGATGGTGTCCGAAGGCCTGTCACCCGACCAGATGCTGTTCGCCCTCACGGGGTTCCGCGAGATGATCGCGGGCATCCTGTGGGTTCGCGCGGACTCGTTCTTCGATAGCGGCAACTACGACGCGATCCTGCCCGTGATCCGGCTCGTCACGATCCTCGATCCGAAGCAGATCGACGTGTACGCGACCGGCATGTGGCACATCGGCTACAACTTCACCGACGAGGAGCAGCGCTCCGACCGCCGGTACATCCCATCGGCACTCGCCCTTGGAAAGGAGGGTGCCCGCCAGAACGACAAGACGTACGAGATGTACTTCGAGACGGGCTGGATGTGGTACCACAAGATCGACGACAGCTACCCGAACGCCGTCAAGTGGTTCGAGACCGCGCAGCAGCAGAAAGACATGCTGACCGCGCGCAAGAACCTCCTCTCCAACGCCTACGAGCGCAATGGTGAAGTGGACAAGGGCGTAGACCTGCTCTACCGCCTGTTCGATGACGCAAAGGCTAATGCGGCGAAGAAAGATGCGGCGTACGGCGACCGGCAGAACCGCGACACGCTGGAGAACAAGCTCGACACGATGCTGGTTCGAACGGTGCAGCGCGGCTACGTCGCTCAGAAGGAAGGCCGTCCGCTCACCGGCTACGATGTGAACCCGCCCTTCGACGTTGGCTTCAGCGTCAAGGCCTCGGTTGTCGAGCCTCGAGTGATCCGCTTCGAGGGAACCTGGAACGTTCTGCCCGTAGGAACCCGCATCCGGGCCGTCCTGAAGGACGCGGATTACCCCAACGCGGAGCCCGCGGGCATGAAGTGGGACATGTCGAACAGCGTGAACCTCGACCCGCCGCGGGACAAGACGTTCATGCAGGACCAGCTCTTCGTTCGCAACCGACGGTTCAACCGTAAGGTCGACATGAGCAAGGACCCGACGATGTACCCGTTCACCTCCGACCGGTATCTGCTCGAGTTCTACTACAACCCGCGGAGCGCGCCCCCGCACATCCAGGACAAGTTCTCCTGGAACGGTGAGGGCATGACGGACAAGAACTTCCTGAACACGGAGATCCGCCCGGGCCAGCGCGTCGTCTACGCAACGCTCGAGCTCACGAAGGATCAGATCCTTCGCCGCGGCGAATGGCAGGACCGAGTTCCGGTCGTTCGGACCAAGAACTACGCCGAGAAGGCGACCAACGCCGACGACGTCCTGTTGGACATCCCGTCGCTCCGGACCAAGTAAAGCCGGAGCAAGAACGACGAACGCCCGGCCACCAATGGTGGCCGGGCGTTCGTCGTTCTTGCTCCTTCATTGCTCGATTGTCGATTGCTTCATTGCTCGATTGTCGATTGCTTGATTGCTCGATTAGGAGCGTGGAGGATTGAGCGTTTAGCGTTGAGGTGGGGCTAGTCTTCGTCAGAGCACGCCGCAACGCCGCAACGCCGCAACGCCGCAACGCCGCAACGCCGCAACGCCGCAACGCCGCAACGCCGCAACGCCGCAACGCCGCAACGCCGCAACGCCGCAACGCCGCAACGCCCTCTTCTGCTAGAATCAGATGCCGGGAACCGCGCGGCGGCAGGTTGGTGAACCTCCCCAGGGCTGGAAGGCAGCAAGGATAAGTCGATTCTCCGTGCGACGCGTCATTCCCGGTACTCCTCGTTGCTGACGTTCGATGGGTAATGCCTCGGGGCTGAGCCTTGAGCCATCTGCGATCGATCGTCAGCCATCACTGCCCGTGTCCTACCTCTCCCTTTACCGCAAGTACCGGAGCCAGACCTTCGGCGATCTGATTGGGCAGGACCACGTAGTCCGCACCGTTCAGAACGGGATCTCGTCGGGTCGGATCGCGCACAGCTACCTCTTTACCGGTCCTCGCGGGACGGGAAAGACCTCAACTGCGCGTCTCCTAGCGAAGGCTCTTTGCTGCGAGCATGGTCCGACGCCCGAGCCGGACAACACCTGCCATATCTGCGAGGCGATCACCGCCGGCAACTGCGTGGACGTCATCGAGATGGACGCGGCTAGCGAGTCGGGCGTCGACGACATCCGCGAGCAGATCGTTGAGGTCACTGAGTACCAGCCGATGATGTGCCGCTACAAGGTCTTCATCATCGACGAGGTCCACGACCTCTCGCCGAAGGCGTTCGATGCCCTCCTGAAGACAGTCGAGGAGCCGCCTCCCCACATCATTTTCATCCTTGCAACGACGGAGTTCAACAAGGTTCCGCCGACGATCCGGTCGCGTTGCCAGAAGTACGAGTTTCACCGCGCCAGCATGAACGACCTCGTGTCGCGCCTGAGCTACGTGGCGGAGCATGAAGGGGTTCAGGTCGATCCCCCGGCCATTGCCGCCATCGCGAGGATGGCCGACGGCGGCTACCGCGACGCCCTCACTTTGCTAGAGCAAGCGATCCTGACGAGCGAGGAAGGCCGGATCACCTTGCAACAGGTCTACGACCAACTCGGACTGGTTCCGGAAGAAGTCGTAGACGGCCTGCTCCTGGCGATTAAGGAGGCGGACGTTCCTCGCATCATGGACCTGCTGGCTGAGGTGGCAAGGCTCGGTCGCGATCCGCGGGCGATCCTGGAGTCGATGCTCTTCCGGCTCGCGGACCTTACCCGAGCGTCTTACCAGGTGCCGGCAGGCACTCAAGAGGCAACCCGGGAAGCCTCGCTCCACGAGACGGCGGCTCGGCTGGGCCGCGACTTTATCCTTCGCCTGCGGGGCGGCCTGGCCGAAGCGCACAAGGTAATCCGAGACATCTCTCTGCCCCGTCTGTGGCTGGAGTCAGAGCTTGTTCGACTCTCGATGCCAACCCCTGCGCCGATCGTCGCTGTTCCGGCCATTCAGCCGGCGTCGGCCAGGCGCGAGGCCTCTGCGGCCGTTGGGGCTAGGGAGGCTCCGGTCGTTTCTCCGGAAAGGGAGCCTGAGCCCGCTGCAGTCGCCGTGGCCCCTCCGCCTCCAAGCGAGCTGCCTTCCTCAAACGGCTCTGCCAACTCCGATGACGGCCATTGGTCGGCGATTTTGGAGGAGCTCGGAGCGGTCTCCCGCACGCTCGGCATGAAGCTCATTGGGAGTCGCCTGGTGGGTAACGACGGCTCCAAGGTCACGGTCGAGTTCAACAAGGAGAGCTTCTACGACTGGGTGCGGGAGCGGCCGAAGGTCGTGGCGGAAATCACCCGCTGCATCCAGGCCAAGCTTGGCCATCACTACACGATCGACCTTCTATTGAGCAAGCAAGAGCCTGGTTCTGTCGAACCAGTGGCGGTAGAATTGCCCGCAGAGGGGCAACGACTCGAACAACTCGCACGCGAGGTGTTCGGCGCGCAACCTCCTCAGCCTCCAACTTCGTAATCAGGCAATCTTATGAAACTTCCTAAGAACTTCGGCGGCCAAGGCTTCGGCGGCATGATGAAGCAGATGCAGGACGCGATGGCGCGGGCGCAGGACCTGGAGCAGGAACTGGCCAATGAGCGGATCGGTATCGACAAGGGGCCGATCAAGGCGCTGTTCGACGGCACCGGCCAACTCCTCCGCATCGCCATCGATCCGGCCATCGTGGACCCGGACGACGTTGAGGCGCTCGAGGATTTGATCGTCGGCGCAGTGCGCGACGGCTTCAATCAGGCGACTGAACTCCGCAATGCGAAGGTCCAGGGCATCATGCCCAACCTGCCTGATATCCCTGGCATATAAGGTCGCTTGGGCCTCACCGGCTTGAGGCGTTGAAGCGCGTTTGGACGTATATAGAAAGGGTCCTGCTGCTTCAACGCCCGATCCTCTGACGCCTCCATGCTCTTTGCCCGCCCCCTTGCCGAACTGATTTCTGAGCTTGAAAAGCTCCCTGGCGTCGGACCGAAGTCCGCACAACGTCTGGCCTACCACCTCCTCCGCGTGCCCGAGCACGAGGCGAACCGGCTGGCCGACTCGATCAAGAACGCGAAGCAGAAGCTGCGGTTCTGCGCCCAGTGCCAGAACATCTCTGAGCAGGAGCTTTGCGAGATCTGTCGCGACGGACGCCGCGATCGCTCGACCATCTGTGCGGTGGCGGAGCCGCGGGACATCGCCGCCATCGAGCGCATCCACGAGTACAAGGGCACCTACCACGTCCTCCACGGCCTCCTGAGCCCGATGGACGGAGTGGGTCCCGAGCAACTGCGGGTGAAGGAACTCCTCAACCGACTAGCGGACGGGGAAGCGGAGGAGATCATCCTCGCCACCAATCCCACGATCGAGGGAGACGCGACCGCTCTGTACTTGGCGAAGCTGCTAAAGCCTATCGGGCTTCGGGTCACTCGCTTAGCGCATGGGATGCCGGTTGGGGGCGAGCTAGACTACGCTGACTCAGCGACTTTGCTGAGCGCCTTGGAATACCGGCGCGAGATGTAGCGGCCGACTACGCGGGCCGACCCCGGTGCCGTGGCCGTAAGCCGCCGCCTATTTGGGAAGCGAGCCAACGGGTAAGGACAGCGAGGGCGTGAGGGATGAACCAGTACAGGGAGACTCCGAACACAACGGCCGCGGCGGGCAGCACTTCGCCGGGGATCTGAAACCACCACGGCTGGCTCCTCGCTAGCCGAACGAGCTCTATCCGCTTGCTCTGATCGGCCTGCGTGGTTCCAATCAACCGCCTCATCGCGGGCAGGGCTCGCGCCCAACGCTCCCCCGCGGCCTCGAGGTCGGTGATGGTATGGAAGTTGGGGGCATCGCCACTCCCAAACCCTGTTCGGCCAGGAGCAATGGGCTCTCCGGCCACGTAGCGCTGGTATCCCTCCTCAATTTGGGCGAGGAACCGTCGATTCCTTTCCAGGTTCTTCAGGGACTCCACTTCTAGCGCCCTTAGGTTCGCTCGCTCAGCGCGATCAGGAGGCTCCAAGGGCAACGTAACGTAGGTGAAGGACTGGGCGACCGTGACCACGCACAGCAGCGGAACCAGCAGCGCGGAGAAGACGAGGATCTGGAGCCGGCGCACCCGCCAACTCTGGATGAGGAACACCACGAGCATGGCGAGCCAAACCAAGAGGACGTAGTTGGGCAGTGAGCGAGCGCTCATCATCCAGAGTTGAAAAGCCGTGCACACTACGGCGACCGCGGTAAAGGGTCCATCGACCATCGCTCGCTTCGGGCGATGGACATCAGACAAGCGCTGGATCAGGGCCTTTGGCTTGCCAAAGGCCTCAACCGCTTCCCGTTCCGCTTGCTCGGGTGGCGTACCCAACTCAACGCGTGCTTCGATAGCCGCGTCCAAATGAGCCCGAATCTCTTCGAGAAAAGCCTGCAACTCTGCTTCGTCCAGCCGTGGCCGTCCAAACTGCTCGATCTCTTGGAGAAGTCTCTGCTGACTGACTTCCGTTGGCGGTGGGACGGATGCCTGCCTTTGGCGAGTCGGGAGGATCCTTCGGAACCAGTCAGCCACGAGATCCCTCCGCCGATGTCGGCTTGGGCAATAGCACAGCGTTGACCGCATTAGCGAAGGCTTCCCAGGACCGCCGTTGCCGCGACAGTTCGTCGAGGCCCGCGTCCGTGAGCGAGTAGACCTTACGGGGCGGCTTCCCTTCCTGGGGGACCCACGTCGCGCACACCAAGCCTTGCTTCTCCAGCTTGTGCAGGGCTGGGTAAAGCTGACCCTCTCCGACTTGAAGTGCACGCTCGCTGATCTGTTGGATCCGCTTCGCGATCTCGTAGCCGTGAAGATCGCCCGTCTGCAGCACACCCAGCACCAATGCCTCCAGATCACTTTTGAACGCCACAGCTGCCTCTGATGTCAGTGTACATCAGTTTTAGAGGTACGCAAGCCAGTTCGCGCCATGGCTTGGCCAGCCAAACTACCTATACAACCAGGTTGTCCAGCAATTCGTCGTGACCGAAGTAGAAGTGCTGGGAGAACTCACCGGGACGTAACCAGATGAGGGCGGGAGGGAGGCCCCGCAGCACGAAGCCAGCAACCGCCTGTCCTTCCTGAGGCGTTACGGGACCGCCGTCTCGATCGGTCACGATCAGGTGCAGAAGGTCTTCTTCACCTTCGAACTGGTAGCGGAAGCTGGAGACGGTGCCCGAGAACTCGTTCGCTTCTAGCCCAATCGAGAGCAGGGCGAACTGGTCGCTGGGACGGGACAGAGTGCGGTCGAAGGCGGGCAGCTTGATCGTCCGGTTCTCGCGTACGTACTCCAGGATGCGGCGCATCACTTCGTCGCGGCGGAGTTGCTCCTCGGGGGTCGGGGTCATCGCGAGCGCAAAAGAATCAGGTGGCGGAGTGGGTGGGATTCGAACCCACGACCCGTTTTACCGAGTACGAGCTTTCCAGGCCCGCTCCTTAGACCACTCGGACACCACTCCACCTGGAAACCCTATTATGGCTCAATGGCCTAGCGAATGTGCGGCCTAGCGGGAATACTCACGCGATGCGATCCGTTTTCGCCAGCCTTCTTCTCTTCCTGCCGTTCTCGGCGCTTGCCCAATCGGAAGCCGACGTCGACCGATTGGTGAACGCCCAGGTAGCGAAGACAGGAAGCCCCGCCTACTCCATCGCCATCGTCAAGGATGGGAAGATCACCCTCGCCAAAGGGTACGGCTATGCGAATCTCGAGACCGGAACTCCAGCGACAGCAGAGACGGTGTACCGGATCGGGTCCGTCACGAAGCAGTTCAGCGCGACGCTGGTGATGCAGTTGGTGAACGAGGGAAAGGTGAAGCTCGACGACCCGGTCACCAAGCACCTACCGGAACTACCCAAGGCCTTCGAAGGGGTTACGGTGCGCCAGATCCTGAACCACACGTCGGGGATCAAGAGCTACACGAGCATCCCGAGCTTCGGGAAGCGTCTCCGAGAAGACGCGACGACCATGGACATGGTGAATATGGCGGCCACTGAGAAGCCCGACTTCAAGCCGGGCGAGCAGTGGGCCTACAACAACACGGGCTACATCCTCGTCGGGATGCTCGTTGAGAAACTCAGTGCCAAGCCTTACGCCACGGTGCTCCAGGATCGGATCACGAGTCCCCTCAAGATGGAGCAAACCCGGGTCAGCCGCCACGAAGAGATCGTCAAGAACCGGGCCAGTGGCTACGCGACTGAGCGAGGCAAACTGAGCAACGCCCAGTACATGAGCCTGACCTGGCCGTACGCGGCGGGGGCGATCGAGTCCACCGTAGTCGACCTGGCGAAATGGGACGCCGCTTTGTACGGCGAAGCTGTTCTGCCGCAGGCGGTTCTTAAGCAGATGTGGGAGCCGGCAAAGCTTGCCGGTGGAAAGACTTTCGGGTATGGGTTCGGCTGGTCGATTGCAAACGAGAAGGGCGTTCAACTGATCGACCATGGCGGCGACATCCCCGGGTTCAACTCGTACATTGGCCGGGTTCCGGGCAAGAAGACGACGGTGATCGTGCTCTCCAACGTGGAGGGTGGCCGGTCCGAGGACCTCGGCCGGAAGATCCTTGGCTTGACGATTCCCGAGCTTGCCCCCGCGGAAAGGAAGGTCATCGAGGACAAGGATCCGGCGGCCACGAAGTTTGCACGCGGCGTGCTGGAATCGGCGCTACGCGGCGACCTGAACATGGATCTATTGACTCCCGAGTTCCAAAAGATCCTGACGCCAGAGCGGCTCAAGGACGCCAGCGCAGGTCTTGGATCGCTCGGCACCCTTCAGCGTTTCGACCTGGTGGAGGCAAAGGAAGAGAACGGAATGCGGATCCGGACCTACCTGATCAAGCTCGGTACCACGGAGCTGACGGCGGTGTTCGCCCTAACGAAAGACAATAAGGTGGCGGGCCTCCAGATCCGAGCCTAGCCGTCGCCAGTTTAGAGTGCGGTGCCAAGACGCCGCACTCTAAAGCGTTTTCAGACTGGGAGCTTTTCAGCTCCCAGCTGCGTATAGGCGCGGTATCCGACGGAGCGGTCTGAGATTCGGACCTGCCGCCCCGCTTTCAGGCCCATGCGGATGAGAGAGGCCATCGTGCCGCCTTCGGCGACCTGGATGAAGTCCAGGCGCCGTGAGAGACAGGCGACGAGGCGGTCTCGGACGCGGTTGTTCACGCCGATAAAGTCAGCATCCGGGCGGAAGGGGCTTACGACGAGGTCCGTGGACGGGTCGAACTCGTAGCGCCAGAGCCGAGCGGCCCGGAAGGCTTCGTCCCGGAGATCGTTTCCGAGGACCTTGAAAAGACCGCGATCCAAGCAGAGGATCCTGGGTGAGCCCCACCGAAGTGGGACGACTGCCGAGCGTTGGTATTCCGGTCGGTCGTGGCCCGTTACCAGCACCTCGGAGTTCAAAACCCCCTCTTCGGTTAGCCGCTCGATGAGGTCAAGGTCTGCCGGAAGGGTGTTCCGAGAGCTCATGACGCAGAAGGTCTTCGCCTGGAGGAGCTTTGCGTTGCCGTAAAGGAAGAGCACGCCGGGCGGGTCCGGGTCCATCTCCTCGATGAGGGTCGGATAGTGGGCATCCGCCGATGTGACTAGGCTCACTCCGAGGCCGCTCAGACGATTCTCCAGTTCCTGGACCCGCTTGACCAACTCTTCCCGATTTCCCGAAAGGTTCATGACTGCCTTCGGCGTGAGGCGGTACTCCTCACGGTAGGCCTCGGGGGAGAGCCGCAAAAACTCTTCAGGTGTTCGATCGAGCAGGCCGTTCCGGGCGAGCACCCGGGTCACCGAGCGGCCACCCATGCCGGGGGTCATCGCCAAGAAGAGGGCGAAGGTGCGGGCCGGGATCTTGTTGTTCATTGACGGATGTCTTCCTGCACCAGTGGTTCAGTATGCCATCGGTCTGCTCAGGCGGCAATCCGTTGGGCGGCGCGAATGAGAAGACGAACCGCCCGGTCACCGGACCGGTTCATCTCATCGACCACTTCCTGGTGATCCAAGGGCGTCTCGGAAATCCCCGCCGCCAGGTTCGTCACGATGGCCAGGCACCCGTAATCGACCAGCGCTTCTCGCATTAGGATGGCCTCGCTCGTCGCGGTCATGCCAACGAGGTCACCACCGAGGCCCTTGTAGGTTCGAATCTCTTGCGGGGTCTCGTAGCGGGGGCCGTTGCCCGAGAGGTAGATGCCCTCCGGCTCGATCCGAAGCCCTAGGTCTCCCGCCGCCCCTAACAAGGCATGCCGGACGAGCGGACTGAACGGGTCCGTAAAGTCGCGGTGGACGACGTCTCGGCTGTAGAGGGTGAGGTTGCGGTAGGTAAGGTCCAAGAAGTCGGAGCAGGCGACCAGCGTCCCGGGTCCCCATTCGGGCCGCAGGCTTCCTACCGCCGCGGTAGCCAAGCACGCCTTCACCCCGAGTTGGCGGAGGCCGTGCGCCATCGCCGCATAGTTCACCTTGTGCGGCGGCACCTTGTGCCCGGCGGAGTGGCGGGAGATCAGGAGGAGGGAGACTCCTTCGACCTCGACATGCCGACCGCGGAGGATGCCGGAAGGCGTCGGTACATGAAGGGGCTTTCCGCCGTAGGCAAGCAACCGATCCCCAATCCCCGTTCCGCCAATCACGCCCACGTCGATCTTCACGGAAGGGATTTTGGCACTGCTTGTGCGGGAAGCGTTGAGGGTTGAGCAATAAGCTTTGAGGAGGTCCTAGCCTTCGCCAACCTTCAACGCTCAACTCTCTCCAATCAAGCAATCGGCAATCGAGCAATCGAGCAATGCCAAAATCCCCCCCATGACCCTGCGCGAGGTCCTGCACGCCCACATTCCGACCCTGAGCCCTGAGAGCACCGTCCGCGATGCGGTGGACAAAATGGACATCTACCAGTTCCCCGCGCTGGTGGTCGTCAACGACTCGATGGAACCGTTGGCGGTGGTCACGGAAGGCGACATCTGCCGGGTGGTCTCCACTCGGGACAGTCTCACGAGCATGGCGAACGAGCCGGCTTATATCTACGGGAGCGCCGACCCCACCTCAATGCCTGCAGATACCGAGATTGGGGAGGCCTTTCACAAGATGCTCAACAGCGGGCTTACGATCTTGCCCGTGATGGATGACGAACGATTGGCAGGGATTGTGCTGAGGGTTGATCTCATGCAGGCCATGTTGCTCGACATCGCCGCTAACGACTAACGGTAGTTTCCCCTAGACACTGGAGAGCCCATTCCATGATCCAAGAAGGCCAACCCTTTCCCGACTTCTCGCTGACTGATCAGGACGGCAACCTCGTTACGCTGAGCGACCTCAAGGGACAGAAAGCCGTCGTGTACTTCTATCCCAAAGACGACACGAGCGGCTGTACCGCGGAGGCTTGCGAGTTCAACGAGGCGATACCGACGGTGCCGGAAGCGAGGGTGATCGGCATCAGCCCCGATGGAACGAAGAGCCATCGCAAGTTTGCGGACAAGTACGGCTTGGGCTTCACCCTTTTGTCGGATCCAGACAAGGTGCTTCTGGAGCCGCTCGGGCTTTGGATCGAAAAGTCGATGTACGGCCGCAAGTACATGGGTGTCGACCGGACGACCTTCGTGCTGGACGAAGAGGGGATCGTGCGGCGCATCTACCGGAAGGTCAAGCCCCAGGGGCATGCCCGAGCGGTATTGGCGGAGTTGACCTAAAGTAAACTGCGCGCATGACGGACAAGGTCACCGCTCCGAAGATCCGCGCGATGAAGAAGCGGGGAGAGCGGATTGTCTCCGTCACCGCTTACGACGCGACCTTTGGGGCAATGGCCGATGAGGCGGGCGTCGATCTGATCCTTGTAGGCGACTCTGTAGGAAACGTGATGCTGGGCTACGACACTACGGTTCCCGTTACTCTTGACCAAATCGTGCATCACACCAAGGCAACTCGCGCGGGGGTCAGCCGCGCGCTTCTGGTGGCCGATCTTCCGTTTGGAAGCTATCAGGTTTCGACCGCGCAGGCAATGGAGAGCGCCATCTGCCTGATGAAGGCGGGAGCGGACGCGGTGAAGCTCGAGGGCAACTACAGCGAAGCCATTAAAGCGATGGTTAGGGCCGGTATCCCGGTGATGGGGCACGTGGGGATGACCCCCCAGTCCGTCAATAAGTTTGGTGGATTCCGAGTGCAGGGGCGCGGTGAAGCGGCGGACCAGGTGGTGGATGATGCCAAAGCCATCGACGATGCCGGTGTCTTCTCGATGGTCTTGGAGTTGGTTCCAGCGGAGCTTGCCAAGGTTATTTCGGCAGAGGTCGGCGCACCGACTATCGGCATAGGGGCCGGGCCCGAGTGCGACGGCCAGATTCAGGTGCTTCACGACGTTCTAGGACTATCGCCAAAGGTGCACAAGCACGCCAAGCGGTACGTATCGGGTCATGAGTGCCTGGTGGATGGGCTACGCCAATACTCGGAGGAGGTCCGATCCAGTGCGTTCCCGGAGGAAAAGCACAGCTTTTGAAGATCGTTTCCTCCATTTCGGATCTTCAGCTCGATAGGAGCCAAAGAATTGGATTTGTTCCAACGATGGGTGCTTTTCACGAAGGGCACCTCTCGTTGATGAGGACGGCGAAGCGGGAGAACGAGTGCGTGGTGGTGTCCCTATTCGTGAACCCCACGCAGTTTGGCCCCAAGGAGGATTTCACCCGATATCCGCGGAACTTAGAGCGGGATGCGGAGATGGCGTCCCAGGCGGGGGTGGACGTTCTTTTCGCTCCTCCCGTTTCTGAGATGTATCCACGCGTTGCCGCCTCCATCCACGTCCCGGAGGTAACCGAGAGGTGGGAGGGAGCGGTGCGGCCCGGCCACTTCGACGGGGTCGCCACCATCGTGTGCAAGCTGTTCAACATCGTGCGGCCGAGCGTTGCCTACTTCGGCTACAAGGACCTGCAGCAGTGCCTCGTCATCAAGCGGATGGTCGAGGACCTTAACCTGCCGGTCGAACTCTCGTTCCAAGAAACGACAAGGGAAGGGGACGGATTGGCCATGTCCAGTCGGAACGCCTATTTGAGCCCAGAGGATCGAGAGAAAGCCCCCGAGATCCATACGCAATTGGAAGCTTCTTGCCGCTCGATTCGCGACGGCAAACCCGTAGACGAAGCGTTAGTAGATGCCCGACGCCAACTGGAGTCATCGGGGTTCTCGGTGGACTACCTGGAGTTGGTTAGTCTCCATACCATGGAGCCGCTGACGCATTACACAGAAGGTTCTGCAATCATCGTGGCGGCGCGACTAGGGAAGACGCGCCTTATTGACAATGTAAGGCTCTAGCGTGAGGGGTAGAGCCTAAGATTTCTCGCACCTTGTGGCGCGTCTCGCGCGTCTGTGAGTATAGTTGCCGAAGTGGTAGAGGCCTATCGATGAATAAGACCGTCCAAAACGTAAAGAACAGCCTGAAATTCAAAGCCCAGGAGAAGGAAGGAATCCTGTCGGTTAAGATCGGAGTCAAGAAGTTTTCGCTGCCGGTGAAAGCCCGGATGATCAGTGGAGATGAATACCTGTTCCTTTCTTTCCCGGCTTCTTCAGAGCTCTATCGAGTTACGAGCAAGGATCTGGACCCGATGGACAAGGAAGAGGACGCTACCGAAGCCTTTAACGTCCTGAACACCGGCAAGAAGCGAGGTCGCCGGCGCGGCGGATCGGTGGAGATGCCCGACGAGCTTGCGGCCGCTCTCCGAGCGATTCCCTCTGGTTACAAGCTCGGTTACAACGCCGACGGTTCCCCGAAGTTGGTGCGAAGCCGCCAGCGAACGAAAAAGTAATAGCCTGATCCTTAAGAGCAGTCAAACGCCGATGCCCACCGGTAAAGATTTTCCGGTGGGCATCGGCGTTTGTGGCTGTCGGACGGCGTGGGTTGCGGTGCGGGGGCGGCAAAGCGGGCGAAGGACTGGCCGTCTGAGGAGTCCAGGGTTGATTCCTGCTTGGCGAATGATTCACCATCGCTGTATTGGCCGGCGTAGCTCAGTGGCAGAGCGGCTGTTTTGTAAACAGCGGGTCGCGGGTTCGACTCCTGTCGCCGGCTCCAAAATCTCCCAACGCAAGAATTGGCCAAGGAGGCCCTTTCGGGACGAACGTCTGGCGGAGCTGATGGCGCCCGCCAATAGCCAGAGGTTGATTGATCGCCAGAATACAGTGATGCTGGCGATCGGAGCTTCCTGCCCCCCTCCTCAGCAAGGATTCTTTGCCGTTACTTCTCGCTTTGCCGCGATGCAAGTCGCTCTCGCCATCGTGGCGTCGTTAGCGGGACCGGCGGCAACCGGCTGACCTGGGCGCACCAGGCAAGCATGGGGCGGATTAGTACTCCGATGCCAGTAAATCTGCGTGGATTCTTGCTGCTCAATGGACTGGTGCGCCGCTGCCAGTGCAATATCGGCTGGTACTAATACTTTCCCGAGGAAACTGGCTCCGCGGCCCTATAATGGACATCGGACCAGCGTTAGAGGGGCACCACGACGCCTAATGAATGCACGATCGACTTACGAGTGTCTCACCTCAGTTGGGTTCCAGGTGGAAGTCAGGCCCTTGGATGCGGCTTGGCCGTGCCCGTACCTAGGCGAATACTCATTGGCCGCGGTCGTGGTCCGCTAGTGAGTCTTATGCGGCGCTCCTCCGAGTCGAACAGCCAACGCGTCGGGATCGAGTTCTCGACGCGGTTCGTCCGGGTAGTCAATGCCGAAGCTGGACCAAAGGGTGCCCGGATCCTCGGATTTGGCTCGGCCCCCATGCCGCCCGATGCCATTAAGGACTGGGTGGTTGCCGATATTCCGGCGCTCGCGGGAGCAATTCGCCAGGCGCTGAGGAGCGCCGGAATTATTGAGGCTAAAGCCTACGTGACGGTGCCCGACGCATTCACGCCATTGTTCTCACTACCGTTGCCGAATGCAGAGAATCCGGAACTGTCGATCCTCGTTAGGGAAGAGCTTGATCGGAGAGGGGCCCTCTACGAGGACGGGTCGTTAACGACTTTCCTGCAGCCGCAGATGGGACAAGCGGTCGTCGAGTCAGACTCCGTCCCCACCGCCGCCTTCGTTGCTTCGTCTGTTTCCCTAGCCGGCTTTTCTCAGGCGCTTGAAGAAGCTGGTCTTCGATCCGCCGTCGTCGAGCCCCAGCAGATCGCCCTTCTGCGAGGTGCCCTCGACGTCTCCCAGAGCAGGGCCATCACCTACCTGCTGGTCGGAGACCATTTCACCGACTTTGCGATCCTCGCCGACGAATCCGTTCGTGCCTATTCGCGGGTCGAGGTCGGATTGGGCCAACTGGTCGGGGACACCATTTCCGTATTGCCGGAGCCAGATGCCGGATGGCAGATACTTGTGGACCAGGTTCGAACCCTGCAAAGCACCGCGAACCACGAATCGGGGGACCAGTTCAAGTGCTGTGTAGTGGCTGCCCCCGAACACGCGACTGAGATCGCATCGCGGTTAGCGGCGGCCTCTGGGGCAACGGTCGAGGTGCCGCGCTACCCGCAAATTCCTGGGACCAGCTCTTCGTCGAATCAGATTGCCTGTGCCGGCTTCAGCTTCGCCGCTTATGGGCTGCTGCTGGGCGACGCTTCACCGGCAACCGTCGTGCCCCAAGCGGAGTTCGTGAGGGCGGAACCGGGAAGGGTCGTTGCCGAACGGCGTGCCACGATGGTCCCGTACGCTTTTGCGGCCGCATTTATGTTGATCGTCGGCGCAGCTGCAAGTCTCTACATTCGAGGGGAGGCCAACGCCATGAGACAGGAAGCCGTCCGGCTCCGCAGTCAAGCGAGCCAGTCTCGGGCGCAATTGGAAGCGGTGCAAAAACAGAAGGCAACCCAAGCGCTGCAGTACCAAAAATTGCAAAGCCGCGGAGTTCCGCTTGCGGCCCTGATCGAGGGCGTCGCAAATTCCATGCCCCCTACAGTGGGGCTGGAATCAGTAACTATTGGTCCCGACCTAAAGGTTCGGATCTCTGGCGAAGCCAAAACAGAGGAAGCCTTTGCCCAGGCGGTTAAGCTTCTTCAAGACTCGGCACCCTTGCGCAACGTGCAGGTGGCCAAGTTAAAACGCAGTAACAATGCAAAGCCTCTGGTACGATTCGAGGTGCTGGCCGTTGGCCTTCGCTTAGAGGGAACCGGAAGGCGGCCGGATTCCAAAGTGGTGTCCGCCCGATGATGACTCTGCCTATCCAGGCCGTTAAGATCGCCGTGATCGCAAGTGGGGTGCTGATGGCACTCGGTGTGGGTTCGTCGATTCTCGGCCTTACCGCCGCTCGAAGAGAACTGGCAGCGGCGCGAGTCGAAACTGCAGGACAAGACCAGCGCATACTTGCTAATCAAAAAGAGCCGAACGTGCTGCCTGTGGTCTCCTTGCCAGAAGTGGTTGAAGAGGACAAGGCGTTCTATAGCGAATTTCGGGAGTGGTGCCGGACGGCAAAGGTTCGCGTGGTGAGTTGGGACTCGGCGCCACCCGCACTGGCGGCGAATCCGGCAGGCCGGGCGCAGGCATTACACGACGATTCTTCGACGGAGGGCGTTTCCGCCAAGGGAGTCACGGTAGTCTTGGACGCCTCTTACGATGCGCTCCGAGAACTCTTGGGTCGAATCGACCGGGCTCCTCGTCTTTTGAACATAACTGGCGTGGAGTGGCGTCGCACCACTCCCGAAAGAACTCAGTTGACCCTGACCATCATCCGTTACATTTCTTCCGGTCCCACTCCCTCTGGAGACGGAGCCTCGTAAATCCCATGATCCAACTGTCTACGATCTGTACGGCCCTTATCCTCCTGCAAACCTCTGGAAAGCCAGCGGAAGCAACCCAACAGTTCCGGCCCGGCCCTAAGCCGATCAACATCGTCTTGGCCAACACGGAAGTGGGACAAGCTCTTCGCGGCCTTTCCCTCAGAACAGGGGTCAACATCATCTACTCGAACCCCGAGCGGCTGACTCTCTCGCTGGTCATTAAGGCGCCCAACGTCGAGGGCGGCATCCGAGCGATCGCTGCCGCGGGCGGACTGTCTTACCGGGCAATTCCTGGCGGCTACGTGGTCGCACCGCCAGAGCGGATCCGACAGGCTTTGCTGCCGTACTCCGTGCGGTCTTCGTTCAACGTTCCCGCCGAGTCCATCGCCTCGGTGCAGAGGGCGGTCGAGCAACTCGTGCCGGAGGCGACTGTGACTGCCACTGACACCCAGCTCGTGGTTCGCGGTCTTCCGGAGGACGTGGCCGCCGCTAGTCTTCTCATCAACGGCCGCGCCCCGAGCGGCGCTCAAGGCTCCAACATCGAGCTCGTCCCGGTGCGGGCCGCCGACGCGGCGACGACTGCCGCCTGGATCAGCAGCTTGGTGCCGGGCGTTCGAGTAACCCAAAGTCCCGGAACCTCCGATCCGGCCATTCTCGCCCTGACCGGGTCGCCGGAGTCGGTGGCGCGGGCTAAGGAGCTTCTCGGCGACCTTGCTGCCAAGGGCCAGAAGACGTCGGAGATCGTGGTCCGGTCCCTCGTCCTCAACTACCTCACGGCGGAATCGATCGATGAGTTTCTGAAAAAGGTCGCGCCGGATGTGGAGGCGGCCTCCGGCCCTCTAACCGTTTCTCCGCCGAATCCCAAGCTGGTTACCGTCGCCGCCGCCCTGGCGGGAACGGGAGGGGGGGCACCCGCGACCTCGGGTGTGGGATCGCAAGCGGGTGACGAAGAAACCAAAAAGGAAAAAGAGAGCCGCAACCGTACGGTGGTCCTTCGTGGGGAACGCAATTCTGTTGAGCGCGCTATCGAGCTCCTCCGGAATTTGGACGTCCGTCCCAAGCAGGTGCAGATTACAGTTAGCGTCGCTGAAGTGTCACCCACCCTAACTTCGGACATCGGCGTTCGGTGGGACTGGTCGCCGATCACCTTCAGCGAGCGAGCGCCGGGTGCGGCCGCGACGGCGACGCGGCCCCCAGGACTCGGAGTGTTCAGCCGCACTCCGTTCGACTTCACCGCCATCTTGGAGGGAATGGTGCAGCGACGGGAAGCCCGTGTGCTGGCGAGGCCCTCGCTCCAGGTCTCTCATGACGAAGACGCTTCCGTGTTCATCGGAGATACCATTCGAGCGCGTCTCCTGAGTCAGGGCGCCTTTGGTGCGCAGAACGTGCAGATCGCCGAGTTCCCGGTCGGCATCATCCTCCTCCTCCACCCTCGGATCGCGGACGACGGATCGATCCACCTGCGGGTGAGCCCAGTCGTCAGCACGGTAGTCGGTATCGACGAGGACAACGTGCCCCAGACAAGCACCCGCGAGGCCAACACGTCGGTTATCGTAAAGGACGGGGATACGATTGTCCTGAGCGGCTTGATCCGAGAAGAAGACACCAAGACGATTCGTGAGGTGCCCTATCTGTCGCGACTCCCAATCATCGGCGAGCTGTTCCGAAGCCGGAGCACGAGCCGTCGGCGGACGGAGCTTGTGATCAGCATCACCCCGAAGATCGTGCCTTAGGAAGAGGACCATGTCTGCTCGCACCTCCGTCGTCGCCGCGGTAATGGCCGGGATCCTGGTGATCCTGGTCACCGCGATGGTGGTGCCTTCTCAACGGCAGACGACCACGGCCAAGCTGCCGCGTCCGCCGGACCCTGCATCAGCTGGCGAGGCTTCGGGGGGAACCCTTTCTAATGTATCGCGGCCCTTGCCGTCCCAACCACGGGCCGCGAGTCCATTCCGGGTGATCGAGGCGGACGCGGACGAGCCCACGGCTCCGGTCTCGACATCCTTGGTTCTTCCAGAAAAAACCCCCGTTCCTCCAGAAAGACCAAAGACCAAAGCAAAGCGATCCGGTACTCCCGACGATTCACCTACTCCAGATCGAGAACGACCTCGACGGCTGGGGGGACAGCCCCTCACCGGCATCATTGAGCCAGTCCGCCCCCAGCTTGACGGTTCCCTCGAAGGAGTTATTGCAAAGCCAGTGGAAAGCGAACGTTCGCCGAAACCCACGGCAGTGGTTCGCCCATCATCTGTGGTCGCCACCGGCATCATTGACGACGCGGAGGGGACGGTGGCTCTGCTGACCGTCAACGGGCAAGATGTTATTGCCCCTGTTGGGAAGCGATTGAGCAACGGGATGAGGGTCAGGCGAATCCGCGGCAACATGATCTACCTTGAGGCAAAAGGCAAGGTTCTGCGACTCAAGGTCGGGGACTAGAGCCATGCTCCGTGGGCTGCGGGCCTTCGTTGCCGTTGGACTTGTCTCCGCACAAGTCATAGATCGAATGGCCTAATGGGGCAGTCGCCGTCGGTACAATAGCGGCGGATCAAAGCTGACCACTCCATCGCGGACTCCGATCTGTCCGCCTCGCCGCACTCGGTTGTGCGACAAAACTAGGAGGTCACCCATGATCGTCTCCGTCCGAAACTGGACCGTTCTTTCGTTGCCCCGTCGCGCCCTTCGGGCCGTGCGAGGAACGAGTGAAAAGGCACATCGCCAGTCTTCCCGCGTGGGATTCTTCGAGTCGTGGCAAAACACGCTCGAGCAGCAGGCGAACCTTGTCGTCGAGTCAATGACGAAGATGTAAACCAAAGGGGGCTGGACATCCGGCCCCTTTCCTCATAATTAGGGCGTGATCGTCTCCCTTCTATGCGCAACCAGCCTCTTGGCAGGCCCCTTACCGACCCTCAAGCACCGGCTCGACGGCGTTTGCGGTTCCTTCAAGGGACGAATCGGCTATGCGGTCGTCATGCTGGACACGGGGGAACGGATCAGTAACCGGGGCGACGAGCGTTTTCCGGCCGCGAGCACGATCAAGACCGCCATTGCCCTCCACGCGATTCGCGAGGTAGACTCAAAGCGGCTCAAGTGGACGGACAAGCGGGAGCTACCGCCCGCCGCCAAGCGCATCGAGTACGACGTCAGCGAGTGGTCCTACTACATGAAGGACGACCTCAAGCTCAGCTTGGACGGCTACGTGAACCTCATGCTGACGGTCAGCGACAACCTCGCGACCCGGGTGCTGAGGGAATGGTTGGGCACCCTGCAGATCAATGGGAGCCTCAAGGCGCTGGGTTTCAAAGATACGAAGTGCCTCAGCAGCGCGCCGCCCGAAGCAACTGTTATCCGCAGATTGAACGGCCAGTTCGGAATGGGCATGACCACACCAAATGAGATGGCGCGCCTTCTGGAACTCGTCTATCGGCGCAAGGCGGCAAGTCCTGCCGGCTGCGAGCGACTTCTTCGGACCCTCTCGCACCAGTACTGGGATGACTGGATCGCTAGCACCGTTCCTCCGGGAGTCACGGTAGCAGGGAAGGTGGGCGCCATCAGCCGGAGCCGGTCGGACACCGCCATCGTCTACGGAAAGCGTCCGTACATCTTGTCCATCTACACCGATAACCAAAAGGATCGGCGCTGGACCGACGACAACGAGGGCAATCGGACCATACGAAAAATGGCCGGTCTAGCTTGGAATATTCTTCAGCCAGACCGGCCCTATACCCCACCTGCCGGTTACGAGAAGTTTCTCCCAACCGGCGGCGGTGTCGAATAGCTAACCGTCGCGCCCCGTTCGCGTCCGGTTAGGGTTCGTCGGAACAACCTCGGGAGCTGGCCCCTTTGGGGTGGGCTCTTCCGGTGCTTTCGAGCAGCCAACCCCGAACACGAGGACCAGACCTAACAAGATCACCCGTCGCATTAGAGGGTGGTTGCCGGGTCCCAAGTGGAGAAGTCGAGGTCCGGGCGGAACATGTACGAGTGGCAGGTGTACTGGTCGTACCAGCTCAGCTCCGGCTTGTCGCTGACGTACTTAGCGAACGGATCCGTGCGAGGATCGGTCTTGTCAGTGGTGCCCAGAGCGATCTTGCGGAACTTGGCCGAACTGTCCGCATAGGTGTAGATCAAGCCTCCGTACATGTTGTAACCGAGACCACGGGAGTTGGGGCTCGTTCCGCTCCACTCACCGTTGTTCGCGTCACTGCAGCTCGACTTCGTCGGCACGTACCGGCAGGGCTGATCGTAGTTGTAGCAGAAGAGGTACGGGTTAACGTACCCGGCACCGCGCGTGTTCGCTTTACCCCGGCCTTCCCAGAACACGGGGAGGCTGCTCGGTGCGGCGATCGCGGTGGCGCTGTAGCTGTTCAGGAGTCCGTTGTACGTATAGCTAACACCGTCTTGAACGTTCGCCGGCTTAGTGGCGGGAACGTACGAGCCGCTGACGTCCACTTTTGTCGCCGCGGGGCCGTTCAGCATCTGTCGGTTCTTCAAGTAGGGCTGCAGGTTGTTCGCCCAGAAGGTTTGATTTCGATTGACCTGCTCCGGCGTAAGACCAGAAGGCCAGTCCGCTGGAACGGGGATTAGGCGGTCGAACGTGTAACCACTGCCCGCAGCATCGTCGAACGCGTAGGTAACGGGCCACACGTCGTCGCTGTCGTTGAGATAAATATTGGCCGCCGTTCCGATTTGCTTGCAGTTGCTGAGGCTGGCCGTCTTCTTGGCTGCGGTCTTGGCCTGGGCGAACACCGGGAACAGAATGGCGGCAAGGATCGCGATGATGGCGATCACGACGAGTAGCTCAATGAGCGTGAATGCGCGAGACGTGAATTTCACTTTTCCTCCGACGCCGACCCCTTTATTGCAACACGGCGTTCCCAACCACTATACAACAGCAGGCGGTTCTGTGGGAAGAAGGCAACTTCAACAGGTGCGCGTACACTATTCTGGAGGCGTCGCGAGAATCCCTCCAGAACGGGAACTGCCCCTCTCGGAAAATTGTCTTTATATACAGTCGCGCTCATGCGACCCTGTACAAATGGCGTCCCCAGGAAGGTAACTGGGAGGGACGCAATTGAGGATGTCCACAGAAACTTTCCAGCTTAACGCGCGTGAAGAGGCCCGTTTCAACGAGCTGATGGAGGCCACGTACCGCAAGGTTTACAACATGGCCTACCGGCTCGCGGGGAACCGGACCGACGCTGAGGATTTGACCCAGGAAGCGTTCTACCGGGCGTATCGATCGTTCAGAGACTACGAGGGCGACCGACCGTTCGAGAATTGGATCTTCCGGATCGTGACCAGGCTGTTTCTCGACCTGCTCCGCAACCGCCGCCGCCGTATCAAGGCCGTGAGCTACGATACGCCGCTGCAGCACGCGGGTGGGGACGAGAACCTCTACTTCGACATGCCCGACGCCTCCCCGACGCCCGAAGAGAATCTGCTCGAGGGGACGTTCAGCGAAGACCTTCAAAAGGCGCTGAACAGCCTCTCGCCCGAACAGCGCCTCCTCGTGACGCTGGCCGACGTGGAAGGGGTGCCGTACAAAGACATCGCCGACATGCTAGGTAAGCCCGTGGGAACGATCCGCAGCCGACTGCACCGGACCCACAAGCTGATCCGAGCCCGACTCGAGCAGATCAAGCGCGAAGGCCAGCCGACGACGGCCAAGCGCAGCATGAAACTCGCTCCCACCCACTGACTAGAGGGTGAGGAAAAGAGAGTGGCCTGAGGGGCATGCCCCTCAGGCCACGACTTCGTATTGGAACCGACGGAGGGCGACGGCGGCAAATACCGCGGCGAAGCCCATAAGCATCAGCGACGATGGCACGGCCGCCGTAAAGCTGCCTCCTCGCCACGTCATGGCATCGAATCCGTCGACGGCCCACCGGACGGGGATCGCCAACGACATCTTCTGGATCCAGTCGGGCATGAGAAAGGAGGGGAACCAGGCACCTCCGAGCATCGACATCGTGAGGACGGCGAGCGTCGCGAGACCGCGGCTTTGCTGCTCCGTCTTACCAAGAGCCGCGACGAAAAGGCCAAAGGCCGACGCCATGATGGCGGCCGCGACCGCGATGGTGGCGAATCCAAGTAGGCTCCCGTTCACGCGGATGTGGAAGATCAACGCGCCGGACCCAAAGACGACGGAGAGAATCGTGAGGGCACAAATCGCCGAGCTAACTAGCCGCCCAATCACTAGAGTTCCTGAAGACACGGGAGCCCCTCGCAGCCGCTTCCAGATACCGAGCCGGCGCTCCCGCATGATCGTCATTGCGGATTCGATCGACCAGAACAGCAGACCCTGAACGGCCATTCCGGCAAACGCGTGGGCGACGCCACTCCAGCGGTCGGAAGCGGGAGCCGACTGCGGCTCAACCTTTGCCTCAAAGGCGAGGTCGCCTCTTGGCTCCGCAGAATCCGGATTCGATCGTCCCTCCGACGCGCTTTGCGCCACCGCTTGCATGATCGCCTGGGTCAGCGTTCCTCGTACCGCCTGTGCCTCGATCGACTTCGAGGGGTCCGTGAGGAGGGGGACAGTCGGTTTCGCCCCTCCCATCATCGCTTCCGTTGCCGCCGATCCAAAGCCGGCTGGCAGAACGACGGCCAAGCTTGCCTTGCCAGACCGGACTTCGGACCGAGCCTGTTCAACCGTCACGGTTCGTGGCGCTACCGTCTCACTCTGGCGAAGCCTCTCCAACACGGCTTTGGCCACCGGGCTGCCGTCGAGGTCGGCGACGAGCACGGGGAGTTTTTGCGGCGGCCTCTGGTCATTCATGTTCCCGGTGACGAGACCCATAAAGGACGCAATGGCAACTGGAACGGCGAACGAAATGACCATCGCCTTGCGATCCGCCATGAAGAGTTGAAGGTCCTTTCGGACCAGAGCGATGAGGAGGTTGATTTTCAAGCTCAGTCTCTCAATTGCCGGCCAGTCAAGTGGAGGAAGACCTCTTCAAGGCTCGTCCGGTGGGAACGAATGCCTCGGTATCGGACTCCGGCATCGCGAAGAGTCGCGAGCAAGGTCGGCAACTCGGCCTGGAGGTCCTGAACCTCCACGTGCAAGCTGTCACCGTCCCAATCGGCCCTGCCAATCGGTGGACGAGGGCCTTCAGGCTCGACTTCCAAGGTCACCCGATTCCTTGCAGGGAGCAACCTGTTCAAACCGGCCATCGTGTCGCAGGCAATAACTCGGCCATGGTCCATGACGGCGACGCGGGTACACAGGCGCTCGACCTCTTCCATGTAGTGCGTCGTGTAGAGCAGAGTTGTGCCGAGCTCCCGCAGATTGTCAAGGCAGTCGAAGATCGCATTTCGGCTCTGGGGATCCACACCCACAGTAGGCTCGTCGAGAACGAGCAGGTCTGGCTGGTGAAGGAGGGCGATGGCGATGTTCAGACGGCGTTTCATTCCTCCGGAGTAGGTGGCGACGGGGGTTCGAGCCCGGTCCGTCAGTCCCGTCACCTCAAGGACATAGGCGGAGCGATGGGTTAAGGTAGAGCCGAATAGGCCGTACAAGGCTCCAAAGAAGCGGAGGTTCTCTCGCGCGTCGATCTCCTCGTAGAGAGCGAGCTCCTGAGGAACGTATCCGATCCGACGCTTGACATCGTGGCTGTGGATCGACACCGGCGTTCCATCGAGTTCCACAACTCCCCGATCAGGGTCCTGAGCGCCCACGACCATCGAAATAGTCGTGGTCTTTCCGGCTCCGTTCGGCCCCAGCAGGCCGAAGAACTCACCTCTTTCGACGGCGAAAGAGGCGTCGTCGACGGCGACGCTCGCTCCGTAGACCTTTCGCAAGCCACTAACTCTAAGCACAAGAGCGACCTACAGGTGTTAGCCGCTTTGGGTTGCAGCGTCGAGTCGTCGGCCTTCCCCAATATCACGTGCCGGTCGTTCAACGGGACCTCCGGCCTATCCCTTCGGTTGCGATTCCTTTGTTGTCGGGAACCCCGCCCCGGTACTGGGTGTTGAACAGACCGAAGGGTAAGATCCCTCGACCTATGCTCTTCGGGAGGCGCGACAAGCGGGACTCTTTCGAGCGGCAGGCCGAGAAGGTCTTCCCCTCGGTTTTCGGCACCGCGTTGCGCTTGACCCGCTCCCGTGAAGAGGCCGAGGACCTAGCACAAGAGGCAATCGTTCGGGCATACGAGGCTTACGACCGTTTCGACGGAACAAACTTCAAAGCCTGGATGCTCCGAATAGTGACGAATCTGTACATCAACCGGTACAGGCAACGTCAACGCGGGCCTCAGCTAGGTTCCTTGGACGAAGAAGGGGTAGTCGAGCCGATGTCGGCGGAGTCGGAGGTTCCAGATCGGATCCTCTTCGACAACGCTCTGGGGTCGGAGGTCGAGACAGCGCTCGCAAAGGTGCCGGAAGACTTTCGTCTCGCGGTGATCCTGAGCGACATCGAGGGCATGAGCTATCAGGAGATCGCGGACGCAACGGGCGTCCCGATCGGTACGGTGCGTTCAAGGCTCGCAAGAGGACGATCGATGCTGAGGAAAGCCTTAGAGGAATACGCGACGCGCGAAGGATATTTGAAGCAGGGTGCGGATGAATGATTGATTTGAAGGACCTTCACGCGCTGGCCGACGGGGAACTCGCTCCGTCGGAGGCAGCGGCCCTACGGGAGGCAATGAAAAGCGACCCGGTTACCTTAACCGAGTACAACGCGATTCTGAACCTGAAGGATTGTCTTCGCGATAAGGTCCGGCCGGTGCCGGTGGACTGCGAAGAAGCTTGGCGCGGGTGCGTCGGGCGGCTGAACGAGCTGGACAAGACCCGACGAGTAGAGGGATTCGTCGGCCGCTACGCTTGGGCCCTCTGCGGAGCGTTTTTCCTGATGATCGCCTTCGGCGGCATGCTGAACCGGGGCTCGGGCTCGGGAGCGGTCCAAACGGCGGACTTGGCTCGGATGGTCACCAATCTTGTGCCCACCAGCCGGTCGGTTCCTCCCCAGAGCACCACGGCGGTAAACCAGTGGGCGCAAGATCTGCTCGGTCAGGCCAAGAACTCAGTTGACCCGGCCCGGATGCAGATCCGCGGAGCGGCGCAGGGTTTCGTCGACGGCCGCCTGGTGACCCGCTTTGGTCTTCGCGATGCGAACGGGGATCTGGCGTTGCTGGTAATCCCGGACACGGCCAGCTTTGATGGGATGCCGACCGTTGCGGGCTCCCAGCGGTATCGCGCGGCTCGCATGGGCAATGTGAACTGCGTCGCGTGGACCAGCGGCGGGTCTTCTCTGGTCCTGTTCAGCGAACGCACCCACGAGGACCTAGCGAAGGTCGCAGACCGGATCCGGATTAACTGATCCGGATCACTTCCGACGGGTGGAGGGCTTTCCTTCCAGCGTCGTGATGCTAATGATCGTTGCCGGTAGGAACTCTGGCGACGGCTCCGGCAGGAGGTGCGTGCGCAACTCCGTTTTGATCCCTCGGAAGTCGCAGGAGAACGACTGAGTCTCTCCGGTGCTTAGCGCCTGGTCAAGGTAACGCACCCATCGCACGTTGGGCTCGAAGATCCCTTCGAGCTCCTTCACTGACTTGCCGACCACCTCTTCTTCTGGGACCTGTAGCAGTTGCAGATACGATGGGTTGATCGAGAGGCACCGCAGGTCGGCGTCGAACCGAGCCACCAAGTCGCTCGAGTGCTCGCTGAGAAACGCCAGCGCCGACTCACAGGCGTCGAGAGTGTGCTTCACCCGCCGCAGAACGGTCAAATCGTGGACGAGAAGGATGATGGCCGCGACTTGGCCGCGGGCGTTGCTGACCGAGCTTGCCCGCATGCTGAGCCAAACGGCGGTCCCATCCCGACGCAAGAGCTTGAACTCGACTTGGTGCGGCTCGTTGAGCGACGATTCCAAGACTTCCTCGATTGTGGTCGAAGTAGCCCGCTCGAACAATTCCCGGGCATCCTTGTCCTGAAACTCTTCGTGGGTGAGTCCGAATAGGGTGGCGATGCGGCGGTTCGCGTAGATCGAGTCACCCGCAGGACTGAGGATCCAGACCCCTTCCTCCCATGTGGCGAAAAGTCGGCCATAGCTGGGGCCGTCTTGCTCTTGTTCGGTATCGACCTTTAGGAACCGGGCGACGAGTTGCGTCCGTGGGTATGGCCCCAGCTTCTGGCGCATCCGCTCCCAATAGGTCCCGATCGTCCGTTGGGAGAGATTGAGGTGCTTGGCGATCTCCTTATCGGTGAGACCCTCGGCGGCCAAGAGCAGCACCGTACGCTCGCGATCGGATAGCTGTCTATCTTCTGGCTCCAAATTTTATATTCCCTCAGTTAAAGCTCGCGAAGCGAAAAGCAGAACGTTGTCTGCTACTGCGAGCCCTCCCCATGATCAAGATGAAGTACGAGCGAGGGGGATAACTGTGGAAATTTTCCCCGACTAAGCTTCAAAAGCGGCTTTTGGGCCTTTTCCGCGAGAAACCTAGGAGCCTTACGAGGGTACGTGGAGATGAGTCGATCCGTTCGGGGTTGTCATCAACCGCAGTGTCGAGCCGCCGATCTACTATGGAGCAATGTCCATTCGTCGTTTCAGGGGTGGTTCGACCCGAGTGGAGAAGAAGGTGCCGAACCGTCGCGCGCTCGTCGTTCTCACCCTGGTTTTGATCGCGCTACTGGCTGCAGTAGATGTTGCCCACGTTGTGATCAAGAGCGACGTCACGAAAGGTGCGGCGATCGGATTTGCGAGTGGCCTTCCCCTGCCAGTCTATCACTGCTTGCGAGCGATCACGGCAAAGGGATGGATCGCCTTAGCAGGAGGAGTTGCTGCCGCCATATGCCAGTTTCTGTTCGTTGTCGCCGTCGGGATCCTCGCATCTTAGTCAAGGGCTCGACTACCGAAGGGAAATGGCAGGGGCGACAGGATTCGAACCCGCGACCTGCGGTTTTGGAGACCGCTGCTCTACCAGCTGAGCTACACCCCTGCGAGGGTTGTTTATTCTACCATGCACCCGCCGAGGTGGTGCACGGGACCTTCTGGCAAGGCCGTCCTGCCATGCGCCATGATAAAGAGCTATGCACCGAGCCCGTACGCTCTTGCTCCTCTTCGTGCTGCTCGCCGCCATCGGGTGCGAATCGACGGCCGTGACCGTGGGAGGAAAGCCCCGCCCGAAGCGCTACCAGGGGGTCGTCAGCCTTAGCCCGAGCACGACCGAGATCGTAGCTTCTCTTGGGTCGGTGGCTATACTGAAGGGCCGTACCCAGGCTGACGATTTTCCGCGGACAATCAGCGAAGTTCCCGTCGTGGCGTCGGTTAAGCCGGATTACGAGAAGATCGCGAGCGCCAATCCGGGGTTAATCGTCTACGACGCGGTGCTGTACAACGCGCAGGACGTCGAGAAGATCAAGGGACTCGGTGCCGACGTGTTTGACTTCAAGGCTAACACCGTTGAAGAATTCAACCGTGAGGTCCTTCGGCTGGGAAGCCTATTGGCGGCGGAGACGACTGCGTCCACTTACGTCGACCGCATCGTCGGCGCCCGTAACACCGCCCTCGCCTCGGCTCCGGCAACGAAGCCTAAGGTCGCGGTAATCCTGCCAAGTCCCGACGGCAACCACTACATCAACGGAACCGATTCGTTCCTCACCGATGTGGTCCGGTCTGCGGGGGGCGATCCCATCGGACCGAAGGCGGATCGGTTCGTAGCGCTAAGCCCCGAGTTCCTAATTTCCCAGAATCCCGATGCCATCGTGATCGGCGTGGAGGCGAGCGACAAGGCGGGAGCGGCCAAGCTCGTGGACGCCGTCCTTGCAGACGCCCGCCTGAAGTCGGTGAAGGCCATCGCCAACCGGAAGATCATCGCCATCGACTCCGACGTCCTGACCCGCCGTGGGTATCGGGTGGACAAGCTTATTGAGAATCTCGGCAAGAGCTTCGCGGGGCTCTCCTAACCATTTCAACATGAACCACGCAGACATCGGTGTATTCGGCGGCTCAGGCTTCTACAGCCTCCTCGAGGACGTGCGCGAAGTAAAGGTCGACACGCCCTACGGGCCGCCTAGCGACTCTGTCTTTCTAGCGACGGTCAACAACCGCCGGGTGGCGTTCCTGCCGCGCCATGGGCGGCACCACACGATTCCGCCCCACATGATCAACTACCGGGCCAACGTGTGGGCTATGCGCTCCCTCGGCTGCCGGGCGATCATCAGCCCGTGCGCGGCCGGTTCGCTCCAGAAGCACGTCGCCCCCGAGCACTTCGTCGTGTGCGACCAGTTCGTCGATCGCACCTCCGGGCGGAAAGACACGTTCTACGACGGCCCCATCGTGACTCACGTCTCCCCGGCGGACATGTACAGTCCGATCCTGCGAAAGCTGGCGGTTGAGACGATCCGCGAACACGGCATCACCTGCCACGAGACGGGCACCGTCGTGGTCATCCAAGGTCCGCGGTTCTCCACCAAGTCGGAGAGCAAGTGGTTCCACGACCAGGGTTGGGAGGTCATCAACATGACGCAGTACCCCGAGGCCTATCTGTGCCACGAACTGGGAATGGGCGTGGTGAACATCTCGTTGATCACCGACTACGACAGCGGCGTCCACGCCGGGGCCGAGGCGGTCAACGCGACCGACGTTCTGGAGGTCTTTAGCAAGAACGCGGAGCGCATCAAGAAGGTCGTCCTCGACCTGATCGGCAAGATCCCCGAGGACCTCTCGTCCGTAAGCAGCGTGGAGGCCCTCGCCTACACGCGTGGTGACGCCCACGCGGCCAAGCCAGAAGACATCCGACTTTTCCAAATTCTCGACTGACATGCTGCTGACTTCCGCTCTCCTGGCGCTCTCGCTCGTCATGCCGCAAGGGACCAACCCGGCGGCCACTCCCGGGGGAGGCCCCCAGGGGGCGAAGCCGCTGATGGTGGGCGGGCGGGCGGTGCCTGTTCGTTTTCCGGCAGCCGCCGATCCCGGTGTACCCAACGACGTGCAAGAGTGGGAGGGCTGGGGAGGCCTAAAGGGATCGTTCTCGACTCCGTTCTTCCAAGCGGGCGACTGGACGAAGTTGCAGTCGCTAGCTGCGGCAAAGGGGGATTCGCCCCTCCCGGCGGCCCGAGTTAAGTTCGTTGTGCTGGGCCGGGTCGATCCGCTTGAGCGGGACGCCAGTGGGTTGCTCCGACCTCTCCCCATGTCCCTCTTCGCACCACAAGTCACGGAGACGAACGAGTCCATCGCGAGACTTTCCGCGACACTTCCCGCGGTTACGGGAGGCAATCTGACGATCGAGTCCTCCGTGACGGTCGAGGACGAGCCCCTGCGGGCGGCTCCTGGGCAGTCCATTGCCGACGTCGTCGGTGCTTACCTGGCCCCCCGAATCAACGGTGGCGAGTACCAAGCCGAAGACCGCGTCTACCGCGGCCCCTTTGACATGGTCGTCGTAGTGGCTCCCTACGGGCGAACTCAGCCGTTCATCGTGAACGGTACTCCGGTTCACGTGGTGCCCTACTACGCTGCAGGTGGCACCGCAACCGAGGGAGCGCTCGACGCCGCCCTCGTCAGCACCATCGTTTCGGAACTGGCGGCCCCCGCCCGACCCGGCGCGGTGCTGGCTGAAACGCCTCTCCGAACTCAGTTACAGAAGGGATCCGGGATCTCCGTCACCCCTGGCGCCTTCGGTGAGGTGCTGCAACCGTCCTTCCGCTCCTCCAACTTCAAGGTGAGCGTCGATACGAACAACGAGCGGGGCAAGGTCCTAACGGTTGCCGAGGTCGGAGTTGGCCGCAACGGTGGCGTCGGGCTTCCGCTCCCGGTGGGCGGTTTGGACCTGAACGCCAAGCCGAACCTAACGTTCTACGTCCGCACGACCAGCTTAGACCCCTTGGCCGTGAGGATCAGCGACGGAGCGAAAGCGGCCTGGGCGAGCCTGGGCCGGGACCGGGTCCATCCGGCCGCGATGGGGCAGCCCGTGGCAGAGCTTCCTCTTAACCGGGATGGCGCTTGGCAGCAGATCACGGTCGATCTGAAGGGCTTGGCCACTCAAGCGGGGCTTTCAAAGATCGATACGCTCGCACTTGAGATCCCTCCGGCCTCGCGGATGCTGAACCGGATGCAAGGGCAGCCGATCCAGTACCAGTTCGACGATTTCGAGCTGACGTCCCAGCCGCCGACCACCGCCCTCCCCCCGCGTGCCGCCAACGCGGCCTCGACCGATCCGGAGGAGCGTGCCCTGGCCGTGATGGAGTTGGCCAAGGCGGGGACCGCGTCCGCCGAATTGGTCAAGTTCCTCAAGGACCCGTCCGACTTCGTCCGCCTTCAGACGGCCAACGCTTACCGTACGATCGTCGATCCAGCGGCCGAAGCGGCTCTAATCGAGAACACGAACTCTCTCGATCCGGTAGTGGCGGAGGCGGCTCTCCGTGCTCTCGCTAACCAGAAGACGGAAACCGCACTGGCGGCGATCCGGCGATCCCTTAAGTACGGGGTTACGGAGCGCTCTCGGGCCATCGCCGCTCACCTCCTCGCGGAAACCAAGGATCCGAAGCTCGCGGGCGACATCATGATCCTGATCACCAACCGCAACTGGCAAACCCGGCTGGCGGCGGTGGAGGCGATCGGCAAGCTGCCTGGACCGGAAGCCGGGATTATCGGGCTGGCATTCATCCAGCAGGCCGATCCTGAGATCAAGCTCGCTGCCACCCGGCTAGCGGACCCGACGCGCGAGTACGACATGCGGAAGGTTCTTTGGTCGGCGGTAAACGAGCCGAGCGACGCGGTGCGGGCCCTTAGCCTAATCAAGCTCATGCAGTCACCGACGGCGACGTTTAAGGCCGAGGGGTACAAGGGTGTTCGAGACGACAGCCGGTTCGTTCGGCTGCAAGTGCTGGACTGGATGGCCCAGAATCCGGACGAAGCCCATAGGGGTGCCCTGCGCCTCGCCGTGACCGACCGGTCGGCAGCGGTTCGAGCCCAGGCCTTGCGCGCCTTTGCCAGCCTGAGGGAGCCGACGACGCTGGACGAGATTACGAACGTGATGAGCGATCAGGATTCCGAAGTCCAACTCGCGCTGATCGGCCTCGCGAAGGCAAAGGGGCTGAAACTGTCGGCAGAGACTTTAGGCGCTATGCGGAACAGTTCGGACCCTCGGGTCGTTGAAGCCAGCAAGTCTCTCGGATAACGCCGCGTCGTCCAATAAAAAGCTGTACGGGCGGCGTATTCCACCGTAGGGAATCGGAACACACATGAGTGAGATTAAAAAGTCCCTCGTCGCGACATCTGGCGTCGTGCTGGCCATGCTGTCCGTTTTGGCCGGCGCGAAGGTCCGCGACTTGGCCGACACCGGCGGAGCCGAGCGGGCAGAGCGCGACCCGCTTGCCGTACAGACCTTGGTCGCCTCCCGCGACAACGCCCAGGAAGTGCCCGAGGCAGACTACTTTTACGAAATGGTCCGGCTCCTCAAGCAGGAGTACGTTGAGCCGATCAAGGACGACCAGAAGCTGGCGACCGGCGCGATCCGGGGCATGATCGCGAGCCTTGGCGACCCGAAGTCCGTTTTCATGGACAAGGCAGAGTTCCAGGCCTTCCTGAATTCGCGCCAGGGCACCTACGAGGGCATTGGTGCCGAGTTCGCCTTGGAGCTGAAGGGCAAGGTCAACAAGGATGTCGCGAAGAAGCTGACCCCGACGGGCGATGAAACGCCTGAAGAGGCTCTCGTGACCATGCCGCGGATCCCCCGCCTCACCGTCGTCGGTCTCACGCCGGGCGGTCCGGCCGCCAAGGCGGGCGTCAAGATCGGCGACATTGTCTACTCGGTGGACGGCCACTGGGTGGTCAACAGCGATCTTTACGTGCGGTTCCAGCAGGCCCGCAAAGACTTCGACGCGAAAAAGATCCCGCTTACCGAACTGAACAAGATCCGTAAAGAGATCCGGGACAAGACGGATCGGGCTCTTCTGCCGCTTAAGGCTCAGGATCGGCTCATCGTAGGCACCGACGGCACCGTCAACGTGGTGTGGGAGCGCGACGGCAGCCAGCGGACTACGCTGCTCAACAAGGCGGCCTCCACGATGCCCGCGTTCAGCGTCGGCCCGAACGGCGTAGTCAACCTCCGCTTGGTAGCGGGCGCTCCCGATGCCCTGAAGAAGGCGATCTCCGGAAAGCGCGAGGTCACCCTCGACCTCCGCAACAACGCCCAAGGCGACTTCGGGATCATGAAAGAGTGCTTGGCGATTCTGGCTCCGAAGGGTCAGTACGGGGCCATTACGACCCAACGAAACGAGAAGCCGACCCCGCTGGTCGTAAAGACCGGCAATCCGAGCCCGCCCAAGTTGAACCTTCTCGTGGACCGAACAACCCGGGGAGCCGCGGAGATCCTGGCACTTGCCCTCTCGAATTTCGGTAAGGCCAAGCTGACCGGCGGGGCGATGGGTGGCGATCGTAATGTCGTCCAGATCGTCCAGTTGACGGACGGCGCGGGCTACACCCTCGTCACCGGCATCTACAATGTCCGAGCGGACAAGAAGGCCGGCATCGTGGCCAAGGCCAAAGGTTAAACGCGTGAAGACCCTCCAAAAATCGATCCTGTTTGGTGCCGCTCTCCTCGCCTGCGGAGCTTTCGGCTTTACCTGGCGCGACATCCAGAGCGGCCAATTGCCCTCCGGCCGTCCAGTATCCAACCTGCTGGGCGTGAAGACGACGGCGGGCATGACGCCGGAACAGGTGTTCAAGCAGGCCTACAACCAGATCCGCTACAACTACGTCAAGCCGATCAAGGCGACGGATCTGAAGTACGCGGGCATGCAGGGCCTGATGTCGTCTTTGGGCGACCCCCACACCCTCTTCCTGCCGCCCCGTGCGGCTCAAGCTTTCGCCGAGGACACCCGCGCGAACTTCTTCGGCGTTGGAGCCCGGTTAGGCAACGATCCGCTGGGCGCGAAGGCGAGCAGCGTCTTCGAGGACGGCCCCGCCTATGCCGCTGGCCTACGCGCCAACGACGTGATCACAGGTGTGAACGGCAAGTCGGTCTCGGGGCGACCAGTCGATGAGATCGTTGACCAGATCAAGGGCAAGGAAGGCACCTTCGTGACCCTCAAGGTCATCCGAAAGGGGGTGAACGACCCCATCGTGATGAAGATCCGGCGAGCCCGTATCGTCACCCCGACGGTCGAGTCGAAGTTCTTCCCCGAAAGCAAGGTCGGCTACATGCAGATCTCCCAGTTCGCCGAGCCGACGGCGCTTCAGTTCGACAAGGAGCTGGTGAAGCTGGAGCAAAACGACATCAAGGGCCTCGTGATCGACCTGCGCGGAAACCCCGGTGGATTGCTCGAGACGTCCGCCGAGATGTTAAGCCGCTTCGTCGAGAACAAGGTTGTAGTCAAGATGCGCGGACGCGACGGCAGAGAAGAGGTGGTCCGCACCTATGCCGGTGCCGTGCGCGAGTTCAACTACCCGATCGTGGCCCTGATCAACGAGGACTCCGCGAGCGCCGCCGAGATCTTCGCTGGCTGCCTTCGCGACTACGGAAAAGCGACCTTGGTCGGGGAGCACAGCTACGGCAAGGCGTCAGTCCAGAACGTATTCCCGTTGGTCGACCGCAGTAGCGCGAAGATCACCATCGCCAAGTACTACCTTCCTTCGGGCACCTTCATCGGTCGAAAGGTAGACGAAGACGGTGTATTCGTCAGCGGCGGCCTTGAGCCGAACGTGAAGATCGAGCTGGACCTCGACAAGGACCCAACTCCAGGCGATCCCAAGACGGACAACCAGCTAGCTCGGGCGATTCAAGTCGTACTCGAGAAGCAGTAGATCCGAAGAGGATCTGATCGATTGGGATGATCCGGATGACTTAGTTGATCCGGATCATCGCGATCGTTAGCTTAAGCTAGGTAAGACGTCGGCTGTGCCTGAAGAGACGACGAGAATGCGCCACTGGCTGCACCAGCACCTACACGTCCCGTCCGGAGGTGTCGCGCTGGACGTTGGATGTGGGGCGGGTGAAGATCTACGGCTGTTGGCCATGGCGACCCCTCAGGCGGCACGCCTCATTGGTATTGATCGGTCGGAGCGCTGGATCGAAGAGGCCAAGAAGTTGACTGACGATACGCGCGTCACGTTCGAGTGCGTGGACGTTGCGACGGGAATCCCCATCGCTGACCAATCCATCGACGCGCTCTACTCCGTAAACCTCCTTGAGTGCGTTCCGAAGAAGGCCGAGCTGTTCGCTGAGTGGGCCAGGGTGCTTCGTCCTGGCGGTTCGATCGTTGTGGCTCACTTCGACTGGGACACGCAGACCTTCGACGGTGAAGATCGTGCCTCGGTCAGAAAGATCGTCCATGCCTTTAACGACTGGAAACAGGCGTGGATGGAAGAAATTGATCCCTGGGCGGGGCGGCGACTATGGCGCTACTTTCAGGCGAATGGATCCTTTGAAGGGACCATGAAGACGTACACCCTCGTCGACACATCCTACGCGCCATCGTCGTACGGACGCCGACAGGCCGAGTCGTTCGAGGCGCTCGTTCGCAGGGGTTTAATTCCGAGGGACGAGTACGACGCGTTCATTCGAGACCAAACGGACGCGGCCGAGCGGGGAGAGTTCTTCTTCAGCGTGACCCTGTTCGCATTTGTCAGTCGTCGAAGAACCGAAGGCCTGATAGATCCGGATCAGTGAGATCATCCAGATCCTTTAGATCATTCCCAATCTCCCCTACCGTCCCTTCGGATCCAGCGCGGCCCGCAGGCCGTCGCCCACGAAGTTGAGCGAGAAGATCGTCAAGCTAAGGATCACGCAGGGCCAAAGGAGGAGCAGGGGGTGCGAGTTCATCTCGAACCGCGCGTTGTTGATCATGCTTCCCCAAGTCGGGTCGGGGGCTTGGACGCCGATGCCGAGGAAGCTCAGGGTGCTCTCGGCAAGGATCGTGCCGGCGATCTGGATCATGCTCACCGCGAGGAGGATTCCCGAGAGCTGGGGCAAGATGTGCCGAGTGACCAGGTAGAACGTCGAGGCACCAGCGGCGCGGGCGGCGACCACGTACTCGCGGTCCTTGAGCGTCGCGACCTGAGTCACCACAAGGCGCGTGATCGACGGCCAACCGGTGATCGACAAGGCTACGATGACCGGTAGAACGCTTGAGCCGGGGAACTTGACCTCGCTGCTGCCCAAGACGCCGATGATCAGGATCGCCAACAGGATGTCGGGGAACGCGAACATTCCGTCCGTGAACCGGAGCAGCGGGGTGCGGATCCAGTTCGGGGCGAACACCCCTAGGACTCCGACGGTTATCCCGACGAGGAGGGAGATCGCCTGGACGATAAAGCCGACCATCAGCGAGATCCTTGCTCCCGCGGCCAGTCGGGAGACGATGTCGCGACCAATCTCGTCCGTGCCAAGCATCGCCGAACCCCCGGCGGGCAAGAACGGCAAGCCAACCTTGTCCAGGACGCTATTGAAGTTGTTGCGGCCTTCGGGCCGAAGCTGAAGGTCCCGAACCGTCGGGCCGAACACGGCGAACAGCACCAGGAACACCAGAAACACCACGCCGAACATGAGCAGCGGGTCGCGGCGGAGCCGTTTCAAACCTGGCTCTCCCGGATGCGGGGGTCGAGGATTGGAAGGAAGAGGTCGACCACGAGGTTAAGGAGGATGAACATGGCACCCGTGACGAGGACGCAGGCCTGAATCACCGGCATGTTGCCCTGCTGGATCGCCTCGATCGTGGCGCTTCCCAGGCCAGGCAGGGTGAAGAATCGCTCAACGACGAACGACCCCGTCAAGAGGAAGCCAAAGCTGGTGCCGATGGCGGTGATGACCGGAAGGATCGCGTTCCGTAGGGCGTGGGTGAAAATCAGCCGCCGCCGGGGAACGCCCTTGGCGACCGCCGTCCGGATGAACTCCTGCTGCATCGTGTCGATCATGCTCGCCCGAGTCAAGCGGGTCAGCAATGCGGTCGGCCGGGCGGCGAGAATGGCGACCGGTAGGACAAAGTAGTAGAAGTCCGGGGCGACGCGCTCCTGCGACCACGTCAACGGAAGGTAGTCGAAGACTCGAGGGTTCGCGAACAGGTAGACCAGGATGGGCCCGAGCACAAAATTGGGCAGGGTAACCCCTAGAGTGCTGAAGGTCAGCACCGACCGGTCCGCGAACCGGTTCTGGTAAACCGCTGCCAGAGTCCCCAAGAGGATGCCCACGAAGGAAGCCAGCAGGATCGCCATTGCCGACAGCTTGAGCGTCATCGGTATGGTCCGAACGAGCACGTCGCGGACCGGCTCTTTGATGCCGTAGTAGCTGCGTCCAAAGTCGCCTTGCGCGGCCGCACCGACGTACTTCACGTACCGCTCAGGCCAAGGGCGGTTCAGACCGAGATTCTCACGAATGCGCGCTACCTGGGCAGCGGTGGCCTTCTCGCCCGCTTCAACGGTGGCCGCATCGCCAGGCGCGAGCTCGTCCGCGACGAACGTCACGAGCGAGATAAAGAGAAGGCTGAGCGCCCCGAAGATCAGGCGCAGGAGAAGGGCTTTGGCGAGCCGCACGGCGCGTAAGTGTAACACGCAATGGGGCTCGCCTGCTCGGCGTCGGTCGCCGTTAGTCGTTGACGATGCTTACGCTGACGACGCGGTCGCCGCGCTGTACTCGTTGCATCACGTCCTGTCCCGAAACCACCTGGCCAAAGACCGTGTAGTTCCCATCAAGGAAGCTAGCGGCACCGAGGACGAAGTAGAACTGGCTGTCGCCCGCGTCCTTCTCGTTGACGGGGTGGGCGAGACCCACGGCACCGACCGTGTGGTTCCGGCCCGTGTTCTCGTACGGAATCTTCGCTCCCGTCCCGCCTTTGCCAATGTTAGGGTTGTCGAGGTCTCCAGACTTGGAGTTCGGATCGCCGAACCAAGCGAGGTACGGGCGGGGCTGGCGCTCCACGCGGTGGAAGCGCTGGCCGTTGTAGAACCCTGACTTGACGAGGCGCAGGATGTGAGAGGTGGTCTTCGGGGCTTCCTTGGTGAAAAGCCTGATGACGATGTCGCCCCGACCTTCGACTTCCACCTTGATGGAGGTGTCGGCAGGCCTGAGGCGCTCTGGCCGGCCCTTGGTCCACCCGAAGGGTAGGAGGGCGAGCGCGATCATTGCAATGATAAAAAGGCGCATTGGATAAATCCCAATATTCAGACGCGCGGAATGGACCGGGCGCTCCGCCTGACTAGTGTGCCTTTTGTGCGCGGGTTTTGTCAGTCTCAGCCATATCATTTGCGGCAGCCGCACGAGTAGTGCGGCCGAGGCGTACCGAGCGACTCTCTGGCTATTCCGCCAGGTGACGACCGTAGCCATCCATCTTGACGCCGCCCGTCAGGATGATGAGACCGTCGATAAAGGACCAGACGATGCCTACCCCGCATAGCGACAGGACGAGTTGGAGCACTCCAATGGCGGCGTAGCCGAGATAGATCCGTCCGATGCCCGGCAAGACAAGCTGGAGTACGCCCCCGACCGCTCGGTTCCGGTCGCTTCTAACCGTGCCGAAGCTTGGGTGGTAGTTCGTGTAGGGAGCGGGCGCTGAGCTGCCGGAGAACCCATACGGGCTTACGGGAACGGCCGGGGGCGCCTGCGGTGCCCGTTGAGGTCCCGGAGGTGGAGGCGGTGCCGCGAAGGGCTCCGCGGCGCGGAAAGAGTCCTGAAGCTCGGGCACCCGATCAGCCGGGAGCCAGTCGGTCATTCCCGACCGCCAGACATAGGTCTCGCGCACGACCACTCCGCCGTGCACCAGTTCATCGATCTGCTCGCGAGTCAGCGGACCGAGCTGTCCGTAGTGTCCAATGTAGTACCAGTCCGCCACGTTGCTTCCTTTCGACGCCGTGCATTGCTTTGTACCGCAGGTTTCCCGGCAATCAGGGCCATGGGCCCATCGGGTGACGCGTGAAAGGTGATTTGTGATCTGTGATGGGCCGGTCACCTGTCACGCGTCACGTCTCACGGGTCACCCATCATCCCCAGCGCCCGGTACGCTATTGGGCCATGTCCGTCCGTGTCCGATTCGCGCCCAGTCCAACCGGGAAGCTCCACATTGGAGCCCTTCGCACGGTTGTGTTCGACCACCTGTTCGCTCGGCACCACGGCGGGCAGAGCATCCTGCGGATCGAGGACACCGACCGCACGCGCTACAACCCGGAAAGCGAGCAGGAATTCGTGGAGACGCTTCGCTGGGTGGGGATCGACTTCGACGAGGGCCCTCACCTGGGTGGTCCCCATGCCCCGTACCGGCAGAGCGAGCGCAAAGAAGCGGGCATCTACGATCACTGGATCAACGTGCTGATGGAGAAAGGCCACGCGTACAAGGCCTTCGACACGACCCAGGAGATCGAGGAGATGCGCGAGGTTCAGCAGATCAACAAGCAGCCCACGGGCTACTTCGGCGGGGCGTGGCGCGACGCGACCCCGGAGCAGGTCGCCGAAGCGGAAGCGGCGGGGAAGCCGTTCGTGGTCCGTCAGCGCATCCCCCGCGACCAGAAGATCGTCGTCGAGGACGCCATTCGTGGGCGCATCGAGTTCGACTCCAACACGCTGCCCGACCCGGTGCTCATCAAGGGCGACGGGATGCCGACGTACCACTTCGCCGCCGTTGTGGACGACCACCTGATGGGGATCACCCACATCCTGCGGGGCGAAGAGTGGATCTCGACGTCGCCCAACCATTGGCTGCTGTTCGAGATGTTCGGCTGGGAGCGTCCGGTGTTCGTCCACTGCCCGGTCATCGTGGGCAACGATGGCAAGAAGCTGAGCAAGCGCCACGGCGCGACGCGCGTGCTCGACTACGGAGCCCAGGGCTACCTGAAGGAGCCCTTGAAGAACTTTATTGCCCTCATCGGCTGGTCGCCGGGCGACCAGCGCGAGGTGATGTCGGAGCAGGAGTTGATCGAGGCGTTCGACCTCAAGGGCCTGCAGCCCAGTCCTGGCAAGTTCGACATCGAGAAGCTCCGCTGGATGAACGGCCATGCGATCCGGGCGATGGACCCGAGCGATCTGCTGGACGCCATCCTCGCCTACGTCCGCGAACCCTACACGCAGGAGTATTGGACGGAGTTCGTAGACGAGAACCCAATGCCGAACAAGCCCCCGCTCGACGGCAAGGAACTCCTGCGGCGGCTCAACCGGGTGGCCGAGGCGGCGGAGCAGGATCGCGCCTACGTGCTCGCGGCGGTCAAGGAAGAGCAGGAGCGCGTCCAGACGCTGGCCGACTTCGGAGAGGCCCTGGAGTTCTTCCTTGTCGAGGAGCCCCCGATGGACCAGAAGGCGGTGGCGAAGTGGTTCAAGGGGGATCACGTGGGGGAGATGTTCGACTGGGTGCTGGATAAGCTGTCCCAGAGCCGGGTGGAGACCGTGGAGCACTACGAGTCGATCCTCAAGGGCTATCAAGCCCACAGAGGCTTCGAAAAGCTCGGCCCGGTGGTCCACCCCATGCGGGTTGCCCTAACGGGCAAAACCTTTGGCCCGGGCCTCTACGAGTTGATGTCCGTCCTTGGCCACGATAGAGTAGTCAGTAGGCTTCAACGAGCCAAGTCGATGATCTGATAGGGCGGAGTGGGTGCCACTGCAGGCAGCCAACCCTCGATGGCCAACCTCCACTTGAACCAATGTCATCCTGAGCGCAGCGAAGGACCTCTCCCAGCAGGGTGTGTTGGAGGAGGTCCTTCGCTGCGCTCAGGATGACATGGCGGGAGGAAGGGGTGAGCCTTCAAGGTCTTCGTGCCTTCCCATGTCCCCGATAGGGCAAACAGGAGTAGAAGCCCGTCTACGGGCCATCTGGGGCCATTTGATAGGCATGTTCTTGTGGCGGAGGCGACGGTGCTCCTGTGTGCACCTCCGCGCAAATGCCTGAGTCCTCACCTCCAGCTTGAAGCTTGGAGTGCGACATGGCCATGTGGGCCCTATTGCCGACTTTGAGGGCATTCCGATGCCGGTGCCGCCGGGACGGCGGCGGTCCCAGTTAGAATGTTCTTGGAATGACTGGACCATGACACGTACATTGCGCCCGCACAACTTCTCCGCCGGACCTGGCGAATTGCCGCCGGGAGTTCTGGAGGCGGCGAGCCGGGCGTTGATCGAGGTGCCGGAGGTTGGGTTGCCGCTGCTGGGGATTTCGCACCGGTCGAAGTGGTTCGGCGATGTGGTCGCCGAGGCAGAAGCGATCGTGCGGGACCTTCTCGACCTTCCGAAGAACTACCACGTGCTGTTCCTCCAAGGAGGCGCGACGCTCCAGTTCTCGGCGGTGGCCGCCACCTTCCTCCGGGACCGGAACCGCTTTGCCGACTACTTGGAGACCGGCTACTGGAGCCGCAAGTGCCTCCCCGAGGCGCGCAAGGAAGGTCGCATCCGGGTGCTATGGAGCGGGGAAGCCGACGGCTACTCGCGGTTACCGAGCGACGTCGAGCTGGACCTATCCCCCGATGCAGCCTACTTCCACTACATCTCCAACGAGACCGTGGAAGGGTTACAGTTCCATCGGCTCCTTGGATTGGAAGGCGTACGCCGCGTCTGCGACATGTCGTCCGACTTCCTTTCCCGCCCCATCGACGTCCAGAAGTTCGACCTGATCTACGCCCACGCCCAGAAGAACCTTGGACCGGCGGGAGTGACCGTGGTGATCCTGCGCGACGACGTGCTAGAGGAAGTCCCGGAGGGGTTGCCATCGATGATGGACTACCGGCCGCACGTAGAGATGCGGTCGATCTTCAACACCCCACCCACCTTCGGCATCTACGTCGTTCTGCTCGTCTTGCGGTGGCTCCGGGACGAAGTCGGGGGGCTGGTGGCGATGAACCGGATAAACGAGACGAAGGCGGCGCGGCTCTACGCGATGCTCGACCGGAGCGACGGCTTCTACCGCGGCCGCGCGGCCAGGATCGACCGATCGCTGATGAACGTGTCGTTCAACCTGCCCACCCCGGAGCTGGAGCGGTCGTTCCTCCAGGAAGCCCAGGGGCAAGGGCTTTTCGGCTTGGAAGGCCATCGGTCGTGCGGCGGGGTTCGGGCTTCGCTCTACAACGCCGTTTCCTTGGAGTCGGTAGACCGGCTCTGCCGGTTCATGGCCGAGTTTAGAGACGCGGCCGACCCATCTGTCGTTGATCAGACTCGGCCGGTGGAGGCGGTGGTTTGAGCCGGCCGAGCCGAGAGACCGACTTCAAAATCACCCCCTGGCCCGTCCTGCGGAACTCGATCGCCCACGTAACGGACAACGCGCGGCCGCATACCATCCACGGCACGATCCAGATCGACGTCACGGACGCGTACCAGCGATTGCTGGAGGTGCGCCGGGCGACGAGGGTGGCGGTTTCGATGCACTCCTTCGTCCTCGGCTGCGTGGCTCGAGCGGCGGCCACCCAGCCGATGATGTCCAGCTTTCGCTGGGGGAACCGGCTGGTCACCTTCGACACCGTTGACATGGGCACCGTGATCGACCAGTACGCGACCGACGCAATGCGGACTCGCCTGCCGGTGGTCTACATCGTCCGTGAGGCGGACCGCAAAAGCATGGCCCAGATCAACTGGGAGATCCGCGCCGCCTCGCGTCGCGACCTGGGCCAAGACCCGCTCATGAAGTTCCGCCGACGGCTGAGCCGGCTGCCCCAGCCCGTGCAACGAGTCATGTTCCGGAGGATCATGCGCGATCCCTGGCAGCACCGCCGCGTTTTCGGGACGTTCGGGTTCACCTCGGTGCAGGCTCCCGGGATCAACTATCCGGCCCACGCGTTCGTGACGAACCTGTTCACGGGGACCGTCGCGATGGGGAACCACCACCAAGCTTTCCTTCCGGACGAGCAGGGACAGCCCGTACTCCGAAGGGTGCTGGACCTTAGCGGCTCGTTCGACCACGATTACGTGGACGGGATGCCGATCGTAGCGTTTGGCCGCGAACTCGTTGGGCTGATCCAAAGCGCCCACGGCCTCGACGATGAATTCGTTCGCGAGACGCGTGAGCTTGTTCGGGCGGAGAAGGCGGGTTGACCGCAACGGCGGAAATCCCGACGGTGAGTGGGCACTGGCTCACGGGAAGCGCCCCCGACCTCCGACGGGCCCAGCACCGCTTCGCCGCCGAAATCGCGCATCAGCACGGCGGCCTTGCTCGTTTCCGCATCCTCAACCGGTCTTTTATCGCGTGCGCCAGCGCGGAGGCAATCCGCCACGTGATGGTGGAGCGCCACGAAAACTATCCTCGGTCGTACCATCGGCGCAACGGGGCCCTCGTCCTTGGCAGCGGGCTGATCTTTAACGAAGGAGAAGAGTGGCTGTTCCGCCGCCGCATGGTCCTTCCCGCCTTTCGAACCGCCACATCCGAATCCATCTGCGCAATTTCCGTCGAGGAGACCCGGGAGATGCTGCGGGAGTGGGAGTCCAGCGCCCAAGCGGGGGAGCCCGTGGTCGTCCTACAGCAGACCCAGCGCCTGACGCTCTCGATCATCGGCCGCGCCCTGCTCAGTACCCGCATTGACCGTGAGGCGGCGGACGCGTTCGGGTCATCGGTAAAGGAGAGCCTGCGGGCGATCCGAGACCGAAATATTCGCCCGGTGGTTTTGCCGCCCTGGGTTCCGACCAAGGCGAATAGGCGGATCCACGCCGTCCGGGAGTCGTTCGAGTCCTTCCTTGAGCCCCATATCCGAGAGCGGGAGGAACTGCCCGAAGGGGAGAGGCCGGACGACATCCTATCCCACCTCGTGGGCGTGCGCGATGCCCGCACGGGCGAGCGGTTGGACCGGGTCGCGCTGATGGACGAGACGAAGACGCTGTTCGCGGCAGGGTTCGAAACGACGGCGACCGGCTTAGCCTGGTGCCTCTACTTGCTAGGCAAGCACCCCGAGGTGGCGGCCGTGTGGCGCGAGGAACTGGACACGGTCTTGAACGGGGCAGAGCCGGACATGGACAGTCTCTCGCGGTTGCCGTGGACCGCCGCCATCGTACACGAAGCGCTCCGGCTGTACCCGCCGGTACCAACGGTCGCACGTGCTTCCGAAGAAGACGACGTGGTCCTGGGCAAGCGGGTCCGCCGTGGAGATGTGATCGTGATATCGATCTTTGGGGTGCAGCGGAACCCGGAAGAGTGGGACGCGCCGGACGAGTTCCGCCCGGAGCGGTTCTTGCCCGGTCGGCCTTGGAACCGGGATGCGTTCATGCCGTTCGCGGTGGGGAAGCACCGGTGCATCGGCAACGTGTTCGCCCACATCGAGACGATGGTCGCCCTCGCGATGATCGGCCAGCGGTTCGACTTCAGCCTGCCGGAGGACTTCACCGTGGTGGAGAAGGCGTTCGTCACCCTGACCCCTGACCGGGACATCCCGCTCACCCTCCGCCGACGCTCATGAATCCAGAACTTCGAGAACTCGACACTTCCGATCCCCGCCAGGTGGAAGCCTACGAGCGCGCGTTCTTTACCGTGTTCGAGCCGCTGACCCACAACCAGTTAATCCGGTGGCTCTGGGATTGGGACGTGCCCGCGCGGCGGCTTCGGACGCGCGTTCCCTACGAGGAGCAGACGGTCTTCGTCGAGTGGGATGACGCGGGAGAGGTTCTTCGGGCCTTAGCGATCGGGACGGAGCTGCGCACGGTGCAGGCCGCAGAGTACGGCTTTGAGATTCCTAAGCTTCCTGAGAGCTGCGAGTCCCTCGCCTTCTTTACAAATGACCGTCGCTTCGAGGGCACCCGGATTTTCTACAACGCATGTCGGGAGCGCCTGCTCGAGCGGGGCTTTCGAAAAATGTACGCCACGGGTGCTCCCCGGATCTTGCGAATGCACCTCTTCGTCGGGGCCGAACTGCTGGAGTCTCGCGAGATCGAAGGTGAGATCCGGAACTTCGTTCGAATCGAACTGCAAAACCCAGTGCGCCAGAGAAAGTAGGCCCGTAGTCGCTGGATGGTTCGTGCCGGCGTTCTTGCTTGCTGGGTGACTACCACCGCCCGCGCCGGCACGAACCATCCAGCGACTACAGCCGCTTTGCGGCTAACTGGTGGCGGTAAGCGAACGGTACAGTCAAGGAACGAGTCCTATGACGATCCTCGACTGCAACTTTGACGACCCGATGCCGCTGCTTCGCCAGCGGACGATCCATCGCGACGCGCAGACGGAGGTGGTGGTCAAGGAGATCGTCGCCGAGGTTCGGCAGCGGGGAGATGCGGCTTTGCTCGACAGCGCCCGGCGCTTCGACGCGCCGGGCCTCGAGTCGCTGGAGGTCACGCAGGAGGAAATCGACGCGGCGATGCCGAGCGTGGAACAGGCGCTCGCGCTGGACGAGGCGGTGCGCCGCGTCTTGGCCTTCCACGAGGACCAGCTTTTCGCACTGACCGCCGGGCTGTCGTCGACGGTGTTGGACGATGTGGCGCACCGGCAACGGGCGGGTCATCCCCGCCACCACGCGCCGAACCACGCTTGGTCGTGGAAAGTGGCGGGCGGAACCTCCCTTGGGCAGCGGATCATTCCGGTGCGCTCGGCGGGGGTGTACGTACCCGGCGGAAATGCAACCTATCCCAGCTCGGTCGTGATGAACGCCGTCCCCGCCCAGGTAGCGGGGGTCAACCGGGTGGTGCTGACCACTCCTGCCCGCCCCGATGGCACCCTCGCCTCTTCGGTGCTCTACGCGGCGCGGTACTGTGGAATCGCGAAGATCGTGAAGGTCGGGGGTGCGGCGGCGATTGCCGCACTGGCCCTGGGAACGGAGTCGATTGCCCGCGTAGACAAAATCGTAGGGCCGGGCAACCGGTTCGTCAACGAGGCGAAGCGCCAGCTTTGGGGCACCGTGGGCCTCGACGGCTACGCCGGACCGAGCGAGGTGTGCGTGCTGGCCGACGAGACGGCCGATGCCCGGTTCGCCGCCGCCGACCTCCTGACCCAGATCGAGCATGCGCCGGACAACGCGGGCTTCTTGGTCACGCTGAGCCGGGCTAAGGCGGACGAGATCCTCGCGGAAGTCGAGCGGCAGCTTCAGGGGGCACCGCGGGAGGCTACGATGCGGGCGGCGCTGGAGAACGAGAGCCTCGTGTTGGTGGCACGGGATCTGGCCCAGGCCTGCGACCTTGTCGACAGGATCGCTCCCGAGCATCTTTCCCTGATCGTGCGAAACCCGGAACAGGCCATGGACCGGATCCGGAACGCGGGCTGCATCCTTCTCGGTGAGTACACCCCAGAGAGCGTGGGCGACTTTTGCCTCGGGCCAAGTCACACCCTGCCCACCAGTGGAGCCGCGCGGTTCGGTAGCCCGGTCAACGTGCTGGACTTCGTCAAGGTGCAGAGCGTCGCGAACCTGACCCGGGAGGAGCTGGCTGAGCTCCGTCCGACCATCGAAGCATTCGGAACAATGGAAGGGTTTCCTGCTCACGCCCGCGGGGCGACCATTCGGTACGAGTAGCCGCAACTAAAGGGGGTACAAGCCCTATTGGGCCGAGGAGTCCCCTTTGTGGGGTCGGTGTTCCAGCGACCCTTGAGCAGAGCTCAAGCCTTTTTCCGTTGAGAGGTTGGCTTTCTCCACCCCCGGGCCCCCTCCTCATTTTCCTCGCGCTATTCAGGTCTGACTGTAGGGGTTCGGCCGCGGGAAAACGAGGAGGGGGAGGAACACTCCGCTCGGTCGACCCGTCACGATGCGTCAGCGGTCTGTTGTGGCCGCCGCTTTCAAATTCGGAGAGGTGTGCTTTTATGGTGACGTTACGATGGGGAGCGGTGGCCGCGAGTGCGGTACTCCTCGGTGCCGTGGGCTCCGCGCAGGCCCAAGGCGTGGGCGAGATCTTGCGCCTGTTGCGGCCGGAAGTCCTCCGCCAGCTCAACGGTGACGTAGTGCGGCTGGTCAACTTCCTTCCTGAGGTCGACGGTCAGAACAAGGCGATGGTTGGGCGGCTGTTCGCCCACGGCGGGCTGGGCCACGCGAAGCGTCAAGCGGACGGCTCACACCGGTTTTCGGTCCGTATCCCGTCCGGCCAGTTCATTTGGCGGCCAGCAATCATCGTCATGGGCCACGGGGGCGACCTGGACATCGACATCGAGAACGAGGACGATTACTCCTACCACGCGGTTTTCCTGCCTAACAACGGGGGACGGGTTGCCATGATGCTGCCCCAGAAGCAGACGAAGTCGACCCGGATCACGCTGAACGCGCCAGGAATGTACTGGTTCGGCTGCCCCGTGGCAAACCACGCGGGCCGAGGCATGCTCGGCCTGATCATCGTGCGTGGGGAAGTGCCCGACGAGGCCAAGCTGGACCGGCCGAGGCAGAAGCGCCAATGATCCAGCGCCGCACCCTCGTGATGATCCTGGCCCCCATCCTCGCCGGGGTTTCGCTGGGCGCGTTCGCTCAGCACCAGCACGGTAAGCCGGAGCCGGGCAAAAAGGACGGGACCCTTTTCCAGAACATGTCGGCGGCCAAGGGCATCGCGCCGGACGTCGTGAGCGGGGTCACCGCCGACCGCATCTTGCGGGCGCGGTCTGAGCCTCAGAACTGGCTGACCTACTACGGAGCCTACGACGGACAGCGCTACAGCACGCTCGACCAGATCAACGTCGACAACGTCAAGAACCTGAAGCCGGCCTGGATTTTCCAGTACGGCAACGTCGGCCTCGTGGCGTCCCCCGCGATCTACTCGTTCGAGGCGGCGCCCATCGTGGTGGACGGCGTGATGTTCGTGTCCGGCTGGGAAGGGTACGTGTGGGCGCTCGACGCGGTCACCGGCCAGGTCCTGTGGCAGTACCAACACGCGATCCCGCTCGACACCCCCCTCTGCTGTGGCAACGTGAACCGTGGCGTCGCGGTGGCTAAGGGGAAGGTATTCGTCGCGACGCCGAACGGGCACCTAGTGGCCCTCAACGCCACCACCGGTAAGCCCCTGTGGACAAAGGTGTGGTGCGACATCCGGGCCGGGGAAAGCGCGACGATGGCCCCGCTCGTGGTGAAGAACCTCGTCATCGTGGGCAGCTCGGGCGCCGAGTACGGCGTGCGCGGCCACATCGACGCCTTCGACATTGACACGGGCAATCGCGCTTGGCGGCGGTACAACGTGCCCAAGCCGGGCGAGCCAGGCTCCGACACCTGGAGTGGCGACGCCTGGGAGCGTGGCGGCGGTACTGCCTGGATCACGGGCACCTACGATCCGGAACTGGACCTCGTCTATTGGGGCACGGGTAACCCCGGACCGGTCTTCGATCTCAAGAAGCGGCCGGGCAGCAACCTGTACACCTCGTCGGTGGTGGCGTTCGATCCGGACGACGGCAAGATGCGGTGGCACTACCAGTGGACCCCGAGCGACGTCTGGGACTACGACGGGGTGAACGAGAACATCCTCTTCGAGCAGGACGGCCGGAAGCTCCTGGCCCATTTCGACCGGAACGGCTACCTGTTCGTGCTTGATCGGACGAACGGCAAGTTCGTGCGCGCGACCAAGTTCGGCAAGGCCGACTGGGGCGACATCGACCCCGAAACCGGCAAGGTCACGATCAACAAGGTGCCGACCGTCGAGGGGACTGACATCTTCCCCGGTCCGGCGGGAGCGAAGGAGTGGCCGCACGCGGCCTACAGCCAACGCACCAAGCTGCTTTACACCCCGTACATCGAGGCCGGGGCAACCTTCAAGATTCGGGAGCAGCGGTTCCGCGAGGGACTGCCGTTCTTCGGTGGCGAAGCCACGGTGAAAGGGGACCAGAAAGGCGGCGTGAAGGCCTACGATCCGGCGACGGGCCGTGAAGTCTGGGACATGCCGAACGAGCATCCGATGGTGGCGTCCATCCTCGCGACAGCGGGGGACGTGCTGTTTACCGGTAAGCCTACGGGCGAGGCGGTCGCCTACAACGCACGGACCGGCGAGCAACTGTGGGAGTTCAACACGGGCAGCGGCATCCACAGCAACCCGGTCACCTATAGCGTCAACGGCAAGCAGTACGTCGCGATCCCCAGCGGATGGGGTGGATGGCTCGAGGGGTTCGCCCCTGAGCTGTACGGACAACCACGCGGGAACGCGCTCTTCGTGTTCGCGCTACCGTAGATTAGACCAGGGGCAATCTATCGGATTGCCCCTCCACGTGTCAGGAGAACCTATGTCGCTTTCCACACTTATTCTTGCGTCTATCGTTCTGTCCGGGAACGCCCAAAACCCGGTACCGGTGAAGCTCGTCTTCGAGAAGGGGAAGTACCAGTTGCTGCGAGGCGGCAAGCCCTACTTCATCAAGGGGGCAGGTGGGGCGAGAGACGAGCAGGGTCTCCAGCGACTTAAGGAAGCGGGAGGCAACTCCGTCCGAACCTGGGGTGCGGACAATCTCGGGCCGCTCCTCGACATGGCCCACGCGAGAGGGCTAACGGTCACCGTGGGAATCTGGCTGGGCCACAAGCGCCATGGCTTCGACTGGACCGATAAGACCCAAGTCCAAAAACAGTTCGAGTCGACTCGCGAGTGGGTTCGCCAGTACCGAAACCACCCTGCCGTCCTGATGTGGGCGCTTGGGAACGAGATGGAGAACGGCGACAACACGCCGGAGCTTTGGCGAGCTATCAACGACCTCGCGCTCATGGTGAAGAAGGAGGACCCGCGGCACCCGGTTCTCACGGTGACGGCGGACATGTCGAAGGAGAAGGCGGACTATATCGACCGCTACGCCCCCGCCCTCGACCTCCTTGGCATCAATTCTTACGGAGGGCTTACCACTCTTTCGAAGCGGCTTAGCGAGTTTGGGGTCAAGCGCCCGTACGTGGTCACGGAGTTCGGTCCCGTCGGCCAATGGGAGGCCCCTAAGACCGACTGGGGTGTCCCGTTCGAACCCACAAGTACCGCTAAGGGAGCGCTCTACGCCGCCAACTACAGCTACATCCTCGCCGACCCCGACCGGTGCCTCGGCTCGTACGTCTTCCTGTGGGGCAACAAACAGGAGGAAACGTCCACGTGGTTCGGCATGTACCTTCCGACGGGCGAGAAGGTGGCTTCGGTGGACGAGATGACCCGGCTATGGTCGGGGCAATACCCCCGTAACCGCGCTCCCGAGGTTCGGAACCTCACCCTTGCGGGAGCCGACGGAGCCACCCCGAGCGCTGAGCTTCAAGCGAGCGTCGACGCCACCGACCCCGACGGCGATTCGCTCCAGTTCGAATGGGAAGTCCGTTCGGAATCCACCGACAAGCGGTCGGGTGGCGACCTGGAGGCCGTTCCGCCGAAGGTAGAGGGCTCCGTTGGGGATGCGGCACACCGGACGGCGCGCGTCAAGGTGCCTAAGGAACCAGGTCAGTACCGACTTTTCCTGATCGTGCGCGACGGAAAGGGAGGCGCGGCGACGGGGAACGTGCCGTTCATGGTCAAGAAGCAGTAGAAGCTTCTATCTACTGTTTGTGGGGTCGGTGTCCCACCGACCCTCGGGCAAAGCCCGAGCCCTTAGCCCCTGAAGTGCATCTTCCGGGGCTAAGGGCATTCGTCCTAGTGCCTTCAACCCGCATGGGCTTGAGCGGTTGGGCTTGGGCTCCGCCTAAGGGTCGGTGGGACACCGACCCCACATCTGGGTCCCCCCGAGCCGCCCGGCCCAGGGACTGCTGCACCCCCCGTTGCGAATGGCCGCCGGATCTGTCATAATCCCTGGGTCCGGAGGCAACTAGAACACTTGATTTACGTAACCGTCCAGCCCAACGAGTCGATCGACAGCGCCCTCAAGCGCTTCAACATGAAGCTGCAGCAGAGCGGCCTGCTCCGAGAGCTCAAGGAGCACGCGCACTACGAGAAGCCGAGCGAGAAGCGCCGCCGGCTGGCGCGTCGCCGCCTTTCCCGCCAGTAAGATCTGGCCATTGCGACGTCAATTTGACCGGCAGGGGCATCAAGCCCCTGCAAAAAGAATCCTCGGCTGGCAACCGGCACCCATACAATGATGTTGGGCGCGAATCTTTGCCAACCTTATGGAACCCCCTAGTCGCCATTACGTCACCGTCCTGAACGAGTCCGCCTTCGAAGTGCGGACCGGTCCTATCGCGGAGGCCGTGGCTACCGTGCTCCGACAGCACGGTAAACCCACCGAAGTCGTCTGCGTGCTCCTTACCGACGACGACCGGATCCACGCCCTGAACCGGCAGTACCGGGCGGTGGACGACGCGACCGACGTTCTTACATTCCCTGCAGACGACTTTCCCGGGGCACCGTTGGGGGACATCGCGATCAGCGTTCCCTATGCCGAGCGGCAGGCCCTGGTGCGTGGTGTGAGCTTGGACCAAGAACTTGGCTTCCTCGCCATCCATGGCGGCCTCCACCTGCTGGGCTACGATGACGAAACGGAGCCGGAACGGGCGGAAATGGTCGATTTGATGAACCAGGCGGCGCGCGAAGCGGGTCTGGAACCGGACGAAGAGTGGGCATCGCTGCTGCATGGAGACGCGGCTTGAGCGGACGCAAACCGGCGGATATTCTTGGCCCCTTCAAGGTGGCGATGAGCGGGCTCATCTTCACCTTCAAGACGCAGCGCCACATGCGGTTCCACCTCTACGTGGTGCTTACCGTCGTGCTGCTGGGCATTCTCGTGAACCTCGGCCTGCGCGAGATGCTCGTGCTGCTGTTCACGATCTCCCTCGTTCTGGTAGCAGAGATGTTCAACTCTGCCATCGAAGCGACGGTGGACCTCGTGTCCCCGAGCTACCATCCCCTCGCGAAGTTCGCGAAGGACATTGCCGCCGGCGCGGTGCTGATCACGACCATCATCGCCTTGGTCGTTGGGTCGCTGCTGATCCTGGGGGAAAGTCGATGGGAGGCCATCAAAGTCAACCTGAGCTCGGAGGGTTTTGGCCTAGGCGTCGTCCCCCGGCTGCTGCTCGGCATGATGGTCCTCTTCGTGATCGTTGTGATCGGAAAAGGGCTTGGTAAGCGGGGGCAGGTCCTCAAGGGTGGCTTGGTCAGCGGGCACGCCTCTTACGCGTTCTTCTTCGCCTTTGCGGTGCCTTTCGTGACCGACAACGCGCTGGCCTCGGGCCTCGCGATCCTCCTCGCCGCCATCGTCGCCCAGAGCCGCTACGAGGCGAAGATCCACTCGTTGTTCGAGCTCGCTCTGGGAGCCGGAGTCGGGACGCTCTTGGCGCTTCTCGTGTTTGGGCTCGTACCGCGATGAAGAGAGTACTGAAGGCCAAGCGGGACCAAGAATCGTCAGCGAGTCCGCTGTTCCAGCGGTTAGAGCGAGGGATCGCCTTCACCTTGGCGGTAGCGCTGACCTCGCTTTACGTCCTCGGTGAGCGCGGAACAGCTCATGCCGCACTGGCGCAGAGCGATGGCCTTCGGCAGCCCTTGGGCTCGGGCGGGGTGGTCATGCTGGCCATCTTGGCCATCATCGTCCTCAACGCGATGTTCGTGGCGGCGGAGACCGCCGTCGAGCTCCTGAAGGCCCACCACATCAAGCACGTCCGTGAGGGCAATTCCGTGCAAAGCGGTCGCCTTCAAGCGCTAGTGGACGGGAAGCAGCGCTACGTTGCTGCCTGTACGCTCGGAAGTCAAACGGCGCGGCTCGCCCTGGTGTTCGTCGGATTCCTGTTAGCCCAAGGACTAGCCTTGTTCTTGCACGAGCGGGCTGGCTGGAACTTCGACTACGGCACGATCCTGCTGAGTGCGCTGATCATCGCGGTCCCGGTGGTGCTCGTGAACATCATCGTGGGCGAGTTGGTGCCAAAGAGCTACGCCTCGCTCCACCCTCACCGCGTCGCTCTGGGGCTCTACCGGTTCATCAAGGCATCGGCCTTCGTGTTCTCCCTGCCCGCCGGCCTCATCGTCTGGATCGCGAACCTTCTCACCGCGCTCTTCGGTGGGCGTGCCAGCTTTACCGCCAATCAGGCAGAAGAAGAGATCAAGAACCTCGTGGAGTCGGCCCAAGAGACCGGGGAGATCGAGGTCGACGAGAAAGAGCTTCTGCACTCGGTGTTCGAGTTCACCGACACCGTGGCCCGTGAGGTCATGACGCCCCGGGTCGACATGGATGCCATGCCCATGCGGAGCGACCCGGCAGAAGTGGTGCGGGTGATCCAGGAGACGGGGCACTCGCGGATTCCCCTGTACGAAGAAACCGACGACCAGATCGTGGGGATCATCCACGCCAAGGACCTCCTCATGGCGATGGTCAACAGCGACGGTCCCGTCAACCTGCGGCCCCTGATGCGACCGGCGCTGTTCGTGCCGGAGAACAAGAACCTGCACGAGTTGCTTACCGAGATGCGAGCGGGCCGCAGTCAGCTCGCGGTCGTCCAGGACGACTTCGGAGGTACGGCCGGCATCGTCACCATCGAGGACATCGTGGAAGAGCTGGTGGGCGACATCGTGGACGAGTACGACGTCGAGGAGCCGGAGGTCGTTGTGGCGGAAGACGGTTGGCTGGTGGACGGCAAAACCCACGTGGACGACGTCAACGACGAAATCGGCTCCGACTTCGAAAGCGAAGAGTTCGAAACCATCGGTGGCTTCGTCTTCGGACAGTTCGGCCGACAGCCCAAGCAGGGAGAAGAAATCCAGGTCGACGGCTACCGCTTCCACATCGTCGAGACCGACGGGCGCCGGGTAGGCCGTCTCCGGATCAAGAAGCTAAGCGACGCGGAAGCCGCCGCTCACTAAGGCGCCCAACTGGGACGGCAAGCGGAAACGCTTGCCGTCCCAGTTAAACAAAGAGATCCCCGAGCATTGCTCGGGGATCTCTTTGCGGGAACGTCTAGTGGAAGCGCTTACTTGCGGTTCTTGCGTCGGCGAGCGGCGAGGCCGATGAGGCCGGTAGCGATAGCCGCCATCGATGCGGGCTCCGGAACCGGGTTGTTGCTCTGGATGCCGCCGATGCGGAACTGCTTGATGTCCGAGATGCCGACGGTCGAGGTCAGGCTGACCTGGCTGATCGTCGTGCCCGGATCAGCGATGATGCGGAAGAAGTTCTGGCCGTTCTTGTCGAGGTCCTCGGTGAAGACGTCGAAGGTCTGGCTGAAGCTGTTGTTGATGTTGAACGTGATCTGGCCATCCTTGACCGCATTGACGTTCAGGATGAGCGAGGTGAACGACAGGTTGGGGTCAGAGAGCCGAACGCTGAGCTGGTCGAACTCGCCGTCGACGGCCTTGAGCCGGGACTGACCGCCCTGACCGTTCAGGGTCTCACCCTCCAGGGTCTCACCCGCACCGAAGAAATCGACGATCGTGTCGGTTTGGTTGGTGTGGCCCTGAACGAGGGAACCCGTTCGGGGGAGGCTCGGGTCGTTAAAGAGTACGTTCTCGTCGCCCTCAACGTTGCCGGGACCGACTAGGACGTTGACCTGTGCGTTGGCGACGGAGCACAGGGCTAAGGCGGCGATGGATGCGATGCTTGCTACTTTCACTTTTATTCTCTCCCTTTCAATCGGCTTGTTTCTTTTGCCGTATTCTGAATCGCCAGTAAATTTGCTGGCTACGGTGGAATAGAGCGAGGGAGCATTCCTAATGTTCCAGCAAATTTACGTGCCGCCGAAAAATTTCTGAAGAAGCCTTATTTGAACCGATTTGCAGGTACATCGCGTCCTCCGGACGGAGGAATATCGATGAACGTATGGCTTCCTTTTCTACTAGCCGCAACCACTCAGGCAACGGTCGAGGTGCAGGTTCCAGTGACGCACTACCGGCCTTCGAAGATGGTCGCACTAATGCGGGGCGACCATGGCGGGACGTCGCTGCTCGGCGATCGTCTTGAGGCAGTGCCGGTCGACGCCAAGGGAATCATCGTCCTTTCGGGTGACAAAACGGAAGTGGAGGCGGCTAAGCAATTTGTCGCTCTCACCGACGTGGAGCGGCGGGGAGCGAGTTTCACGATCACCATCGACTCAAGCGCCGACCGCATGAAGTACGAGGTGAGGGTCAGCCTCAAGAGCAACCAACTGTGGAAGACCAGCGACGGAGATACCGACACGACGATCGCTATGAAGCCGAGAATCAATGCCGACGGCAGTGTCAGCCTTTCTCTCGTGACTCAGGTTCGGAGCAGCGAGGTGCAGACCATGGTGAGGCTCAAGGCAGGCCAAACAATCCGTGTCAGCCCTAACTCCGAAGAGGAAACAGTGGGTCGGATCGTGGAGGGAAGGGCGGTAAAGTCTTACTCCAACATGGTGCCTGCACCTCGGATCACGGTCCGTTGCGACCGGTTGGATCTCCCCAGACGGAGAAGGTAAGCCTTTCGAGGAGAGGAGACGCCTCGGAGGCGTCTCCTCTCCTCGAGCCGATGGGTTAGCGACGGGCGACGGCGCTTAGGCGGGTGTTGACCGCATTCCAGTCGATGCACTGGAACCAGGCGTCGATGTACTTGGCGCGAGCGGTCTGGAAGTCCAGGAAGTAGGCGTGCTCGTAGACGTCCATCGCCAGGATCAGCTCGTTGTTCCACTGGGGGAAGGTGTCCTGGGTGTCGCCGATGTAGTTGAAGAGGCGCTGCTCCTCGCGGTCGTAGCCGAGGTAGACCCAGCCGCGACCGGCAATGCCGGTGCTCTTCCAGTCAGCGACCCATCGGTCGAAGCTGCCGTACGCGTCGTTGATGAGGGTCGCGACGTCGCCAGTGGCGGGGCCGCCCTCGCCACCAATGGTGTCGAAGTAGACGTTGTGGTTCTTATAGCCGCCGAGCGCGAACGCGTAGTTGACCTTGAGCGCCCTCGTCTGGCTGTAGATCTGGTTGGCCTTGGCGGGATCGGTGTCGAGTTCGGCTAGCGCCTTTCGGATCTCGTTGGTTTTGTTCGCGTACCCCTGCCAAAGGGTGAGGTGGGCGCGGTGGGTGGCCTCGCTTATCCCCTTAGGAGCGGTGTTCAGGGCCTTCTTGATGTCGTCCTCGGTCGGGACTCGTACGAGTTTCGGTTCCATCTTTCTGCGTACCTCCTTGGTTTGCGCCAGCGCTGAGGTGGGAAGGCCGGCGAACGCCGACGCTCCAACCGCCGCTCCGGCGATCAGAAGCTCTCTTCTGCTTAAGTCGTATCTTTCAGATCTCATTAGCGGGCTATCCCTGTGGATGTCCGGTTCGGAGCCTACCCCGGGTTCTACGTGAACGCGGTCGGCACCCTCCGCGAAGGGGGACTTGTGGCTTTGTGCGGCAGGTAGCCTTCGACTCATGAACCCGTACCTGCTGAAGGGGCTATTGAGTGGGCCGGTGGCCATGGAACGGCTACTGGGCGTCATCCCGGTTTCGGCTTACGACGAGGCGCTCAATCCCGAGCGGTTCACGATTCGCGAGGTAGTGGCACACCTGGCCGACTGGGAGCCGATCTTTCTGGCGCGCATGCGGCTGGTGAACGAGAACCCGGGAACCTCGATCCAGGTGTACGACGAGGGGGAGCGGGCAATGGCGCAGAACTACGGTCAGTCAGACATTGCCGAGCGGCTTGCCGAATTTCAAGCGCAACGGCAGCGGACGGTCGCCTTCCTCAGTGGTTTGTCTCCAGAAGACTTCGACAAGCCCTACGAGCACCCGGAAAACGGAACTATGCGCCTTGCCGATCAAGCGAACATGCTGCTAGGCCACGATCTGTACCACATCGAGCAGATCGCCGCGTACCTGTCGCCCATTTTGGAGTGAGGCAGCTCGCTGCCTCTTCTCTTTGGGCGCTCTCGATCACGAACGAAAAAGGGCTATGGGTCTCTCAACCCGTAGCCCTTCTTGCTTCCAATGGAAAAGAGGCAGCAAGCTGCCTCACTCCAAAACTAGCTTAGCCGCGAAGCCAGCTTTCCGAAGCCGCTTGCGCCCGCGTAGCGGCCGGTGCTGCCGAGGATCTCCTCGATGCGGAGGAGCTGGTTGTACTTGGCCACCCGGTCGGTGCGGCTGGGAGCGCCCGTCTTGATCTGGCCGCAGTTGGTGGCCACGGCGAGGTCGGCGATCGTCGTGTCCTCCGTCTCGCCCGAGCGGTGGCTCATAACGGCGGTGTAGCGCGCGCGCTTGGCCATCTCGACGGCGGCGAGGGTCTCAGTAAGGCTGCCGATTTGGTTGACCTTGACGAGGATGGAGTTGGCGGTATCCGTCTCGATGCCCCGGCTCAGGCGCTCCACGTTCGTGACGAACAGGTCGTCGCCTACGAGTTGGATCCGGTCGCCGACGGCGGCGGTCAGGGCCTTCCAGCTATCCCAGTCGTCCTCGCCACAGCCGTCCTCGATGCTGATGATCGGATAGCGGTCGCAGAGGGAGACCAGGTAGTCCACCTGCTCGGGGCCACTGCGCTCGCGGACGGCACCGGCCTTGTAGCGGTACTTGCCGCCCTCGTAGAACTCGGTGGCCGCCGCGTCGATGCCGAGGAAGATCTCCTGACCCGCCTTGTAGCCCGCCTTGTCGATCGCTTCCAGGATGTAGTCGAACGCGAGTTCCTGCGACTCAAGGTTGGGCGCGAATCCGCCCTCGTCGCCCACGCCGGTGTTTAGGCCGCGGTCCTTGAGGACCTTCTTAAGGGTGTGGAAGACCTCGGCGCCCATCTGGAGCGCCTCGCGGAAAGACTTCGCGCCCACCGGCAGCACCATGAACTCCTGGAAGTCGACGTTGGAGTCCGCGTGCTGGCCGCCGTTGAGGATGTTCATCATCGGCACGGGCAGGGTGTTGGCGGTGACGCCGCCCACGTAGCGGTAGAGGGGAAGCTTGAAGTGGTTCGCGGCGGCCTTGGCGACGGCAAGCGAGACGCCGAGGATGGCGTTCGCGCCCAGATTGCCCTTGTTCGGCGTGCCGTCCAGTTCAAGGAGCTGGGCGTCCACCGCCGACTGATCGGAGCCGTCCACGTCCAGTAGGGCTGGCGCGATGGTTTCGTTCACGTTCTGGACCGCGTTCAACACACCCTTGCCGAGGTAGCGCTTCTTGTCGCCGTCTCGGAGCTCGACCGCTTCGAAGGCTCCGGTGCTGGCTCCGCTAGGCACGGCGGCGCGGCCGACGCTGCCGCTCTCAAGGACGACGTCGACCTCAAGGGTCGGGTTACCACGGCTGTCGAGGATCTCACGGGCGCTGATGTCGGCGATGAAGGGCATATTTCTGTTTCCGGTCCTGAAAAGGGCTGATGGGACAGGGTCCCGGAGGCGTAGCTTACCGCTCGCGAGCCCTCGTAGAAGTGTAGGTAAGCTTCCGATCAACGTCTATGTCGCTCGCGCTAAACAAAGAGAACTACTTCTGGCACAAGGTCCAGTCGATTACCGGCATCATTCCGGTCGGCTTCTACATGGTTCAGCACCTGACCTTGAACTCGTTCACGCTGGCCGGGCCGGAGAAATTCAACGGCGTCATCGAGTTTTTCGAAACCTTGCCGAAGCACATCCTGCTGGGTCTGGAGATCTTCGCGATCTGGTTGCCTTTGCTTTTCCACGCGGTGTACGGATTGTTCATCGTTGGGCGCGCGCAGCAGAACTACCTCGGCACGAAGTACGGTTGGTCACAAAATCGGATGTACACCCTGCAGAGGTGGTCAGGCATTCTGATCTTCTTCTTCCTGATCATGCACATCGCCACGACCACGGGAGTGAAGTACGCCCAGAACTCGGCGGAACCGATCCTTTACGCGGCATGGCAGGAGAAGCTAACGTCCCTCTTTGGGCTCTGGTTCGTGATCTACATGATCGGAATCGCGGCCTCGGCCTACCACTTGGCGTACGGCATCTGGAACTTCTGCATCCGCTGGGGCATCACGATCTCAGATCGGGCGCAGATGAAGGTCCAAAAGTTCTCGTTCGGATTCTTCGTCGCCATCACGCTGTTGGGCTGGGGTGCCCTCGCTGGATTCTTGATCCATCCGGCGAAGCCATCGACTAGTTCCGCACCGTCGCACTCTCAAGAAGGCCCGGTTCAGACGTCGTTCACTCAGTAGCCCCCGCCAACCCGCAGGGACTAGAAACACAACAAAGGCCGTGCACCGAAGAAGCGGGTGCACGGCCTTTGTTGTTTCGCTAGGCCTTCTTGCGTCGTCGTAGCATGCCAAGAGCGCCCAGCCCGAGAACGGCGAGCGAGGCAGGCTCCGGCACGGGGTTATGGCTTTGCTGAACCAGCTCCAACGAGGCGACGTCGGTCGCCGTGTAGCCGATCGGCACGAAGACCGATCCAGACTTCTCCACCCGGTAGTTGGTCAGCGCCAGACCGCCAAAGTCGAGGCTGTCCTGGTACGTGAAGCCGCTGCCGTTCACGATGAACTGACCGGTCCCGGAAGTGAGGCCCGAAGTACTGTTGGCCGCGAACGACTTAGACGCGACCAACACGGCCGCTCCGCTGGACAGGTCGAAGACGCTTTCCGTGAAAGTGATCGACGCATTGCCCCCAAGAGTCCCCTGCAGGACAAGGCTGATGTTGCCGGTCGGAGTTCCGTTCGCTCCGACGTCGTAGCTGAAATTGAAGTCGTTGGACTGGCGCCCCGAGCCGTTGCCGGCAAGCCAGTCTCCGCTAAAATCGATAACCTTCTCGTTCGAAGTTACGGCACCGCCACCGGTCGTAAGGGTCTGGCTGCCGGTTTTACCAACGACGCCGTCAGTGCCAGTCAGGTTTGAGAAGGTGAGCTGCGCGTTGGCGGCGGACACCAGTAGAAGTGCACCGATGCCGACCATGGATTTCTTGATCATGTTTCTCTCCGGGTTCAAAGGATGGGAAGGTAAGTGAACGGCGGAGCCGGAGCCCCGCACCGCGGACAGAACAAGGGCCTGTGTTATGGCACAGGCCCTTGTTCTAGCTGAACCGTTGGCGAAGGCTTACGCCTTCTTATTCCGACGGCGGCGCATCAGGCCAACCGCACCGAGACCGAGGGCAGCCAGGGAAGCGGGCTCGGGCACCGGGTTGTGGCTCTGCTGCACGAACTCGATCTGAGCGACGTCGCTCGGCGTGAAGTCCGACGGCACGAACACCGTGCCCGACTTCTTGACCCGGTAGTTCGTCAGGTTGAACCCGGAGAGGTTGAAGCTGTCCTGGTAGGTGAAGCCGTCACCGTTGCGGATGAACTGGCCGCTACCGGAGGTAATGCCGCTCATGCTGTTCGCGGAGAACGAATTGGATGCGACGAGCTTCTCGGTCCCGCTGGACAAGTCGAAAATCGACTCGGTGAAGGTGACGTACGAGCGACCGGCAAGAACGCCCTGGAGAACCAAGCCGATGCTGCCCGTGGCAGTGCCCGCCGACTGGACGTCGTAGCGGAAGTTGAACGAGTTGTAGGCGCGGCCGGAGCCGTCGCCGGCGATCCAGTCGCCGCTGAAATCGATGACTTTCTCGTTAGATGTGACCGCCGATCCACCCACGGAGAGGGTTTGACCGCCGGTGTACCCCGACACTCCGTCGGTGCCGTTCAGGTTCGAGAATGTTAATTGCGCATTGGCCGCCGACACGAGCATAAGCGTGCCGAGGCCCATAAGGGACGTTTTAAGTTTGACCATTTTGCTCTCCTAACTCAATGCACAACCCTGTCCGGAAGAAGCCTGGCTCAACCAGCCAGACCTAAACCCCGGCCAAGGGGAACTGCACACAGTAAATATGATAGGGGTTGCGCAGGCAATGTGTCAAGTAAATTTGCCTGCCAAGCAAAAAAGTCAAGAAAAGCATATCCAAGTTAATGCGATTTTTAGCGCAAGAACCAAAAATGTTCAGGGCAGGTCACCCAGCCATTCAAGATGGGACAACCGCCCGCCTTTTGTTGTTCCCGATGTCACTCCATCGTGATGGCGATGGCTTCCAAGACCTGATCGACGCTTGGGAGCGCCGCGTACTCCCAGATAGGGTTGTAACCGATGTGGACGTCATCGCGCGCCACGAGTTGTGGCGGCGACAGGAATAGGTTCCAGCGTTCCGGCAAGCGGGTCATCTCGGCCAGCAGCGCTTGGCCGAAGCCGCATGTACGGTTGTCTTCGTGAACGACTACCAGTCGCCCCGTCTTTTCCAGTGATGCCGTGATCGTCTCGTAGTCGCACGGCACAATCGATCGCAGGTCGATGATCTCCACGCTGGTTTCGGTATTGGCTGCCGCCTCTTCCGCTAGTTCGATGCAGTTGCCCCACGTCACGAGGGTTACGTCGCTGCCTTCTTGAACGATCCGCGCCTTGCCGAACGGCACGGGCTCCACCCGCTCGACCGGCATGGGCTTTCGGAAGATGTGCTTGGGGATCAGGATGAAGGCGGGGTCCTCGCCGTTCATCGCCGTCCAGAACAGCCCTGCCGCGTCCTCGGGAGTGGCCGGGATAGCGACCCGGATCCCCGGAGTGTGGGCGAGATAAGACTCGTTGCTCTGGCTGTGCCAGAGCGATCCCCCCGGTAGGTAGGCCCCATAGGGGGCGTAGACGACCGCCGGGCACTTCCAGCCGCCGTTCGAGCGCCACCTCAGGGTGCTCATGTTCGTCGTGACCTGGTTCCAGCCAGGGGCGATAAAGTCGATGAACTGGAGCTCGAAAACGGGCATCCAGCCGTAAGCGGCGATGCCCACGGCGACGCCCATGATCGTCGCTTCCGCGAGCGGCGCGTTGAACACCTGCTTGGGAAACGCTTCGCTCAACCCCTTGGTCAGCCCGAATACACCCCCCTTCGGATCCTCGATGTCTTCACCGAAAAAGATAATCCGAGAGTCGCCCGCGAGAGCCTTTTGGAAGGTCGTGTTGATCGCACCCACCATCGTCATCCGATCCGCTGGGCTGATGGGGGGACGCGTGGCTTCGGGCTCTGGGCCGACCACGTCCGTCATCGTCTCCTCGGGATCTGGATCGCTTTCCTTTTCAGCCCGAAGGTAGTCCTCGTCAACGAGGCGGACGGCTTCGTCCTGAAGTCCCTGCCAGGTCGCTTCATCGAGCTCACCGCTCGCGATAAGTTCTTCAGCGAAGAGGCGGATCGGGTCCCGCTTGGTCATCTCGTCGATGTCCTCAAGCTTTCGGTAGACGCGGTGGTCGTCGCTTGAGGTGTGCGACGCTAAGCGGTCGAGGTCGGCCCAGATGATCGTAGGTCCGTCGCCCCGTCGCGCCTTCTCTACGGCGGCGGTGGCGGCGGCAAGGACCTTATCGGGCGAGCGGGCATCGATCTTCTGGGCCAAGTCGTCTGAGAAGATGTCCAGGTGAAACGGAAGGAACTTCGTGGTGGGGGTCGAGATGCCGTACTTGTTGTCCTCGACGACGAAGATGACGGGAAGCTTTTCCTGCACCGCGAACGCAATGGCTTCGTAGAACTCACCTTGGCGGGTCGAAGCGTCGCCGATGGTGACGACGGAGACGCTGTCTTTCCTGTCGAGCTTCATCGCCCATGCCGTGCCGCAGGCAGGGAGCAGTAAGCCCCCGGTTGGGGTGCAGACGCTGAAGACGTTGCGCTCGGGGCTCGAATAGTGCCCCGGCATTTGCCGTCCGCCAGAACTGCTCGTCGCCTTGGCGAAGTACGCCAACGCCATTTCGTAGTTGCTGATGCCCCGGCCAAGCATCATGGCCCGGTCTCGGTAGTAGGGGAAGATGAAGTCGTCTTCCCGAAGGGCGAAGGGAATGGCCCCGAGAGCTTCATGCCCCATACCGCTGACTTGGAACCAACCTTTGCTCTGCCGAAGGAGGATGCCCTCGCGACGGTCCCCTTCGCGGCTCAACAGCATCAGGCGAAGGAAATCGAGCTTTGAAAACGTGGGTTTTGATGGGGCTATCGACATGCGGTTACCTTGTCTTTCGTCGTTGAAAGGCCTGGTGGGCCATGGCCCGCGAACCGCCTAGTATAGCTGTTTGGCTTCCCAGGCGCGTCTACACCTGGGTCTTGCCGATAGCCTCCTAAGGAGTCACGGTAACAACAACATTCGTTGTCGGCAACCCAAAGAGGGTGGACGTTGAACGCAGCATCTGCCACTGGAAATTGTAAATCCCTGGCGCAGTGGGTGCCGTTACATTGAAAGTGAACGTCTTTTGCTGTCCGTAGCTGACAGTTTGATTAATATCGAGGGATTGCCTGCCCGCCCAGGTTCGGTTGTCGTAAGAGTTGATTGGGCAAAGAACGACGCCTCTCGCCGGCGTCCAGTTTTCGGATCCTGTGTTCTTCATCGTCAACGAAACCGAATAGGTCTGACCAGCCGTCATGGTGGCGGGAACCGATTGCGATACTAGCTCAGCATCGTAGTCGTTCTGAACGACCGTTACCGCGACCTTCTGGGTCGGACCGCCGAAGGCGCCAACCCCTTCCTGCATCATTTGCCATTGCGAGAAGTGCTGGCCTACGGTTGTCGGGGCCGTAATGCTGAAGCTGAATTTCTTGGTCATGAAGGGGGCGATCACCTCGCTCGAAAGCACCGAAACCTTTCCCGCGCCCCAGACTTGGTCAGCTACGCCACCAGGGGCGGCGAGCTTGTAGCCGCCCCCGGAGGTCCAGGTAGAGCCTCCAATATTTCGCATTGTTAGAGAAACGCTGTAGACCTTGCCTGCCGTCACCACCGTCGGAAACGTGCGAGAGACCCCCGTGGCATCGTTGTCAAACGCCACAACGTCGACAACTAGATTCGAAGAGGTTGCCCCGAAAATCGATTCGCCCTCCAGGGTCATCTGCCACTGGAAGTTGTATTGACCGATGGTAGCCGGCGCGGTCACGTTAAAGGTGAACGTCTTGGTCCCATTGACCGGAATGGACTCGCCAGAGGCCAGCAGCGCGCGGTCGGTGGTCCAAGTTCGGTTGTCCAATGCGTTAATAGGCATCAGCTTGAAGCCGTTAGCCGCTGTCCACGGCAGGTTCGATGTGTTCTTCATCGTTACCGAGACCGCATAGACCTGACCGGGGCGCATTTGGGCCGGGACGGTCTGCGAGACGAACTCCGAGTTCAGCGACCATGGCGCGAGAGTGAGCGTGCTGGTCGCAGTGCTCGAGTTTGCGGTCGCCGTGATGGTGGCAGTCTGATTGCTGCCGGTTAGACGGATGTGGTTCACCACGAAGGAAGCCGTCTTCGAACCGGCCGGGACAGTAACCGTGGTGGGAACCGTCGCATTGGTATTGCTGCTGCTGAGGTTGACCGTGACTCCGGGTGATGGAGCCGTGCCCGACAATTGGATCGTTCCGGTCACGGTTTCGGAAGAGCCTCCAGCGACGGTCGTCGAAGACAGAGCGAGCGAAGTTACCTTAGGCGACGGGTCCTGAACGCCGGTCACGACCAAGGAGAACGCCTGGGTGCCGTTGATCGCCAGTTGCGCCGTCTTCGAGGAGACGCGGACCGTGTAGGTGCCGGCAGGCGGAGCTGCAATGTAAACCTGCTCGACGTTGTCCCTGTCGTTGTCACCAACGGTCGCGGGCATGTCGGGGTACGTCGGATTTAAAACCCAAGGGAAGTAGGTGGTATTGCCCTGGATCAGTCGCAAGTCAAGGTCGTTGACCAGCACCTTTGTGGTTGGGTTTAACGCAGGCACGAGCGGCACGGTGTCTGGATCGACCCAAGCTATCGTCACTTTGAGTGGAGTAACGCCGTCCGAAACGATTGTCCGGGTGTAGATTTGGCCGTCTGCGATCGAGTGCTCCGAAACGCTGCCGTAGCTCGCCGGATCCTGGGCGATAGTCTGCGCTGCGCGCTTAGCGTTAAGGAGCCCCCAGCCGTACCGGTAGCTGGGGCCAACGTTGGTCCCAGCCTGATCGGCCGAATGAATCAAAAGCGCCTTGAGCGTCGAGGAGAGGGGAGTGACCCCACCAAACTTCTGCCGGTACTGCTGGACCAACAAGCCGGCCGCACCCGCTGCAGAGGGTGCGGCGATCGACGTACCCGAGACCGTGGTGTAGCCGTTCGACGGTCCCGTCGTGTAGGTGCCCTCGCCGGGGGCGACGAGATCAGGTTTGATCCGGCCGTCGTCCGTTGGTCCCGCGCTGGAGTTGGCAAGCATCACCACGTCGCTCGGGTTCGTATAGCCGCCGGTGATGTTCTTACAGGCACCGACGATGAGGGGGTTCTTGGCCGTCTGAGCGCCCGCGGGCAGGGTGTCGTAGCCGGTGCTTCCGCCGGAAAGATTCCGGATCGCGGAGCTCAAAACGTACTGGCCCGACCACCCGTCGTAAACCCAATGGCTGACCGGCTGAGAGGTCGGACCGACGAGTCGATTGTTTCCCGCTGAGAACACCTGCAGATATCGAGGTGCGTTGTACGCGACCATATCGTAGTCAGCCGCGTTGTCGTCGTAGAACCCAAACTTGTAGTCAGTTAACGAATTGACGGAGGGGTCGCCCTTCCAAACCCACTTGCCGTCGCCGAGCAGGTTGTTGACCCAACCCGCCTGCCATACGTAGCTGTGGTTAGACACGGCGACACCAAGGGTCGCTGCCTTCGCCATCTCGGCAAAGTCGTTGTTCCAGTCGTAGCTGCGCAGAGAAGACTGGTATGCCGCACCTCTAGCGTTCGCGGTGATTCCCGTAGCGATCAGCGTTCCAGCGGCACTAGTCGCGTGGCTGTGCAGCCCACTCGAGTCGCCAGCAACAATTCGCGAGGTGGTGCCCGACAAAAATTCGGAATGGGACCCGTCGGCTCTTCCGCCATCCCAAATACCCAGAAGGACGCCGCTGCCGGTTAGCCCATACCCAGTGGATCCTCCGGGCCAAACCTCATCGACCGAGATCGTGTCGAAAGCTTCCACGTTGGTGGTGGCTACGGTCGCGGGAAAACCGTTACGGAAGCCCACGAACTCGATCGCCTCCCCGGCCTCGTTCTCGATCCGCTCTTGGATGCCCCGAGCCTTCGACCAGGCAGAGATCTTAGCTTTGTCCGCCTTGGCACGATTCGTGAACTTTTCCTCGAGTTCGCGCAGCTTCGCAACGTTGTTCTCTTGGGCAGCCGCGGAGACCGGCAGCACCGCTGCCAGGGCAACCGCGAGCACGAGATGGGCGCGAGTATCCTTTCCGCTGATCATTTGTCATCCGGCCAGACCTCCACTTTCGCGTAGAACAGACTGGCCCAGACAATTCTGCGCGAGGTTTGATAGTTTTTGCCCTGTCGGCTAGGATATTGCTTACATCTTGCCCGCGCGGACGATGGTCCCTTGGACCGTTATTCCGACACCCTTAACAAATTCTCGGGTAGTGGCAGAAGCGTTACGGGAGGTATCGGCGCTTTCAAAGACGAGGGGTGCCTTGATGTCCCTCACGTCTTCCTTGTACTTTTGCGAGAACTCGCGGTTCATCGCGTACCCGTAGCGACCCTCCTGGTCTAGTAGGTCTGGCCGCACCAGTTTCTTCCTCGACTCCTTGCCCTCCATGTCGCCGGTCGCCAGCCGATTTTCGATCGCGTCCATCCATCCCAGGGAACTGGGGAACTGTCCTTCAGACTCGTGGTAGAGAAGCAGCGCCGTCTGGATCGCTTTAAGGTTGGCCTCACTATCCCCAGTGTACGTACGCTTCTCTTGCTTTTCGAAGAAGCCTCGAGTGTACAGGTCTCGCAGAACCGGACCTACCCATATCGCGAGTCCCAGGAGAACCAAGCCGCCGCCCCCCAGGATTGCTCGCTTCGCGGAGAGTTTCATGCCCAAAGTTTATCCGGCAGTACACTTCGGGCGTGCCGATGCCAACTCGGGTGCCTCTTATCCATGCACCTACTCCTCTACACCGTCTCGACCGCGTCAGCGCCGACCTCGGCATTGACCTCTGGATCAAGCGGGACGATCTGACGGGCTTCGCGGGTGGCGGCAACAAAGGACGCAAGCTTGAGTACCTGATGGCGGACGCTCTCGCGGAAGGGGCAGAGGTCGTGGTCACCTGCGGCGCCGCACAGTCGAACTTTATCCGCCAATTAGGGGCCGCCTGCGCCCGCTTTGGCATCAGATGCGCGGCGGCCGTTATGGCATTGCCCTTCGAGTTCGAGCGGCCCACCGGCGAGCAATTGGATTCACGGAACGGCAACGTCCTTCTAGATGCGCTCTTGGACGTGTACCTTCGGACGTTTCCCGACTCGACGTGGGAAGAGTTGTACGGCAGAGCCGAAGAGTTGGCGATGGAGCTAGAAGCCCAAGGCCAACGTGTATACCGTATTCCCATCGGCGGTTCCTCCCCCCTGGGAGCCTACGCATTCACCCAAGCAGCCCAAGAGATCAGCGGTCAGGGTCCAGAGTTCGATGAGATCGTTTTTGCGAGTTCGAGTGGCAGCACCCATACCGGACTTGCCCACGCCTATCGGGGTCGGAAGACCCGCGTCTTCGGCGTGGCATGCGATCCCGAACCGGAGATCGCGGAGGACTTCGCCGAGCTAGGGTACAAGCTCGATTCGCTTCTTGGCACCTCGGTAAAGCTTAAGCCCGAGGAATTCGATCTGGACTTCGGGTTCGTCGGCCCGGCCTACGGCGTTCCCAGCCAGGAAGGCATGGCAGCGCTCAAGTACCTTGCCAAGGCAGAAGGAGTTTTTCTCGACCCGATCTATTCTGGGAAGGCGTTCGCAAGTCTCCTGCATCGAGCCAGAGAAGGCTCTCTTTCAGGCCGAGTGCTGTTCTGGCACACCGGAGGCGTGCCCACTCTTTTCGCCCTCCCTGAGTCGATGCTCGGGGACAGCTTTACCGTTGGCGAACCGTGAATTTTGCGAGGAACGACTCTTCCTCCGTGCGGAAGTCAGTGGTCGTCCCCATCCTCCACAGCCCGAAAGCAACGAAGATGATCGCGCCAACGGCAGTGGCCCGGTTGAAGGCGCGGGAATCGGTGACGACGCGCTGCCCTCGCCAAAAACCCAAAAAGGCCAGGAGCGCCGACAGCGTGAACAAGGTGTAGAGGATCGGGCCAAGGGGATGGGCCCGAAACGCTAGCTCCAGATTGCCGTGGATCGTCGCGGTCCAACTCGTCGTGAGCCCACATCCTGGGCAGGGGCGGTCGAACAAGAGCACGCTAGGGCAGGGGGGCAGCCCAAGTTGCTGGTGAGTGCCGTGTCCCGCACGATCCGGGGTTAGCACGGCCCCGAGTAAGGTCGTGCCGAGCCACAGCAGCGACCATAGCCCCTGGCTTACGAGCTTTTTGCGGTCGTTGACTGGCTCAAGGAGCGGAATGTCCCACCTCAGCAGGAATAACGCACTCGGGCTGTAAAAGGTTGCCTTGGACCCGGGCCACGCTGAAGACGCCTCCGGCGGGTTCGAGCAGGGCGACCAACGGATTTTCAAGCGGAGTGCTCATGCCGATCAGCCGGCCCTCTCGCACGTGCTGGGTCTGGGTGTCGTCAAGTTGGAGGAGGGGCATCGGGGGCAGGGCCTCGTGAAGCGGCACCAGTTTGGTGGCGGAGGCGGCGTCTAGCACGATCGCTTGGTCCAAAGTGAAGCGGCCGACCCGATTCCGTACAAGATCGGAGAGGAACGCCCCGCAGCCGATGGCCTGCCCGAGGTCGTGGGCCAGCGAGCGGATATAGGTCCCTCCTGAACAGACGATGCGGAAGCGCGCAGAATCCCCTTCGACCGACAGTAGGTCGAACGTGGAGATGTGCACCGTCCGGGGCTCGCGGGTCAGTTCCTGCCCCGCCCGAGCGTAGCGGTACAGCGCCTTTCCATTGACTTTGACGGCGCTGTACATCGGCGGAAGCTGCTGGATCAGCCCCTCGAACTGCGGCAGGGCTCCTCGAATTGCCTCTTCGAGGTCGGCCGGAACCGACATCGGTTCGCTCCGCTCCCCCTCTCGGTCGTAGGTCGTGGTGGACTGGCCGAAGGTGACCTCGCCCACGTACTCCTTGGGCTCAAGGGGCAGGTACTGGAGAAATCGAGTAGCTGGCCCTACCGCCACGACCAAGAGTCCCGTGGCCAAAGGATCTAAGGTGCCCGCATGTCCAACGCGACGGGTTCCCAGTCGCCGCCGAACGTCGTTAACGACGTCGTGGGAGGTCATGCCCCCCGGCTTGTCGATCAGCAGGATCCCAAGCACTGCTTCAGCCTCTCAATTAGTACGGCCTCCGCCTCTTCGAGCGGCATATCCAAGGTGCACCCTGCCGCGTTCCGGTGTCCACCGCCCCCAAAGGCGCGGGCGACCGACGCCACATCGATGTCGCCGCGCGAGCGGATGGAGCAGCGGATCTTGCCTGGCTTGGGCTCCCTGAGGATCGCCGCGATCTGTACAGAGTCGATGAACAGCATTTCGTTCACGAACCCTTCGGTGTCTTCGTCGCGCGCGTAGGCGTGCTCGAAGTCGCGCAGGCTCAGCACACCCATCGCGATCTGGTCGCGGCACTCCAGGCGCATGGTGTCGAGCATGTGGCCCAACAGGCGCGTGGACGACAGCGGCTTGCGCTGGAAAATCTCTTCGCTGACCCGGTTGATGTCGCCGCCGCGCTCAAGGAGCATGGCCGACAAGCTCAGAGCCTCGGGAGTGGTGTTCCGGAACCGGAACGAGCCGGTGTCGGTGACGATGCCCGTCAGCAAGCAGGTCGCCATTTCGGGGGTGATGTTGGCCTCAAGGGCAACGAACAGGCGGGCCAGGATCAAGGCGGTAGCGCTAGCCGACACGTCGACGATGCGCAGGTCTCCGGGTGCCTGATGCGGCACGTGGTGGTCAATCACCACGAGGCGGGGAAGGGGGATGAAGAACTGCTCGGTGTTGCCCAACCGCTCGGTCGAGTCAAGATCCAGCATGATCCCGAGGTCGTGCTTTTCCTGCCGGGGCTGCTGGCGAATCCGCTCAACCCCCGGAAGGAATTGGAGATTGCGGGGCGCCAGGTGGTGGCAAAGGACCTCGTTCTCGATGCCGAGACTGTCGAGGTAACGCGACATCGCGAGGGCGCTACCAAGGGCGTCGCCATCGGGATTCAGGTGAGTTCCGATGAGCACCGACGAGGCGGAACCGATTTCCTCGCGGAATTTAGCGGCAAGTTCCCGCGCGTCGCTCATCGTCTCCCCCTACGGAATGCGCGTGATGCCAAAGCGGGGTGATTGTACACCAGGTAGGCGGGGGATGACTTGTGATGTGTGACACGTGACTCGTGAGAGGAGCCCCATCACCCATCACGTGTCACACATCACAAGTTATCCCTTAGCGATCCCCGTACCCCAGGGGGTGCGACTCATGCCAGTTCCAAGCGTGGCGCACGATGTTCTCCAAGTCTGTAAATTTGGGTGTCCAGCCCCAGTCGGCGCGGATTTTGGCCGAGCTGGCGATCAGCTTGGCGGGGTCTCCGGGGCGGCGGGGGGAGTCCTCCGCGGGAACGGGCTTGCCGCCGACCTTCTCCACGGTCTCGAGAACCTGCCGCACCGAGAAGCCGACTCCATTGCCGAGGTTGTACCAGCGGGAGTCTCCGTTGCCCCTCAGGTGCTTCACTGCGAGGAGGTGGGCGTCGGCAAGGTCGAGCACGTGGATGTAATCGCGCACGCAGGTGCCGTCGACGGTGTCCCAGTCGGTGCCGAACACCTTCAGACTCGGGCGGCGACCCATGGCGGCCGCAATCGCTAAAGGAACGAGGTGTTCTTCGGGCGCGTGGTCCTCGCCGGTCTTGCCCTCAGGGTCGGCTCCCGCGGCGTTGAAGTAGCGAAGGCACACGCTCTTGATCCCCCAGCCCTTGTCGTAGTCTGCCAGCATCCGCTCCACCGCGAGCTTGGTCTCCCCATAGCAGCTCGTCGGGCTCTTGGGGTGGTCCTCGTCGATCGGCACGTACTGGGGCTCGCCGAAGATGGCGGCAGTGGAGCTGAACACGAACTTGTTGACGTTGGCCTTGCGCATGGCCTCCAGCAGGTTCAGAACGCCCGCCGTGTTGTTCGTCCAGTACTTGCCCGGTTCGCGGACGCTTTCACCCACCGAAATGTAGGCGGCGAAGTGCATGACCACGTCGATCTGCGGGTTCTCCGTGAACACTCGCTCCAGATCGGCCGAGTTTCGGAGGTCGCCGTCCACCGACGGGCTGCCTTGAAGAGCTTCCCGATGGCCCTGCTCAAAGTTGTCGAAGACGAGATGCGGCTCCCCAGACTCGCGAAGGAGCTTCAGCATATGGGAGCCGATGTACCCAGCCCCACCAATTACCAGGATCATAAGCCGAAGGCTACCCCCTCCCGTTGTAGAGTGCGGTCGCCTGCGACCGCTTTTGGAGCGAGCCTGCGAGCGTCCAATCAGGGTACGTTTGGAATGTCGGGGATGTTTGGGAGGTTGGGAATGTCCCGGACCTCCCTTACAACCCACACTCCCTGCACGCTCGCAGGCTCGCTGGGTAAAGCGGTCGCAGGCGACCGCACTCTATAGGCTAAGCCAGTTCGAGTCGCTTGGCGAGATTGCTCGTCAGGAGACTGTCCGGGTCGAGTTCGGCCTTGAGCCGGCGGTATTGGGCTAGGGTCTCTTTGCCAAGGTAGGTCTTCACGTCGGACGGCCTCAAGGTGCTGTCCTTGGCTAGATAGAAACGTCCGTTAGCCTCGAGGACCAAGTCGTTCATTTGGTGGGCCAAAGCGAACACCCGGTCACGGTTGCTTTCGGTGAGCTTGAAGTCCAGCGCCAGCGAGTATCCGTCTACCGCATGGGAGAACAGGAACCGGTCCGGCCGGTGCCGCTTGAGGACGCCCAGGAACGACTCCAGCTTTGCGTCCTGCTGCATCTCGACCTGCCGGGCGAAGACCTCCGCCGCCCGCTCCTTCGGCACGAACGACTGGTACTGGATAAAGCCGCCGGGCAGGTACGCCTTACGCCAGTTCGGCACGTAGTCGAGCAAGAACGAGAAGCCGACCAAGCTCTGCGCGTGCGGCTTCCCGTTGCCGAGCAACCGCGAGGCGTGGTGCTTCGCCCCGTTGATGAACCGCATGCCGGTTCGGTTGTTGAGGACCTTGAGCGCGCGCCAGACCATCGACTTCGGCACGAGGCCCATGATCGTGTCGGGAAGATCCTGGTGCGAGGGCAGCATCGTCGGAGGACGCTCCGACTCTTCTTCCATGTACCAGGCCGCATGGAACAGCCCTCGACCGAACCCGTTTCCCCGGCCAAAGCAGTCGATCCAGCTCACCATGTAGTCGGCGTCGCGCTCAAAGCGCCCGAACGCTTCGAACTGCTCGTCCCAGTTGCGGCAAGACAGAGGAAGCACCCGCAGGTCACCGCTGTGGATCCGCTTCATCTGGAGCTTGACCCGGGTGATGATTCCCAGCATCCCGATCCCCCCGACGACCGCCCTGAACAGGGCGTCGTTCGGGCACAGCGTTTGCAACTCCCCGTTCGGGAACAGCACATCGATCTCCCGAACGTGCTCCCCAATGGTTCCGGCCCGAGGGTTGTTCTTGCCGTGGATATTCATGGCCAGGGCTCCCGCCAGGGTGGGGAACATGGTTCCGCTGACTACCGGCGGCCACCATCCGTCCTCAAGGGTCAGGCGCCAGAGGTCTTCGATGGTTGCGCCCGACTCCACCTCGATCAGCCCTGTCTCAGGATTCCAGGCCAGGATACGCCGCATCCGGCAGACGTCGATGACGACCGCCTCGCTGGCGATGCTGGCGTCCCCGTAGCTCCTTCCTGAACCCCGCAGCACGACCTGCCGCCTTGCGCGTCGTGCTTGGTCGAGCACCTCCCGAATCTCGTCCACCGAAGTCGGACGGTACAGGTATCCATCGGCGGCGGTGCTCAGGCCAAAGCCGCCTATCCGCGCGATCCTTTCAGCCGGGAGGGCGGGGTTCATATCTTTAGCTTACGGAAGACGGGCGAGGGTATTCGTTTGATGATGTAGAAGGCGACTTGGTGCGCCGCCTTTAGGTAGTGTTCGCCCGTTTTCTTGGACTTTTCCAGGATCTTCCGGGCGGCCTCGTCGGCGCGCATCGCTCCTTTGAGGTGGAGATGCTGCGTCATCTCGGTGGCCACCGGTCCCGGCTTGATCGTGACTACCGTCACGCCCCGTTTCGCCAGTCGGTTGCGGAGCGCTTCTAGGTAGGTTGCGAGCGCAGCCTTGGACGAATTGTAAGCGGGCTGCCCACTCCGGCCGCGGTCGCCGGCGACGCTCCCGATCCCTACGATGGTGCCGTGGCCGGTGTTTTCAAACCGGATGGCGGCCTGGTCTAGCCAAGCCATCGCCCCCAGCACGTTCACCTCGAAAGTTAAGCGATCCTTCTCAAAGCTGTACTCGTGCATCCCGACTTCCGGCATCACGCCTGCCGAGTAGACGACGAGGTCTAAGCCCCCGAGTTGTCCGGTGATCTCCTGGAAGAGGGCGGGGACGGAGTCGTAGTCGGTGACGTCGTGGATGAAGGCGATTACCCTTCCTGGGTACTGCTCAGCCATCGCCTGAAGAGGCTCCTCACGGCGGGCCACCGCCGCGACCCGGCAGCCCGAGTGGGCGAGTTGGCGCACCAACTCGGCACCGATTCCCGAAGAGGCGCCGATGACGAGCGCGTGTTGGTAGTTCGGGGCGGCCATGGGTCGAGGTTACCGCTCCAGAAGCGGGAGCCGGAACCCGCTGACGGCGACGATGGCGGCTAGGAGGAAGCCAAGCACGCTAAAGACGAGGTGCCGGTCCCGGAACAGGAGGTCGGCTGGCTCCGCACCCTCGTCCATTCCGAACACGAGCAGGACGTACCGGCTGATCCCGTACACCACGAACAGCGAGGTCAGGATGAGGGCGGGGTACTTGTGGGCGGTGGTGCTCTCGATCGAGTAGATGCCGTAGCAGACGGCCGCGCTGCCCGCCGACATGGTTACGAGAGAATCCAAGGCGCTTCGAGAGTAGGCGGCAAGGCTCTCCCGAGTCTCGGCCCGCCGGTCCCCCTGGATCACGAACTCGTTCCGCCGCTTCGCAAACCCGAGCATCAAGGCCAAGGCCGCCGTGCAGTAGAGCAGCCAACTCGAAATGGTCACGTGGATCGCCGCGGCGCCCAGCCCCGCGCGCAGCACGAAGCCCAAGGCGATGCAGAAGACGTCCGCCACCGGCACTCGCTTGAGCCCCAGGTTGTAGGCGATCTGGAGGCCGAGGTAAGCCGCGACGACTCCCAATGCCGTGGCACCTAGCGAAGTGGCGGCCCCGATGCCGAGTGCCAGCAACAGACAGGCGATGAACAGGGCCAAGCCCACCGGAATTTGCCCTGATGCCAATGGCCTTGACCGTTTAGTTGGATGGGCCCGGTCGCGCTCGATGTCCATCAGGTCGTTCACCACGTAGGTGGCGGAGCTGATCGCGCACATCGCGCCGAACGCGAGGAGAGCCCGCACGGTGTCGGCCTCACGGGTGAAGCCGGCCGTAAAAAGATATGCCGCGAACACCAGGAGGTTCTTCGACCACTGCTTGGGTCGCAGCAGTCGGATCAAGGCGCGCAGCATCGTCGGTTTATTGTCGGCAGGGAAATCGGCGGGCACGAGGCCACAATCGGCCTCAGTAGTCGCGGAGACGGCGGCGCTTGACCACGCCCTCCATCACGGCAATAGTCAGCAGCAGGAGCACCGGAAGGGCGGGAGCCAGGTAGTGCGAGAAAACGATCTTGCGGCCCTCTGGCGCGATGGCCGTCCGGTAGAAGGGGTCGGACATCGTCAGCATCGTCTTCACCCCGATGAAGAGGGCCAGCAGCGCCAGGATGACCGCCACCCACCGGTAGTTCGGCAACACCGCGTTCGAACGCCAGTTCAGCCAAGCCAGACCGTACAGCAAGGCGCCGAAGAAGGTCAGAAGGCCGGGTAGAAGCAAAAGGTCCGAGACGGTTGGGATTAGCATCGGGATCTCTCAGCGGGTCGTGCAACTCAGGATCTTACTTGATGTGCGCCGTTACCCTCGCCATGAAACTGGGAAACGGCATCTGCTATTCCACCTGACTGAAGACCGGCAACTTTTCCCGGGGGAAGTTGGCCAGTGAGATGCCCGCTTCATCCTTGGGTGACAGCGACACTTCCCGCATGGGCCAATCGATGCCGATGTCCGGATCGTCCCACTGGACCGTCCCTTCCGTCGCGGGGCTGTAGTAAGCCGAGCACTTGTAGTGGAACAGGGCACTCTCGCCCGTGACCACAAACCCGTGGGCGAATCCCTCTGGAATCCAAAGTTGCCGGCGGTTTTCGGACGACAGCACCTCACCCACCCATTTCCCGAACGTTGGCGAGCCGAGCCGGATGTCCACCGCTACATCGAACACCTCGCCCTGAAGAACGCTGACCAGCTTGCCCTGCGCCCCTGGATTCTGAAAATGGAGGCCGCGCAGGACGCCCTGGGTAGAGAAGGAGAGATTGTCCTGGACGAACTCCGCCCGAAGCCCCGCAGCTTCGTAATCGCGCGCGTTGAACAGCGGCACGAAAAAGCCTCGGGGATCGCCGAAGAGCTTCGGCTCGAAAACTAGGACTTCGGGAATCGCGGTTGGCCTAACCGTCATGACCGTCCTGATTGGCGAGCTTCTCGAGATATTGGCCGTACATGTTTTTGCTGAGGGGCTGGGCGAGGCGGAAGAGTTGGGCGCGATCGATCCAGCCCATGTTGAACGCGATCTCCTCGGGACACGCGATCATTAGGCCCTGCCGGTGCTCGATAGTTTGCACGAAGTTGGAGGCCTCCAGCATGTCCTCGTGGGTTCCCGTATCCAGCCATGCCGAACCCCGCCCCAACCGCTCGACCTTGAGCTGACCGCGATTCAAGTAGTCCGCGTTGACGCTGGTGATCTCCAGTTCGCCGCGGGCACTTGGCTTCACGTTCTTCGCGACTTCGACGATCTGATCGTCGTAAAAGTACAGGCCCGTCACCGCATAGTTGGACTTTGGCTTCAGGGGCTTCTCCTCGATGCTGATCGCCCGGTTGTCCCCGTCGAACTCGACGACTCCGTACGCTTGAGGGTTGGCCACGTGGTACGCGAACACCGTCGCCCCCGACTCCTGGCTTGCCGCCCGGTTCAGTTGCTGGGCAAAGCTCTGGCCGTAGAACAGGTTGTCACCGAGAACTAAGGCGCACCCATCCCCCGCGATGAACTCCTCGCCGATGATGAACGCCTGGGCGAGTCCGTCGGGACTTGGCTGCGTCGCATAGCTCAGGTTGATCCCCCAGTCGCAGCCGTCGCCGAGCAGTCGCCGGAACATCTCTTGTTCGTGGGGGGTGGTGATCACCAAGATGTCCCGGATCCCCGCCAGCATCAGCGTGGTCAGCGGGTAGTAGATCATGGGCTTGTTGTAGACGGGCAAGAGTTGCTTGCTCACGCCCCGGGTGATCGGCCAAAGCCGAGTGCCCGTCCCGCCCGCGAGAATAATGCCTTTCTGGATCATGGCGACTTGGGTCTTTAGGTCACTAGGTCGTTAGGTCGTTAGGGAGAAGCACTCCTGAAGACCTAACGACCCAAAGACCTAATGTCCTGCCCCCCTCCCCGCGTAGTTCTCCTCGATCCACTCCCGGTACGCGCCCGTTTTGACGCTTTGGACCCACTCAGGATTGTCGATGTACCAGCGGACGGTCTTGCGGAGGCCGGATTCGAACGTCTCTTTCGGCTCCCAACCCAACTCGCTCCGGATCTTGGAGGCGTCGATGGCGTAGCGAAGGTCGTGGCCGGGGCGGTCGGGCACAAAGGTGATCAGCGACTCCACTTCTTCACCCGGCTTTGCGGTCTCCTCGGCGACGGCGGCGCAGATCTGCCGGACCACGTCGAGGTTCCTCCGCTCGCTGTTGCCGCCGATGTTGTAGGTCTCTCCCACCCGGCCCTGGGTAGCGACGGCCCAGATCGCCTCGCAGTGGTCGTCGACGTAAAGCCAGTCGCGAACGTTGTCCCCCTTGCCGTAGACGGGGAGCGGCTTGCCCTCGAGTGCGTTGAGCACCATCAGAGGGATAAGCTTCTCCGGGAACTGAAGGGGTCCGTAGTTGTTGGAGCAGTTTGTCAGCTTGACCGGCAGGCCGTACGTGTGCCCGTACGCCCGCACGATGTGGTCGCTGCTCGCCTTGGATGCCGAATAGGGGCTGCTGGGGTCGTAGGGAGTGGTCTCGGTGAAGAACCCGTCGGCCCCCAGGGAGCCGTACACCTCGTCCGTGCTGACGTGGTGGAAAAGCTTTCCCTCGTAGGTGTCCCACGACCGCCGGCACGCCTCTAGGAGGTTGAAGGTTCCCACGACGTTAGTTAAGATAAAGTCGCCCGGGCTTACGATGCTCCGGTCCACATGGCTTTCTGCCGCGAAGTGGACGACCCAGGATGGCCGGTGGCGCTCGAACGCCGCCCCCACTGCCTCGCCGTCCGCGATATCGACGCGGTCGAATCGGTAGTTCGGGAGTCCCTCGAGCGACCGCAGGTTCATCGGGTTGGCCGCGTACGTAAGCTTGTCGACGTTCACGAACGTGACGTCGGGAAACCGAGGCACGAGCAGGTTCAAGAACGATGCCCCGATAAAGCCCGCCCCTCCGGTGACGAGAATCGTGGAGTCAGCAGGAAGATTCGGAGGGGTTGCGGCTGGGTTCATATTACTAATCAGGTTCTCCACCCAATTACAAGGTAGTTACGCCCTTCGTGGTTCCGGACCGAGTGGGCAGATTACCTGTCGCCCAGGCTCCTATCAGGCAGGGAGGCGTCGCACAAAGTCGGTAAGAGACTCATCGACGGACCGCATGGGGGCAATGCCCGCTTCTGCCAACCGCCGGAACGAGAGGGCGCTGAACTTCGGCCGGACCGCCGGGGTCGGCCAGTCTTCCGTCCCGATCGGCTCGATGGAAACCTCGGCTGGTTTGCCTGCCTCCGTAAGGCCGACCTTGATGGCTCGCTCCGCGAACTCGTGCCAAGACATCGTCTCCGGCCCCGCCGCGTGGTAAGTACCGGGAGCGATGTTCGCCTCGATCACGTTCGCCAGCACTACGGCAAGGTCGAGGGTGCACGTCGGAGTTCCTACCTGGTCGGCCACGACCCGCAGGGACTTGCCGGCTGCATGGGCTTGGATCATCGTTCGAGGAAACGACTTTCCCTGTGGCCCGTAGAGCCAAGCCGTCCGCACCACGACCGCTCCCGGATCGTTGGCTAGCGCGGCCTTCTCACCCGCCAGCTTCGAGCGGCCGTAGACGCCCAACGGATTGGTAGGAGCGTCCGGTTCGTACGGCTCCGTTGCGCTTCCATCGAACACAAAGTCGGTGCTGATGTGCAACAGCCGGGCTCCAGCCAGCCTGGCCGCCCCGGCAAGGTAACCCACCCCGTAACCATTGACCGCCATGGCCGCCTCTTCCTCGGTTTCGGCCTTGTCCACCACTGTGTAGGCGGCGCAGTTGACGCACCAATCGATTCCTCCAAAACGTCCGGCTGGGATGTTCGCGACGGACTCAGGGTCGGTGACGTCGAGTTCGTCGTGTCCGACGCCCACGGCAGCCCATCCTCGGCGGTTCAATTCGTCGAGAACGTCTCGCCCCAGCATTCCACGGGCACCTGTGACCAAGACGCGCATAGGCCCCGGAGCTTATCACGTGAACCGGGGCGGGCACTTGGGGAACGCATCGTTTAGGTGGGCGGGAGGAACGTCGCTCCAACGATTCCAGAAAAATTCCGAAAGCTTCACGCTTTTCCGTCACTCCCTCCGATCCGGGCTCAACGCTAAAGTTTTCTCGTGCCGCAAGGAGCGGGTTAAGAGGAAATGGTTCAAACAGCATTCGAGACGGTTTACACGAGAGTCGAGGGGAAGCAGGCCCCAGTCCAGCCCAAGGTTAAGCCGGTTGTGGCGGCTCCTTCGGTCCAGGACAACGCGAACTCCTTCTGGAAGCGAGCGTTCGACATCACGGTTGCCACGATCCTCCTCTTGGCTTCACTGCCGGTCATGCTGGTGATCGCGCTGCTGGTCAAGTTCACCAGCAAAGGCCCGGTCTTCTACAAGAGCAAGCGAATCGGCCTCGGCGGAAAAGAGTTCAACATGTACAAGTTCCGGTCCATGTACACGGACGCTGATGCTCGCCTGAAGGACCTGTGGGCGCAGAACGACCACAGCGGCCCCTGCTTCAAGATGAAGAACGACCCTCGCATCACCCCCATCGGTCTCTTCATCCGCAAGTACAGTCTCGACGAGCTGCCCCAGTTCGTGAACGTTCTGATGGGCGAGTGCAGCATTGTCGGCCCCCGCGCTCTGCACCGCTATGAGGTCGAGCAGTTCGACGAGTTCGCTATGCAGCGCCTCGCGGTCAAGCCGGGCCTCACCTGCTACTGGCAGATCTCTGGCCGCAGCAACATCAGCTTCGACCAGTGGATGGAGCTGGACGTTCGGTACGTCAAGGAAATGAGCTTCCTCACCGACCTGGCTATCCTGGCGAAGACGCCCAAGGTCGTCCTCTTCGGCATCGGCGCCTACTAAAGACAAATCCTCTGAACCGCTTCCAAGAGGGCCCTGGCGAGATCGCCAGGGCCCTCTTTCCTTTCGGGTCTATTGGACGGCGGCTCCGCTAGCCTCGTAGACGGTTGGGCGGGTCGTCATGATAAGTTGGGGCCCGTTAGGGATCTTCGCCATCATCCGGGCCGTTTCGGATCGAGTATCGCCCGGGCGGGGCTCCACGACGGGGTCGGGCCGCGCCGTCCACACCACGTAGCGTCGGCGGGCTCCGTTCCGGAAGATGAGGATGAAGTCGCTTCCCGAGGCGGTGGGGAGCCGCCGTTCGTAAGTGAAGCCGCGCAGCCGCCTGATGAGACTCGCGACGGCGTTCATCGCTTCCTTCGGCCGTCCCTCCTCGGTCTGAAGGCTCAGCTCTCGCTGGTAGGCGTTCGGCGCTCCTGGCTGGGCGCGCCAGTTGTACAGGATCGTCAACGGCATGCCTGCCATCAGCGAAGTGAGGTAGATCCGCGTGTAGTAGTCCGCCTGCTTGGCCCGACTGATCGGTGGCTGGGGCCGGTAGGGCGGGGAAATCGTGCTGTAGCCCCATTCCCCGCAGAGTAGGGGGATGCGCTTGCCCGCGGGCGCATAGCGGGCGATAAGCGCCTGCGCCGCCCGGTACGGCTCCAAGGCCGTCTCCGGCCGTCGGCCGCGGTAGGCGTGGACAGTGACCGCATCCCAATAGTTGAGAGCCCCTTCCCGGAACACTCGCTCCATAAAGGGAATGTCGACGTCTGCCGCCGCTGGACCGACGATGTACTCGCCGGGAAATGCTCTTCGGATGGCCCGCGAAGTGAGGACAGCCAGTCGGGCGTACGCACTTGGATTCGGCTTTGGACTCCAGAACGGGGGGTGGTTTGGCTCGTTCCAGATCTCCCATAAGATGCCGCGGCCCTGGTAGCGCCGCACCGTTTCCACCGCGAACCGCACGAAGGCCTGCTGAGCCGGAGGCGTGGTAGGACCGACGTTGTACCGGATGCTCTCCGGGAGGTCGGCTGCCTCGTACTCAGGGTTCCCGTAGTCCAGCGAAAGCATCAGGCGCAGCTTGTTGCGGTCGGCTGCCTGCACGAACGGGTCGAGCATCCGGAAGTTCCACCGGCCTCGCTTCGGCTCCACCACGTGCCAGAACACGTCGGTCCGCACCCAGCGAAAGCCGCGCTGCGCGATCTCGTCCAACTCGTCTGGGTCGCCTAGCTGGACGTGGAACTGGACGCCGAGGCTGTCGGGAACCCGCAGGGACGGCAGCGGGAACCGGGAGCGGTTGTTCGCCGCTGAGACTTGGCCCTTGCTGAGGGCCATGAGCAGGAGTGCGGATGTGAACATGGTCCGGTCGCTGCGGCACGGAGCCGCCAGCTTGACATCAAGACCCGGACGATGCGATTGCAGTTCCGCTTCGAGAGCCGAAGTGGCGTTCCATCGCGCTCTCCACGGCCTCCCGGTACTCCCGGTTGAAGCGGTCGACGTCGAACAGAGCGGCTCGAGCCTTGAGGGAGTCGGGGTCGTAGTCTTTGGCTTCGAGTTCCCTTACGGCGGCCGCCAGGCTCTCCGGGGTCTGCTCGGGGAACAGCACTCCATCCTGGGGCCGGATGGACTCCGAGGCACCCCCAAGCTCGTAGGCTGCCACCGGTAGGCCCGCCGCCATCGCCTCGACGGGGACGATCCCAAAGTCCTCGTAGGCAGGGAAGACGACGCCCCGCGACCGTGACATGAGGTCCTTCAGCTGTTCGTCCGGTAGCCGCCCGTGGAACACCACGTTCTTGGCACCGACCGCCATCTGCTTGAGCTGTTCTTGGTAGGGACCGGAGCCAACGATGTTCAGCTTCCAGCCCTCACGCCGGGCCGCCTCGATGGCAATGTCCACCTTCTTGTAGGCGATTAGCCGTCCCCAGAACAGGAAGCCTTCATCGTCCGACACCCGCTTTACGTCGTTCCACTTCTGGGTCTCGACCGGCGGGTAAATCACCCCGTTCACCTCCCGCTTGTAGAACCGGCGAATCCGATCAGCCGTCGTCTGAGAATTCGCGTAGACGAAATTGGGGAAGGCGCTCGCCTGCAGGTCGAGCTTGCGGATGCGGTCGGCGATGACCTTTTTTAGCCACGCGAGCCGTCCGCCGCTGGCCCGGGGGTCGATCTCGGGCATCCACAACGACCGGGCAGGGGTGTGGTAGTAGCAGAAGTGCAGCGCCTCCGGCCGCCCCCGCACCTGGTGGGCGAAGGAGTGGCTGTCGACGAGGATCACATCGAACTCCCGCAGATCCATTCGCCGGAACAGATCGACCAGGATCGGGGCGTACAGGTAGTGCTTCTTGCGCGCCGCCGGCAATTTCTGAATGGCCGTTGGTCGCACGTCCCGGTCGTCAAGCCATTTGATCACCTCGCGGTCGATGACCGAGCAGTAGATAGGGGCTTCCGGGTAGTGCTTGACGATCTCGCGCAGGGTGTTCTCTGCCCCGACGTTAAGCGTGATCTGGTCGTGGACGAAGGCGACCTTCATACGAATTCTCCCTTCGGAGCGGACTCAAGCCAGGTCCGTAATCCCCCGTCAAGGTCCTGGGTGGGCCACTGGAATCCGCGCTTTTGGAGCTCCGTCGGCACGATGTTCGTGCTGCGGATCAGCTTGTATACCCGCATCGGGTGGATGTCGCCCTTTAGCCCCGTTCGGTTCGCGACCTGCAGCAATCGAGCTGCCCCGAGGACGACCGGCTTAGGGACCGTGCCTCGTGCCTTCCGGAGGTTCCCTACTCGTACGAACGCCTCCACAATGTTCTGGATCGTGTACGTCTGGGGATAACAGAAGTTGTAGAGGACGTACGGGTCGGACTGAGCGTCCATGTGGAGCAGGCTTTCCACGAGGTCCCCCACGTACCCGTTCGCTTTGATGGTGTCGCGTCGGCCTGGGTACACGAAGTGTCCGCGTTTCAGGGTGCGGGCCAACCGGGTGAAGTTACCGCCCTCGCCAGGGCCGAAAATGACGGCGGGCCGAACCATAACGAGGCGGCGGCTAGGGTCCTCCGATCGCCACTTTAGGTGAAGGGCTTCGGCATTCTTCTTGCTCCCGCCGTACGCCGTGTTGGGGTTCTGTGGCGCTTGCTCCGAACACGGATCTTCGCTCGGCCCGTAGGTCGACATCGAGCTCGTGAACCACAGGCGCTTCAGCCCGTTGCGCCGCATGTAGTCCAGCACGTGACCCGCGCCGGTTTCGTTAGTGAGGTAGTACTCCGACTCCGCGTAGCCGGGCTCCTTGGCGATGGCGGCTAGGTTGACCACCAGGTCGTATTGGTCGTCCAGCGATTCCGGTAACGGTTGGCGGATGTCGCATGGGAAGTACGGCACGTCCTGCTTCGGTTCCGTGAGATCCGCGACGACGACGCGGGCTCCCTCTTCCTGCAAACGTCGGACGAGGTGGCTCCCGATAAACCCTGAACCTCCGAAGACGAGAACCCTTTCTCCTGGCTGCATATTTCCCTTGAAACAATTTGGTGACCGGAACAACAGAAAACCGGCCCCCTTGCAATCTACCAGGGGGCCGGTTTAGACCGGTGCGACCAGAAAAGGTGACGGTTACGCGCCGATCGTGTAGTACTCGAAGCCTGCGCGCTCGACGATGGCCCGCGAGTAGACCCGGCGGCCGTCGAAAAGGATCGGCTGCTTCATGCAAGCCGCGAGTCGGTCCATGTCGAGTTGCTTGAACTCGTTCCACTCGGTGATCAGCACGATGACGTCGGCGCTGTCGGCCACTTCGTACGCGTTCTGGGTGTACTGGACCTCAGGATGGATCTTCGACACCGGCTCCATCGCGACCGGGTCGTAAGCCTGAACCTTCGCACCCTTCTTGAGGAAGTGGTCGATCACCAGCAGCGAGCGGGCGTCGCGGATGTCGTCGGTGTTGGGCTTGAATGCGAGGCCGAGAATGCCGATGGTCTTTCCATTCAGTCCGCCGAGCCGCTCTTCGATCCGATCGAGGAAGTGAGGCGTCTGGACGTCGTTGATGTCGATCACCTCACGGACGAGGCCGAAGTCGTAGCCGCACTTCTGAGCGGTGATGAGGAGACCTTGGACATCCTTGGGGAAGCAGCTTCCACCCCAGCCGAGGCCGGCGTTGAGGAACTGCGGCCCGATGCGCGAGTCGGAACCCATGCCCTTCGCCACGTCACCGACGTCGGCACCGCAGAGTTCGCAGACGCGAGAGATCGCGTTGATAAACGAGATCTTCATCGCGAGGAAGGTGTTGCTCGCGTACTTGATCAGCTCAGCGCTGTTCAGGTCGGTGATCTGCATCGGTGCTCCAAGAGGAGCGTACAACTCGACGAGCTTAACGGCCGCTTCCCGGCGCTTGGAACCGATGACGACTCGCTCGGGCTTCAGGGTGTCCTGAATGGCGGAACCCTCGCGGAGGAACTCAGGGTTGCTGACCACGTCGAAGAGGCTCGAGTCCACGCCGTGGGAGCGGATGATCTCTTCGACCATGTCGCCGCTTCCGACCGGAACCGTCGACTTGTTGACGACGACCGTAGGCTTGTCGATCGCTTCCGCGATGCTGTGGGCAACCGCCTGAACAGCCGTCATGTCGGGCGAGCCGTCGGGACCGGGAGGGGTGCCGACCGCGATGAAGACGATATCGCTGGCGCGAGTGGCGTCCGCGATAGAGTCCGAGATGGTCAGGAATCCTTCCTTGAGCACACGCTTCAGGATCTCTTCGAGACCCGGCTCGTAGATTGTCGGAACGCCGCTGCGGAGCTTTGCGACCTTCTCAGGGTTATTGTCTACACAGATAACATCGTTGCCTAACTCGGCCAGGACTACGCCCGTTACCAAGCCGACATAGCCAGTCCCCACAACAGCGACCTTCATGCTCGAAACTATACCGTTCCATTTACTGGGTTTGAGTCCCCCAAAGATGCGGCTTTGACCGCTGGAAAGAGGCATACTGATGTGCTCAAACTAGGCGTAAAAGATGAGGATCGGAGTCAGCGCAAGCTACATGTGGTCGGAGGCGAGTTACCGGAACGCCGGGATCTCGCGGTACACCTCTTCTATCCTCGAGGCGCTTTTCCAGCACCGGAACCACGAGTTCCTGGTGTTCACCCACGACGAGTACGAGCCGCCCGACCGCTGGAAGGCCCTCCCCAACGCGCGCTTTTTCCCCTTGGTCCCGAACCAGCGCGGCAAGCGTGCGCTCTGGGAGTTTTTCCAGTCGACGAAGGCGATCCGGGAGCATCGGTGCGACGTGTGGTTCTCGACCGGGCACCTGATCCCGTTCCGCAGCCCCGCGCCTCGGGTCGCGATGATCCACGACCTGATTCCCATCCTGTTCCCGCAGTTCTTCGAGTGGGAGCACGCGGCCTTCCTCCGCTTCGCGCTGCGCAACGCGAGCACCAAGGCAGAGCGGGTGGTGACGAACAGCGAAGCCACTAAGGCCGATATCGTGCGGCTCTACGGTGTCCGTCCCGACCGGATCACGGTCACGCCTCTGGGTCCGGGAAACGTGATCCGACCCGTGGTTTCGGACGGGGTGGGCGATGAGCGGTTGCGAGAGATCGGCGTACCGTTCCCGCGGTTCCTGTTCGCCCTCGGAACCTTGGAGCCGCGCAAGAATCTGGGGCGACTGTTCGAGGCGCTAAGCATCTTGAAGCGAGACGGCGGGCTCAACGGTCTTGGGCTAGCAGTGGCGGGCGGGAAGGGATGGAAGGAATCCGAAACCTTTGCCCGCATTCGTGAGCTTGGCGTCGAGGAGGACGTGGCGTTCCTTGGTTACGTCCAGGACGAAGACCTGCCCGCGCTTTTCGCCCGCTGCGAGGCGTTCGTTTACCCCTCACTCTACGAGGGCTTTGGGATGCCGGTGCTGGAGGCGATGCTGGCGGGGGCGCCGGTGCTGACCAGCGACCGGGTCATGATGCGCGAGGTCGGCGGAGATGTCGCGACCTATTTCGCCCCCGAATCGCCCGAAGACATCGCGCGAGCGATCCGTGAGCACCTGAGCGGCAACAACCGGTCTTCGCTTGTCGAGGCCGGCTTCCAACGTGCGGAGGCCTTCACTTGGTCCCGGGCGGCTACGCTCACCCTGCAGGCCATGGAGAGTGCGGTGGCTAAGAACCCTTAACGGTACGGAGGGCCTTTTTCGCCGCTAAGCCGAGCTTGACCGTCGCGATACTCAGCGGTCCGGCGCCGGTGTCCCTAAGAAACCGCTCCCGGCTCTTTAGGTACTGGCGGATTTGGTTCTCGCTGGAAAGCTTGCTGCTCCCTCGCAGGTGGTTCACCCTCGCCGACGGCACCCGTTCGCAACGGAGCCCCCGCTGCCGCAGGTCCCAGCACAGCTTCACGTCTTCCAGGTACATGAAGTACCGCTCGTCGAACCCACCGACTGCGTCGAAGTCGGCCTTCCGCAAGAGCATGGCCACACCGGTCAGCCATTCCGGATGGGTGCTCTCGCCGCCGTAGTGGAAGCCCTTGACGATCGTGCCAAGGGTAGGGAAGGGGCCGTAGGCATCGTCTTGGTCTTCGCCGCTTCCGAGAACGATCCGGGGCCCGACGAGGCCGATGTCCCCATTCAGGTAGGGAAGCAGCTTGCCCAGAGTTCCCGGTTCGGCTTCCGCATCGCTGTTAAGGAGGAAGAGGTGCTCTCCCTGTGCCGAGGCCACTCCAAGGTTGTTGCCTCCGCCGAACCCCAGGTTCTTTTCGCTGACGATCAGCCGTGCCCGAGGGTGGGTAAGGGCTTGGGCAAGGATTGAGCCGCTGTCGTCGCCGGAGGCGTTCTCGACCACGATCACTTCGCGCGTCTCCGGCTCTTCGAGAACGGATTCCGCCGCCGCGATTGTCAGAGCGGGCGTCCGGAAGTTGACGATGATCACCGAAACCGTCCGCTCCACCGGCATGCCGGGAGATTACCGACTTTGGGGAGCAGGGGAGACACGGAGCGGAGGAGTTGGGGAGACAAGGAGCGGAGGAGAAGCGAGACAGACCGTTCTTGTCTGCCCAAAGCCCTCGTTGAACCTGAAGCCATCTGGAATCCCTGAGTCTTGTCTCCCCAACCCCACAACTCCTCAGGTCCGTGTCTCCCCTGCTCCATCCGCTCCAATTTCCCCTCTGGTAACCTCTCCCTAGGCCCCACCTCCATGACCGTCATCCTCGTCAACGACTATGCGCGCATCAATGGAGGCTCGGCGAAGGTCGCCTTTTCGTCCGCGCGTGGGTTGGCGGGCCGTGGGCACCGAGTCGTCCTCATTGCCGGACAGGGACCCGTTGATCCCTCCCTCGCGGACGCCCCGGGAATCGAGGTCCACTGCCTCCACCGTACGCCGTTCCAAGAAGACTTTCGCAACCTAAAGGTGCTGCGGCACGGGCTTTGGGACGAGGAAGTGGAGCGGGCGACGGACAAGATTTTGGAGGGCGTGGATCTTCGGGAAGCGGTCCTGCACGTCCACACCTGCCGTGACGTCTTGTCCCCCAGCGTGCTCATGTCGGCAATCCGACGCAACGTCCCCGTGGTGGCCACGGCCCACGAGTACCAGTTCGGCTGCCCGTCGGGCACCTTCCTGCTCACCGACGAAGGGCGACCGTGTGGCCTTCGCGGGCTGTCGAGCGGGTGCTGGAAAACGAACTGCACTGGGGGCGGCCTCCCGAGTCACCTCTGGTTGCGAACGAGGCAGGCCATCTATCGTCGCCGAATTCCCGAGCACCTTGACTACCTGGTGTTCGTCTCGCAGTACAGCTTGGACAAGCTCCGGCCCTACCTGCCTCCCCAAGTCCCCGCCTCGGTTGTGCGAAATCCCTACGAGGCGGAGCGGCTTCCGGGTGCAAACCCCAGCCAGTCGGACGCCTTCCTGTTCGTCGGCGGTTTAGTCGCGCACAAGGCTCCGGTCCTCGCCGCTCAGGCCGCTCGACTGGCAAATGTGCCGATCGTTTTTGTGGGCGACGGGCCGGAGCGCGAGCGGGTGAAGGAAGCGAACCCCGACGCAGAGATAACCGGCTGGCTTGCGCCCTCGGACGTCCAAAGTCGTATCCGCTCTTCTCGGGCACTTGTCTTTCCCTCAGTGTGGTTTGAGACGCAGGGGCTGGTCGTCCAGGAAGCTTTGGCCAACGGCATCCCGGCCGTCGTGTCGGACATTACGGCAGCCACCGAAGCCGTCAGGGACGGCGAGACTGGATTCTGGTTCCGGTCGGGGAGTGCGGAGGATCTGGCGGACAAGCTGCGTCAACTTCGGGACGGAGCCCTAGCGGATCGCCTAGGGCAGGCCGCCTACCAGGAGTTCTGGTCGAGCACTCAGACCCTTGACCGGCATCTCGACGAACTGGAAGCGATCTACCAGGGCGTGCTCAACATGCGGCTAGCCGGAGCCAGCCGGTGAGCGCACTCCCCACCGTCGTCACCGTCGCCAGCAGCGTGACCGTACGGGGGGGCGCCGAGAAGGTCGCCACCGATACCGCCGTTCTCCTCGCCCGAGCTGGATACGATTCCGTCCTCTTCGCGGGAGCCGGAGAGCCTTCGGAAGAGCTGCGGAACGAGCCGAATCTGCGCCTCGTCGTCGCGGACGAGACGCCCGGCCTGCGGAAGCTGGCCCGGATGCGGGAAGAGGCATGGAGCCGCCGCTCGCGACAGGCGATGGCGACCCTTTTGGACGGGTTGGACCCCCAACGCACGGTGGTCCATGTCCACACTTTCCGTGAGCACGTGACGGCGAGCGCTCTTCAGGAGGTGTTCGAGCGAGAGCTTCCGGTGGTCATGACCGTCCACGACTACGCCCTTGGCTGCCCTGCCGTCGGGTTCTACGATGTGCGTCGTCAACGGATCTGTCCGCTACGCGGGGGCAGCATGGCCTGCCTGGCCACTAACTGCATCGACGACCGCTACCGTCGAAAGCTGGAGATCGGTTACCGCTACCACCTGTGGGCGAACAAGGTTCGGCTGGGCCAGCGGGTGTCCGCATTGGTCTACCTTTCGGAACTGAGTCGCAACGTGCTCCAGAGCTACGTCGAGCCTTCCGTACCGTCGTTCTTCGTCCCCAATCCGGTGGAAGCGGTGGACGAGGGACCCCGGAGTTGGAGTCCCGATCGGCCGTTCGTTTTCCTCGCGCGGCTCGAGCCCGCGAAGGGGCCTCGACTATTGGCCGATGCCGCGGCCCGAGTGGGGGCGCCGGTCGTGTTCGTAGGCGACGGGCCAGAGGCGGAAGCGGTCCGGCGCATGTACCCAGCTGCCCAGATCACGGGGTGGGCAGAGCGGGACGAGGTCCAACGGAGGCTTCGGGACGCCCGCGCACTCGTGTTCCCCTCGCGCTGGTACGAAGGGCAACCGCTCGCCATTCAAGAGGCGTTGGCGCTCGGGGTGCCAGTGATCGTCTCCGACGCCTGCGCCGGACGCGAGGCGGTGGTGAACGGCGAAACTGGCCTCTGGTTCCGGTCAGGAAATCCGGAAGACCTTGCGGAGAAGCTTCGGACCCTTATGGACGATGCCACCGCCCAACAGATGGGCTTCGCCGCCCACCGCCGCTGGTGGTCCGATCCGCCCACTCCGGCCCGCTACGTGGCGCGGATTGGTGCCGTCTACCGAGACGTGCTCGCTGGGTAAGTTGAACCTATGCGAATCGGCATCCAGGCGCAGATGTTCGCGGGTGCCTACGAGGTCCCCAAAGCGGGAGTGGCCCTTTACGGTCAGCGCCTGATCGAGACGATGCCGAGGCTCGCGCCGCAGCACGAGTTCCACGTCTTTGTGAAGTCGGACTTCGAGGTCCCTGAGCACTGGCGGTCCGTGCCGAACCTCCGCTTCCACCGGATCTGGCGCAAGGAGCGCACCTGGTACCTGCTCGGCCAGAGCCTCCACCCAAAGCTGCTGGGCCTCGACGTCTTCTTCAGCCTCGCCGACTCCATCCCACGCGTCCCGTTCGTGAAACGGGCGGTGATGATACACGACCTCTTTCCCTACACCTACCCCGACTTCTACACTCCGGAGCTTCGGGACCGCCATCAAGCGTGGTACCGCTATAGCTGCCACCACGCCGACCTGCTCCTTGCAAACAGTGAAGCCACCCGCCAGTCCATCGCCACCGTCTTCCCCGACTCGAAGATTCCCGTCGTCGTGACCCCCCTCGGCCCGGGTAACGCCTCGTTGAGGCCTCGTCCCGCAACCACGGCTCGGGGCGAGATATTTCTGTTCTCCCTGAGCACGTTGGAGCCGCGAAAAAACTTCGTGCGGTTGCTCGAAGCGATGAAACGGCTTGAAGGCGGCCCCCTCGGCGACATCCGCCTGTTCATCGGGGGAGGGAAGGGCTGGAAGTACGAGCCGGTCTTCGAAAAGCACGCTGAGCTTGGCCTCGGCGACCGTGTCCAGTTCCTCGGCTACCTCCCGGAGGCTCGCGTACAAGAGCTGATGGACACCTGCGCCGCCTACGTCTGCCCCTCCGTCGACGAAGGCTTCGGGATGCCCGTCCTCGAGGCGATGCAGGCCGGCGTTCCCTGCGTATCGAGCTCAGGCGGCGCTCTGGCCGAAGTAGGCGGCGACGCCATCTGGTCCTTCGATCCCCTCTCTGTGGACGACATCGCGCGAACCATCGGGGCCTGCCTTGCCGACCCAGAAGAACAGAGTCGCAAGATCGCTCTCGGACTCAAAAGAGCCCAAACCTTCAACTGGGAGTCCACCGCCGCAAAGACCTTGAACGCTCTAGAGGGTCTAAACAGCAATTAACTAGGTTAATTAACCAAACGCAGGAATGTGACCACCCAGGAATGGTGCCCCTTGGAGCGAAGCGTAAGGGGGAACCGAAGGGGAGGGGGTGCGAGCGGAGCGAGCCTAAACTGCCTGCGCAAGAGTCCGCTTAAACAAAGTCAGCCTTTCGAAACCGCCTTCCGAGCCAACCGGCTGCACATCCCCAACCAGGCCTTGCCCACCCGCAAGTAAGCCCCCGCTCCCGGCACGCACATCTCCGCATCTCGCCGCCAGTAGAACTCTTGCACCGGGTCCCGCTCCTCTCGCTTGAAGTTCGCCAGTTGGTGCTTGATGTACTGGAGGGTCTTCTGCAGGTCGCGGCGGTATTCCTGCCGCTTCGCGGCGGGGACGTCGGAAAGGAACTCGTCCAACCGAGGCAAGATGTGCTCCTCCAGCACGTAGCGACGCGCGTTTACCCACCGCCAAGAGTAGGTGCTGTTTTGCCCTGGCCGCATGATGTACCGGCCGAGCACCTCGGGCAGGTACACGAACGGACCCTTGTCAGCGACGATGAAGAACCCGTACCAGTCGCTGCAGTAGCGCGTCTCCGCGATAAAGTTTCCTCCGTCCAGTACCGCCCGCCGATCCATAATCGTGCCGGTTGGGAGAATCCAGTTTTCGGGGACGAGATGCCCGGCGGGCGGCGTGTCGGGCTTGAGGAAGTCGAAGATCTTGTCCTCTTTCCGCCCGTCCATGTACTCGTAGCGCATCGCGTGGTGACTCAGCACCGCGTTGTGCTTCAAATGGACCGGCACCTGGACTTCCAGCTTGTTCGGAAACCACTCGTCGTCGTGGTCGATGAACGCGACCAGATCCCCGGTCGCCTCCTCCATCATCCGCCGCCGGGCACCCCCCAGGCCGGTGTTCTCCTGCCGAACGACCCGTGCCCCAAAGCTCCGCGCGACCTCCGCGCTATCGTCCTTCGACCCGTCGTCCAAGACGAGCACGTCGAAGTCCTTGTAGGTCTGCGCGTAGACCGACTCGAGCGCCTTGGGCAGCGTCTCGGCCCCGTTGTACACGGCAAGGCAGACGGTTAGCGAAGGCATCTTAAGAGTCTACACATTAGGTTCGATCCGGCTTGACCAGCGCCCGGAGCCGCCGCTTCGCCCCCCTCGCGTAGCGGTGGAGGGTTCGCCCGCCTGCGTTAAGGCCCATGCGGAGGTTGTCCAGCGTCTCGGGGATTACGTCGGTTGCGGGAGGGCGGTGGCTCGACCGGTCCCAGGTGCGGTGCCAACCCATGCTGGGGAACTGGTTGAACCGGAACGTTCGGCCCCCCAACTCGGGCTCATCCGGCAGCAACTCCGCGATCAGCGCCAGCGTGTGAATCCGGAACCAGGTGCCGAACGCGTGACTCACGTTCGGCTCCGCCTTCGTCGCCGGAACCCCAAGGTGCACCCACGGCGCGTTGGGCCGGTACGGCCATCCTCCGTCTGGATTCTGCTGCGCAGCCAGTGTCCGCAGGCAGCGCCGGAGGGCGGCCCGGATGGCGGGCCGGCGGTAATCGTAAAGCTTGTAGAGGTTGACCAGGATGTCGACGGAGTCCACATCCTCGCACGCCCCGGCGCACCCGTGCGGGCTGAACCCGCCGTCGGGGTGCTGCAGCGAAAGTACGCCGTCTACGATCCGCTCGGGGCTCGTCAGCGGGTGGTTCTCGGAATAGTAGAGGAGAAGCTGGTGGTAGCCCCCGTACACAGCACCCTCCAGTGAGGATCCTCGGTCGGTCCCCCAGAGGCCGGACGCCGGGTCGATCCGCTTGTCGAGCCACTCGAACCAGAAGATTAGAGCCTCCCCCGCCCCCGGCACCTTCTCAACGTCGCGCAGCCACAGCAGGAACTGCCCCACGAAGAGAAGGCTGTTCCCCTCTAGCCAGGCGTTGGAGAGGTCGCGCGCGTCGAGCCAGGCTTCCAGGTGGGGAATGTCCAAGAATTGCCGCGCGTCCTTGAACGGATAACGCGATTCCAGACCGAACTCCTGGAGCAATGGCTGGACGTGGACGTTGTGGTGGAACAGCACGTGCTCCGCGTCGTGGTGGGCTCCCGGTCCTGGCTGCCATTCGCGCAGTTCCGGTCCCACGAACCAGCCCGTCTCCGGAACCTGACAGTTGAGGACGAACTCCTGGACTCGCGGATCAAGCGATTCTTGCTGGCCCACATACCGCTTTCCAAGCAGGGCGAATGCGGTTCCGTATAAAGAAGCGGGTTGTCCCTGTACATAGCGGTATCCGCCCGTCTCCGGATCGAACAGGGATTGAAGGAACTGACCCGCCTCGTCGAAACGGATCACGCCGTCCCCGCCACCGAATCCGCCGTGGGGCGGACCGACCACTCCGCGTCCAGGTAGACCACGCCGTCCCCTTGGCGTGGCCCGTAGCCTGTCCCGTACACGTCGTTGTCCGTCACGTGCAACGGCACCGCGCTCTCGATCGCGTCGAGTCGTCCGACGCCCTTCTGGGCTACCGAGATGTCGATAAAGTAGTTGCCCGTCACGAACGGTACGGTGGGGATCAGAAGCTCTAATGTCTCCGCCCCATCCTTCCCAAGGGGCTGGGCGGGCGGCTTCATGCCGGTGTTGAAGTTGGCCAGCCACTGACCGAGATCGTTCTTCACGATCACCGCCACCTGGGCTCCCCGCACGTCCGTCAGCCCTTCGACGTCGATCAGCACTCGCATCGGTTCGCCCATCGAGGCCGCGTCCGTGATCTCGCCGCGCGCGTCGAGGGTTCGAACCCGACGGATGAACAGCTTCCCGGGTGAGTACGAGTTCTCGCGGTTCTCGAACCGGTAGTCGCCTGGGACGTCGCCACCGCCTGCGGTCGGGGCCGCATTTCGGTAGATCGAGACTGCCTTGTCGACGTCCCCGTCGAAAACGAGCTGGCCCTTCTGCATGACGATCCCCCGGTTGCACAAGCCCTGCACCGCCGCCATGTTGTGGCTCACGAACAGAACGGTTCGACCTTGCCCGGCCACGTCGTGCATCTTGCCCAGGCACTTCTTCTGGAACTCGGCGTCGCCGACCGCCAGCACCTCGTCTACGATCAGGATCTCCGGGTTCAGGAACGAGGCCACCGCGAACGCTAGCCGCACGTACATGCCGCTGGAGTAGCGCTTGACCGGGGTGTCCAAAAACTTCTCAACCTCGGCGAAGTCCACGATCGCGTCGAACTGGCTGCGGATCTCCGCCCGGTTCATGCCCAGGATCGCGCCGTTGAGAAAGATGTTTTCCCGCCCTGTCAGTTCGGGGTGGAACCCGGTGCCGACTTCCAGCAGCGCCCCTGTCCGGCCGTAGAGTTGGATCTCTCCCGTCGTCGGCTCGGTGATGCGGCTGAGCACCTTAAGCAGGGTCGATTTGCCCGCGCCGTTCCGCCCGATGACGCCGACCACGTCGCCCTTGTAGACGTCGAAGGAGACGCCGTTTAGGGCGTCGAACTCCTTGAAGCTCGCCTTGCGGAACGGGTTCTTGAGGCGGCTCATGATTGCCTCCCCCATCAGCGTCTCTTTAGCCGCCTGGCCCAAGCGGTAGCGCTTGCTGACGTCCCGCACCGAGATGGCTAGGGGCTTAGATGACATCGGCGAAGCTCCTTTCCTGGCTCCGGAAGATCACGGCTCCGACGAGGAACACGACCACAGCCACTCCTGCCGCGTAGGCCAGGAACCCCCACTCGGGCCGCCCGACCCCGAAGATGGACCACCGGAACGCGTCCAAGATCGGCGCCAGCGGATTCAGGAAGTACAGGAATCGTCCTTGGCCCTCTCCTACCGCCGAGGCCGAGTATCCAACGGGACTGATGTAGACGAGGAGGTTGACCACTACGGGGATCACGTACTGCACGTCGCGGTAACGCACGGCCAGGGACGAGGCGATAAACGACACGCCTAAGCCCAGCATGAGCACGATGAGCAACAGGATCGGCGCTAGCCACAGGTTCAGCGTTGGCGGAACGCCGTAGATGACCATAAGCACCGCGAGTACGACAAGCGACACGGCGAGGTCGAGAAGAGTCGAAGCCCCTGGAGCCATCGGCATCAGCAACCGGGGGAAGTAGACCTTCGAGACCAGGTTCGTGTTCTGGATCAGCACGGTGCTCGCTTTGGTAATTGTCGAGCTGAACACGGTCCAGCAGACCATTCCCGCGAAGGCGAACAGGAAGGGCGGGATGCCGTCGGTGGGCAGCTTTGCCACCCGTCCGAAAACGAATCCGAAGATCGCCGCCGCCAGCAGAGGCTGCAGCACGACCCAAATCGCTCCGAGGGCGGTTTGGCGGTAGCGGAGCCGGACGTCTCGGACGGCGAACGCATAAAGCAGGTCGCGGTACTGCCAGAGCTCGCCCAGATTCAAGGAAGCCAACCCGGAGGTCGGGCGAATCGTGTGAAGCGGCTTCGACATTTTGGTGCGGATGTTACCAGACGGTCTGGAAAGGCACCCGTCGGTTTACCGGCCTGCCCGTCGCACAAAAGCGGCCTACGGCCAGCACTTCTACGGGAACGTCCTCCTCACGACGGTCGTTAAACAACGTGACGATAACACACAAACGTGTGTCTTCTTCCGCAGGGGCGTGTTCGGGTCCCTGTGATACCCTTGGTTAATCTGATTTGGAATGGGAGATTCATGAGCGACGCGACAACCGCTACGATCGATGTTCCTATAGAAAGGAACGATCACGAGAAACCGCTAAGTCAAACGGTCCTCGAAATAGTCCAAAGTGAGCCGTTCCGTTACGGCCTTCTGATCTTCGCCGGTATTGTAGCCAGCTTCTGGCCGCTTATCCGCGACCTGCCTAGCCTCTGGCAGTCGGAAGACGGCTACTACTCGCACGGGTTCCTTGTGCCGTTCATCGCCGGCTACATCGTGTACCGCCGCTGGCCGAAGCTGGAGAAGATCCCGGTCAAGACGGGGTGGGCGGCCCTCCTCTTCCTCATCCCGGTGCTCGCTCTAAACCGCGTAGCCGCCCAGACGGACATCAAGCTGCTCATGTCGGCCAACCTGGTGACCGTCCTCTTTCTGGGCGTATGGTTTACCGCCGGCTTCCGTTGGGCCCTCGGTGTCGCCGTCCCGATCTTGTACCTGCTGTTCTGCCTGCCGGTCTGGGTCTCGGTGATCGAGATCTACACCAACCCCCTGCAGGTCCAGTCGACGCAGGTCGCCTTCCAGTTGTTGAAGGCCCTTGGGTTCCAGCCGCTCCGGCCGGACAGCACGACGATCCTCCTCAACAGCTTCACCCTCGACGTGGGCGTCCCGTGCAGCGGCCTTAAGCTATTGCTCGCCCTGAGCTGCTTCACGATGTTCTTCGTCCTCATCGCTAACCTGAAGTGGTTGGCGAACTCCCTGATGGTGCTCCTGGTCGTGCCGTTCGCGTTGCTGATGAACGGACTGCGCATCGCGCTGATCGGCGTCGTCGGCGACACCATGGGTGAGGACGCGGGTCGCCAATTCCACGACTGGAGCGGCTACATCATGCTGCTCCTCTGCTTCGTGATCATCTTCAAGTTTGCAAGGATTCTCGGATGGAAGGATTAAAGAAACGCGCGATCGTCTTCGGCTCGATCCTGCTCGTCGCCGGGGCTATGACCCAGGTGTTCGCGGGCAACAAGGTCGGCAACGGCAAAACGGAGGCTTGGCTGGAGAAGACTGCTCCCTCTACGATGCCGGGGTACTTCATGGTGACGTCGCCCGACAATCCGTCGGTGTCCTACCGGATGGACCAGGTCACCTACGACACGCTCCGGCCGTACGGCATCGTCGCTCGGGTGTTCCAAGGGAAAGAGGAGTCGGTGGACGTGGTGATCATCGCCAGCCAGGCGAAGAACAGCTTCCACGACCCGCGCAACTGCTTCACCTCTCAGCAGTGGAACATCATTTCTGAGCGCGAGGTGGCAGTTCCGACCAAAACTCGCGGCAACGTGAAGGTGACGGCGGTCGAGCTGTCCGGTCCGACGGGCAAGACCACGGCGGCCTACGTCTACAAGGGCCCTGGCGGCTTTGCGTCCTCCACCATGGGGCTGAAGGTCGACATGCTCAAGCACCAGCTCTTGACGTCCAAGATGTCCGACGGGGTGTTCTACCGGTTCATCTCGGGCAACCAGACGACGACGGACGAACTGCTCGCTTTCGTCGGCAAGTACCTGGATGAGGCGAACCGTCAGACTGACGGCTACCTGTAAACCGTGGCCAGGAACATAAACGCGCCAGAGACGTCGGACGGGGCGTAAGCACCAAGTGTCTGACGTCTCTGGCGTTTTCTGCGTGCTTCTTCTTCTTTTGGTGAACTGATGATTCGTGCGTACTGGTTGAGACTCGCCCTGTTCGGGGTCGCCTTCGGGCTTCTCGCCCTCGTGATGTCGCTTATGAGCCCCAAGCGCTATGAAGCGACGATCCAGATCTTGATCGATCAGCAACCCCCCACCGTTCCCATGTCGATGAACTCGGCGGAGTACGCGACGGCGGACCTTTTGGCGTTCAGCCGCCCGCGCCCGATCCAGACTCAGGTGCAGCAGCTCACCAGCTACGGTGTGCTTCAGCAGGCAGGCCAACTGGCGGCCGGACAATTAGGCGTTTCGTTCAATCCGGTTGACCAAGAAAACGAGTTCCACGCCGCCAATCTGTTCTCCAAGGTCTTTGTCGATGCTGAGCCATCGTCGGACGTGATCACTCTCCGCGTCTACATGAGCACGACGGAGAAGGCCGCCGAAGTCGCGCGGCAGATCTACAACGCGTTCGACCAGTCGAACCAGGTGAACTCCAAGGTGCTCGCCGGAGCAGCCATCTCCAAGCTCCAGACTCAGCTCGGGCCCGTCCAGCGCGAACTCGGGTCAATTGACCGAAAGATCCAGGCGTTGCGCCAGCGCATGGGTACCCCAGATGTAAGCGTTCAGATCCAGTCGGACGTCAACAGCCTAGCGTCGCTCAAGAACCAGCGCGACCAGGCCATTGCCGAGTACGCGGCAGCATCAAGTCGCCTGACTTCGCTCCAGGCCGAGATCGCGGCGATTCCGCCTACGATCGATGCTCAGGACACGACCACGCCGAACCCTGCCCTTCAGGACATCGAGCGCCAGCTTGTGGCGGCGAAGGCCGAGCGCAGCACCCTCCTGAACGATTACATGGAGGACGCGATTCCGGTCAAGCAGGTGAATCAGCGGATCAAGCAGTTACAGGCGGATCGAAGCCGCATGATGGCCCGCGTCGAGGGCCCCAGTACAAAACAGCCGAACCCGGTGCGGCAGAGCCTCATCAGCTCCCTGGCGGAAGCTCGAGCCGCGGAGGCCGGCGCGAAGTCCCGACTGACGGCCGCTACGCAAGCAGTGCAGGCTAAGGAAGTCGCAATGGTCGGCATCCCCGCAGAGCAGCGGACCCTGTCCGAGCTCGATCGTCGCCGCATGACGCTTGAACGGCAGAACCAAGCCCTCTCGGACCAGCTCGACTCGCTGAAGACGGCCGAGAGCGGCCGTACCGCCGTCACCCGATTGATCACCGAGCCCTTCGTCAAGCCCGAACCCGTCAGCCCACGTCCCATGGGCAACACCCTCACCGGCATCGTCGCTGGCCTGATCCTCGGCGTGATCTCGATGTTCCTTTCCGAGTCGAAGCGCCAGCCGATCCGGACGATCGCCCAGATGAACTCGCTCGCCTTCGAGCCGGTCTTCCGCGTCATCCCCGAGCTCGACGCGATGCGCCGCGGCTTCACCAAGCGGGTTCACGAGTCGTTCGAGACGCTGCTGCTGAACTTTATGAACGGGGGCAAACGCCCCTACAGCCTCGGCGTCGTCGGCGTGACTGACGGTGCGGGAGCGAGCTACACTTCCGCCAGCCTTGCCACCGCCGCTATTCGGCATGGATATCGCGTGACCGTTGTCGAGCACGATTCCAAGGGACCGATCAAGCGGCTTGCTGAGCGTGGCCAGAAGGTCGTGGCGGAGGCAGGAGACCTCCTGCACATCCAGGACGCCAGCGACCAGAAGTTGGTGAGTACCGCGGAATCGAGCCTCGCCGTCGCCTCCGACCTCGTGATCCACGACTTCCGCCCCGCCACGGAGGACGCCGAGTACGCGCTCCAGGCGGCTCAGCTTGACGAGGTGATCGTCCTCGTCCGGGCCGGATCGACCCGAAGCGTGGACTTCATGCAGGTCCAGCAGGCGCTGAAGGACGCGGGCTGCCGGCAGGTATCACTCGTCTTCACCCGCTCCCGCGACTTCACCGTCGTGTCCGAGTCGTTCGACCGCACTCCCGTCGTCACGGACTTCGCCTGATGCCGATCGGGAGCCTCACGTGGCCCGTCGGCTCGATCCGGCGGAAGGCTCAAGACCAGCCGATGTGGCTGTTCGGGACCGTGCTCTCGCACGGTCTCGGACTCACGATCTTTTTCCAGATCGTGCTGTCCCGCATCGTCTTCACGTCGTTCCTGCCGACCATGTCCGACTCGGCCATGGTGCCGATCCGCGCCTTGGCGATCATGGTGCTCCTGCGCGGGTTTGGCAAGCGGCGTCAGACACGGGCCTGCGGCTGGGATATCGCCTACCTGGGGTTTGCCTGCGCATTCCTCGTGGGGGCGGTCGTCGCTGAGTTCTATCTTGTCAAGCGAATGACCCTGCTGACGAACGTCGGCGTGGTCTTGAACCTTCTCGACGCCTACCTGTTCTTCCTCGTCCTCCGCGAGGCCCTTAACCGGCAGGGCTTCAGCCTAAAGGTCGTGATGGGCTGGTGGATCGCCGCGTTGTTCATCCAAATCATCGTCGCCTGGCTGCAAGTGCTCAATCCGTTCGGCTTTACCGGCATCCTGGACACGCTGGTCAAGCAGAGCGAGGCCAACGCCTCGATGTACGGCCCGCCCCAGCCGTTCCAGGCCCGCGGACTCCATCCCCACGCTAATCCCTTGGCAGCGCACCTCGCCCTCTCAGTGGCGGTGTGCTGCGGAATCCTCTACCAGCGCTCGAACCGGCCCGGCATCTGGCTCCTCCTCGTCCTTTCGGTCGTAACCACCTTCGCCACCTACTCCCGCACCGGCCTCGCCGTCCTGTTCGCGATGGGTCTCGGCGTCATCGTCTTCCTCTTCGTCCGCGGGGCGACGAAGCCAGCAATTCGGGTGACCCTCGTTGGGGCGGCCGTGGCCGCGATCGCCATCGGGTCCATCTTTGCCTTCGATATCCGGCGGTACAAAGAGGTCTTCGAAGACCGACAGGTGAAGTCGTCGGCCGTGGACGCGTCGATTGAGCTTCGGTCCAAGATGAGCGAGTTGGCGTTCCGCAACACGTACCAGTTGAGCCCGGTGTTCGGGATCGATGCAACTGACCCGAATCTGCAGACCATCCGCGGCACGACGACGAGCGCGTACAACCCGGGCCTGATCATCTTCAACCAGTACGCCACCGCCTACGCAAGATTTGGGGCGGTCGGCATCCTGTGGACGATGGGCCTGATCGCGTTCCTGGTGTCCATGATCCGACGGGGTATGGCAAATCACCCGTTCGCCATCGCTCCCTTCGCGGCAAGCTTTGGGTTGGCCATCCATGGCATGACTGAGAACCTGGTCACGGACTCCAAGTACATGATGCAGATCAACTTGCTCGTGGCCCTTGCGGTAGCGATCACCATGAGCCCCCACCTTCACGATCCGAGCCGGGTTGCGCCATCGGCCAAGGACCGGGTCCGCTAAGCCCGTGCAGCCTGCTTCGGTCGATCCGTCGACCCGTGCCGAACCCTCGATCTCAGGCTCAGGTGTTGGTGCCGCGCCCGCCGCGGGGCGGCTCGACTACGTCGATGGTCTGCGGGGGCTGGCCGCGCTATTGGTGGTCTTCTACCACGCGGGTCACTTCTTCTTCGGCTTCGACAAGCCAGACCGCGGCCCAATCTTGGGCCTCGTGTCGACGTGGCACATCGGCGTCGCGATCTTTTTGGTCCTGAGCGGGTTCTGCATCGGGCTTCCGTACCTCCGGCGCGACCTTTACCGAGTCGAGGTCCGCTCCTTCGCTTTACGGCGGGCGCTTCGGATTCTGCCGCCCTACTATCTCGTGATGATCCCGCTGGCCGCGCTGACGCTGCTGCCCGCGTACCAGATGCGCGGCAAGGCACCGACCGACCACCCTGACTTCGTGCTGCACTTGCTGATGCTGCACAACCTGTTCGCGGAGAACATCACTCGGATCAGCGGCCAGTTCTGGAGTCTCGCCCTTGAGACGCAGCTCTACGTCGCGTTCCCGCTGCTCATGCTGCTGGCAAGGCGGCCTTGGGCAATGTTCGCGGCCACCGTCGCCATCGCCGCCCTTTGGCACAACGTCGTGGGCCGCTTTGCCGACGTCAGCACTCCCGACAAGCTCTTCACCTTCCGTGTTAGCGTGTTCGCGATGCTCCCGGCGTTCGCGATGGGCATCATGGCTGCGGCTGCCGTCGCGAAGGGACGGCATTGGCCCCGGGCGGCGGGAGCGGCCGGGCTGCTGGCTCTGGTAGCGTGCTTTGGCTTGGGCCAGTCCGTCCTCGACTTCGTCCCGCTCTACTACCTAGCCTCCCTCGCGGCTGCCCTCTTGCTCGGCAGCGAGCTACCGCGGGCGGTTCTCAGCAGCCTCTCGTACCGACCCCTGGTCCGGATTGGGGAAGTCTCGTACTCGCTGTACCTGATCCACAACGCTATCCTTGGCGCAGCAGGCGCGATCCTCCAAAAGCGCCTCGATGGCCCCGCGCTGGCGGTCGCCGCCATCCTTGCCAGCGCGGCCTGCGTCGTGCTCGCCTTCCCCTGTTTTCGACTCATCGAGAAGCCCTTCATCGATCTCCATCGCCGCATTCAGAAGAAGGCAGCTTAAACCCACGGCCAACTGGCAGAGCGAGTTCCTGTCGATCGCCGTCCTGCTCGTCTTGAACATCTACCTGCGCCAGAAAGGCTCCCCCGAGTCAAAGCCCGTCAGTGCACCTAATTCCCAGTCGGGGACCTAGTGGAGCGGAACAAGCCGTTCGAGAATGTCATCCTGAACGCAGTGAAGGACCTCTCCCAGCAGAGCGGGCTAGTAGAAGGCCTTCCCTGCCTTCACGATGACATTGCTTTCACGATGACTCAGCACCGGTGAGCCCTAACCCTCACTGCCAGATCGTCACCGGACACTTGCTTGGGAAGTGGCTGTTATCGTAGAACGGCACCCCGAGAGCCCGGGCGTACGCCATCCCTGCCTGCAGCAACTGGGCCGCTGCGTAGTTCAGCGGTTGGCCGTTGCGAACCTGCCGCGTGTCTTGCTGGAGCACCATCAGCGGTTCCTTCTGGTTTTTCCAGTGGAGGACCAAGTGGTAGGTGACCCCATTGGCGGTCAGGCGGCTGTTCGGCTCCGCGATGAGCACCACCGCGTCAAGATCATTGAGAGAGCCGTAGGTCCCCTTCGGGAACATGCCTGGTCCTTGCCGACGGCGGTAGTGGCGTTCTTGAAGATCGAAGGAGATGCTTTGCAGGGAGAGCGCGGCCAAGACGCCGGCAGCGGTGGTGAGGGTGCCCACCAGCAGCCACCACTGGGGATAGAAGTAGGCTACGTCGTAGCCAGCGACGCCTGATCCCAGCCCGTAGATCAGCGCGAAAACACCAAAGCCGGTGGTCCCCCGCACCAGTACGTGGTAGGGCGCGGGCGGCGAGAACACCAAACGCTTGTTCTCACCGTGGAACCGGCCGAACAGAGGCGTTTCTAACATGCGCCCATTCTGCCAGACTGGTGCGGATGGAGAGAATCCCCGTCCTGCTGGACACCGATCCGGGAAGCGATATCGACGACGCCGTCTGCCTTGCCTACTTGCTCCACAAGCCCGAGTGCGAGCTCCTAGGGGTCACTACCGTCTCAGGAGACGTCCGCAAGCGGGCGGCCATCGTCGAGGTCGTGTGCCGCGCTTCCGGGCGAGAGGACGTCCCCATTCACTGTGGACGCTCGAATGTGCTGGTGAAGGGTCCTGGCCAAGCGCAGGTCCCCCACTACGAAGCCATCCGCGACATCCCCCACCTTCTCGACCGACCGGAGAACGCGGCGGTCCACTTCCTTCGCGACACCATTCGCTCCCGTCCAGGCGAGATCGTCCTCCTCAGCATCGGCCCGTACTCGAACATCGGCCTCCTGTTCGCCCTCGACCCCGAGATCCCGTTCCTGCTGCGCGGCCTGGTCTCGATGGGAGGTCGCTTCTTCAGCGGCGACAACAAGGAGTGGAACGCGATCTGCGACCCGGTAGCGACGGCGATAACCTACGCCGCCCCGCGCCGCGACCACGTGTCGGTCGGGCTCGACGTGACTCTCCAGTGCACGATGCCCGCCGAGCAGGTGCGCGAACGCTTCGTGGGCGAGCCGTTGGCGACGGTTCTCAAGATGGCGGAAAAGTGGTTCGAGCACACCGGCTCGATCTGCTTCCACGACCCCCTCGCCGCGTCTCTGATCTTCCACCCCGAGCTCTGCACCTACGAGAGCGGTCGCGTCGAAGTCAGCGCCGACGAAGGAGTCTCCACCCTCCACCCGGGCGAGGGCCCCGACCGAGTGGCCAAGACGGTCGACGCCGAAGCCTTCTTCAAAGAGTACTTCAGCGTCTTTTAGTCAGAACCCCCTCTCCTGTTTCAGGGATGCAACCTGGCCCTGGAATGGGAGTTGGGGCAGGGGGTGAGGGAGGTCTGGGGAGTTGAAGGCTGAAGGATGAAAGTTGAAAGTAAGCGGGTGATACCTTCGGCATGGGTCAGAATGAGCACACTGGGCCAAGCATTGAACACTCGCTACGCTCACAACCACTCCCACCAAACCCTGTTTGGCTAAATCTGCTATTTGTAGTCGCAATTCAACTTTCGGCGAGGAGCGACTTGAGTTTTTGACGGCTCAAAATGTACCTTTTGGTCAAGTATGAGCCGCCGCGCCTTCACCCTCATCGAGCTCCTCGTCGTGATCGCTATCATCGCGATCTTGGCGGCGATCCTCTTTCCCGTGTTCGCTCAAGCCAAAACGGCAGCCAAGAAGACGGCCAACCTGAGCAACCTTCGCCAGTTGAGCGTGGCGATCCAGATGTACGCCAACGACAACGAGGGCTATCCGATGATGTCGAGCCTGAGCAGCGTCAGTCCTCGCACTCGCTGGCCAGATTACATTTATGGGTACGTGAAGAACACGGACCTGTTCAACGGTCCGCTCGCGCCGCGCGACATGTTCGCCAAGAAATTCGCCCACGACCAGAAAGCGCTCTATGGGGGCTACGGCTACAACTACCAATATCTGGGCAACTCGCGGGTCGTCCCCGGCAACTCCGCATTCCCTTTCACCGCTTCCGATACGGGAATCGAGTACCCAGCGGAGACGGTCGCGATTACGGACACTCAGGGCGTTCGCAAAGACAACGGCCAGCTCGGCGCGGGCGAGTACACCATCGACCCGCCGATTTCGAGCTCCCGCGGCAGCGGTAAGGCGAGCGGCTTCTACGGGGAAGGCTCGGAGTGCGGCACTGGCACTCCCAACACTCCCGGCCAGTTTGGTTGTCGCAGCACTCCGGCCGAGTGGGTCACCAGCCGCGTTACCATCGCCTGGTGCGACGGCCACGCCACGACCATGACCCGCAAGCGTCTGGACGACAAGGACGGCAACGGCAAAATCGATAACGGCTTCTGGAACGGCAAAGCCGACGCCGACCAGCGCTAAAGCCAGACGTAGCGCCGCCTTCCAGGTGGTGATTCGTAGTAAGTTGCCCTGGCTTGATCTCAAGCCAGGGCAACTTCTTTTGAGGCAGCGCTGGGAGAAGGCGGTGCTACGGGCGAAACTCCGGGTGCCGCCTTCCTAGTCTCACAGGTGTGAGGCTTATTAGTCAGCTCCTGGCGGGCATGGTCATAGGGGGATGCCAGACTCCCGCCGCCCCGCCCGCTCCCGTAGAAGCCACTCTGGCGGCGGGCACCCCGGTGCCGCTGGTCTTGATGCAAGAGCTAGAGTCCGGGGTCACCGACAAGGACGCCTCGGTGGCGCTCATGGTGGCCGACGACGTGAAGGACGCGAAGGGGATCGTCGTGGTCCGAAAGGGTACTCCTGCCAAAGCCAAGGTCACTTGGTCCAGGCGCGAAGGCACCCTGTCCGGCCTCGTCAACCAACCCGCGCGCCTCCAGATCGATCTTCAGTCGATCAGCACTGTTGACGGACAGTCGGTCGATCTCAGCGCGGCCAAGGAGAAGGACGAGGAGTTCGACCTAACCCGCGGCAACACGGGGAAGACGCCCATTGCAGAAAAGCTCGAGCAACTGGCCAAGGACCCTTCGAAAGAGCAGGTCCTGCGCCAGATCGAGACGATGTTCAAGGAGGGCAAGGCCCCAGACCTGACGCAGCCCGAAGGCAAGGCCCAGTTCGCCCAGATCGTAAAGGACATGGGTTTGGAGCAAACCCACAAGCTGGTCGAGGAGGGACAAATGGGCAAGGCTCAGGAATTGGTGAGCCGAATCCGAGAGGGGGCTACCCTCACCGCCCTCGCCACGGGCGGTACCCTCGCGGCAGCGGGTGCGGTGCTAGAGCTGGCGAACGTGGCCGGCCATGTGGGAAGCCGGTTCGGCCGAATTCTCCACGGGCGCAACATCAAAGCCTACGTGGGCACTCCAGTCCCCGCTTTCGTGCAGAAGGCGGTTGTGGTCAAGGTTCCGCCGAGCAGCTGAGTATTTGTGATTTCGGAGCGTTAAGAGTTGAGCATTGAGCGTTGAGCGTTGAGGTGGGGCTAGTCTTCGTCAGAGGACGCCGCAACGCCGCAACGCCGCAACGCCGCAACGCCGCAACGCCGCAACGCCGCAACGCCGCAACGCCGCAACGCCGCAACGCCGCGTCCCGGGTAACGTCCCTGTATGGATTACCGGAAGTTGGGTCAGACGGGTCTCGGAGATCTGCTTGGGGACGATGCAGTTCGGCTGGACCGCCGACGAGGCAGCGTCCTTTGCCGTTATGGACGCCTTCCGCGAAGCGGGCGGCAACTTTATCGACACCGCCGACATCTACACGAACTGGGCGGGCGACGTTAGCTACGGAGGCAAGACCGAAGAGATCATCGGTCGCTGGATCAGTGACCGGGGCGTCCGTCAAGACACGATTCTTGCCACGAAGGTGCGCGGCCGCATGTGGGAAGGCCCCAACGGCGAAGGCCTTTCCCGGGTCCACATCAAGCGAGCAGTAGAAGACTCGCTCCGCCGCCTCCAGACGGACTACATCGACCTATACCAGTGCCACTGGGTCGACCTCGACACCCCCATTGAAGAGACCCTCTACGCACTGGACGATCTAGTTCAGGAAGGCAAGGTCCTCTACATCGGGGCCAGCAACTACCCGGCATGGCGTCTGATGGAGTCCCTGTGGACCAGCGACAAGCGGAATCTCGCGCGTTTCGACAGCTACCAGCCCCAGTACTCCCTGATGGAGCGGTCCCTCTTCGAGTACGAGGCGATGCCCCTCTGCAAACACTACGGTCTCGGAGTGATCCCTTACTCTCCACTTGCCGGCGGCTTCCTTACGGGCAAATACCGCCGTGACAGCGCTCCACAAAGTGTTCGCGCCGAAGGCAACCTCCGAAACTACGGAAACGAGCGCGGCTTTGCCACGATCGACGCCCTTGAAGAGATCGCCAACGGCTACAACAAAACGGTCGCCCAAACTTCCCTGGCATGGGTCCTGACCAATCCCGTTATTACTTCTGCGATTGTCGGTGCGAACAATCCCGATCAACTCCGCGATCTGCTTGGCGTCGTGGGTTACCGATTGATGCCAGAAGAAATGTCACGGCTGAACGACCTGACCGCCTATCCAAAGGATTGGCGTCCGATCTGGGACTAACCGGTAGGCGTGAGGCAGCTTATTGCCTCACCGACCAGATGGGATCGACCTAATTCAGCCCCGGACGTTATGCTTTTGACCGGCCGCCGATCGGAGGATCCTCGCGAACACCCGCTTTTCGGAGGCGGTTAACCGAGCGACCATTTTGGCTGCCCACTGCTTCTGGCTAGGCTTCAGCGTCCGGGTCGCCTGCGACATCAGCACCGTATCCGAAGCCGAACCCTTCCCCCGCACGTTCTTGCACAACTGGCCGAACAGCATTCGGTCCGCCATCGGCATTCGCCAAAGCATGTACCGGGCGATCTCCTTCTCGTGGAACGAAAGCCCCTCGACCGGGATTCCCTGTTGAGACGCTCGCGCCGCCGCCGCCCCTCGCACTGCCGTCTGGAGGTGCAGACCCACGGCTGGGGATAGGCTCATCAAGCAGAGCCCTACGATCCCCCAAGCCACTAAAACTGATCGCCTCATAATTCTATTCAGACGTATGGAGCTCTAGTTCATCTCGACGACCAAAGCCCTCCCTCTAGAAGGTGAATACCACTTTCCCCGCCTGACCTGCTTTCATCAGCTCCATCGCCCTCCGGAACTCGGTGTAGTGCATCGTGTGGGTGATAACTGGCTCAAGGTTCAGCCGGCCAGAGCGGAGCAGCTCACCCATCTGGTCCCAGGTTTGCCAGAGCTTGCGGCCCGCGATCCCCTGCACGTCGATCCCCTTGAAGATGATCGCGTTCAAGTCGACCTTCTGTGGGGATTCACCGTACACTCCGAGCAGGCTGATCCGTCCCCCCGGCCGGGTCGCCTGCACGGCGAGCGCGAGCGACGAGGGGTGCCCCGACATCTCCAGCGTCGCATCCACTCCACCCGGCGCCTCTTGCTCGATCCGCCCTCGAAGGTCGCCTTCCTGGGGAGAAAGGATCACGTCGGCACCGACTGCCTCGGCGAGCCCGATGCGATAGGGGCTGATCTCCGTAGCGATTACCTTGGCCGCCCCGGCCGCTTTGCAGACGCCGACCGCGAACAACCCGATCGGGCCCATCCCGGTGATTAGGACCGTCTGCCCTTCAAGGGGGCCTGCCATCGCCGTGTGCACCGCGTTGCCCAACGCGTCTTGGAAGGAAGCGATTTCCTTGGGAACGGATCGGTCGGTGAGGCGGGCGTTGGCTTCGGGGATGACCGCGTACTCCGCAAATCCTCCGTCCACGTCCACGCCCAGAATGCGGGTGTTCACACAGACGTGGCCCTGACCGTTCCGGCACTGGCGACAGTGGCCGCAGACGATATGGCTCTCGCTGGCCACGAAGTCGCCTACCTGCCTGTTCGAAACTCCTTCGCCCACCTCAACGACGGTCCCGCAGAACTCGTGGCCAATGATGCGAGGGGGCACGATGCGCGACGAGGACCAGCCGTCCCAGTTGTAGATGTGGAGGTCGGTGCCGCAGACCGAGGCGGCTTCGAGGCGTATTTTTACCTTTCCTGGCTCGACCGTCGGCTCGGCCACATCGACGATCTCGACCCCCGGCTCGGGTCGCACCTTGGCGATCGCTCTCACTGGGCCCAGTTTACATGCTAGGCGGCGAACAGGCTTGGCTGCAGTCCGCCCTCGACAAGCACGGTTGGTAGATCGGAAGGGATGGCCAGTGGCTTACCGCCCAGGGCGATCAGCGCTCGAAGCCCCGGCTCCTCGGGATCCTGCCGGACAACTAGGGGACATCGGCGCGCGCGGAGGGCCTCGGTGGCTCCCCACCAAGTGCCTCCTGCTTTCAATCGTGCTTGGACCACTACCGTCTGCTCCGACGCCGCGTAGATCAGCGCATTCCTTTCCATCGCCGCCGCGGTCGAGAACTCCTCGTCAGGCGCTCGGGTGGACAGCATCGCGATCTCCTCGACGGGTCGGGCCTTCAGGATGCCAAAGGGCAGCACTTCGAGGACCCCACCGCCTCGGGCGACTGCCCCCTGAGCCGCGGCCCGGTCGCACCCGACCGCCCCTCCGGACACCAGTCCGAAGCAAAGCTCAGCGGCTACCTCTCCAACGTCCTGCGCGAAGCGCGCCACCCAAGGCGCCACCTCTCGCGAACCGACCGCACCCAAGAACGCGCCCGTGGGAACGTCGCCCCGGCACCAGACTGCCGGCGGTGCGGTCGAGCACTCGCGCCAGCGCGCCGGATACGTTGGTGAAAGCCATGTGAGGCACTGGCCGTCGGCCATGGCCGACTCCGCCCATGCCAGCAGCCCCGGTCCCTGCACCACGGCGGCCTCCGCCCAGAACCCGGCGTCGGCAAGATCGCGAGAGGCGTGTTCAAGACTCGTCGAAGCTACTTTGAGGCAGTTCATCACCTCGCGCCAGCGAGCCCGAGGCACCTCCGCGCGGTTCCGAACTCCCCGTAGGTACAGGGCAGCCAAGCAGACCTCAACCGTGACAAAAGCGTCTCCACCCAAAGTACTCAGCTAAACATACCATACTTGCTCTTCGCCTGCGGGGAGTGCGCTTGCGAATGCAAGTGTAAACTAGCGCCTTCCGAGACCCGCCTCTCATGCTCAAGCACACCGACCTCACCCGTAGCCGCATCAGCGCGTTCCTTTACCAAGTCCTTCAACCCCGGCTCTACGGCGAGCGGGCGCCCCTCAAGATCGAGATCAACGAGCGGCCGTGCGCGAACCAGGTGGAAGCCGAGGCCGGACCCTGGAAAGAGGTTGGCAAGGGGTACGAGTATGGCCCCGCCTACACGACGTTCTGGTTCCGACTGAGCGGCCAAGTCCCGGAGGAGTTCCGGGGCAAGCCCATCGCGGTCGTCGCCGAGGTGGGGGGCGAACGGACGGTCTGGAAAGATAACTCTCCGTGGTGCGGTGTCGACGTTGAGCACAGCGACTTCGGCTGGCTGGAGGGCTCGGCCATGGCCAACGGCGGCACGTTGCCGAGTGGCGGGGAAGCGGTCGAATTCTACGTCCAGTCGTACACGCGCAACTCCCAAACGACGGTTCACGGCAAAGAGCAGCCCCGCACCCCCACGACGGAAAAAGTGGATAAGGCAGAGCTCGTGGTCGTCGATCCCGAGACGAAGGACCTCTTTTACGACGTTGAGTTCACATTCAACCTGCTGCAGACCATCGACAGCCAGGACCCGGCTTATCTCACCGCACTCCGGGCGCTAAACGACGTGGTTAACACCTACTCGACCACCAACCGAGACACGATCGCCCGCTGCCGCAAGATCGTCCGCGAGGCCCTTGGCTCCCTCAACGGAGAGATGAAGCACACCATCGTGCCCGTCGGCCACGCCCACCTCGACACGGCTTGGCTGTGGCCCATCCACATCACCCGGAAGAAGATGGCCCACACCACGGCCACCCAACTCGGGCTGCTCGAGCGCTACCCCGAGTACGTGTTCGTGCACTCCCAGGCCTCGCAGTACGAGTGGCTGGAGAAGGACTATCCGGCCCTGTTCGAGCGGGTCAAGCAAGCGATCCAGCGGGGGCAGTGGGAACCGGTCGGGTCGATGTGGGTCGAAGCCGACTGCAACCTCACCGGCGCCGAGTCGCTGATCCGGCAGTTCCTCTACGGACGTCGCTACTTCCGTGAGAAGCTGGGCTACAACACGGAGGATATGTGGCTGCCGGATGTGTTCGGCTATTCGGCCGCGCTTCCGCAGATTCTGGCGAAGTTCAACATCAAGTACTTCCTCACCCAGAAGATCTCCTGGAACCAGTTCAACAAGTTCCCCCACCACACCTTCTGGTGGCAGGGCATCGACGGCACCCGCGTCTGGACCCACTTCCCACCCGCCGACACTTACAACGCCAACTGTGAGCCGAAGGAAGTCGTCTACTCGGTCAAGAATTACAAGGACCACGCCCGGGCGGACCAGTCCCTCTACGTCTTCGGCTACGGCGACGGCGGAGGCGGCCCGACGGAGAAGCACCTGGAGTTCCTGCGCCGGGGTCGCCTCGCTCCGAACTACCCCGACGTTGCGAGCGGCAAGCGGGCGATCGACTTTTTCCGCGAGTCGAAGGCCCGTTCGCGCGATCTGTCGACGTGGGTCGGGGAGCTCTACCTGGAGCTTCACCGGGGAACCTACACGAGTCAGGCCGCGAACAAGAAAGGGAACCGCTTTAGCGAGTTCCTGCTGCGCGATGCCGAAATCCTCGCCTGCTTCACTCCGGGTTTTCCCGGCGACTACCCGGCGCAGGACCTGGAGGAAGCGTGGAAGCTCGTGCTCCTTAACCAGTTCCACGACATCATCCCCGGCTCGTCCGTTCGCGAAGTCTACGAGGACAGCGACCGTGACTACGCGGCCATCACGGAGATGGGCAATCGAATCGTCAGCGAAAGCCTGACCCGCATCGGCGAGGCGTTCGACACGAGCCGGATGACCCGTCCGGTCGCCCTCTTCCACAACGCGGAAATGGTGACCCAGGCGGAAATCCCATGGACCGAAGAGGGAGCCCCCAACTCGTTGGTGACAGCTGAAGAGACGGTGCCCGTCCAGTTGGTCACTGAGTTCGACGAGCGGAAGCTCATCTTCCCGGTGCCCCAGCCCGCGCTGGGGACGGTGGTCGTGGGCGACCTCACCGACGCCCCGGCACCGGCAAAGCCCCGCCTCAAGAGCAGCAACCGCCGTATCGAGAACGCCGAGCTGGGCATTCGGTTTGATCCCCACGGCAACATCACCAGCGTCCAGAGCCTAGAGGACGGCACCGAGTTCCTCGAGCCCGGGAAGCTCGGCAACGTCTTCCAACTCTTCGAGGACCGGCCCAACTTCTGGTCGGCGTGGGACGTCGACGCGTTCGCCTTGGAGACCGGCGTCGATCTGATCAAGAGCGAGAGCTTCGAGATCGTCGAGCGGGGGCCCGTGCGGGTCGCCGCCGAGGTGGTCAAGCGGTTCGGCAACAGCACCATCCGCCAGCGCATTTCGCTAGGCCCCACTCCGGGCATCCGGTTCGACACCGAGATCGACTGGCACGAAGAGGACAAGATGCTCAAGGTCGCGTTCCCGGTGAACGTGAACGCCGCCCGGGCGACCTACGAGATCCAGTTCGGCAACGTGGAGCGGGCCACCCACATGAACACGAGTTGGGACATGGCCAAGTTCGAGGTTTGCGCCCAAAAGTGGGTCGACCTGAGCGAGGGTGACCAGGGCGTTGCGCTCCTCAACGACTCGAAGTACGGCTACGATGTGCAGGGCAACCTGATGCGCCTCACCTTGCTGCGGGCCCCGAAGGCTCCCGACCCAATTTGCGATATGGGCCGACACCGCTTCTCGTACGCGTTAGTCCCCCACTACGGGCCGTACAACTACGCGGGCATCGTCCAAGCCGCCTACGCCTTTAACGCCCCCCTCCGCCACGCGATGCTCACGCCCGGCACCGGCGAGTCTGGCGCTCTGCCCGCGTTCGTCGCTTGCGAGGATCGGAACATCGTGATCGAGGCGGTCAAGAAGGCCGAAGACTCGAACGATCTTATCGTGCGCCTCTACGAGTGCCACAACAGCCGGGGTCGGGCGGAACTCTCCTGCGCACGGACGTTCCAGTCGGCCATGCTGTGCGACCTTGAGGAGAACGAGATCGGAGAATTGGAGGTCAGCGACGGCCTCGTAAGCTTCGATTACAAGCCGTTCGAGATTCTCACGCTGAAACTCAAGCTGTAACGTGATCCGTCACCAGCCCCAACGCCGTCCAATATAACGTCGGCCCAAGGGCTGGGACCTTTCGATGATCCGTGAGCTGCGAAGGCGGGAGGAAGCATCACCGCGTACTCCCGTGGTGCCCTACATCGTGCTCGGCACGACCTTGTTGGCGACCCTTGCCGCCTGGGCGTACGGGCAGCGGCTGGCCGACAACCGGGACAACCTGCGCTTCGAGAACAGTGTCGCGCTAACTCGCGCCGTCATTCAAAACCGAATGCACGAGCAGGTGACCCTGCTCCGAGGTGCCTCGGGCTTCTTCGCGGGCAGCGAGGACATCACCCGCGAGGAGTTCCGGCTGTTCGCGGAGCAAATCGGGCTGGCACGGAACTACCCCGGCGTCCTGGGCATCGGCTTCGCCCAAGCGATTACTCCTGGCCAATTGCCGGATTTTGTCCGGTCCCTGCGCGGGCAAGGCCTTTCCAACTATCAGGTCACACCTCCTCCTCAGGGATACCTGCTTACGCCGGTGACCTACCTAGAGCCCCGCACGGAGCGGAACCTCTTGGCGATGGGCTACGACATGTTTTCTGAGCCGACTCGGAGAGAGGCGATCGAGCGGGCGATGAATGAGGCTGGCCCCGCAATGTCCGGTGCGGTCGTGCTGCGGCAAGAGACTGGTCAGGCCGCGAGCCCCGGCTTCCTCATCTACCTTCCGGTTTACAAGACGCTGCAGCCACCGAAGACATTGGCGGAGCGGCAGCGGCTGCTTCGCGGGTTCGTCTACAGCCCCTTCCGAACCAGCGACCTCTTCCTCGCCATGGCCCCTCAACTGCAAACGAGGGACCTTCACTTGGAAATCGTCGACGACGGGGGACAAACCAAAGGCACGAGTCTGTTCTCCAGCGGTCAGATAGCTGGCAGACCCAACCACCGGACAAACATTCCTCTGAAGTTTGCCGGGCACCAGTGGCAGCTGCGGCTGGCGTCGACCCCTGCCTTTGAAGAGCGATCGATCCGGCCCCTGGTTTGGTGGATCCTTCCCCTCGGTGCGGTGATGGGAGCGTTGCTGTACGCCCTTACGATGAGCCAGTACCGGGCACGACGGCGGGCCGAGGAGCAGGCAGCCCAGCTCACGCGGCGCGAGGCTTCCCAGCGCCTTCTGGCGCAGGCGGGCACTGTTCTGTCGGCGTCCCTGGACTTTCAGGCCACCTTGGCCCGGGTCGCGGAACTGGCGGTGCCCCACTTTGCCGATTGGTGCGCTGTCGATCTCGTGGGGCCGGATGGTAAGCCCCAACGGCTCGCCGTCGCTCACAAGGATCCCGCCAAGGTTCGCTGGGCCCGAGAGTTGCAAGAGAAGTATCCGACGGACCCCGACGCGCCGACGGGCCTACCGAATGTGCTTCGTACGGGGAAGGCGGAACTCTATAAAGTGATCCCTGAAGAGCTGCTCTTACAGGCGGCCCAAGACGAAGAGCACCTGCGGATCATCCGCGAAATCCAGTTCTCGTCCGCGATCATCGTCCCCATGATCGCTCGGAACCGTGTGCTGGGAGCCCTGACGTTCGTTTGGGCCGAGTCGGGATTCCACTACGACGAGGAAGACCTCCACTTGGCCGAGGAGATCGGCGCGAGGGCGGCGGTGTCCATCGATAACGCGCAGCTGTTCTCGGAGAACCAAGCGGAGATTGTGGAGCGTCGCCGCGCGGAAGCCCAGGTGCGCCAGCTCAACGAGGACCTGGAGCGGCTGGTCGAGGAGCGAACGAAGGAGCTCCGCGCGTCGAACCAGGAACTCGAAGCGTTTTGCTACTCCGTCTCCCACGATCTTAGAGCGCCGCTTAGGAGCGTGGACGGTTTCAGTAAAGCCCTGATGGAGGACTTCGGCGAGGCCATTGGCGAGGGTGGCATGGAGTACCTCACTCGCGTCCGGGCCGCGTCCAAGCGCATGGACGAGCTCATCACGACCATGCTCAACCTCTCGCGCTTGACTCGGGCCGAGATCTTGGTCACTACGGTGGATATGACCCAGACCGCGCGAGACATCACCGCCGACATCCTGCGTTTGGAGGGGAACGAGCACGTCCGGGTAGTGGTTGACGACGGAATGACGGCCCAGGCGGACCAGCGGATGATGCGGATCGTGTACGACAACCTGATCGGGAACGCGGTCAAGTTCAGTCGGCCGGTGCCGAATCCGTGCGTGGAGGTAGGTAGGGAAGGGGACGTCTTCTACGTGAAGGACAACGGCGTCGGGTTCAACCCCGCCTACGCTTCAAAGCTGTTCGCCCCGTTCGAGCGCCTCCACACCCCTCGCGAGTTTCCCGGCACCGGGATCGGCTTGGCCACGGTTCAGCGCGTCATCCACCGTCACGGCGGCGAAATATGGGCAGAGTCGGAGGAAGGTAAGGGCTCGCGGTTCTACTTCACGCTCAAGTAGCCGCCGTATCGTTCGCTCACTTCTCGAAAGCGGTTGGAACCGCCACTCGGATCGCCCCTGGGGCGATCCCGAACTTGATCGGCGTTAGCGGGCAAACTTCGCCGTCGACGGTCACCTTCATGTGAGGAAAGGTGCTGAGGGTTCCTCCCGTGGTCTCCTCCGTGTAAACCTCTTCCAGCGCCCCCTGGTTGCCCGAGGGAAGCGCGAGCGCGAAACGAAGCAGCGCGGCCTTGCTGCTCGCCTTGACCGCGTAGAGAGTCAGCTTGCCTTCGGTTATCTGCGCCTCGGGAGACAGGAGGAACGGGCCCGCATGGTAGCGGCCGTTCCCGATGACCACCTGCATCGTTTCCAACTCGCGAGTTCCGTTTTCCGTTTCGATCTTGGCGATAAAGGGCTTGATGTGTCGGAGGGCCCGCGTAATCGCGATCGCGTACACGAACCGGCCGTACTTCCGCTTCATCGGGACCGTCAGGCTCTCGGCGATCTTCGTGGTCAAACCGACGGTGGCCACGTTGACGAAGTAGTCGTCGTTGATGACCCCCAAATCAATAGCTCGGACCTGCCCATGGGCGACGATGCGGCACGCTTCTGGAAGGTTAGCGGGAATGCCCAGGTCGCGGGCGAAGGCGTTGCCGGTGCCCAGCGGGAGCACGCCGAGCGTGGTGCCGCAGCCGACGAACATGTGGGCGATCGCGCTGAACGTTCCGTCGCCACCCCCGGCGATGATCAGGGGGGCCTTCCGCTCGATACCCAGCTTAGCTTCCGCGATCAGCTCCTCGATGCGCCGGAAAGACATGGCTGCGTCGAGCTGGACCCCCAGCGAACGGAGCTCGGTCTGAGCGTCCTCGAACCACTCCTGCCCCCGGCGCGACTTGGTATTGACTAGCAGCACCGCGCGGTCGCGGGGGACGTCCCCGCTGGGGCAGGCAGCATGCGGGGCAGTAGTGTCGGACATGTCTATGACACTCTGGACGAATCAGAAGCCGTGAAGGCTCCAGCCTCAGCTGCCGGAGGTCCGAAAGCCTTAGATTGTCAGCCGGAAAACTTGTAGCCGACGCCGCGCACCGTGGTCAGGCGAACCGGGTTGTTCGGGTCCTTCTCGATCCTCGTACGCAGCCACCGGACGTGGACGTCCACCGTTCGGGCCGAAACAAAGGCGTCCCGCCCCCAAACGCGATCCAGGAGCGTCTCTCGGGAGAAAACCTGGCCGATGTTGCGGCTCAGGAAATAGAGCAGGGCGAACTCTTTTGGCGAAAGGTCAAGGACCTCTCCGTCGAGCCAGGCTTCATGGCTTCGAGGGTCGATCTTCAGGTTGCCCCGCTCGACGATCTCTTGCACTGGCTCTCCCGTCGAGCGCCGGAGGATCGCCTTCACGCGTGCCGCAAGCTCCGAGAGGTTGAACGGCTTGACCACGTAGTCGTCCGCGCCGAGTTCCAAGCCTTGGACTCGGTCCGCTTCGTCCGCACGGGCGGAAACGAAAATGATGGGAGTCGAGCTTTCCTTCCGCACCGCGCGGCAGAAGTCGAAGCCGGAACGCTGGGGGAGCATGATGTCGAGGATCACCAGGTCGGGCTTGATCCGGCGGAACAGCCGCATTCCTTCTTCGGCCGAGTCGGCGGTAAAGGTGGTGAACCCCTCTTTGCGAAACTTGGTTTCGACCGTCTCTACGATGGTCGGTTCATCGTCGATGATGAGCAGCTTCATTAACCCCGCTCCTGGTTGCGTTCCGACCGACAGATTCTCAACAATCGCCATGGCAACACGTCCTGGGCCAAAGCCTGGAGCGAGAGCGTTACCAATCCCATCCTCATCACCATACTTGACCTAGTGTCGGTTATAACGCGGGCTTGTTAAGCCAATGTAAACCCCGCACGTTGACCACGGGTGGGAAGTTGTGTCGATCACCCAGCGATTGCTTTCTGCCGCAGCATATGATCCACCAGGACTAGCGCCACCATCGCCTCCACCATCGGCACTGCGCGCGGCAAGACGCACGGATCGTGCCGTCCCCTGCCCCTTAGGGTGGTGTTCTCGTGGTCCGACGTCACCGTTCGCTGCTCGTGCATGATGGTGGCCGTCGGTTTGAACGCGGCCCGTAGAACGATCGGCATCCCGTTCGAGATCCCGCCGTTGATCCCCCCGCTGTGGTTGGTGAGCGTGCTCACATGCCGATCGCCGTCGGCCACGAACTCATCGTTCACCTCAAGTCCGGTGTGGTCGGTCAGGCCGAACCCGCTGCCGAGCTCGAACCCCTTGCAGGCCGGAAGCGACATGACTGCCTTGGCCAAATCCGCCTCGAGCTTGTCGAACACCGGCTCCCCCCAGCCCGCCGGAACCCCGCGTGCGACGCAGCCGATGACGCCGCCCACCGAGTTGCCGTCCTTCCGGATCGCCTCGATGTGGTTCAGCATCTGCATCGCCGCCACCGGATCGGGACAGCGAACGATGTTCGCCTCGACCTGCTCTTGGGTCACCGTATCCGGATCGACCTCAGCCCGAAGGCCGTGGACCTTCTCCACATAGGCGATCACCTCGACCCCAACCGAAGCCAGCACCTTCTTGGCCAGCGCTCCCGCCGCGACCCGCCCAATGGTTTCTCGGGCCGAGGCTCGCCCTCCGCCGGACCAAGCCCGGATGCCGAACTTCTGATCGTAGGCGTAGTCGGCGTGCGAAGGACGGTACTTGTCCTTCATCTCGTCGTAGTCCCGCGACCGCTGGTCCTCGTTCCGCACGACCATCGCGATCGACGTGCCAAGGGTGAGCCCGTCCAGCACCCCCGACAGGATCTCGACCCGGTCCCCTTCCTTACGTTGGGTCACGATCTTCGACTGGCCCGGACGCCGCCGGTCCAACTCGGCCTGAATCTCCTCGGTGGTGATCGGCACCCGCGGCGGGCACCCATCCACCACGACCCCCACGCCGACTCCGTGCGACTCGCCGAAGGTGGAAATGCGGAAGAGAGTCCCAAACGTGCTGCCCATCAGGGCAGAAGTGTACGCCAAGGCTCGTGATGACCACAGGATGAAGCACATCCTGTGGCCCGGCGCTCAGTGGCTAGGCGGGACGATCCTACGTATGCCCCCTCGCCGCCCTTCCTCGATCGAGTTCATCCTAGCTGTCAGGGCGGCCTGCATGTCTGGAGGAAGCTCGCTGAGTCCTACGGGACCCTTCGTGAGAACCTCAACGTCTTGGAGGGGTATCACAATGTAAGCCTCGCGAGTCACCCAAAGGCGGAGGGTCATCTCTCGGACCGAGCAGGGTAGGAATTTTGCTGATACGACGTCAAGGGCACCCTCGGGCACTCCCGATTGGCGCTGGCTGAACAGCATAGCCGCGATGCTCTCAACTGGAAAGTGCCCCGTGCCTTCCACAGGTAAGAGGGCGGAGCGGATGCTTACCTTTGGTTCGAGACGAGCCTCCGCGGCGAGTCCGTAAGGCGCGATCCTGGTCGGATCTTGCCACAGGAACCCTTTGGGCAACTTGGTTTGTACGGAAACCGCACGGGTAAATACAAGATCGGAAAGCGCTTTGACTGCCTCCGGAGGAAGCATCTCTACTGTCATCGATTTACCGGCCCAAAGCGCCGTCCGCGTCTCTTCCGACAAGCTTCCGTAAAAGCGAAGCGCGTCGCGAGATCCGAACGGTAGGAAGAACATATCGGACGAGGGGAGCATAACCACAGTGCGGGGATTCACCATACGGGCCAGTGTGTACGGCAGCGAGGTGAACCCCTCCGACTCGGGGCGGCTGTAAACAAGTCGGCTTACCGTGTCCAACCGCAGGGGCTCGGGTGTCAAGAACTGCCGGACGAGGTGCCGAAGTGCCGCCCGGTCGATTCGGCTATTCTCCGACTCCGCCGGGCGAAGAGCCGTGCCCAGCGAGATCCCGTTGTGATCCCGGAAACCAACGAACGTTTCAAGGGCGTCGGCGATGTCTCCTAGCGTTGTTTCGCCTGCTAGTTGCTCCAACATGGGCTCGGCAGCCTCGTCTGGAAGGAGAGTTATCATTTCCCGGTTTGTAGCAGTGGCGAGCTGATCCAATAGGAGGGTCAGCAAGACACTTAAAGGCTCGTAGACTACGGGATCCGCTGCCCTGCGAGCGTATTCCGGGGATGCGTTTCCGGAGGCGGCCTTCTTCAACTCAGTCAATGGACCTTCCAATTTCACCGGCTTCAAGTTCCACTCGTCGTAGTCTGGAAGGCGCTTCACGTCTGGTAGCGGACGCAGGAAAAGCCAGTGGTCCGTTGTTTCAACGTCGCTTCCGAGCGCGTCCAGCACCGTCGTCCTGAGAACCAGTGAGTAGGGGGATGACCGAGAAATCGAGAGTTCGGCCAAGGGCATCGCCTCTAGCTGCCTCGGCTGGCCACTTGGCCGAACTCCGCGCAACTCATAGGAATCGAGGATTTGTCTGCTGTCCCCGATACCGAGGAGTCCGACGAGAGAGTTCCACTCGCGCCTGTAGGCCGCGATCGCTTGAGCAACCCCCGGTCCGAAGGGGCGCTGCATTCGGGTGGGATTTGAGCTGAACACAATTCGGCGACCAATTGGGAGATCAGCCATCTGTCTTACGATGGCGGGCGTGATCAGCTGGGACATCAGCCGTCCCGCTGGGGTCGCCCGCGCCCTCAGTTCAAGATCCCCCACTTTCGCCGCGGCTCGTTCAGCCGCCGAACCCGGCTTTGCCTTCCGTAAAGCCTCGAATTCCCTATGCCAGTTAGCCATCGCGGCATCTGTCCAGGGGTCTTTCTTTCGGGTCAGAAACGGACGGAGCTGATCCGAGATCTGCTCCGTTAGGTTCGCTCGGTTTACGTTCAGTGCCCGCTGGCGCATTGCTGAAGTGCGAACCAGCCGCAGCCGCTCCCCATCGCGTTCCCACCCAGCCCCAACGGCCAAGGCAACCAGATCGAGAAGGTCTCCCACCGGTCGGGCACGGAGGTTTACGTACAGCACTTCGTTTCGGAGGTTTGGAGACACCTCAAGCGCAAGCCCGCTCTGCTTCGCAAGTTCCGCTACCACCGCCGGCGCCCGCCCAACCCGGCGTGTCAATGCGACGACTTCGGGACCCGATCGCGCCGTAGTGGCAAGGAGTACGAGGCAGAGCATCATCAACAATCTTACGCAAATGCCGCCGCCGTGCCAACCGACTACGTAAGCTGAGCCGTGCTCCCGCACTTCTACTACAACCCGCGCAACACCGAGTACGACTTTGGCCCTCAGCACCCCCTCAAGCCCGAGCGCTTGCGCCGCACCCTGCGTCTGCTCGATACCCTCACCGGGACAGAGTTGATCGACCCGGGCCTCGGGCGGGTCGAAGACACGCTCCGCGTCCACTCCGAGGAGTACGTGGAGGCGGTGCGCCGAGTTGACGCGGCCGCCACCGAGGGAAGCTTGGACGACGACGAGATTTTGGAACTCCGTTCCCGCCATGGCTTTTGGGGCGACAATCCGCCGTTTCCTGGCATGTTCGAGGCCACCCTGTCCTACACCGGAGCGGTCGTTGCCGCGGCCGAGGCGGTTAGGGATGGGGCGCCACTCGCGTTCGGGATCGGCGGCGGTCTCCACCACGCCCAGCGGGACAAGGCGAGCGGTTTCTGCATCTTCGACGACCCCGCCATCGCCTGCCACGTCCTCCGCGAGCGGTTCGACCGCGTCGCCTACGTCGACATCGACGTCCACCACGGAGACGGCGTCCAGTGGATCTGGTACGACGACCCGAGCGTGCTGACCTGTAGCATCCACCAAGACGGCCGCACCCTTTACCCCGGCACGGGCTTTGTGGAGGAGACGGGGGCTGCCTTCTCCAGCCTGAACGTCCCCGTGCCGCCCAGGACAACCGGCGATGTTTGGCTTTCTGCCTTCGAGTTCGGAATCATGCCTGCCCTTGAGGCTTTCCAACCGGGAGCCATCGTGCTCCAAATGGGGACCGACACCCACTTCATGGACCCGCTCGCTCACGTGAACTCGACCCAACAGGATTGGCTCGCTGCGGTCGAGCACATCCGCGACCTGAGTCTGCCCATCGTTGCAGTTGGTGGCGGAGGCTACAACCTCAAGACCGTTCCCCGTATGTGGGTCAGTGCCTGTCTAACTCTTGCCGGGGTTCCTTACGAAGACGTCCTGCCCGCCGACCTCGCGCGCGAGTGGGACACTCCCACCTTCAGCGATCCCAATCCCCCTGGCCCCGCCGGAAGCGGCGCAAGCCAGGTCGAGGGGATCATCGACTGGCTTCAGAAGAACCACCATCCGAACGTGGGGCATTAGGATCGGTGTTCGGTGTTCGGTGTTCGGGAAAGCGTTGAGCGTTGAGCATCAAGGGTTAAGCTTCGCCTGAGGTCCGAACACCGAACACCGAACACCGAACACCCAGTGCCTTCCCCAGCGCCCGGCACGAACTGCCGCATCCCGGGTACGTATGCATAACCGGATGCGACAAGATCCTGAAGACCGACTTCGTTACCTGTTCGAGGGTAGGGAAGCCCACATCGACGAGCGGCAGATAAAGCGTGCGGTCCGCTTCGGCAGCTTTCTCATGGGGCTGCTGTTCCTGTTCACCTTTGGCCTGGCCGTCCTCGTGCCGTACACCGACTTCCTCTGGTACGCGCACGACGTGCGTCACCCTGAGGTGTTCAATACCGCCTACCGAACCCGAGGCTCCCTTTTCCTGATGGCGTTCCTCGGAAGCTGGGCCGTTCTCTACTTCAGCCTCCGCAAGGCTCTCAGCTTGAGCTTGGTCTACCTGCGCAAGCCGGACGGCGTGGGCCAAGTGCTCCTTTCTCACGCGATGGGCTGGGTCCAGGAGCGGGGAGGGACGGTGGTCCGGCTAGTGGCCCCCATCGTCGCGTTCTTCAGCGCCCTTGGGTTCAGCAACGAGTGGAACACCTTCTTGCTCGCCCGTCATCCCCAGGTCGTTGGCAAGGTTGATCCCACCTACGGAATCGACCTCGGCTTCTTCATGTTCACCCTGCCGTGGTACCGGGCGCTGACGAACTACGCGTTCGCGCTCCTGTTCCTGACCACCGCCCTTACGATCGGCCTCTACGTGGGTCTTCAGGCGATGGCGATGCTCGCCCGGATCGAGCTGAGCCGTCCCCACGTGCGCATGCACATCAGCCTCATCGTCGGCGCGACGCTCCTCGTCTTCGCCCTGCAAAGTTGGCTGAAGACGTACGAGCTGGGGCTCGTGGACAGCGGCCAGTTCACCGGCGCCGGCTACGCCGCAATGCAGGCCTTCGGGGCCCAGCGGATCTTCGCGGTCCTGCTCGCCATCGTCGGAGTCGCCGTCATCGTCGGAGGGCGCGTCGGGCGTCCGTTCGCGATCCTCACCTTTGGAGGCGCGGCGGCGGCGGCTTGGTACTTCCTGGCCATGGTCGCCTACCCAGGACTCGTCCAGCGGTTCTCCGTCGATCCGAACCGGCTGGCCAAGGAAGCGCCTTTCGCGGCCAAGGCGATCCAAATGACGCGATTCGGCTACGGCTTGGACGCCGTCCGCACCCGCGACATCACGACCCAGGACACCCCCACCCAAGAGGCCATCCAGGCCTCCTCCGCGACCCTCGCCAACATGCGGCTTTGGGACCCGGAGATCTTGCGGCAGTCCTTAGAGGGTCTCCAGAGCTTCCGCTCCTACTACACCTTCCACGACGTGGACGTCGACCGCTACATTGTGGACGGGAAGCCCACGATGGTCATGCTTGCCCCCCGCGACGTCAGTCTCAGCGGCCTCGACCCGGCGGCCCAGAACTGGACCAACAAGCGGCTGCGCTTTACCCATGGCTACGGCATCGCCATGTCCCGCGTCAACGCGGCGACTCCTGAAGGGGACCCCGCGTTCCTCGCCCGCGACGTGCCGCTCAACCTAGCTCCCGGAGTCAGGATCGATCAGCCTCGCCTTTACTTCAGCGACTATCGGGACCCGCGTGGACTGCCGACGGACGAGTACGCGCTCGTCCGGACGGGTGAGAAGGAATTCGACTTCGAGACCGCGGAAGGGACCGCCTCGCACGAATGGGCCGGCAACCGCGGCATCCCGATCGGCGGCCTGCTGACCCGGCTGGCGTACAGCATCGTCCTTGCGGACGGAAACCTGTTGGTCAGTCCCAACATCTCGTCGAACTCACGCCTGCTGACCCGCCGGAACGTGATCGAGCGGGCGAGTAAGGTCTACCCCTTCTTGCGCTTCGACCTCGACCCGTACGTGGTCCTTCTCAACGGTCGCCTGGTTTGGGTCCTGGACGGTTACACGACCAGCGACATGGTTCCGTACTCGTCTTCGGTGATCGGCCTTAACGGGGACCTGAACTACATCCGCAACAGCGTCAAGGCCACCGTTGACGCCTACACCGGCGAGGTCCGCGCGTTCGCGGTCACACCGAACGAGCCGCTCTTGCGGGCTTACCGAAAGATCTACCCCGGCCTGATCCGCGACGCGAGCGAGGTCCCGCCGGGTCTGACCGAGCACTTCCGCTACCCGGAGGACCTGTTCAGCCTCCAGACTCAGCAGCTCGCGCAGTACCACGTCTCCGACCCCCGGGTCTTCCTCAGCAACTCCGACGCTTGGAACATCCCCCGCGAGCGCGGGCTCAACGGCGCGACCGAGCCGATTCGGCCTTATTACGTGCAGATGCACCTGCCCGGCGAGGGGGAGGCGGGCTTCTTCTTGATGCGGCCGTTTACGCCCAACGGGAAGCCGAACATGAGCGGCTGGATCGCCGCCCACTGCGACCCTCAGCGGTACGGCGAGCTCACCCTCTACCGGTTCCGCGGCCAATTCCCGGATGGGCCCGAGCTGATGGAGTCGAAGTTCAACAGCACCCCCGAGGTCGCGAACATCAACCGCCAGTTCAACAACGAACAGAGCGAGATCGTGGTGGGCAATATGCTGGTCATTCCCATCGGCAACAGCGTCATGTACGCGGAGAGCCTGTTCCTAAAAAGCAAGACCAGCGGGATCCAGGCGGCTCCCCGGCTCACGAAGGTGATCCTCGCTCTGAACAAGCGGGTCGTCGTCGGGGATACCTACGAGGAAGCTCTGCGGAAACTTCTCGCTACCGCCCCACCCGAGCTGGCGACCACGCCTCCGGCCGCTCCCGGACGGCCCGGCCCGGCGACTCCGCCGACCCGGCAGGCACCGCCTGAAGTTCGGGAGGCGTTGCGGCTGATGGATGAGGCCGATGCTGCCCTCCGCCGAGGTGACTTCGGGCGCTTCGGAGACCTGCAGAAGCAGGCCCGGGCGAAGCTTCAGGAGATGACACGATAGACGGGAGCTAACTTAACCACAAAGGCCACGAAAGACACTAAGGATTCACAAAGGGGCTTCCCACTTTGAGCGTTCTTAGTGCCCTTGGTGGTCTTTGTGGTCAAGTTCCTTTCGTCGAGCCCCGCCGAAGGTGCCAAACTGGAGCCCATGGTCGTGGGGGTGGTTGGGCTGGGGCTGATCGGGGGCAGCGTTGGGCTGGCGCTTCGGGAGCCCGGACGCACGATCCTCGGCTACGACCCGGACACCGATGCCCAGAAAACCGCTCGCGATCGCTTCTGCGTGGATGAGACGAGCTCGCTGGAAGAAGTCGCCCAAGCCGACGTCGTCTTCGTCGCCGCCCCTCCCGCCAAGCTCACCGGAGTCCTCGACGACCTCCGTAGGGCAAAGGGTGAGCACACGATCCTCACCGACTGTACAAGCGTGAAAGCGGAGGCGGTTGCCTGGGCGCTGGATACGAAGGAGCCGAACTTCGTACCCGGGCATCCCATGGCGGGCCATGAGCGATCCGGTGCCGCCTTCGCGTCCGCCTGGATGTTTCGCAACGCCCGCTGGATCCTGACCCCGGTCAAGACGACGAGCAAGCCGGCCGTCAAATCGGTTGAAACGCTGGTCAAGGCGATGGGCGCAGTGCCGGTTCGGGTCGATCCCGATTCTCACGACCGTCACGTCGCGCTGCTTAGCCACCTCCCGCACGCCCTTGCCGCCGTTCTGGTGGAGATGGGGGACCAGCTTGACCGGACCGAGGTGGCGGGTGGCTCCTGGCGCGACCTCACGCGGGTCGGCGGCGTCGACCCCGACCTGTGGACGCAGATCTTAATGGGCAATCGGGTGGAGCTATCGAAGACGCTGGGCGACTTCGAGCAGCGACTTGCCGACCTCCGCCGCCTGCTTGATACTGAGGACCGCGCCGCCGTCCACTCCTTTCTGGCGCGGGCCCAGTCCGCTAAAGCCAAACAGAACGCAGCGATGCCCGAGGAAGCCGCGAAGACCCGCTCCGTCCGATCCCGCCGATGAAGACCCTCACTATCCATACTGTCTCCACCTTCCAAGGCGAATTGAGACCGCCGAGCGACAAGTCTCTGACCCACCGCTCGTACATGTTCGCCGCTCTGGCCGCTGGTGAGTCGCGGGTGCGAATGCCGTTGCGGGGCGAAGACTGCGAATCGACCCTGCACTGCATGAACCAGCTGGGCCTGCGCCATGAATGGGTTTCGCAGGACGAGGTGAGGCTGCTCCCACCGGTGCAGTGGGACCAGCCCCGAGGCGATCTCGACTGCGGTAATAGCGGCACCACCATGAGGCTGCTCAGTGGCCTTGTCGCCAGCCGACCCCTCGATGTGACGATGGTGGGGGACCACTCTCTGTCACGCCGCCCGATGAAGCGGATCGCGGAGCCGCTCCGCCTGATGGGCGCCGTTGTCGAGGGCGATACGCCGCCCCTCCACATCCGGGGCGGCGACCTGAAGGGAATCTCCTACCAGAGCCCCGTCGCCAGCGGTCAGATCAAGAGCTGCCTCCTCCTCGCTGGTCTGCGCGCCTCCGGCGAGACCACGGTGACGGAGCCCAGCCTGAGCCGGGACCACACCGAGCGAATGCTCCACGCGATGGGGGCGAAGCTGATCCGGCACGGCACCGGCGAGGGAGCCCAGCGCGAGGTCGCGACTCTTCCGCCGAGCGTCACCATCCATCCGACCGAGCATCTGCAGCCGTTCCGCCTGACCGTCCCGGCGGACATCAGTAGCGCCGCGTTCTCCATGGTCGCTGCGTCCATCCTTCCCCAGGGACGGCTCCTGCTGCGCGACCTCAGCGTTAATCCCACGCGAACCGGCATTCTCGACGTCCTCGAGCAGTGCGGCGTGGGCGTGGGCGTGGGCAACGTGAGGGAAGAATTGGGAGAGCCGGTGGCCGAGGTGGAGATCCACGCGCCGAAGACCCTGAAACCCTTTACCATCGAGGGGTCCCTGGTCCCGAGGCTGATCGACGAGATCCCCGTGTTGGCGATCCTCGCGACCCAGTGCGAGGGGACGAGCGTCATCCGTGATGCTCGGGAGCTCCGGGTTAAAGAAAGCGACCGTATCTCCCTCGTCGCTGAGGGACTCCGGCGCATGGGCGCCGAAGTCGAGACCTTCGAGGACGGCATGGCCATCACTGGCCCTACCAAGCTCACGGGGATGCTGATCGAAGCCCGAGGCGATCACCGCATCGCGATGGCGTTCGCGGTGGCCGGTCTCATCGCGGAAGGCGCGACGATCATCCACGGTGCCGAAGCCATCGCCACTAGCTACCCTGATTTCGAGAAGGACCTGATGGGCCTCTGCATCGTGTAAACATGCCCGAACACCGAACACCGAACACCGAACACCGTCCCGTCATCGCCATAGACGGCCCCGCCGGAGCGGGGAAGAGCACGACCGCCAAGGCCCTCGCCAAGGACCTTGGCCTCCGCTACCTCGACACCGGAGCGATGTACCGTGCCTTGGCGCTGAAGGCCAATCGGGCCGGGATTGGGCCCCAGGAAGGGGAGAAGGCGGCGATCCTCATGGAGACGACGGAGATCGGCTTCGGGGAAGGCGACCCCCAGGCGATCCTTCTCGACGGCGAGGACGTTTCCGACCAAATCCGCACGCTCGAGGTCGGTGAATTGGCGAGTGCCCTCAGTACCCATCCCCCCGTCCGCCGGGCTCTCGTCGCCCTCCAGCAGGCCTTGGTAGCCGAGGGCGGGGTCATCTTGGAGGGCCGGGACGCCACGACCGTAATCGCCCCGCAAGCCGACGTGAAGGTCTACCTAACGGCGAGCCTGGAGGAGCGGGCGAAGCGTCGCACCCAGGAGTTCGTGCAAAAGGGCCTCGACGGCTCGTTCGAGAACGTCCGGGCTCAGATCGAGCTCCGCGACCACCGCGACATCACCCGCGACGACAGCCCCCTCACCGTAGCCCCCGACGCTCACATCGTGGAAAGCGGAGGCATTCCGGTCGCTGAGGTCATCGCCAAAATCAAGGCCCTGCTCCCCTAACTTTGGGAGTGCGCGAAGCCCTTCGCGCTTTCGAATGCGGCGGAGCCGCGGCCGACTCCGTAGGCAGATGCAAAGCGCGAAGGGCTTCGCGCACTCCCAAAG
>Ga0216301_1000002_pt1 | contig 110675 bp, 102 predicted proteins | sample 4hB_Boncat_minus_FD_156203 | JGI IMG/M metagenome (GOLD analysis project Ga0216301, IMG submission 156203) | Terrestrial sediment cell enrichment communities for BONCAT metagenomics from Utah, United States - 4hB_Boncat_minus | ecosystem: Environmental > Terrestrial > Deep subsurface > Rock...
TCTCCCCCGGAGGGGAGAAGGGGCTTTTCTACTTCTTCCTCGCCAGGGTCAAGCCGTCGCCTATGGGGACTAAGGCGAGGTCGATCCTTTCATCGGCGGTGAGGGCGGCGTTGAGATCGCGGAGGGCGAGGGTGTCGGGATCGGTCTTCTTCATGTCCACGATCCGGCCAGCCCACAAGACGTTGTCGATGGCGATGAGTCCGCCGGGGCGAAGGAGGGTCAAGGCCCTTTCGTAGTAATCGCGATAGCCGCTCTTGTCCGCATCGATGAAGGCGAAGTCGAAGCTCGTGCCCTCGTCGGCCAAGACCTTCAAGGTTTGGGAGGCGGGCGCGATGCGGAGGTCGATCTTGCCCGCGACCCCGGCTTCTTGCCAGTAGCGACGGGCCATGGAGGTGTACTCCTCGCTGACGTCGCAGGCGACCACCTGGCCGTCCTCAGGGAGGGCAAGGGCGACCGCCAGCGAGCTGTAGCCGGTAAAGACGCCGATCTCCAGGTAACGCCGAGCCCCGATCAGCTTCACCAGCAAGGACATGAACTGGCCCTGATCCGGGCTGATCTGCATCCCGGCGTTCGGCATCTGAGCCGTCTCTTCCCGCAGCCGACGCAAAACGTCCGGCTCGCGGAGCCAGTTCTGCACGATGTAGTTGTCCAGCGGCTCGGTCATCCAAAACGACTTTGTGAGCATGTCGAAGTATGAACCAACCCGTCTTAGCGGGCGCTCGCCTAGATCGAGCGCCCATCTTGCACCTAGAACTTAACCTGGATGGAGCGACCGGAGCCTGTCTGGTCCTTAAGGGTGATGGAGGCGGGCTTGATCGTCGCGGGACCAACGAAGATGAACCGGCCGCGGACACTGGCCCCCGGTTTGAGCTCCGTTTCCACAGTTCGGTTCGAGCTGAGGCTAAGCAGATCCTGCTTCCACTCGACGGCTTCGCCGTTCGCGTCAATGAGCTTCGGCTCGACACTTGACCACGTCACGTTTGAGGCCTTACCCGCGTTGTTCGCTGCCGCGACGGTGACGGCGTACACGCGCTCGCCTTCGCCGGGAGTGTAGTCGCCGACTGCCTCCGAAAGGGTCTCGATCTTCTCCACGGTCCAGTCCAGCGCACCAAGCGCGACGGGAGTATTAAGGGCGGCCTGACCTTCCGTGACGGCATCGACGCCTTCGCTGGAGAACGGCCCGGCCAGGGGCTTTACGTGGCCACGCTAGTCGTAGCGAAGGACGGGGGCACTACCGCGCTTGACGATCAGCTTGTTCACGGGTCCTTTTGCGTGAATGGGGAACGCCATGACGGCCTTCACCTTCTGGGCCGGCTTCAGGCTCGTCTCGAAGCGCGTCTTTCGCTCGGGGTGGTACAGCCAACCGCCGAACTCGCTGTTCTTGTCGTCGGGGGCGACGGCAGTAAAGGCGAAGCTGGTGTAAGAGAGGTTTGCCTCTGTCTTCAGCGGGTTCTGGACGGTGAAGGTGAGCAAGAGGATCTTTTGCTCCTCGTTAGCCACAATCGTGTCGTCCACCATCGGGGCGAGGAGCACGAACTCGGCACTGTCAAGGGTGAGGTTCAGCTCCGTGCCTTTGTCGCCCATGCTGTAGGTGGTCCCAATCTGTCCGTTGTCGCCAGGCATCGGGACCGTACCGAGGACGGGTCGCGGCGTCGACTTTACGGGCGGCTTGGCCACCGGTTTGGGCGCAGGTTTCTGCTGGGCGAGGGAAGGGGTGACGATTAGAGCGGGCAAGAACATCAAAGCGAAACGCATCGCCGGATATTGTGGCCGCTACACCATTGGGACCTAGGCCCACCCGGAGCAACACCGCAAGAAGCGCCTGTCCCGCTTATGTGGCGGAGCCCCCTACTTACGTAGACCCATCATACGGTTGAAGACGTCGCGCACGACCTTCGCCTCGCCCTCATCGATCTTGTCGGCGAAGATTCGCTGGATTTCGGCCTCGTAGATGGGCCACGCCCGTTCGCGTTCGGCCAGCCCCTTCTCAGTGAGGACGGCATGGCAGGCGCGACGATCTTTTGGGCATGCCTCGCGCCGCAGCAGCCCTTCGCGCTCCAGGCGGTCGACGAGGCGGGTGAGGCCGCTTCTGGAGAAAATGATCGCATCGGCGAGGTCGGACATCCGGAGGCGTTGACCGGGAGCGTCCTCCAAGGCCAGCAGCACATCGTAAACGTCGAGGGACACCGCTCCCGCTTCCGCGAGGGCCTTGTCGATCACGCGCGTAAGCACGCTGTGGGACACGAAGTACGCGATCCAGGCTTCCTTATGGGTCTTTTTTAGCGGCATAGAGAAATTGTATCCGAAATAGTTGCGAAAGCAAACAAAGGCTGCTATATTAATTGCGTGCGCAAAAGTTCCCTGCGCAACAACATAGGAAACAAGATCAAATGCCCAATCGAGAAACAGTTCAGACGCTCGTCAACCAGGTCGAAACCGGCCAGATCATCGACGCCTTCAACCGGTTCTACGCCGAGGACGTGGTGATGCAGGAGAACTCCAATCCGCCGACGGTGGGGAAGGAGGCGAATCTGGCCCGCGAGCAAGCGTTCGTGGCCGGAGTGAAGGAGGTCCATGAGAATCGGGCGACGTCGGTGCTCGTCGACGGCGACAAGTCGGTGATCGCGTGGGTGCTGGACTTCACCAACACCGAGGGCACGCGGCTCCGCATCGACCAGGTGACCCACCAGACCTGGCAGGGTGACCAGATCGTGAGCGAACGCTTCTATTACGACAGTGCCTCGGTGGTGCAGGCGAACTGATATGAAAAAGCTGCTTCAAACATCGAACGACACGCAACTGCTCGTCCTCCGGCTGGCGCTGGGGGCAGTCATCTTCCCTCACGGGGCGCAGAAGATGCTGGGCTGGTTCAACGGCTTCGGCTTCGACGCCTCCATGGCGTTCTTTACCGACAAGATGGGGTTGCCTGCGATCCTGGGGTTCTTGGCGATCGCCGCTGAGTTCTTCGGAGCGCTGGGCCTCATCACCGGAACCCTGACCCGAGTCGCCGCTCTCGGCGTCGGCATTACGATGCTGGTTGCAGGCTTCACCCTGCGGGAGAACGGGTTCTTTATGAACTGGTTCGGCAACCAGAAGGGGGAGGGCATCGAGTTCTTCATCCTTGCCGTCGCGATGGCGGTGCCTTTAGTGGTGAAGGGAGCGGGAGCCTACTCGGTGGATGGGTGGCTGAGCCGCTTCACGGCTCAGGAAAAGCGGACGCCGGTCACGGCGTGACGGAAGGAGGTCTGGCGGTGCTCGCGGAACGGATGCCGAGACGCACCGCCAGAGACACCCGGACCGCCGCGGATGGTGTACTGAACCACACCCGAGGCGGAAAGGTCTTTAAGAGACATGACTCGACTGGCCTTGCTCTTTTTTCTTGCGGCCCTTGCCGCGACCGCCTCTGCTCAGAAAATCGCCACGTTCGACGGGGTGACCTTCTCCGATACCGGTAAGAAGGTTTTCGTGCCCGTCCGAGAGGTGGGGAAAGCTTTCGACTGGCGCGTTTCTCACGACCCCAAGACCGGGGCGGTGAAGCTCAACGGGCAGCACCTCAAAGCAAGTGAGACTCGGCCATTGCTCGACGCGGGCAAACTTGTGTCCCTGCAGGAGTTGGGGCGGACTGGGTGCCTCGTCCGATGGGACGACAAACGCGGGTTGGCGGTGGTGAAGAAGGCCAAGCGCCCCAGCGAAGTGTTTTTCGTGCGCCGGGGGATGAAGCGCGTCTTCATTAACAAGAAGGCGCAGATGCTGGTGGCGTACCAGGGGCGAAGAACCGTCTTAAGGACCCGCGTAAGCACCGGCCGGGCGGGGAAGCAGACGCCTACGGGAATCTTTAAGGCCCAAGGCTACAAGAACAAGCTGCACCGTTCCCGCTTGTACGACAACGTCGCGATGCCGTGGAGCGTGCAGATCGTCGGAAACGTGTTCGTTCACGGATTCAAGAGCGTGCCCGGGCGAGCGGCCAGCAGTGGATGCATCCGAGTGCCCATCACCGGGGAGAACCCGGCCCGATGGTTCTACTACTGGATCGATCAGGGAACGCCGGTAACCGTCCTAGGCAAGTGGCCCCGCGGCGCGACGAAGGCTTAGCGAAAGAGGGCTGGCTACAGAGTCAGCCCTCAAAGCTCAACCCTTTACACTAATAGGCGAGTGGGATTCTCAAGGTAGCTCTTCACCACGTTGATGAACTTGGCCCCGATGGCTCCGTCCACCACGCGGTGGTCGAAGCTGCAGGTGATGTTCATCCGGCTGCGGATCTCGATCTCGTCGTTCTCACCGACGACCACCTTCTTGCGCACGCTCGCGATGGCGAGGATGGCGCTATTGGGTTGATTGATGATCGCGATAAAGTTGTCCACGTCGAGCATGCCCATGTTCGACACGGCGAACGTGGAGCCGGTCAGCTCCTGCATGTTGAGGCGGTTGTCTTTCGCCTTCTTGGCCAGCTCCTTGACCTTCGCGCTGATGGCGCGCAGGGAAGCTGTGTCCGCGTTCGCCACGACCGGGACCGTCAGCCCATCCGGAACGGCAACGGCGATGCCGATGTTCACCGCGCCGACCTGAGTCACCGTTTGACCCTGGAAGACGGCGTTTATTTCCGGCATGTCGCGGAGGGAAAGGGCGCACGCCTTCACGACGAAGTCGTTGATGCTGACCTTGCCGCTCCCCTCGTCCTCGAACATTTGGCGCAGGGCAAGGATCTTTTCCACGTCCACCTCAACGGTCACGTAGAAGTGCGGGACCTGCTGCTTGCTTTCGGTGGTTCGCTTGGCCGTGATCTGGCGAAGGCGGGGAAGTTGGACAACTGTGTCCTCGGCCGTCGCTGCGACCGGAGCCGCGACTGGTGCGGGCGCGGAAGTCGCCGGCGCGGCTGGGGCGGCGGGCTGGGCGTTCGCCAGGTCCTTCTCCACAATGCGGCCGCCGGGGCCAGACCCTTGAACCGTGCTGAGGTCGATGCCTTTCTCGACCGCGATCTTCCGGGCGAGCGGGGAGGCCTTGACGCGGCCTTGGCTGGCGGTCTCGGGGAGCGGATCAACGTGGGGAGGGGGAGGAATCGGCTGGCCGTTGATCAAGGGTGCCGTTTCGGGGTTGATGCCGAACTCGCTGCTGGCACCTTCGGGACGGGTCGGGGTGGTCGCCTCTTGCTGAAGCTCGATGGGCGCGTTGGAAGGTACGTTGCCCGGCTCGCTCGGAGCGGCGACGTTCTTCAGGCTCTCGCCGCTGCCCGGCTGGACGTCCTTGCCGCCCCAGCCGCCGGGGGCTGCCTCGCCATCTTTGAGGATCAGCGCGATCGGCTTGCCGACCGGAACGGTGCCGCCTGCTTCGAGGAGGATGCCGGTCAGAACACCGGTGCCAGGCGCTTCCAGTTCCAGAGTGGCCTTGTCGGTTTGAATGGTGCCGATTACCTCACCAGTCTTCACCTTGTCCCCGTCCTTCTTCAGCCACTCGAGGAGCGTGCCCTCCTCCATCCCGTCGCCCATCTTGGGCATGATCACTTCGGTCATTCTTCCGCCATATCCTCCCGGTTATTGAGGCTGGAGATTACCTTTCCGTCGCTAGGGGCCGTTGCTCCCGACGTCGGAATCCCAAACCTGAGGCGGCTTCGGTTATGTTGAGGTACATGCAGGGCCTCCGGGTTCAGAAAGAGGAGCCACCAGACTGGGTCGGCTATGAGAGCGTCCCCGCCGGCTTCTGGATCGAGTCTCGCCTCGACCTCCGCCAGCTAATCGAGTTGAAGGGTAAGGAACTGAGGGAGATTCCGGAGCCGCGACGGTGGAAGGATTACGACGCTTCTCCTCTGGACTGCCCCTCCGCTCTTCCCAGGCAGTTCGACACGAGCAACTGGGCGGTCTTTAGCGTCTTCCGCGAAGCGCATCGGCTAGGTGGAGCCATCGTGGCCTTCCAAAGCCATGACTTCGAGATGCTGCGAGGCCGAGACGACCTGGCGGTTATGGTGGACCTGCGAGTCCATCCGGAAGTTCGGGGAGGTGGTCTTGGCCGCTCTCTGTTCCAAGCGGCGCTGGACTGGACCGCTTACAGTGGCGGTCGGGAGCTGATAGTTGAGACTCAGGACACGAACGTGGCGGCCTGCCGCTTCTACCGTGCGATGGGGTGCGAACTACTGTCCGCTGATCCAGACGGATACGGTTTGGGTTACGGGGAAGCGAAACTGCTCTGGCGGTTACGGCTTCCCCGCACGGATCAGGACTAGGTCGTCCGCTACTTTTGCACGGGCACTGGTGCGGGGACGACTTCCTCGGGGGTCATCGGGGGAAGGGTCTGCGAGCCGTCCGAAAACGTGTAGAGGTACAGGTTCCGGCCGCCCGAGATCTAGACCATCTCTTTGTTCAGGGTTAGTTCTGCTTCCATTTCAGGGCCTCCAGGGCGAGGGCGGCTCCGCCGAGCATCCCCGCATCCTCAATCTGTTCTGCGATCGTGATGTGGCAGTCGGAGAATAGGGAACCGATGGCGACGTTCCGGGCGGCCTTCACGGCGGGCTTCATGATCCAGTCTCCCGCCTTCGCGATCTGGCCACCTACCGCCAGCACGTCCGGCGCGAAAATGTTGATGAAGTTGCCGATGCCCACGCCGAGCATCTCCCCGACCTCCTCGAATACTTCGATGGCGACTTCGTCCCCTTGGTTCGCCGCCTCCGAGATGAGGCGAGGGTTTACCTTCGACAGGTCGCCCTCCACTAGGTCGTTGATGATGGAGGTCCGCCCTCGATTGATCCGGTGGACCGCACGGCGGATAATGCTGTCTCGCTGGCAGTAGGCCTCGATCGCCCCGTAGGTGCCCGCGTTACAGTCGGCGCCGTTGTGGCTGATAATCACGTGCCCCAGTTCAACGCCACCCTTGTTACCGCCGACGAGGACGAGGGGGCCACGGGCGTCGCCGAGGACGCTATGGGGGCTCATGACGACACCGCCGCCAATACCGGTGCCGAGGGTGAGCATGACAAGGCAGTTGGCCTTGTTGCGTCCGGTGCCGAACTTGTACTCTCCAAGCGCCGCCATGTTGGCGTCGTTGTCCATGTGGATGGGCAGGTCAATGCGGCGGCTCAAGGGCTCGCGGATCGGCACGTCCTTCCAGTTCACGAACACGCCGTTCTCGGCGTGGCCAAAGTTCGGTGCCCAGCGAACAACCCCGTGCGCGTTGTCGATGTGGCCGGGAATCGCGAGCCCAACGCTCTGCGGTTTCGCCTGGCTGGCGGCGACGGCTTGGTTGATCGTGCTCGCCACGGCGTCCATGATGTGGTCGGTCCCCTCTTGGGCGCGGCTAGAGTTGCTGAAGCTGGGGCCGGCGGGAGTGCCGTCTTCAAAGAACGCGCCTGCCCGAACGTTGGTGCCGCCAAGATCGACGCCGATGACTGCTTTCTGCACGGGCGGATTATAGCTTTCAAAGCCGGAGTCGAGGCACGGGCCGAAAAACCCAGAGATGTCGGTATCGGGAAGTTTCAAGCCGACTCCTACGTTAGAAGGAGAACGCCGTTGTATCGTGTTTGCGTCAGGCTATGAAACGGGCCGCTACCGCAGTAGAAAGGGGTACGGCAACGAGGGGAGGAAGACTGTTTGAAGGTTTCGGAGATCGCATCGTGCTCACAGGCCATCGTCGACGAGGTCGAAAGGGTCATCGTCGGTAAGCGGGAAACGGTCAGGCGGGCGGTTCTGACGCTGATGTGCAGCGGCCACGTCCTGCTCGAGGACATCCCGGGCGTGGGGAAGACGACGCTGGCCAAGGCGCTCGCCAAGAGCATCGGCGGTGATTTCCGCCGAATCCAGTTCACCCCCGACCTACTGCCCTCGGACATCACCGGCAGCTCGATCTTCAACCAGAAAGAAGGCGAGTTCCAGTTCCGGCCGGGGCCAATTTTCGGGAACGTCGTCCTCGTGGACGAGATCAACCGCGCCACCCCGAAGACGCAGAGCTCCTTGCTGGAAGCGATGGAGGAGCGGCAGGTCACCTCGGACGGAGAAACCCGGCCCTTGCCGAGGCCCTTTTTCGTTATCGCCACTCAGAACGCGATCGAGATGACCGGAACGTACCCGCTGCCCGAGGCACAGCTTGACCGGTTCTTCTCACGCCTTTCCCTTGGCTATCCGGATCGAGCGAGCGAGGCGGCGGTGCTGGGCCAGCAGCAGGTGGCCCACCCGCTGGAACTGGTCAAGAGCGTGGTCGACCTCGACACGCTGGTCGATATCCAGAACGCGGTCCGCGACGTCTTCGTGCACGACACGATCAAGGAGTACATCGTGGACGTGGTGCGGGCGACCCGGGAAAGCAACCAGCTTCTCATGGGCTCGTCTCCCCGAGGCTCCTTACACCTGATGCGGGCGGCCCAAGCAGGCGCGGCAATGGCCAGCGAGGAGTTCGTGCGGCCGGACGATGTGAAAGCCATGGCGGCCGCAGTGCTGGGGCACCGGGTTCTGCCACGTGCCGAGCTTCGAGCCCAAGGACACACCACCGAGCAGGTCATCGAGCGAATCCTTGACACCGTGCCAGCCCCGGTGCCGGTTGGATGAACGCTGAAAAACAAAGGCGGACAGGCGGCACCGGCGGAAAAGAGTTTGAGTTCCTTCCGCTAACCGCTGACCGCTAGCAGCTAACCTTTATGAGAAACGTCGCCGGATTCGCCCTGACCACCTCGTCTGCCTTCCTGGCGGTGGTGGCGATCATGCTGAACGCTCCGTCGCTGTTCTACATGGGTACTGCCCTTATCGCTACGATCGGTGCCTGCCACCTTCAAGCCTGGCTTTCGGTGAAGGGCCTGCGGTTCGAGCGAATCGCGCCGGCTAGCGCCCGAATCGGTGACCTGGTGACGGTGGAGATCGTGGTCTGGAGCTACCGAAAGATCCGCCGCCCCTTGATCACGATCTTGGACAAGCTTCCGGCGCGATTCGCTGTGTCGTTCGTGTCGCCGAGCCTACCGATCGCTCCTGCTTACGACCTGCCGATCCAGACTCAATACCAGTTCCGCGCCGTGCGTCGGGGCAAGTACAAGTGGACAGGAGTGGTCGTGCAGGGTACGGACGCGCTTGGACTCGTAACCAAGCAACGGGAGTACGAGACGCCGCCGACCGAACTGACGGTCCTTCCGAGACCAATTCCAGTTGCGGTCGATCTGCCGGCCGCAGCTGGTTGGGGGATCAGTGAAGCCGAAAGCGGTCAAACGCGTGGGGCCGGTATTGAGCCGAGGGGGGTTCGAGGATACGTCTCCGGCGATTCCTTGCGCCACGTGCACTGGCGGTCCAGTGCGAAGACCGGACAGCTTCTGGTCAAGGAATTCGAGGCGGGAACGCATGCGGCCGCCGCGTTCCTTTTCCAGCGGACCCGGGGCACCGACATAGGTTCGGGGGCCAGCTCCAGTCTGGACCTCATGTGCGGGCACGCGGTCTTCATGGCGGAGAACTTTCTTCGGCAAGGGGCACGGGTAGAGTTTCCGGGGCTGGACTCCGGAGCGTCCCACATCTCCCCGCACGAGCGGGTCAACGAAATCTACGAAGTGCTGGCCGGGGTTCAGGCGGACCGCGAGCAGACGGTCGGTTCGGAAATAGCGGCGATGAGAGGTGTTCTTCCGGCCGGGAGCGTCCTGTTCGTGATGCTCACGGTGGCCGATGAGACCCTGCCCGGGGCCGTCGTCCAGATGGCGGGCACTGGAACTCAGGTCATCACGCTCCTCTACGATGGAGCCGCGTTCGCAACCGCGAAAAAGGATGTGGCGGCCTGGAAGGGCAGCAACAAGAGGCCCGCTTCAGACCCGATGTACATTGAGCAACTGCGGTCGGCGGGAGCGTATCCAGTGGTAATGCCGATGGAGGTGAGCGTTGATACAGCGAATGCCGCGTGATCGAACCCGGATCGGGTGGATCGACTACATCCTGATGGGCGTGGGCAGCGTGCTCGCCGCCTACTCCGCCGGCATGAGTATTAGCGAGCCGTCGATCAGTTGGTTTTTCGTTCGGCTGATTTTGGTCGGGACCGCGGTGAGTTGTGCCGTCCGAGCCCTGATGCCCCGCAGCCCGGTGGTCAAGCTCGACGGTTTCCTCTACGCGGCGGCGGCCATCTGTGCTGTAGCCTTTTCCGCCCAGCTAAACGCCATGCTCCCCCAGGGCGGCTTCCCCCGCCAGTTGATGGCGGCTTCGTGGCTGGGGTGGATGTTGGTGTTGGGCAGCTTTGTAACCTGGCGCGACGCGACCCTGTTGTTCCAGGCCATTCCGTCGATCGCTCTGTTCGGGCTGGTCGGGTGCTACGACACCTTCCGCGACGTGACCTTCGCGTTCTTCGGCTTCTTGATGTGCCTGGCAACGCTCTTCGCCCGGGCTCACAGCCGGGAGATGCTGCGCTTGGCGGCCGAGTCCGGCTACTTCAACCGCGGTGAGCTCCCGGGGCGATCCCAGGAAGAGCTTGAGCCCAACGATGCGTTGATGGACCGGATCAAGTCGGGGCCATGGCGGTGGGTGGCTGGCCCCGAGTGGGCCCTCGCATCGGCTCTGGTCATCGTGCTTCTGAGCCTTCTCGGTGCTCCGGTTCTGCGCGAGTCGGTTCAAGGCGTGGCGGGTCTTGTACAGGTTACGCAGCCGCAAATCCGCTCCAACAGACCCGCCTTCACCACGAGAACCGCGTCGAGCGAAGATGTCGCCATCGGGCGCGGCCCGAACACCACTCTTTCGAACGCTCAGTTGTTCGCCGTTCGAACGGAGGGACCCCGCTACCTCCGCACGATGATCATGGACACGTACACGGGGCGGGGCTGGCGATCGTCGCTGACTCCGGAGATGTTCAGCGAAGGGAACGTGACGTCGGCGACGATCGACCAGATCAAGGAGCCCAAGGAAGTCGGTTTCGAACTGGTTCCACTCCGCCCAACGCGGGTTCTCCCGACGCCGGGAGAGGTGCTGTACTGGGCCGATACGAATCTCGTGCGCCCGCGAATCGAAGGCGTGTGGCAAGCCAGCTCCGAGTCGGTGAACACGGAGTACCGGGGCAGCTCGATCATCTCCAGCGACGAGTCGAAGGGAACGGAGGCAGTCAAAAACCTCCCTCCATTCTTGAAGGGAACCCAGGGGACCGCATCCGTGCATCCCGATGTCGTGCGGTTAGCGAGAGAAGCCTCCGCGAGGGGTCGGACGGACATTGAGAAGGCCCGGTTGATCAAGCGCGAGATCGAGTCGCGTGCCAAGTACAACCTCAACGCCCAGCGCACGCCGGACAACCAAGACCCGGTGCGATACTTCCTATTCGATGGGCAGGAAGGATACTGCGACCTGTTCGCGAGCTCGATGGTCGTGATGGCCCGTTCGGTCGGAATTCCGGCGCGGTACGTGCAGGGCTATCTGCCCGACCCGGACACGGTAGATCAGCAAGGGCGACTGATCGTCGTCGATAAGGATTACCACGCGTGGGCCGAGCTGTTCATCAAGGACGTCGGCTGGGTGATCTTCGACGCGACCGAGGGTGCCCTGCAAGTCGAAGGTGGCGAGCGCGGGGCAGCTTCGGACACCACGCTCTGGTATCAGCGCGACTGGTTCCGCCGACTGTTGGACGGGCTGATGCTCTGCGCTGTGGTCGTCGGGGGATACTTCGCCTACCGCTTCTACCTGCAGTCGCGGCCGGCGAATCCGCAGAAGGCACAGTTGGACAGCGCCTTCGTGACCTACTCACGGCTCCTCGAGCGCGCATCGGGTCGGCGACGGCAGATCAGCCAAACGCCGGACGAGTTCCTCGAGGCTTCTCGGGGTGCTCTCAACGGGACCTACCAGTCGGCCAAGGACCTGAACCGAAAGTTCGTCCGCGCAATGTACTCGCCAGAGGGTGTCGACGACGCGACGGTGGCAGAGATCCGCGCGGACCTGCGAAACTTGCAGCAGATGCTGAAGAAGGAACAGCCGGCTGGAAAGGCATGAGTCCGGCGATCGAGAAGGCGCTTAAGCACCGGGTCATCTTGATTGCCGGAGAGGAAGAGACGCTCCGCCGACGGGCGCTGACAGACCTGTTGGCGGCGGCCGAGGTGGACAAGGACGACTTCGACCTGGAGGTTCTGGACGCCGATGGGTCGGTCCCAATGGATTGGGTGGCGTCCGTTGGCACCGCCCCCTTTCTCGCGGCCCGCCGGACGACCGTGGTCCGCCACCTCCTGCGTTGCGAACTGGACAAGCTGAAGGGAACCGACCTCTCCAAGCTCCCGGAAACCTCGCTCCTCATCCTCGTCGCCGACGACGAGGGGGGCAGCGAGGATCGCGTCCAGCGCATGAAGACCACCGTTCGCAAAGGGTGGGAGAAGGCGGTCACCAGCGCCGGAGGATCGCTCCTTTCCTGCGACGTCAATGCCGCGAAGTCGAAGGACGAGCTGAAGCTAGCGGTGGCGGGGACGGGGAAGTCGATGAGTGACAAGGCGATCGACGCCCTGCTAGAAATGACTGGTGGCAGCCTTAGTCGCGCCGTGGACGAACTCGAGAAGCTGGTGCTCTTCGTGGGGCCGGCGGAGCAGATCCGGGAGTCCGACGTGCGGACGATTGTCGTGCCCTCGCGAGAGTGGAACGTGTTCAAGATGGTTGACGCCATCGTGGCTAACGAGGTGCCCGAGGCGCTCCGTCAACTCCGGGTGCTCGTCAGCAACAACTCGAAGGCGGAGGACGCGGCTTTCCGGCAGATCCTGCCGCAGGTGTCCCGCCAGCTCCGAATGCTGTGGCAGGGGTGCCTGTGCGTGGAGTCGAAGTGCTCACCGTCGAACGCCCCGGCGAGCGTGCTCGCCATGTTTCCGGAGAAGCCGAACCTCAGCAAAGAGCCACCCTACCGGCAGAACGCGGTGATGAACTCCGCCCGTCGCTTGATGCTGGGGAGACTTGAACGCTGTTTCGGGATCCTGAGCGACACCGACGCCCGCCTGAAGGGTGCGCTTCCTGGCTTCAGCGCTATGGAGACGCTGGAGCGGATGATCCTTGAAATGGCATCGGTGCTGGCGGCTCCTCGCCGCTAGCACCAGCTGATCCATTACCCGATGGTTAGGGAGCCTGCGGGAAGGCCCTGCGACACCACTTTTCGGCGGGGCGGGATCTCCATCGAATCTCCGGGCTTGAGGATATGGTCGATCGGGTCTCCCTCCACCGTGACGTAGACCGTGCCGTTGAGGACGGAAAGCCGCTGCCGGCTGCGAGCCGTCCGGAGGGTGTGCAACTCGTCGTGGGTCACCGATACCGGTATCGTGCCGGTTCGGAGGGACTTGAGGCTTAGAGTTGTTCCGTAGTTGCTCATGGGTTTATTGTCGGCCAGAGGCAAGAGGGTCCGCCATAGACACCCGGGACCTTAAGGGAGCAGCACAGTCTATGCAACGCCTTCTGTGACGGATTCTGTTAGTCCTGACTGTACTGCTTCCTCTAGAGAGCGGCGTGCCAAACTGGGACATGGCGGTAGCGGGAGGTCAGTCGGGGAAGCTTTACGAGCAGGTTGCCACGCGCGTGCGAGGCATGATCCTCGGACGGGCGTTTCGCCCCGGTGACCGACTGCCGTCGGTAAGGGACCTTAGCCGGCAAGAAGGCGTCAGCGTCACCACCGTGATCGAGGCGTACCGCCTCCTGGAGGCGCAGGGGTTGATCCACCCGCGACCCCAGTCGGGCTACTTCGTCCACGCCTACGCGTCGTCCGTGCCCGCCGAGCCCACCCGGACTGAACCCGCCGCGGTCCCGTCCGAGTTTCGCCTGGAGGAGTTGCTTCAGGAGATGGGAAAGCACAACGCGGACCCGGCGGTGGTCAAGCTCGCTTTCGCGACGCCGAACCCGTCCCTGCTCCCCCACGCCAAGCTGGCGCGCATCATGACCTCGGTGGTGAAGGACCACCCGGAGGCGAGTTACGGCTACGGCCCCTCGTCGGGCCACCGTCAACTCCGGGAGCAGATCGCCCAGCGTGCCTTTGGTGCAGGAGCGGTGGTTTCCCCCGACGAGATCGTGATTACGACCGGCTGCCAAGAGGCGCTGTACCTGGCACTTCGGGCGGCGTGTCCAGACGGCGGGGTGGTCTTGGTCGAGTCCCCCTGCCACTACGGAGTCCTGCAGGCCATTCAACTGGCCGGCCTGAGGAGCATGGAGGTCTGCACCCGCCCCCGCGAGGGGATCTGCGTGGATGCGGTGGAAGAGGCGATCCAGCAGGGGCTTGAGGATGGAGTCCCCGTTAGAGCGTGCTTGGTCAATCCCAACTTCCACAACCCCCTCGGGGGCCTTTTATCTGACAGGGATAAGATGCGGCTGATCGAGGTCGCGGAGCGGTACGGCGTGACCCTGATCGAGGACGATGTCTACGGCGATTTAGGGCACGAGATCGAGCGCCCACGGGTCGCGAAGTCTTACGACGAGCAGGGAAACGTGTTGCTGTGCTCCTCGTTCTCCAAAACCATCTCTCCCGGGTATCGAATCGGCTGGATCATTGCTGGCAAGCGGCACGCCCAGCTAGAGCGGCTGAAGCACGCCTTGAGCTATGGCGCGGCGGGAATCCCTCAACTCACGCTCGCGGAGTTCCTGTCGACGGGCGGCTACGACGTTTACCTGCGCCGAGCGCGTAAGGCGTACGCCCAGAACGTGGCGCGGGTGAGCACGGCCATTGCCCGCTACTTCCCGGCGGAGACTAAAGTGACGCGACCCGCCGGAGGGTTCGTGCTCTGGGTCGAGATGGCCCCAAGGATCGATTCGGTCAAGCTCTACACGGAAGCGGTGAAGCACGGCGTGCTAATCGGCCCGGGGACCCTCTTCAGCGGGCAAGGGAACTATCGGAACTTCTTCCGCATGAACGCGGCGCAGTGGAATGAAGAGACCGAGGCGGCTATCGCCCGCCTCGGCAAGCTCGTCCAGGGGATGTGACCTCCCAAAACGAAAAAGCCCCTCCTGGTCGACCAGGAGGGGCTTTTTCCGTGCGTTTACTCTTCGTCTTCGTTCGCTTCCGTGTCCTCGGCAGCGGGAGCCGGAGTCTCAACGGGAGCGTTCGGGTCGAAGACGGTGACGGTGATGCGGGCCTCGACCTCGCGGTGCAGGTCGAGCTCGATCGAGTGATCGCCTAGCCGCTTGATCGGGTCGACGAGGGCGACCTGCTTGCGGTCGAGGGTGACGCCGAGCTGAGCCTTGATGGCATCGGTCACGTCGGCGTTGGTGATCGCGCCGAACAGCTTGCCTTGGGCGGCACCGACCTGGCCGGGGATTCGAACGGTCGCACCGTTGATCTTCTCGCGAAGCGCCTGGGCGTCCGACTTCAGGCCAGCCGTCTTGGCGGCGACGCGGGCATTGCGCTTTTCAAGAGCACCGATCTGGGTCTTGTCGGCAACGATGGCGAGGCCGCGGGGGAAGAGGTAGTTGCGAGCGAAGCCGTCCGCGACATTGACGACGGTGCCCTCTTTGCCAACCTTGGGCACGGTCTGATTGAGAATTACTTTCATGGATGCTCCTTGTATCGTCAGGGCTTGGCCAGGCATGCCGGGCCACGCGGAGGGGGAAGGTCTTTAGGTCGTTTGGTCTTTAGGTCGTTAGGGGAACACTCCCACCTAAAGACCAAACGACCCAGTGACCTAAAGACCTTCCTCCCCTAACGTCTGATGCCGATTCCGAAGGTGGGGGCATTGTCTCGGAAAATCCGGTCCATGCCGACCCAGCCCACTAAACCGTTTCCGAATTCGTACCTCAGCCTTGCGTCGAAGCGGGCATTGTTGATGTCCCACAGGTCGGTGCGAAGGTACGCCCTCGGTGCGATTTGGTAGTCTACCCCCACGGCAGGTTTGCTGCCGTAGATGCCGTAGCGATAGCCTAGGGAGCCGGTGACGTCCTTGCCGTACTGCAGGATCAGCTTGTTCGACTCGAACGCATCGTAAAAGCCCGCGTTCACCCGCCCGCCACCGGTGGGGATGTTGATGCTGAGGTCGGTGCGGAAGCGGCCGGGGTCGGACTCGTGGATGAGGTCCATCTCGGTGGTGAACGAAAATCCACGTCCAGTTCCAGGGCGGCGAGTGAAGAAGCCGCCGATGCGCTCCAACACGCCCTGAAGCTGCTTCTCGATCTCGATCGCGTTGTCCGCGATGACATTTGCTTTCTCAGTGAGGGTGATCGCGTTCTGGCTGATGGTCACCCCGTTTCGAGTGATCGCCTCGGTATTGGTGGCGACGGCCTTCCCTGTTTCCGTGATCTGGTTTACGTTCGCCGCGATCGATTTTCCTGTCTCGGTAATGTCGGCGACGTTGCGCGTGGTCCGAGGCAGGGAAGGGTCCGTAACCAACTTGTTCATGTTGGCCACGAGTTGATCGGCGCGGCGGCTGGCGGAGGTCAGCTCGGCCAGGATCTCCTTCACGTTGCCCTGGATCTTGCCCTCGTTGACCAGACGTACGACCGCGGCGGTGACTTGCTGCACATCGGCCACGGCTTGCGTGCCCTTGATGATCGCGCGCTGGACACTGGCTTGGTTCGTCGCCAACTGGTAGTTGACGTTGTTCGCCAACTTCCCAAACCGGTCGATCGTGGTCGTGCTGGTCCGAATCAGCTCTTTCACGTCCTGCTGGAGGCGCTGGTCTTCCAAGAGCTTGCGAACCGCAGTGAGCGTCTTCGTGAACTCCGCTACCGTCTTGTCGGCATCGGGGAGAACGTTGTCGAGCGGTCCCCCCTTTCTTCCCGGAAGCACCGATCCGGGTCGAACGTTACCTCCCGTCAGTTGGGCGGGCGGCGTGAGTTCGACCGGACTGGAGCCGAGGCCGATCAGCGAACTCGGCAACATGGCTACAGTGCCCGTCGGCACCTGCACGTCCTTATCCAGAAGCAACGACATTCGCGCGAGTTTTGGGTTCACCAATCGGATCGTGCCAACGGACCCGACCTTGACGCCCGCCATCAGCACCTGGGTGCCCGGCGCGATGCCGGAGGCATCGGAGAAGTCGGCGTAATAGGTTTGGGTGGCTCGGCCGAACAGGCTACGTCCAAGAACGGCGTAGCCGCCGATCAAGAGCCCAATGAACACGACGAGCAGCAGCCCGACCTTGGCGGCGCTTTGCATCACCTTAGTGTAGCGGGATCGCGGCGTTGCGCACGATCAAAATGATCGGAAGGATCTGGATGATGGAGATGGATTGCCCCTTCGATGTCCATCCGACTCTTCTGATCTTCCAGATCATTCCGATCATCCAGATCGATGAGATCCATCCAATCCCCCGAAGGCCCCGGTATAAGATCCAGCTTCCTGGTAATCCGGCCCATGGGCGGTCCCGATTCGGGAACAAAGCGAACTGGATGGTACTCTGCTCAAACAGGGCGTATCGTCGCCCCCTGGTGGTCGTCCAGGTAGATGAAAGGTGCCTCGAAAGGCTCTAACGAGAGTCTAGAAAAGGACGTAGAACAGACTATACGGAGCACTCAGGCGGGAGCGATCTCAAGCGGGAGCCACCGGTAAGTAGGTGATAAGTAAAGAATGTGGCAACGCTTTACAGAACGCGCTAGAAAGGTAGTGTTCTACGCGCAGGAAGAGGCACAGAAGTTCGGTGAGGGGTACGTCTCCACGGAGCACCTCCTCCTCGGACTCGTGCGCGAGTCAGACAGCGTGGCCGCACGCGTGCTCGAAAAGCTCGGCGTCAGTTTGAACCGGATCCGGGCCGAGGTCGAAAAGCAGCTCCCCCGCGGAGATGCCCGACCCAGCCAGGACATGACGCTCACGCCTCGAGCTAAGCGCGTGATCGACCTCGCCTACGATGAGGCACGCAATCTCAACAACAACTACATCGGCACCGAGCACCTGCTGCTCGGCCTCATCCGTGAGGGTGACGGTCTAGCAGGGCGCGTGCTCGCCAAGCTGGGTGTGGAGCTGGAGAAGGCACGACGCGAAGTCATGGCTCTTCAGGACAACGAAACTCAAACCAAGGCGGGAAGCGGCAGCCGCAGCTCCAGCCAAGGCACAGGAAATACCAAGACCCAAACCCTCGACGAGTTCGGACGAGACCTGACCGAGCTGGCGCGGGAGGGTCGCCTCGATCCTGTGGTCGGACGACAACCAGAGATCGAGCGTGTGATGCAGATCCTGTGTCGCCGCACGAAGAACAACCCCTGCCTGATCGGTGAGCCGGGCGTTGGCAAAACTGCCATCGCCGAAGGTCTCGCGCTCAGGATCGTGTCGGGCGACATCCCCGACCTGCTCCGGAACAAGCGGATCGTGGCCCTTGATCTCGCCGGCCTCGTGGCGGGCACCAAGTACCGTGGCGAGTTCGAGGAGCGGATGAAGAAGGTTATGGAAGAGGTCCGCAAGTCCGAGGGACAAGTGGTTCTCTTTATCGACGAGCTTCACACGCTCGTCGGTGCCGGTGCCGCCGAGGGCGCCATCGACGCATCCAACATCATGAAGCCGGCGCTCGCCCGTGGTGAGCTGCAGTGCATCGGCGCGACGACGCAGGACGAGTTCCGCAAGTACATCGAGCGGGACGCGGCGTTGGAGCGACGCTTCCAGGCCGTCAAGGTTAAGGAGCCTTCTGAAGAGGAGGCGGTCGAGATCATGAAGGGCCTGCGCGAGCGGTACGAGGCGCACCACCAGGTAGAGATCACCGATGAGGCCATCCAGGCCGCAGTGACGCTCAGCCAACGGTACATCAGCGACCGGAGCCTTCCGGACAAAGCCATCGACCTGATCGACGAAGCGGCCTCCCGCGTACGGTTGCAGCAAAGCCTGCCCCCGCTCGAGGTTCGCCAAGATCGTTCGAAGCTCAACCGGATGAAAGTCGAGCAGGAGCACCTGCAGAAGCGCCCGAACAACGAGGCGCCTCTGGCCAAGCTCCAGGAAGACATGGCCGCGCTCGAAGCCACGGTGGTCCAACGGGAAGAGGAGTGGCAGAACACGCCGAAGCCCGAGCCGATCGTGGGCGAAAGCGAAATCGCCGCCATCGTTCAGTCGTGGACCGGCATCCCGGTCACGAAGCTGGTCGAAGCGGAGAGCCAGAAGCTGCTGCGCATGGAGAGCGATCTGCACGCGCGGATCATCGGTCAGCACGACGCCGTCGTGGCCGTTTCAAGGGCCATCCGACGCGCTCGTAGCGGCCTGAAGGATCCGAAGCGGCCGATGGGCTCGTTCATCTTCCTCGGACCGACCGGTGTCGGTAAGACCGAGTTGGCGAAGACCCTTGCGGGATACCTTTACGAAAAGGAATCCAACATGGTGCGGATCGACATGTCCGAGTACATGGAGCGGTTCGCGGTCTCCCGCCTTGTCGGTGCCCCTCCCGGATACGTTGGTTACGATGAGGGAGGCCAGCTCACCGAGCAGGTGCGGCGCAATCCGTACTGCGTGGTGCTTCTGGACGAGATCGAGAAGGCCCATCCCGAGGTGTTCAACATCCTCCTGCAAGTCATGGAGGACGGACAGCTCACGGACAGTCAGGGCCGGACGGTCGACTTCCGGAACACGATCATCATCATGACCTCGAACGTCGGCGTCAAGCCGATCGAACTCGATGCGGCCCTGGGCTTCCGCAAGAACGTCCAGGACTACAGCGATCCGAAGGTCTACGAAGGGATGAAGAACAAGATGATGGAGGAGATGAAGAAGCTCTTCCGTCCCGAGTTCCTCAACCGCGTCGATGAGGTCATCGTGTTCCAACACCTGAAGAAGGAAGAGATCCTGCAGATCGCGGACCTCTACCTGCGACGGGTGAACGAGCAGGCGGCATCGATGAGCATTACCATCGAGTTGAGCGATGCGGTGAAGAGCCTCTTGGTCGACAAGGGCTACGATCCGAATCTTGGGGCCCGACCTCTGCGCCGTGCGGTGCAGCGATACATCGAGGACCCGCTCAGCGAGGAGATGCTCCTTGGCCGATTCCAGGCCGGCGACCACATCATCGCCGACGTAGACGGAGAGGGGAGCGAGACGATCATCTTCAAGCGCAAGGAAGACGCCGAGGGCGGCCAAGCGCCGGAGAAAGAGCTCGTTCCAAGCTAGGCCACTCTGAGATTGGCTTGACAGCCCGGAAACCTCCAAAAGGTGTCCGGGCTGTTTTGCTTGTCCGATAGCTCCGGCACTCGCGTAAACTTTCCAGCGTTCACCCTTCTATGAGCGAAAGAACCCTGCCGAGGACGCTAGAGGAGTACGAGCGGTCCCTGGAGATCGCCCGTCAAGGTGAGGTGCCTGAGCTAGCAGAAGCCGATGTAACTGAGATCACGAAGACGGTCTTCATCCCATCTGAGCCGAAACCGGCGGAAGTGCTCTTCATCTTCGGCACCGCGCAGGCGGAGTGGGATGGGATGGCGCAAGCGGTGCGGGCAGGGAAGTACCAGCGGGTGATCACGACCGGGCTGATCGGCAAGCTCTACTTCGAGCGCAACCAGCCGCTCGCGCACACGATGCGGGACGAACTGGTGGCGCGGGGCGTCGACGAGGGGCTGATCCAGATTCAGGACCGCTCTACCCACACCCTCGAAGACGTCACCTTCAGCCTTGATCTACTGTGCCCGCAGGGGCAGAAGCCGCAGGGGGTCACCTTCCACGCTAAGGCCCACCACAGCGGACGGTGCCTCCGTTCGCTGCGGCGATTCCTCAGCCAGTCGGCGATCCACGCCTGGACCTTTCCCGCTTACTACAGCGGCGTCCGCGTCGATGCGGAGACTTGGCCTGGGGACCCGGTGGCACGGGCACGCGTTTACAGCGAGTACTTGCGCATCAAGACTTACTCTGCACGCGGCGACATCGCTCCGTAAGCCGTAGAAACAGTGGTGGCGCACGGACCCGGGATCGAACGCGTCTGCGACTGGTTCGCGGGCCGAGGTTGGAAGCCTTTCGACTTCCAACTAGAGGTTTGGGACGCGTACCGGGAAGGGAAGAGTGGTCTTATCCACTCCGCCACGGGCACTGGTAAGACTCTGGGCGCGTGGCTCGGGCCAGTGGCGGAGTGGCTAGAAGAGCATCCTCCGGTCTCGACGGAGGCGATGAAGCGAGACGAGGCACCCGGCCTCCGGGTGCTCTGGATAACGCCGCTGCGTGCACTTGCGGCCGACACCGCAGCCTCGCTCATTTTTCCACTAGCAGAATTGGGAGTGCCGTGGATGGTAGAAACCCGCACGGGCGACACGGCGGGGGCGACCAGGGCCAAGCAGGCGCTTAGGCTACCGACAGCCCTCGTCACCACTCCCGAAAGCCTCACGCTCATGCTTACCAAAGAGGACGTGGCGGAGAAGTTGCGGGACCTGCGGTGCGTGGTGGTGGACGAGTGGCATGAGTTGATGTCGTCCAAGCGCGGTGTCCAGACGGAGCTGGCTCTGGCGCGGCTCCGGCGGATGAAGCCGGGCATTCGGACTTGGGGAGTGTCGGCAACGCTGGGAAATTTGGACGAGGCAATGGACGCGTTGCTGGGGAGTGGGTGTTCGGTGTTCGGTGTTCGGTGTTTGGAGGAGCCGTCCGAACACCGAACACCGAACACCGAACACCCTTCCCAAAGCGCCGGCATCCTCGTCCAGGGGCACATTCAGAAGGAAATCGTGATCGACACGATCCTCCCGCGCAACATCAACCGGTTCCCCTGGGCGGGCCACTTCGGCACGCAGATGATCCCGCCGGTGATCGATGCGATCGCGGAGGGGGGCACGTGCCTGGTCTTCACCAACACCCGGTCGCAGGCGGAGATCTGGTTTAAGGCGATCGTCGATGCGCGGCCGGAATGGAAGGACACCGTGGCCCTCCACCATGGGTCACTGGACCGGGAGGTGCGCGACGAGGTCGAGCAGGGGCTGAAGGAAGGGAAGCTACGGGCGGTGGTTTGCACTTCGTCCCTCGATCTGGGTGTGGACTTTTCGCCGGTGGACCGAGTGCTCCAGGTTGGGTCGCCCAAAGGGGTGGCGCGATTGCTCCAGCGGGCCGGACGAAGCGGCCACCGCCCCGGGGTCGCGTCGCGCGTCACCTGCGTTCCCACGCATGCCTTGGAATTGGTCGACATCGCGGCGGCCCGCGATGCTGCTTTGACGGGACGCATCGAGGCGAGGGAAGGGATCTCGAAGCCGCTGGACGTGCTTGCCCAGCACCTAGTCACCATCGCCACCGGCGCTGGATTCCGTTCGGAGGAGTTGCTGGCGGAGGTCCGGACGACCTACGCCTACCGCGGCCTGACCGACGAGGAGTGGGCCTGGACGCTGGACTTCGTGGTTCGGGGCGGCGAGTCGCTCCGCGCCTATCCCGAATTCCGGCGGGTGGTCGAGACGAATGGGGTGTACCGAGTCGAGGACAAGGACATCGCCAAGCGGCACCGGATGTCGATCGGTACCATCGTGAGCGACAGCGCGATGCTCGTCCGCTACTTGTCCAAAGGAACCCTCGGCACGGTGGAAGAATCGTTCCTGTCCCGGCTGAACCCTGGTGATAAGTTCCTGTTCGCGGGTCGGCCCCTGGAGTTCGTGCGGATCAAAGACATGACGGCCTGGGTGAAGCCGGCTAGGTCCGTTAGCGGCGCCGTGCCTCGGTGGCTAGGCGGGCGGCTTCCGCTGAGCGGTGAGCTGGCGCTCGCGATTCGCCAAGAGTTGGAGCACGCGAAGCATGGAGAACTGGCAAGTCCCGAGATGCAGACTCTCGCTCCCATCCTCGAACTGCAGGCACGGTGGTCGGCCCTTCCGGCCGAGGACGAGCTGCTGATCGAGAGTGTCCATGACCGGGAGGGCTACCACCTCTTCATCTACCCGTTCGAGGGGCGCCTAGTGCACGAGGGGCTGGCGGCCCTGTTCGCTTACCGAATGTCCCGCATCCGGCCGATCACCTTCACGCTGGCCTGCAACGACTACGGATTAGAACTCCTGTCGGCCGACCCTCCGCCGCTGGCTGAGGCCCTTGAGGCGGGTCTACTGTCGCCCCAGGGGCTGGCGCACGACATCCCAGCGTCCCTGAACTCAGTGGAGATGGCAAGGCGTCAGTTCCGGGAGATCGCGCGGATCGCGGGCTTGGTGTTCCAAGGATTTCCGGGAATGAACAAGAGCGCCAAGCAGATCCAAGCCTCCAGCGGCCTCTTCTACGACGTCTTCGCCCGCTACGACCCAGGCAACATGTTGTTGCATCAAGCGCAAAGGGAAGTGCTGGAGCGTCAACTTGAGCAGAGCCGGATGGCGGTGGCTCTAGGGCGGCTAGAGGAGTCACGTCTCTTGTTGCAGGAGCCGAAGCGACCGACACCGATGGCCTTTCCGATTCTCGTCGACCGGCTTCGGGAGACGGTCACCTCCGAAAGCCTGGCGGATCGCATCGAGAAGATGACCTTGCGGCTCGAAAAGGAAGCCGGACCTACTTGATCTTTAGTAGAAACTTGTCGAGGTATAAAGAACTGTGGCTGCCGAGCTTGAGCTGGAAATCGCGGGGGAGCGGTTGGTGGCGTTGCCGGACCGGGCACTGTTCTGGCCGTCGGAGCACATCGTTTTCGTGGCGGATGTCCACCTCGGTAAAGCGGCCACCTTCCGGGCTTCGGCGATTCCCATTCCAGGGGGGACGACCGAGACGATCCTCAACAGCCTCTCTGCGGTTCTTAACCGGACGCAGGCTCGAAATTTGGTGTTCCTAGGTGATCTTTGGCACGCGAAGGCGGGACGTACCGCTGGCGTGGTCAATCAGTTCTTGGCGTGGCGTCGTCGGCATCAAGACGTGGAGATGACGTTGGTGGAGGGCAACCACGACCGAAGGTCGGGGCGGCTGCCGGACGAGGCGGAGGTCCTCGAGGTCGAGGAACCGCATCGACTAGGACCGTTCGCGTTGAGGCACTACCCAGAGCCGTCCGAACTGGGCTACGTGCTCAGCGGCCATCTGCACCCGGGAGCCGTCCTAGATGGCGGCGGAGCCCAGTCCATGAAGCTTCCGTGTTTTTGGTTCGGTGAGAGCGTTGGCGTGCTGCCAGCCTTCGGCGACTTCACGGGCTGCGCAGCGATCCAGCCGTCGCGCCAGGACCGGGTAATCGTGCTCGCCGAGAACCAGGTGTTGTCAGTGGGAGCGTCTCTTCAGTAGAGTCCTCTGCGGAACGTGTCGATTTCATAATAATGATTATCAGAAACGACATCAAGGCCAGATTTGGCTCAGTTCGAGGCCGGGCAGGCTGACGCCTGTCTAGTCAGGACATCCTTGATCTCGCTTGCCCACGAACCATCACCGGTTCCCACGCGACTCCACTTGACTGCTCGCCATCGATTCGACTCGCACAGTTCTTCTAGCGCGCGAAAGGCTTCGTAGCGCGACGGGACCATGAGCGGCTTTTTCCGAAAGGTCCCATTCTTCTCGCAATAGTTCATGTAGCTTGAGATGGGCTCTGGAGCACCGCGCAGAAGATAGCTTTCTGCTAGCAGAAACCAGACGTCCCTTTGCATGACTAGGGGCAGTTGTGGCCAAGCCCGAAGGTCCATCGACTCAAGAATGCTGTTCGCGCCGAGCACTCGGGCCCGCAATGGAGCGTGCGTCCGCTTAGGCTCGAAGATGATCTGACAAAGAATGCCAAGCCGACGGGGTTTAAGGGGTGGCTCGACAAAGCGACGCATCTCTTGGACAGCTCGCTTCTGACCGAGAGCTATGTAAGCATTCGCGGCCAGAGCTATGTCAGCACAGCTAATTTGCTCCTTGAACAAGAAAGGATGAGCACCTGCCGGGGCTACGGAGGCCAGGATGCACAAAGTCGTAATCATTTCCCTACGTCAGCTTACGCGCCGGATTCTTCCTTATGGCAAGAGCCATGTCCGATGCGCCAGTCCGCCGAGGAACCTCAAGTTGTTCTTCTGAGACGCTTATGTCCATCTCGCCCAGTTTGCGACCTTGAACCACGTCCCACATCGTAACGTGGTAAGAGCCTCCGTGTAGGCCGGAAAGGGTGATGCAGCCTGAAGCGTTGGCTGAATGATCGCTCCATGCAGCGACAATTGCCTGGTCTTTATCGGCGCACGCGTAGACGTCCCCTTCCCAGTCGCAAACCCTCACCTGCGCGGATGCGTCCTCTGGGCTGAACGTGCGCCAGTCAATCAGGCGGCTAAAATCTCGCAGCCCCTTTAAGGCTTTCAGCATCCCCTGCGTCAGGATGTGCGGGTGCCGGGCGGGCCAACGCATGCCGCTTCCCGCCCCGCCCGACGCAAGGTGCGCCCACATCAGCCGGCGCTCGTACTCGTCGTCGAACGGCTCGGGGTGGAACTTCCGGTGGTCGTTGAAGAGGTGGATGGGGCCATGTTCGGTGTCAAGAAACGGACGCCCCTTCGGGATGCGGGCCAGCGCGTGGCGAACGTACGTCGCCATGGTCTGTGCGGGCTGCCGAGTCTCCTCCGGATAGTCAATTGCCCCTCGATAGATGTGGGTGGTCGCGAAGTCGAGGCTTGGGTGTCGGAAGATGAGATCCTCGTACTCCGGTTCGGGCTCCGGGCCGAAAATCGAGACGGTTTGAGGACGGGTGAAGCCCCAGGTCGCCGTCTCCGCCTCGCGGATGCTTTCTGATAATCTCGTGATCACCGACGACTGTTGCTCTACCGAGCCGCCCCAGTACGGGTGGATCTCGTTGAACAGGTCCCACGCAGCGAGGACCCCGCTGCCGCCCCACCGCTCGACGATGAAACGGAATCGATTTATGGTGGCGGCGATAGTCTCCTCGTCGGTGAAGAACGAGTGGGGACCCTCGGCCGGGCCGCCATTGTTCCGATTGTAAGGGTGGCGGTGCCAGCGGCGCGCCATCCAGAAGTTGTCCCACGGCGCGAGCAGGACCCGAATCCCCGCCTGCTCAAAACGAGTGAACAGATCGTCCCAGACCCGAACCATCCCTGGGTTAAACTTCCCCGCTGGCCGCTCGAAGAAACGCGAGTCCGTCTGGCAGTACTCCAGCATCAGCCGGATTACGGTCACGCCGTTCTCGGCCAGGTTCGCCAGGTAAGCCTCGACGCCCGCGAGGTCCTTGCGGCGGTACAGCCCCATCAAGCCCGGCCAGGTGATGGCGTCGTTCGGACCGATAAAGAGGAACGGCTCCCCGTCGAACGTCTCGAAATAGCGCCCGGAGGGGGCGACGCGGATGGGGCTGAGGCTGCGCGGCATGACCGCCAATATTGGTGGCGGTCAGGCGACTATTGTTCGCCTGCGGCGAACCGATTTACGAAACAATTTTTGAAGCGGAGAGCGCCAGTGGCTCCAATCGCTTCTCGAGCTCCGAGTACGCGTCCTCGCACCGGCGCAGCACGCCACCGAGGCTAAGTCTTCCCTGCCGTCGCGCGTACTCCAAACTGATGGCCACGGCCACCACGGTAGCGACCGCCAGCCACGGTGCCGACCCCTTCGTCAACGACCACTTCTCTTCCCTGCTCAGCATCTTCAACCTATTAGACGTCCTAGGCCGCCCGCAAGGTGCGGGGCTGGGCCGGTAGACTTATCTCTTAATGCTGGACAGTCTCACCCGCCGGCTCAGCGGCATCCTTGCGAATATCCGCAACAAGGGACGCCTGACCGAAGAAGACGTCAACGAGATGCTGCGCGAGGTCCGCGTGGCCCTCTTGGAAGCCGACGTTAACTTCAAGGTCGCCAAAGAGTTTATCGGCAAGGTCCGCGAGAAGGCGGTCGGCGAGGAGGTCTTCGGTAGCCTTACGGCCGACCAAACCATCGTGAAGATCGTCCGAGACGAGCTGGTGGACATGCTGGGCACGGAAGCGGCTCGATTCAACTTCGGGTCCCAGCCGCCAGCGGTGGTCCTCATGTGCGGCCTCCAAGGCTCGGGCAAGACCACGACCAGCGCCAAGCTGGCGAAGATGCTGATCAAGCAGGGCAAGAAGCCGATGCTCGCCGCCTGCGACATCCAGCGGCCCGCCGCGATCAAGCAGCTCCAGGTGCTGGGCGAGCAGGTCGGGGTGCCGGTGTACGCCAAGACGGACGGCACCTCGGCCGTGCAAATCGCCCGCGAGGCGCTGGACCGGTGCCGCCACATGATGAACGACGTGCTGATCGTCGACACGGCGGGCCGTCTGCAGGTCGACGAGGCGCTGATGGCCGAGCTGCGGCAGATCTACGACGTCACCAAGCCGAACGAGGTCTTTCTCGTGCTCGACTCGACCACGGGTCAGGAAGCGGTCAACGTGGCGAACTCGTTCCACGAGCAGGTCAACGTCACCGGCGCGATCTTCACCAAGATGGACGGCGACACCCGCGGTGGCGCCATCCTCAGCGTCCGATCCGCGACCGGCGTCCCCGTGCGCTACCTGGGCGTGGGAGAGCAGGTCGAGGCACTCGACACCTTCGTCCCCGCCCGCGTCGCCGAGCGAATCATCGGCATGGGCGACATCATGGGGATCATCGAGAAGGCCGAGATGGCCTTCGCTGGTGAGGACACCAATGACCTCGAGAACCGCCTGAAGAATGGTCAGCTCGACTTCAACTTCATGCTCGAGTCGTTCCGCATGATGAAGAAGATGGGCCCGCTAAAGAACATCATGAAGATGATTCCGGGCATGGGCGCGGCGATTCCGGAAGAGGCGCTCGACCAGATCAACGACAAGGACACGAACCGGATCGAGGCGATGATCCTCAGCATGACGCCAAAAGAGCGTTCTAATCCGGATATAATTAACGGTTCGCGACGCAAGCGCATTGCCGCGGGGTCTGGGACTTCGGTCGAAGAGGTGAACCACCTCATCAAGCAGTTCCACGAAAGCCGCCGAGGAATGAAGCAGTTGGGTCAGATGCAGCAGCGGATGGCCAAGCGCGGTGGACTGAGAAGACGCAAGTAAGGGAAAAGAAAGACAAACATGGTAAAGATTCGACTCAGGAGAATCGGCACGAAGGGCCGACCGTTCTACCGCGTGGTGGTTGCCAAGAGCTCCGCCGGCCGCAACGGCAGTTTCGTCGAGACCCTCGGCATCTACGATCCGGTCTCCCAGCCGAAGAAGCTTGAGATCAACGAAGAGCGCGCGCTGTACTGGCTTCTCCAGGGTGCGCAGCCTTCCGAGACCACGGCCTACATCCTGAACAAGGCCGGCGTTCTCCCCAGGTTCCTCGAGCAGCGCCCGAACCAGAAGAAGAACTACTCGTTCCTCGACAAGACCACCGCCGCCATTTCCGTCGCGGCGACCACCGACGCGGCAGAATAAAACCATGAGCTACCGCCCGTTCGTGGAGACGCTGGTGAAGTCGGTGGTGGAGAACCCCGACCAGATCGAGATCGACGAGGAGAACGAGATGGGCACGCGCACCTTCTACGTGCGCGTCTCTCCCGACGACGTGGGCAAAGTGATCGGCAAGAGCGGACGCGTGGTTTCCGCCATCCGGTGCGTTGTGAGCGCGGTCGCGGCCAAGTCCCGCGAGAAGGCGTTCGTCAAGATCGTCACGGACTGATTCTGTGTGGCGGCGGTTGTGCCGCTACCGAGGGTCCCGATCCAGAGGATCGGGACCCTTTTTCGGCTCTAAGAGCCCCGTTCGTGTGGAAGCGCGGTTCCCGCTCGAGGGCTGGCTTGACAAAGCGACGGCACGCCGCCGCACTCTATAAAGCAGATGGCAGAGAAAACATTTCGAGTGGGCCAGATCGTCGGCGGGTTCGGGCTCCGTGGCCAAGTCAAGGTGGAAGCCCTAACCGACTTCGAAGAGCGCTTCGCTCCGGGGACTCGTCTGCTGCTCAAGGGCGAGTGGGTGACGATCGACGCCTTCACCATGCACAAGGGGCGGCCCCTGCTCAAGCTCAGCGGCGTCAACGATCTGACTGCGGCCGAGAAGCTCCAGTGGGAGTATCTGGAGTACGTTGGGGACGACCGGCCGGAGCTTGATGAAGATGAGTTCTTGACGGAAGATCTAATCGGGCTCCGGGTGGTCACTGTAGAAGGTCACGAACTGGGCGAGGTGGACAACGTGCTGGACATGCCGGCGCACGATGTGCTCCAGGTCCGCGAGGTTCTTATTCCGGCGGTGAAGGAGTTCGTGAAGGACATCGACCTGGAGAAGGGCGTGATCACCGTCGAACTCATCCCTGGGATGCTTCCCGGCGAAGAAGCCTAAGCCCATGTAGAGTGCGGTGGCGGGCCACCGCACTCTACATGGCTAGCCGATGGCGTTGATCATCGCCTTGACACTGTCGAGAGAATCGGCATCATCGACCTTCTTGTCGTGCCGCCAACGCGAGATGCGGGGGAAGCGGACGGCGACGCCGGATTTGTGACGGCTGGAAATTTGGATCCCCTCGAAGGCCAACTCCATGACGAGCTCGGGCTTCACTGTGCGAACGGGGCCGAACTTCTCTAACGTGTTCCGGCGGACAAAGCTGTCCACGCGCCGAATCTCCTCGTCGGTCAGGCCAGAGTAGGCCTTTGCGAACGGGACCAGCTTTCCGTCCTGCCAGACGCCGAATGTGTAATCGGTGTAGAGCGACGCCCGCTTTCCGCTCCCCCGCTGGGCGTAGATCAGAACGGCATCGACCGTTAGGGGCTCGATCTTCCACTTCCACCACAGCCCTCGCTTCCGGCCGACGAGGTACGGCGAGTCCTGGCGCTTGAGCATTAGCCCCTCGACGTTCAGCGTCCGCGACTCCTGGCGCTGCAGAGCGAGATCCTCCCAGGAGGACGCGCTGACGACGGATGAAAGGAGAAGCCGGGAATCGACCCTTTGCCCCGTCGCCTGAGGGGTCTCTCTGGCCAGAAGTGGATCGACTTCCAGCAGGGGAGCTTGAGATCCTGGGGTGGTGTTGTACTGCTCGACGACAGATTCTAGGAGCAGGCGGCGCTCGCGAAGCGGTCGCTCGCGCAGGTCCTGCCCTTCGTGCTCCAGGATGTCGAAAGCCACCAAGGCCGCTGGCACCTCCTGAAGAATCTTCTTGGAGAGGAGCTTGCGCCCGATGCGCTTTTGGAGCTCCATGAACTTAAGGGGCCTCCCGTCACGCCAAGCCAGAATCTCGCCGTCCAGGACGGTGCCGTCGGGCAGCGACTCGCAGATCTCGAGGATCTCTGGGAAGCGGTCGGTGATCAAGTCCTCGCCCCGAGACCAAATGAACGACCGGCCCTCCCGGCGGATTAACTGAGCTCGGATGCCGTCCCACTTCCACTCTATGTGCCAGTCGCCCACGTTCCCAAGCGTCTGCGGCTCTTGCTCCAGCGGGTGGGCCAGACAGAAGGGGTACGGCCGGCTCAGATCGGTCTCCTCCGTCTCCTCGCCGAAGAGGCCTTCGTAAAAGGCGGCGGTGGGCTGCCAGTCACCCATTAGTCGGTGCGCGATCACGGGTCCAGGAACCCCAGTGGCCTGCGAGAGCGCGCGCACCACGAGATCCTGGGAGACGCCGACGCGAAAGGCTCCGGTGATGAGCTTGTTGTAGACGAAGCGTTCCTGGCGGTCGAGGTCGGTCCACGCCTGGATGAGAAGGTCGTGCTGAAGCGCCTCGTCCATCGACGCGAGCGGCAGCAATCGGTTCTCCACCCACTCCGAGAGCGGCAGGTCCGCCCGATCGTCTAGGGCCCTTTCCGTCTCGGGCAGCATCAGCGCAATGGCCTCCGCAAGGTCCCCTACCGCGTCGTAGGACTCGAAGAAGAGCCATTCCGGCAGTCCCGCTGCTTCTGCTGCCCACGCGTGCAGCTTGTTGGCCTGGATCAGCCGCTTGGGGCGACGGCCGATCAGGAAGTTGACGGCCCAGACCGCATCCTCCGGTGGAGCTTCCTTGAAGTACCGAACCATCGCCGCGACCTTTTCGGAGGTCTTGTTGGTCTCGTCGATGGCGCCGTAGAGTTGGGCGAAACGCTTCATTCCGGTTCCTCCGTAGGCGCGTCCGGCGGAGCCTCGGTTTCCTCGGCGTTCTCGTCCTGCTCACCTTCCCACCGGGTCTCCAGTACGCACGCGTCCAGCCCTTGCTCCTCCAGAAAGCGCACCAGGACGGAGGAGTACCCGTGGGTTGCCCACACGCGTTCCGCCCCCGTCTCCCCGATCGCCCAGAGGAGCGACGGCCAATCGACGTGGTCGCTCATGACGAAGCCTCGGTCGACGGCGCGGCGACGCCGGGCACCCCGGATGCTCATCCAGCCCGACATGAAGGCGGTCGAGTGGTCCCCGAACCGGCGGAGCCACGGCGTGCCGTTGGCGCTCGGTGGGGCAAGCACCAAAGCCCGAGACCAGTCGAACCCCTTTCCGACGTCGCCCACGACCTGGGTCTCGGGCAGCGGCACTCCCTGCTCCCGGTAGGCATCGGTCAGCTTCTTCACCGCACCGTGGAGGAAGATCGGACCGACGCTTGGGTCAAGCCCCGCCAGGGCCCGCTGGCACTTCCCTAGTGCGTAGCCCATGAGGATCGAGCACTTCCCCGCTTCCTGGTTGGCCCGCCACCAGCCGTTGATCTGGTCGTTCACCCGCTGTTGGTCTGGCCACTGGTAGATGGGCAGGCCAAAGGTCGACTCGGTGATAAAGGTATGGCAGCGGACGGGCTCGAAGGCGGTACACGTCGGGTCCGGCTCCGTCTTGTAGTCGCCCGAGACCACCCACACCTGCCCGCCATGCTCCACCCGTACCTGGGCAGAGCCAAGAATGTGACCCGCGGGGTGAAGGCTTAGCTGGACGCCATTCAGTTCCAGGATCTCCCCAAAGGCGAGGGTGTCGATCCCGGCGTCGTGCCCGACTCGCAACCGCAGCACCCCCTCCGACTCCTCCGAGCACAGATACCGCTTCATTCCCCAACGGGCGTGGTCGGAGTGGGCATGGGTGATGACCGCCCGCTCGACGGGCTTCCATGGGTCGATAAAGAAGCCGCCGCGCTCGCAATAGAGGCCGCAGTCGGTCAGCTTCAGTAGGTCTCTTTGGGCGGCCATTGGAATTACTGACGAACTCTACGGGGCAGCCGGGGCATCGGTTCGGCCGGAACACCTGTGGCTGCCTTCCCGTCTCGACTTACGACCCGGTATGGCAGTGACCGCTCAACCCGCTCCGTCTCGCCTGGCAGTCGTCAAGGACTTGGCGACGAAGACGTTCGCGAACTTCTCTGAAGACAACGTGCCGCGTCTGGCCGCCGCCTTCAGCTTCTACGCGGTGCTCTCGCTCGCCCCCCTGCTGGTGCTTGCCGTGGTCATCGCCAGCGCGGTTCTTGGGGAAGGAGGGGCCCGAGAAAGCGTCCTTTCGCAGGCCCAGGGCCTCCTCGGGAAAGAGGGTCGCAGCCTAGTCGAGGGATTTCTTGAGAGTTCTAGCGGCAAAGGGACCGGCATCATCGCGACGATTTCGAGCTTGGTCGTCACCTTCTTCAGTGCCTCCAACCTGTTCCTTCAGCTAATGGACGCGGTCAACGCAATGTGGGGAATCAAACAGACCGGCCCAATGTTCAAGAACCTGATTTTGAGCCGCATCGGCGCGTTCCTGGCCGTCTTGGTCTTCGGCGCGATCGTTCTTGGGTGGGTGGCTCTAGACTCCTGGCTCCACTGGATCGAACGGCATACGACCGGCTTCACCGGATGGCCCGTCGTGAGCGCTGTCGTCTCTGTGCTCTTCCTGACCGGGGTCTTCGCGGTTTCGTTCAAGAAGCTGCCCGCGGGCCATCTTGCCTGGCACGACGTCTGGCTCCCCGCCTTTATCACGGCCGTCCTGGTAGCGATCGCCAAGGCCGTCCTTGGGTTCTACTTTGCCCGGGCGGGGGGAGCCGGTGCCCCTGGGGTTGCGGGGGCTCTGGTAGTGGTCCTGCTCTGGATCTACTACACCTCGCAGATCTTCTTTTTTGGCTTCGAGCTGACGTACACCTACGCTCATAACTACGGTAGCCGCCAAGAAAAGAACGAGAACCATCCGACTGTGCAGTTCTCCTAGGTCGGGGCTACCGTCCCTTACAGAATGCCCTTCGGCGGCATGATGCAGAGTTCGTCCACGTTCCGGTCGAGCGGCATCAGGACAAGGTCTCGAATGGCCTCGGCCACCGCTGAAACCGGCAGCATGTCCGACCGCTCCGGGACGAAGGACTTCCCTTCCCAGATGGGCGTGTCGGTGGCTCCCGGAATGAGCGAGGTCACCCGGATTCCCTTTTGCCGGTACTCAGCGGCCAAAATCTTGGTGAACATGTGCAGAGCGGCCTTTGAACTGCCATAGGCCGCCGCCCCCGGAAAAACGTTGACGGCGGCGACGCTCAGCACATTGATCACCTGCCCCCCTCCGGCCTCCAGCATCCAAGGCAACGCAGCATGGCAGGCTGCGACCGGCGCCGAATAATTCAGCTCGATCTGCTGGCGCACCATCTCGAGAGGCATCTGGGCGAAGTCACCGAACTCCGCGAACCCAACGCTATTAACCAGCACCGGATAAGCTTCGCCTCGGGCCCGGGCGGCTTCGACAAGGGCCTGGAGATAGCCCGGCTCGGCCACGTCTCCGGGTACTGAGATGGCGCTCCCGCCTGACTGAACTACCTCATCCACGATCTGGTCGAGAAGTTCTCTGCGACGTGCAGAGAGAATAACCTCGCACCCCGACTGAGCGAGCAGCACCGCAGCTGCTTGCCCGATGCCGCTGCTCGCGCCCGTCACGATCACGCGCTTAATCATCAGCGTGCCGAGACCTCGAAGACGTTGCGGGCGGTCTCGAACAGCCGCACCCGGGCCAGTTCTGCCGGCAGGTTGCCCTTCAGGCGGTCGAAGATCGTCTGGGCGACGACTTCGGAGGTGGTCACACGCTCTTTGAATTCAGGAATGTCCTCGTTCAGGTTTTTATGGTCGTAGCGGTCCACCACTAGGTCCTCCACCGTTCTGTCCAGTGCCACGATGTCCACCAGCATCCCGGTTCGCTCATCCGGCTTGCCTTCCACCGTCACTTCCAGCACGTAGTTGTGCCCGTGCCCCGCTGCGTTACTGCACTTACCGAAGAGAGCCGTGTTCTCGTCGCTCGAAAGCGTTGGACTGTGCAGCCGGTGGGCGGCGGCGAATTCGTAAACTCTCGTCAGTGTCATCCTTTCCCCTTCGATCTCTAGTTCTCCGTAAAGCAGCGGCGTCTCCTCGAGCCGCAGACCTACCAGCCTGACCGTCGCGTCGGCCCCGCGACCGATGAACCGCGAGACCTCGAACACCGGATCCTTCCCCCCCGAAAGGAGAGCGTCGCGGATGTACCGCATGAGGTTCTCCAGGCTCGCGGAGCGAGAGTGGAACCAAGGTATCTCGTCGTTGATGCTGCGCTGGTCGAACTGGGACACGATGCGCGCCTTCAGCACGTCGTCGACCCGCTTGATGTTGACGATCATCCCGTCCGAAGGATCGACCTCCCCCTCTACCGTAACCTCCAGCACGTAGTTGTGCCCATGGTTGAACGGCGACGCCCACTGACCGAATAGCTCCCGATTTTCCTCGGTGTTCAGCGTCGAAATCCAGTAGCGGTGACCGCTGGAGAACCCCACGCGGCGGGTCATGCGGATCGGGCGGGCCATCACTTCTCCCTACGGTACGGCTGGGCCAATGCTCGCGGGGCAACCGTCCCTTTGCCGACGATCACGAGCACCAGGAGGGCCACGATGTACGGCAGCGCGATGAAAAGCTGGTACGGCAGATTGAGCCCCAGTGATTGGAACCGGAACTGGAGGCTCTCGGCGAACCCGATAAGCAAGGTGGCGGCGAACACCCACCCCGGCCGCCAGCGACCAAAGGTGACCATGGCGATGGCGACGAAGCCGCGCCCCGCCGTCATGTTTTCTGCGAACGAGCCCGCGATGCCAAGGGAAAGGTAAGCGCCCGCCAACCCAGCGAAGGCTCCGCCGATGCAAACGGCGGTCATCCTCAGCCGGTGGACGGAATAGCCAGCCGCCTCCGTCGCCTTCGGGTACTCCCCCGCCGACCGTACGGCCAAACCCCACCCTGTGCGGCTGAGCAAGTACCACACCAGCGGCACGCTCAGGATCAGCAAGGCGAGGATCAGGTCAAATCCGCCGAACTGGGGGATCCGGGGCACGCTGAGCAGCGACCCGCTCTGCCCGAATCTCGCCCGGTAGAGCGTGCCGGTAAGGCCAATAGCTAGCAGGTTGATCGCCGTGCCCACCACGACCTGGTCGCTGGCCAGATAAACGGTGAACCAGCCGAAGATCGCCCCGATTAGGAGCCCGGCGACAATAGCCGCGCCGACCCCTGCCCACGCGGATCCGGCACTGAGGCTGACGAGCATGCCGAAGAACGCCCCGCACAGCATTGTGCCCTCAAGGCCAATGTTGATCACGCCCGCTTTCTGGCTAACCGTCTCTCCGACTGCGGCCAGGGCGACCGGCGCCGCGAAGCGGAGGAGCATCAGCAGATCCATGGGTTGACCACCCCTCTTCGGTAACTTGCCATTGCAGATGGGTTCGTAAAACGGCGACGCCTCAACTTCATACCCTACCGGTAGCTCTTGGGCACCGATGGGTTTACCGGCCACGGAGCGTTCGGGCAACCTGAGAAAGCGTGGCTCGATCTAACTCGCTCTGAACACGAGTAACCTTCCACCGTGGACATCCTCGAGACGCAGGTCAACGTAGACGACGCCGAGCATCGGGCCAACCGGGCTGCGATGGACGAGGTCCTTTCAGACTACCGGCAGCGGACCCAAGTGGCTCTCCAGGGCGGAGGCGTAGACGCAGTGGCGAAGCACAAGAAGCGGGGCAAGCTCCTGGCGCGCGAGCGGATCGATACCCTGCTGGACGAAGGCTCCCCGTTTCTTGAGTTCAGCACGCTAGCGGCGACGGGCATGTACAAAGACGAGGCTCCCGGCGCGGGAATCGTCACCGGCATCGGCCGGATTCACGGACGCGAGTGCGTGGTCGTCGCGAACGACGCGACGGTTAAGGGCGGAACCTACTTCCCGATGACGGTGAAGAAGCACCTGCGCGCTCAAGAGATCGCCCTGGAGAATCGGCTTCCTTGTGTCTACCTCGTCGACAGCGGAGGGGCATTCCTCCCGCTCCAGAGCGAGGTCTTCCCCGACCGGGACCACTTCGGGCGGATTTTCTACAACCAGGCGCAGATGTCGGCGCGGGGCGTGCCGCAAATCGCGGCCGTAATGGGTTCGTGCACGGCCGGGGGCGCCTACGTACCCGCCATGAGCGACGAGGCCGTGATTGTAAAGGGTCAGGGAACGATTTTTCTCGGCGGCCCGCCGCTGGTAAAGGCGGCGACGGGGGAGGAAGTGAGCGCCGAAGACCTGGGCGGGGCCGACGTCCACACGCGCCTAAGCGGGGTCGCCGATCACTTTGCCGAAGACGACGAACAAGCCCTGGAGATCGTGCGGAATATCGTTGAGACCCTGGGAAGGCCGAAGGCGGCCGTCGCTACCTCGGTCCCGCCGGAGGATCCGGCGTTCGACCCGCGAGAGCTCTACTCGCTCGTGCCGGCAGATGCGAAGCGCCCGATGAACATGCGGGCGGTGCTCAGTCGGATCGTCGACGGGTCGCGGTTCCAAGAGTTCAAAGCGCGGTACGGGACGACCCTGATCTGCGGGTTCGCCCGCTTCCACGGACACTTGGCGGGAGTGATCGCGAACGACGGCATCTTGTTCAGCGAGAGCGCGCTGAAGGGTGCGCACTTTATCGAGCTGTGTTGCCAACGCGGGGTTCCCCTCGTGTTCGTCCAGAACATCACTGGCTTCATGGTGGGACGGCGCTACGAGAACGAGGGCATCGCTAAGAATGGGGCCAAGCTGGTCACGGCCGTGTCCACGGCGAACGTGCCGAAGTTCACGGTGATCGTCGGCGGCAGCTACGGAGCGGGCAACTACGGAATGTGCGGACGAGCATTCAGCCCTCGCCAGCTATGGATGTGGCCCAACGCCCGAATCAGCGTCATGGGCGGCGAGCAGGCTTCGAACGTCCTCCTGACGGTGAAGATGGACCAACTAGCGGCGAAGGGCGAGAGCATGACGCCGGAGGAGCAGGAGGCGTTCCGGGCACCGACGCTAACGAAGTACGCGGAGGAGTCTAGCGCCTACTACAGCACGGCTCGGCTCTGGGACGACGGGATCATCGATCCGGTGGACACCCGGCGGGTTCTGGGGTTAGGCATCGAAGCGGCCCAAAATGCTCCGGTGGATCCGCCTGCCTTTAGCCTCTTCCGGATGTGAGGTGGAAGCCCGTTTGAGTGCCGTTTAGAGGCCGCTCCGCGGGTTTCAGAGGAGGGCGAGGCACGCCTCGCCCCTACTTTCGGTCCTTACTTCGCCTTCCCTTCAACCGGTGGCTTCGGCTTCTCATTTGCTTCTTTGCCAAAGAACCGGTTGAAGTCGACGAACATCACGCTGATGAAGAGCAGCATCACGAGGCCGAAGCCCACCGTGCCGAAGGCGTTTTGTACCTGCATGCTAAGGCGCTTCCCGCCACGGAGCATCTCCGCGATGGACAGGGCCATCTGGCCGCCGTCGAGCGGAAAGATCGGTAATAGGTTGAAGATTCCGACGGAGATGCTCAGCATCGCCGCTAGGCGCAGCACCGTCTCCACCCCGAACTTCATCGCGTGGTTGGTGGCCGCGACCATCGTCATGGGGCCGCCCACCGTCTTCTTGAAGTTCTTGGGCTTCATGATGATGTTCACGATTCCCTTTAGGGCCAGGCCGGGGGCAGCGATGGCCGAGGCGGTGGCGGCCTGTGGACTTAGCTTGACGACCTCCGTCGGTGGGAAAGAGATGCCGAGAACCGACTGGCGTGCGAACTCTCCCGTAGGCTCCAGGTTCTTGTCGAGGATAGGAGTGTCCTCCTCGTTCCACTTGGGGCGAGCTGTTAGAGTCTTTTTCAGCCCCTCCCTCTCCACTTCAATATTCAGGGTCTTGTCGCCACTGAAGCGGACCAGGCTCAAGTACTCGTAAAAGGTGTTGATCGGGCGGCCGTCGACGGAAAGGACGCGGTCGCCCTTCTTGATGCCGGCGACTGACGCCGGGGTTCCGGGGGCTACTTCGGGAACGACCGGCGCGTTCGAGAAACGCTCGATTCCGTGGATGCTGTAGAGCGGGATAAGGATCAGGATGCCTGCGATCACGCTGAACGCCGGACCAGCCAAGAGGACCAGGAACCGCTTCCAGGGGGCTTTGCTGTAAAAGCCACCGGGGACGTTGACCTCAGACCCGTCGTCCTCCGGGATCATCCCCTTGATCCGCACAAAGCCGCCAAGCGGCCAAGGGCGGATCGTAAAGTTCGTCGTCTCCTTCAGCGCCCTTCCCTGTGGCGTCTCTACCAGTTCGATCTCGCGAGCCCGGTTACCTCCCTCCAATGCGGGGCCACTGGACGTCGTCTGATGCTGCACACCGACCTCGAGGCCAGGATCTTCTCCTGGCTTGAGCGGGAGGAGGTAGCTGCGCCGGGCATAGGTCCAAAGCGGCTTCTTGCCGAACCCAACCGCGAACTCCTCGACGCCCATGTTGAACATCCGGGCGAAAAGGTAGTGACCGAGCTCGTGGGCCGCCACCAGGATGGAGATCATCACGACGAAGACGACGCCCACGTACAGGAAGTTGAGGGCGGTCAGCAGGATGCTAGAGGGTTCAGTCATGGTGCGAGAAGCGTGGAGCCTTCTATAAGAGTACGTGCGATTTCTCGGCTTGCGGCGTCAGCCAGCAGCAGATTCTCGAGGCTTGGGACTTCCGGCTGGTGGGCGTCCATGGTCCTCTCGACGATCTCCGGGATCTGAAGGAATCCGACCTCGCCGCGAAGGAAAGCGTTCGCCGCCTCCTCATTGGCCGCATTCATCGCACACGGCATCGTCCCCCCCACCTCTGCGCTTTGCCGCGCGAGGCGGAGACTTCGGAAGGTGTCCTCGTCCACCGGCTCGAACGTGAGGTTCGGTGTGTCCACGGGGTTCCAGGGGCGCAGCGTGTTCGGCTTCCGCTCAGGATAGAGGAGCGCGTAGGCGATGGGGAGTCGCATGTCCGGCCAGCCTAGTTGTCCCAGGACGCTTCCGTCCCGGAACTTGACCAGGGAATGCACCACGCTCTGCGGGTGCACCACGACCTCGACTTGGCTCACGTCCACTCCGAACAACCATTTGGCCTCGATAGTTTCCAGGCCCTTGTTCATCAGGGTTGCGGAGTCGATCGTAATCTTCCCGCCCATGCGCCACGTTGGATGGTTGAGGGCTTGGTCGACGGAGATGTTCTGGAGGTCCGTCGTTTTCTTTCCCCGGAACGGCCCGCCGCTGGCTGTGAGGATGAGCCGGTCGATCTGGTCGGCGGAGTAGCCCTGGAGGCACTGGAAGAGGGCGCTATGTTCGCTGTCGATAGGAGTCATCGTAACGCCATGCTCCTTGATGAGTGGCATGACGATCTCCCCCGCCGCGACCAAGACCTCTTTGCTGGCCAAAGCGATGGCTTTGCCCGCCTTGATCGCCTCAACCGTGGGAAGGAGGCCGATAACCCCCGCGACACTGACCACTACCAGATCGGCCTCTTCCAGCGTCGCGAGCCGGACGATCGCTTCCATGCCCGTTGGTATCGAACCCCCAGGATCGCCCTCGTAGAGGGCAAGACTCTTCACGCCGTACTGAGCCGCCTGACGCTGCAGAGCCTCTGCATTGCGACCGGCGGCTAGCCCAACGATCTGAAGCCGGTCTGGATGTTGTGCGATCACGTCCAAGGTCTGGGTGCCAATACTTCCCGTTGAGCCAAGGACGACGACGCGCTTTACCATCGGGCGGAGTCTTACCCGATGTAGCCGCAGCTACACCCGGAACTTGGGTTTCCCGTCCTGGTCGGCGAACACGAAAACGGGCGGAGCGGCGGTGGAGAACTCCACCTGCACCGGCTTCGTCGGGTCGATTCCCTTCTCCAACTGCGCGGCCGCTCCGCCCTTGTCCTCAGCTTTACGCAGGGCGCGGACGTGGCTCCGGGCGACGTTCCAGGCCGCAACGAAGAGCGCACTGCCCGGTCGGGCCTCGATCGTCTTGGTTTGGCCCGGCGCGGCGTAGAGCTCCTGGACTTCCTTCGGCGGCATCGCCTGAAGAACGGCCGAGGCGGCGACCCACCGGCTGGCTGCCGTCGCATCCTTGTCCGTCTTCGCCATCGTGGAATAGCCGCCAACGAGTCGTTGCTTGAAGACCGCCGGGATTGGTTGGAGGTCGTACTCACCTTCTTGCTTCATCTCGGCACCTAGCGCTGCCGCCAACGCTTGGACCACCTCAGCTTCAGGAGCTTCCTTGGCCGCAATGGCCAAAGGAGCACGGGTGAGAAACCAGTGAGTGCGAACCGGCTTGGAAAGATTGATCTGACTAACCGAAAGGACGGCTCCTTTGACTGGCACCGCCGTCACCTTCCCCTCCTGAAGGCTGAACGATCCACCACTGGCGGGGCGGCCGCCGGCCCCCGGATGCAGCATCGAGGCGGGCCAAGCCTGCCCGCCGAACCCCAGGGCATCGCCTGCGCTCACGGTGAACACGAAGGTTCGGCGCATTTGCTCCTTCGCGTCCTTCGGTTCTGCCCAGTCGAACTCGGCGGCCCGAAGCTTCGGCTTTCCTTCGTCAAGGATCACGACGGGCTTCTGAGTCGCCTCGTGGAGGGCGGTAGCGAGTTCGGCAGTGGTGCCGCCAGGAAATTTGAAGGTGGCAGTTGCAAGAAGTAGGGTTAGCATGAGTCTCTCCCATAGTTCGGACGCCCCAACCTCCAGCGCGTTTCTCGGGGAAGATCCGACTGACGTGCCATAATCCTGCCCATGGTCGCGCCCGCCCCCGTCGATACCCGGTTTCGCCTGGACGAGGCGACGGCGCGAAACCTTGCGAGCGTCTACGGGACTCCCCTCTACGTGGTGCACGAAGAGCACTTCCGCAATCGGATCCGCGCCTATCGCCAAGCCTTCAGCGATGCCTACGCGAAGAGCGAGATCACCTACGCGTCCAAAGCCAACTCCACGGTCGCGTTGCTCGCGATTGCCGCCCAAGAAGGCTGTGACATCGACGTGGCCAGTGAGGGCGAACTGAGGGCGGCAATGGCAGCGGGCGTCCCGCCCAGCCGCTGCCACCTCCACGGAAACAACAAACAGGCTTCAGAACTCCAGTTCGCGATCGCCCAGGGAATCGGCCACATCATCGTCGACCACTTCGGCGAGATCGAGGCAATCGCCGGCATCCTTGGGAATTCGCCGGAGAGGTCTCCCAAGCTTGTGCTACGACTCGCGCAGGGCGTCGACCCCGTCACCCACGCAAAGATCTCAACGGGACAAGCCGACACCAAGTTCGGGTTCAACATCGTCGACGGAAGCGCCGAGCGGGCCATGCTCCGCTGCCTGGAACTCGGGCTGAACCTTCGCGGTTTTCACTGCCATGTCGGTTCGCAACTGTTGGATCCGGAAGCCCAGCGAGCGGGCGGCGAGTTCATCTCCCGTTTCGCGGTCGACATGAAGCAGCGTCACGGGTTTGCGGCGGGATACCTCAACCTCGGAGGAGGCTTGGGCGCCCGCTACACGGATGAAGACGCGCCGATGGCCATTCAGGATTACTGCCAACTCGTGGTCGATGCGGTGGTGCGTGCCCTTGAGGGCAGCGGCTTGAGCCCGGTGCTCGCTCAAGAGCCGGGACGCTCCCTGATCGCGGAGAGCGGCGTCACGCTCTACCGGGTAGGGGTCGTGAAGACGGTCCCGGCAAAGGGCCGCGGGACCCGCACTTACGTCGGCATCGACGGTGGGCTTAGCGACAATCCCCGGCCGGCCATGTACGGGAGCAAGTACACGGTCGAGACGGTCGCCGGCGCTAGCTCCACGGGAGAAGGGCCCACCGCTCCCGCCACGGTCTCTGGAAAGCACTGCGAAACGGACATGCTTTTCGAGGACGTGCCCCTACCTGCCAACGTGGGGCCTGGCGACCTGATCCAGGTGCTCTGCACGGGTGCCTACAACGCTTCGATGGCCAGTAACTACAACCGATACCCGCGACCGGCGACGGCACTGGTTCGTCCCGACGGAACGCACGCCTTGATCCAACGCCGCGACACCTGGGACGAGATCCTGGCTCGAGAAATCTTGCCGGAGGGGCTGCGATAGGACGCGACATCAATCTCACGACCTTCGCGATCCAACTCGTGGTCATCCTCTTTGCGCTGGGGTTCCACGAGTTTGCTCACGCAAAGTTCGCGGACATGGCGGGAGACCCGACCCCACGCATGATGGGCCGTGTGACGCTGAACCCGTTCAAGCACCTTGATCCAATCGGCAGCATCTTTATCATCCTGTCCTCGCTTAGCGGGATCGGGATTGGCTGGGGCAAGCCCGTGATGGTGCGTCCCGACTTGATGCGGAACCCGCGGTGGGACCACTTTGTCAGCGTGGCCGCTGGACCGATCTCAAATCTTTTGCAGGCAGTCATCTACGCGCTCCTCCTGAAAATCGGTTTGCAGACTGGGTTATTGCAGTCCATGGGTGGGGATTCGCCCGATCTCGTCCGCGTCTTCCTTGTTTCGGGCGTCCTCATCAACATCGGCCTCTTCGTCTTCAACCTGATCCCGCTCGGACCGCTGGACGGGCACTGGATGGTGGGAGCGTTCATGCCGGAGCCCATGAGGCACCACTGGTATCAGTTCAACCGAGGGATAGGATCGATGGTGTTCCTCTTGCTTGTCCTTATTCCGGCGGGGTCGCAGTTTGATATTCTTCGCAGGGTTCTCTATCCTATCGTGGACAGGATCTTCCGACTTGTGATGGGTGCCGGCTAAACGCAGATGGCAACGCAAAAGACAATTCTTAGTGGCATGCGGGCGACCAACCCGCGCCTCCACATCGGCAACTACGAAGGCGCCCTGCGCAACTGGGTGGACCTCCAAGAGCAGGGCTACAAGATGTTCTGCATGGTCGCCGACTGGCACGCGCTGACCACGATGTACGAGGGGGCGAACGAGGTCAGCCACAACGCGCGTGAGGTTGCCAAAGACTTCGTCTCCGCGGGTATCGACCCCGAGAGGTCCACCGTCTTCATCCAGTCGCACGTGAAGGAGCACGCAGAGTTGCACCTGCTGTTCAGCATGATGACGCCTTTGGGATGGCTGGAGCGGGTGCCGACCTACAAAGAGAAGCAGGCAGACCTTGGCGGGGCTGAGCGCGAGCCGTACGGCTTGCTGGGCTACCCGGTTCTCCAGACGGCGGACATACTGCTGTACAAGCCGTACGGCGTGCCCGTTGGTCGCGACCAAGCCCCTCACCTGGAGATCGGGAACGACATCGCTCAGCGGTTCAACCGGCTGTACGGCGTCGAGGTCTTCCAACCGTACATGTACCTGATCCCGGAGGACGAGACGAGGGCAAAGCTGCCAGGGCTGGACATGCGAAAAATGTCCAAATCCTACGACAACTGCATCTACCTGAGCGACTCGGCCGACGAGACAGCCAAAAAGATCAAGAGCGCCTTTACGACCCCGTCAAAGATCAAGAAGACCGACCCCGGCATTCCCGAAGGGTGCGCGGTCTGCCAGTACCTGAAGATCTACAGCGCGAACTGGGAGCAACAATGGGACGAGGATCGGCAGGGATTGCGCGGCTGCATGCAAAGCAAGAACGAGTGCATTGAGGCGGTCAACGAGTACCTGCGACCGATTCGGGAGCGAAGGGCTCAGCTCGACGATGCAACGATCGAAGAGATTCTTCAACGGGGAGCCGACGAGGCCCGTGAGGTCGCCGCCGCAACGATGGCACAAGTTCGCGGCGCGATGGGTCTGAAGTAGATCGAGCCCACGTCAGGCCGCTAGGAATACCTTGACCCAAAACGAAACGAACGCCGACGCCGACATCAAAGACGCTAACGCTTCCCCGCTGCCTCAGGAACGGGGCGAAAGGGTGGCCGTAGCTCCCGACCCCACGCCGGACCTCTCGGCGGTGCGCGCCATCGTCTTCGACCTCGATGACACCCTTTGCGGCTACTGGGACGCCAGCAAGGCGGCCCTGCGTCAAGCGTTTGAGGAGCACGGGCCGGAGGGATTCGGGACGGAAGACCTCGTGCGGGAATGGGCAACCGTCTTCCGCCAATTCGCGCCGACGATCAAGAACAGCCATTGGTACGCCCACTACCTCCGCTCGGGAGAGCTCACCCGCACGGAGCAGATGCGGCTCACCCTGGAAAGCCTCGGGATCCAAGATCAAGAACGGGCGGAGATCCTGTCTAGGGCGTACATGGAAGGTCGGGACCGGAACCTTCGGCTGTTCGAGGACGCTGTCGCCGTTCTCGATAAGATCAAGGCCCGGTATCCGCTGGGCCTCATGACGAACGGGCCCGCCGACATCCAGCGCCAGGAGATCGCCACCCTTGGCGTCGAGCACTACTTCGACCACTTCTTTATCGAGGGCGAGATGGGCGAGGGGAAGCCGAACCTGTCTGTTTTCCAACGTGCCGTCGACGCATTTGGGGTGTCTCCCCAAGAGATCTTGATGGTCGGCAACAGTTATGGCCACGACGTCAAGGCGGCTCTCGCCGCAGGTTGGCACGCAATCTGGATTCGTCGGCCCAGTGACGTCCCGCCAAGCGCCCACGGGGATGCCAAGCCAGAAGAGCTGCCGCCAGGCGGCCCGCAGCCAACCGCGATTATCGGCGATCTGTCGGAGCTACTTCCCTTGCTTCGACTCGCCTAGTCGAACGGTTGACAGACTCGGACACGAAAAAGCGGGCGAGGGCACCTGCCCTCGCCCGCTTTGGATTGAGCCTCAGTCTTTCTTCAGGCGCTTGCGCATCAGGGCGAAGCCATTTCCACCGCGGCTCTTGCCCGAGAAGCCGGTCCAGTAAGTGCCGCTGACTGCCGGGAGATCTACGATCCGAACCCGGTTGCCGCCGCCGACGGGAATTCGGTAAAGGCCCTCGTTCTCAGGGCGTCCCGAAACAAGCGCGTACGAGAGCGTTGTATTGTCCGAGCTAAAGGAGGCGCCAAACTCAGCATCTTCGGTCGTGTTCGTCACCTGGGCGACGTTCGAGTTCTCGGCGTTGGCGTTCGCCGTGAACAGGTCGAAGTTCCCGCCACGGTCGGACGTGAAGACGATCTTCGACCCATCCTTCGAGAACTGTGGGTAGTCGTCGTCGCCCGCACCGGTGATCAGGCGAGTTGCCGTTCCCGCCGGAATATCACGGACGTAGATGTCGAGGTTCCCGCTGAACAGCTTCGAGTAGACGACCTTGGTGCCGTCGAAGGACAGGCCCATGTTGAAGGCGTTGTCCAGACGGACCGGAGTCGCGTTCGCACGGGTAGCGTCTGCGATGAAGAGGCTTGGATCCTCGTCACCGGTGCTTGCGATGTAGAGGACGTAGCGGCCATCGTTGGTGACGGCGATGCTGTCAAGGAATTTGTACAGCGGCGCGACCACCTGCACCGCGTTGTTGACACTGATCGTGTTCGCCTTAAAGATCCCATAGGCACCCCCGGTGGTTTTCCGGGCGCCAAAAAACTTTTGACCGGCGACGGTGGGACTTGGAGCCAGTGCGCTATATCCAGGGGGAAGAATCGCGTACTCGGTCAGCCCCGAGCCATCGTCCTTCACGTAGCGAATCTCCGCCGTCGAGATCGGATTTCCTTGCTGGTCGCTCTGTCCCGCCTGCGTGAAGAAGATCACATTGGGCGGCAGAACACCGTTCCCGGTGGTGTTGCCGCTAGTGGTGGAGGTCGTGCCGTTCGTGTTCGTCGAAGTGGTCGAACCGGTCGCGCTGGTGCCGGTTGTGGGACCACCGGTGGTGGTCGGGAACGTGTCGCCACCGCCTCCTCCACCACAACCAATGATCACCGCAGCGGCCGCCGTCGCGACAGCCGCGCCCACGGTCGATCGTTTCTGTAATTCCTTTGTCGCGTTCATCTATAAATGCCTCTGGAAGCTACTCTGGCACGATGGTACCACCCCCCGACCTTTACCGGGGAACTCAGCCACCATGGTTCGACGTTTCGGGGCTCTCCTACGGTTCGATTAGGGTCCGGTATAGGTCCGGCTGGCGGCAGGTGAACACATCGGTTTCATAGCGGCCTGGGATCGCTACCGTTCGCTTCTGCCGGGCCTCCGCTAGATCAAGGTCGGCCACGATGACCTCTTCCCCTTCGCCCGCGGCAGCCAAGACGCGCCCTGTCGGGTGGACGATCTTGCTTCGGCCGATGAACCGGAAGCCGTTCTCTTCCCCCGTTCGGTTGCAGGAAGCGATGAAGACCCGGTTCTCCGCCGCCCGGGCGATTGCAATATGCTCTGCTGACACCTCGGCTCCCATCGGCCAGTTGGTGGGCAGAACAATCAACTCCGCACCTTTAAGTGCGAGCACACGTGCCGCTTCGGGTGGACGGAGGTCATAGCAAATCAGGATGCCGATCTTTCCTAAGCGGGTTTCGAAAACTTCAAGTGCTGATCCTGGCTGCACGAACTTGTCGAAGCCAAGGTCCGGCAGGTGCGACTTGCGATAGTAGCGCGGAGCCTCACCCGGCTCTAGCAGGGCGGCTGTGTTGAACAGAAGGGTCCCTTCCCTTTCGGCAAACCCGACCACGGCGAGGATGTCAATTTCATCGCACGCCTTCGACAGTCTGTCTAAAATGCCGGTGGCAGTTGCAGCACCAGAGTTTTCGACCATGTTCGGTGCCGCTTCCGAGCTAGACACCTGCATCGCTAGCTTCACCGCGTCCTCGTTGCTATCCACGCAGTACCCGGTCAAGTACGTCTCAGGAAAGACGACCAAATCAACGCCCTGATGCTTCATCTCCCTGAGCCGGGCGACCGCCCGGCTCAGGTTCTCCTCGAAGTTGCCGAAGGCGACGTTGCTCTGGACACAGGCCAAACGCATGGCTAGAGTATGCCCATTGTTCTTCCGGCTGCTATTGAGTAAGCAAGGCCGATCAACCGGATCCCTAAAGAGGGAGGCTGCCTTTGCCGATTCGGCCCCACCGACCTTGGCCCTGTTGTCGCCTTTCGGTTGTTAATCCTCGACTCGGAACCAGTTGCCGATCTCTTCCACGATCTGTTCCTTCTCCAATGCCTCCAAAGCGAGGCAGAAGTTGCGCTCGATGCTGGGGTGGGTCAGGAACACGATCTCACCGCGACCGGCGTCCAGGGTCTTCATCTCCATGGCGGCGAGCGAGACGTCGTACTCGCCGAACGTCATCGCGATTTGGCCGAGCACTCGGGGTCGGTCTTGGACCGTCATCCGCAGGTAGTACCGCGTAATCAACGTGTCGATGGGCTCGGTTTGCATTCCCGTCCCGTACGGAATGGCGCTACCGGCTCCACCGATCGCCATGGTGCGGCCTACGTCGATCAGGTCGCCCACTACCGCCGAAGCTGTGGGGTCCGAACCAGCGCCTCGGCCGGAGAACATTAGGTCCCCCACGAAGTCGCCGTGCAACCAAAGGGCGTTGTAGACACCGGAGACGCTGGCGAGCGGGTGCTCCTTGGGCACCAGCGTGGGATGGACTCGAGCGCGGATCCTGTCCGGCCCTACCGCGTCCACCACCCCCAGAAGCTTTACGGTGTAGCCGAGAGTTTCGGCGTGCAGCATGTCCGCCTTAGCGACCCCTCGGATGCCTTCGCGGTACACCCCCTCGATCGGCACCTGCTTTCCAAAGGCGATGGAGGCGAGAATCGAGATTTTGTAGGCGGTGTCGAAGCCATCCACGTCGTTGGTCGGGTCCGCCTCGGCATACCCCTTTGCCTGGGCCTCGGCCAGCACCTCCTCAAAGTGGGCTCCAGCCTGCTGCATCGCGCTCAGGATGTAGTTGGTGGTCCCGTTGAGGATCCCCATCATCTTCAGCACGTCGTTGCCGGCGAGCTGGTGCTTCAGGGGCTGGACCAGCGGAATGCCGCCGCCAACCGCCGCTTCGTAGTGGAGATCCAGGCGATTATCCTTGGCTAGGTGCACGAGGCGGGAACCGCTCTTCGCCATCAGCTCCTTGTTAGCCGTGACGACGTGCTTGCCGTTGCGGATGGCCCGCTCTACGAGGCCGCCTGCCGGATCAACCCCGCCCATCAGCTCTAGGACCACGTCGATCGTCGGGTCGTCCACGATGGAGTTCAGGTCCGTGGTGAACATCGATGCCGGAAGGTCTCGAACCTTGCTGGCGTCGCGGATGCCGATCTTTACGACGTCGACCCCCAGCCCGATTTTTTCGGTGATGGCCTGACGGTTGTCCTGAAGCATTCGGTAGGCCCCCGACCCGACGGTGCCGAATCCAAGGATGCCGACGCGGATGGTCTTCGAGGGTGCAGCAAGCGTGGTCACCCTTTCATTATGGGGCCAGTGAAAGCAGCCGCTAAGAAATAGGCAGACTCAACTAACCTACGTACATCAGGACGTCGCCCGGCTGAACGACTTGACCACTCTCCACTAAGATCTTACTAACGGTGCCGCTCACCGTCGCGGGGATTTCGTTGAACACTTTCATGGCCTCAATGAGACCAACGACCTGTCCAGCGGAAATGGTGTCCCCTTCCTTGACGAACTCGGGAGCGCTGGGGCTGGGAGAGATGTAGTAGATCCCGTTCATCGGACTCGTGATCGGCGTCCCTTGCGGTTTCTGTTCGGCAGGGGGAGGGGATGCGGCAGCTGAGACTGCGTCGTAGGCTACATCTGCGGCAGGCTCCGTGTTGGCAGTCACGACAGCCGCTCGTCGTCGGTGAAACGCGACGTGCAACTCTCCTGACCTAAGCGAAGCCTCAGACAGTCGAAACTCGTCCATCAGGCCGGCAAGCTCGTCGATTCTCTCCGTCAGTCCGCTCACGCGCCGATTATGGCCGAAGCCGGAGGCTCAGGGCGCCTCGCTGAGCGCGACAAAGGTGCCAACGAGCAGACCTACCCTCTCCCCAGTTGCCAGAAGCTCCGCCGAAAGCTCGATCCGGCCCTTGCCCCGTCGCCCAAGGCCATCGACGAAAGCGGCGAAGCGATCTTCTTCATTGGCCTGACACACCGCTTCGAACTTCCCCTGGATCGGGCGTAGGTACTCCATGGTATTCCGCTGGATAACTAGCCGCGGCTTCCTAGGGTGATCGCGAAGCCTCAAAAAGAGCAGCGACCAGGCGGCGAGAATGGCCACGGCAGAGGCACTGCCGCCGAAAACGGTTCCTCGGTAGTTGACATTGGGCTCCAGCGGAGCCTCCAGCCGCACCAGATCTGGACTTGCCTCCAACACTCGTACCGCCATGTCGAGAGACAGCGGAATGTGCTCGTAAAGGTAGTGCTCAAGATCGTGGGGTGTCACGGTTTAGGTGGCAATAAGTCGCTAACGAGGATGGGAACATCAGGAACGAACAGTGGCCGAACCTCTTGCTGACAGCGAAGGATCTCCACCCGACCATAGCGCCAGCCATCCGCGGCATGATACGGCTCCCGATAGACTTCGACCAAATCGTCGACGAGGTTGACGATCCAGAACTCTTGCACGCCCGAAGCGGCGTAGAGCGGCCCTTTGCGGTTGCGGTCCAAGGTAAGTGAGGAGTCCGAGACTTCGATGACCAGCAAAACATCGTGCCGTTCGGGATGCCGCGCAAAGAAGTCGGTGAACTCGCCGACTACGACCGTAATGTCTGGCTCAAGAACCGTTGTGCCAGTCAAAACCAAGGGGAGTTGGGGGCGGATGCTCCAAGATCTGGTGGGGAGACTTTGTAACCTCCGGCTAGCAAGGCTGATGGCTGCCGCGTCTCGAACTCCCTGTGGGCTCACCTTTCCGTACACCTCCCCCTCAATAAGCTCGAGACGCTCGTCCGGCTTGAATAGGCCGACCTCGCCCGCCAGGTGGAACTCGTCCACCGTGAACCGCCGCGGGCCGGGCTGGGGTAGCGCGCTCATGCCCCATTATAGGCTTCGCCGGTAAACTGCCGGTCGATGGACACCAGGATCGAGAAGGACAGTCTCGGCGAAGTCAAGGTCCCCGCTGGGGCCTATTGGGGAAGCCAGGCGGAGCGGAGCCGCAACCTCTTCCAGATCTCCGGGTTAACGGAGCACCCGCGGATGATCGACGCGTACGTCGTTCTGAAAAAGGCGTGTACGGAGGCGAATACGGAGCTGGGCCTTCTGGACAAGGAGATCGGCGAGGCGATCGTCCAGGCCGCCGATGAGATTCTGGGCGGACAGTTCCGCGACCAGTTCCCGGTGGACGTCTTCCACATGGGCGCGGGTACCAGCTTCAACATGAACACCAACGAGGTGCTTGCTAACCGCGCCGAGCAGATCCTTGGCGGCAACCTTGGCGAGTACAAGCGGGTCAATCCGAACGACCACCCCAACTACGGCCAGAGCACGAACGACACCTTCCCCAGCGCCATGCGGATCATGTCGCGGCTGATGCTCGAGGACCTGCTAAAGGCCGTCGATGCCTTAGCCGACGCCTTCGCCGACAAGGGCCGGGAATTCGACCACATTCTGAAGTCGGCTCGAACTCACCTCCAGGACGCGGTGCCAATCCGTCTCGGCCAGGAGTTCACGGCCTACGCGGTGGCCATTCGCAAATCCCGCCGTTGGCTTGAGCAGGCCGCCTATGAGCTTGAAGAGCTTGGAATAGGCGGAAGTGCCGCCGGCACCGGCCTGAACACCCACCCCGACTACCGCTTCAAGGTCGTCGCAAAGCTCAACCGCTACACCGGACTCGAATTCAGAAACGCGCCGGACCTGCGAGAGGCGATGCAGAGTAATCTGGCGATGGCGGCTCTCTCCGGCGGGCTGAGGATCCTCTGCCTGGAACTCACCCGCATCAGCAACGACCTGCGACTTCTTTGCTCCGGGCCCCTCACAGGTATTGCGGAGATCGTTCTTCCGGCCGTCCAACCTGGATCGTCCATCATGCCGGGCAAGGTGAATCCCAGCATGGCGGAGAATTTGAACCTCGTGCTGTTCCAAGTTTTGGGCCAGTGCCAGAGTCTCGATTACGGCGTGCAGGCCGGACAGTTGGAGCTCAACGTCATGATGCCCGGGATGGCCTTCAGCAGCCAGTTCGGGATTCAGATCCTGACGAATACCCTGAACACGTTCACCGAGAATTGTGTGAAGGGCATCATCGCGGACGAGGCACGGTGCGCCCACTACGCGGAGACCTCGCCGTCGCTCGCAACGGCGCTGAACGTGTACATCGGCTACAAGAAGGCCGCCGAAGTGGTGAAGCAGGCGCTGGCGGAAAACAAGTCGATCCCGCAGGTGGTCCGCGAACTCGGCCTTCTCGACGAGGAGACGTTGAAAAGCGCCCTGGACCCGGCGCTGCTCACCGAGCCTGGGATTCCCGGCAAGTCATAGGTCGGTCCGATCGGTCCCGTTGGTGCCAACGGGACCGGAGCACAGCCGGCGGAAAAGCCACCGTAACCGTCGAAGATGCCTTAAAGGCTAGGACCCAACTTTTTCCTAGGGGCTTTTGCGGTCTCCATCACAATCAAAGTCTTGAAGTGAGTTGGCTGTAGTACAGTGGATGCGTTCGCCCTACTAACTAGGGCTAAAGGGCCCGACTTTGCAGACCAAAACCGTCTCTACCATCAATTGTCCTCGTTGCCAGCAGGTCCTGCCGGGCTGGTCTACCGCCTGCCAGTTCTGCGGCTCCACCATCACCGCCGGGTACGTCCGGCCGACGGACGCTTATAAGTACAAGATTGATAACCGGCTGGGCTGGAAGGACATCGGATACATCGCCGTGTCGTTGATCATCGCCGCGCAGGGGGCTTACCTACTCCTCCAGGGCCTTAAGATCGTGCCGAGTGCGATCGCCTTGGCCGGCGGAGACGCCTATCTGGGGATTGTGGGAGCCGTGGACCTCCTTTTTGGTCTGGGTCTGCTGTTCCACGTCGGGTGGATCCAGTTCGTGATGCGCCTCCGATGCTTCTTGGGCCTCGCTCATGGAAGCCTAAGCCTTGTCCTCGGCCTCATGATGTTTGGCTACACCCGCCATCCCTGGCCACAGGTCCTCAGTTCTCTTTGGACGGTGGTTCTTCTCGGTTTCACCCTGTACTTTATCAACGAACTCGGGGACGTTTAAAAGTCCCCAAGGCATTTCTAGTGGGCGGGGATCTGCACGAAGCCGTCAGTATCGGCGCGTTTGGGGGCTACCGCCTTGGCGACACGCTCCAATTGGCGAGACTCCTTGAGGGTCCGTAGCTGCATGACTCGTCGCTGCTTGTCGGTTACCGACGGAGAAACCGGGTACAGCTTCCCCTTCTTGTACAAGGTCCCGTACCGCTGCTTCAGGCCGAGCTTCGCCATGATCTTGTCGGTAGCCGCAACCGAGACCCAGCGCGCAGAATGATCGCCCACGGAAAGGGCGGCCAAGGCAAAGTCATGGGCTAGAAGGATGTCCTCGAGCTCCGAGCTCTGCAGAAGGACTTCCGCTGCCCGAGAGTAGTCACTACTGCTGCCGATCTTGTCGTCCCGATAGAGGTTGAGAATTTCGTCTCTTCTTGCTTTCGATCGAACGTCGAGTTCGGAGGCCCCGAACTGACCGTGCTGTTGCACTATCCGGTCTGCCCCGGCTTCTTTGTGCAGCGTGGCCACTGCCTCGGTTCCTCGCGGCAATGGCCGGCCTTGCTCGAGAGCATGCGTCGCCGCTGTATCTCCCGCTCCTTCGAGGAAGGCAGTTGCTCCGGCAAAACCGACGAAGGCGGCAGCTGCGTATACCATCCGGTTTGCAATCATTCGTTTCCTCTCTTGCGCCATTGCGGAGGAGTACGAACTCTGTGGGGGCTCGCTGGGCCTAATGCCCTAGCGCGCCGCTCGTTTCCGCTGTGACAATGAAAGGAGTCACATAGCCCCTCAGCAAATACACCTGGAACCGAGTCTTGATCAGGATCGTACGACGCGGAAGGCGTCAGCGATGTCCCAGGCTCCATGTCGAGCCCCGACTGCCTTTTCAGGACGATTTGCCGATGCTTCGGAGTGGAGCAGCAGACTGGCCAACTCGTCGGGCACCCTCGGATCGGGCCGACTCGGCATTTCCCGCTCCAGAAAGCCGGTGTCCAGGTTCCCTGCCGCAAACTCGGGGTGTTCAAGAACATCGAGTAAGTAGCCAATGTTGGTCTGCACACCCAAAATGTGGAAGTCTCGTAGCGCTTCCTTAAGGCGGCTCACCGCCTGAGCTCGGGATTCGCCGTGGGAGATCACCTTAGCGATCAAAGAGTCGTAGAATCGCGGCACAATGGCTCCTTGGCCGTACCCGGTGTCCACCCGCACACCGAGGACCCGCGGAGGAGCCCACGCCTGCAACTTGCCGACGGACGGAAGAAAGTTTTGCGCTGGGTCCTCCGCGACGATCCGCGCTTCCATAGAGTGGCCGTGGATGGCGGACCGGTCCCCCTGAAGAAGGCCTGGCTCAACTTCGAGCCGTTCTCCGGCTGCGATCCGCAGTTGCCATTGAACAAGGTCCAGCCCCGTCACCGCTTCGGTTACAGGATGCTCGACCTGCAGCCGCGCGTTCACTTCTAGGAAGTAGAACTTCCGGGCCAGCGGGTCGACGATGAACTCGACGGTGCCCGCATTGATGTAGCCTGATTCCAAGATCAGGCGGCGAGCCGCTTCACGCATTTCGGGCCACAGCTCCGGCATTGCCTCGTAAGGTGACGGAGCCTCCTCGATCAGCTTCTGGTGCCGACGCTGAATAGAACACTCTCGCTCGAAAAGGGTAGCGACGTTGCCGTGGCTGTCCGCCAAGACTTGAACTTCAATGTGCCGGGGCCGCTCGACGAGCTTCTCGACCATCATTGCTCCGTCACCAAACGCCTTGAGGGCCTCGTCGGATGCCGTTCGCAGCTCGTCGTGGAACCGCGCTGGGTCCCGGACCACTCGCATTCCCCGCCCGCCGCCGCCGGCGGAAGCCTTGAGCATCACTGGGTAACCAATCTCATCGGCAGCGAGCGCCAAGTCTTCCACGGACGTTCCAGGTTCGAAATGTCCTGGCACAACCGGCACTCCGCTAGCGACCGCCAAGGCCTTGGCCTCCATTTTGGACCCGAGGCGACGCATGGCACTCGCAGGCGGTCCCACGAAAATAAGCCCTGCCTGCTGGCAGGCCTCTGCGAACTCAGGTCGTTCACTTAGAAAGCCGTATCCAGGATGGACGGCGTCCGCACCCGTGGTTTTGGCGGCCGCTAAGATCTTCCGAATGTCTAGGTAGCTCGAAGCAGGCTCGGAGGCACCAATCGAAACAGCTTCGTCGGCCAGGTTCGTGTGCTGAGCGTCCGCGTCGGCGTCACTGTGAACAGCCACCGTCCGGATCCCCATTCCGCGAGCGCCGCGGATTATCCGGACGGCGATTTCGCCACGGTTGGCGACAAGGAGCTTCCGTATCATCGCCCCCCCACAAAAGAAGCCTTGCGCTTCTCCAGAAAGGCACTGACCCCTTCTCTCGCCTCGTCACCCGCTCGCACCTGGGCAAGGAGCAGGGCCGCCTCTTCTAAGGTTTCGGGAGGTGCCATAGCGAGCTGCTTCGCGTTCGAGGCGGCGCTAGGTCCTGCCTGCAAGATCGCCTTAACCTTTCGGTCCACCGCTCGGTCTAGTTCAGCAACCGATACGAGTTCATGGACCAACCCGATCTGGAGGGCACGTTGCGATGAAAAGGCCTCGCCCGTCGAGAATAGGGCACGGGCGTGGCCCATACCGATCTTCGGGACGACAAACGGAGAGATGGTTGCGGGCACAAGGCCGAGCTTCACTTCGCTGAAGGCAAATAGAACGTTGTCGCTGGCAACCGCAACGTCGGCCGCCGCTACGAGGCCGCAGCCGCCGCCGAAGGCGTGACCGTGGACCTGGGCCACCACAACCGCTGGACAATCGACTACGGCTCGGAAGAGCTTCGCCAAGCGGAGGGCGTCCTCGTAGTTCTGTTCCCGCGAGTATTCAGCTGCCCTCCGCATCCATTGCAGGTCGGCGCCTGCGCAGAAAGCCTCGCCCGCACCGCCCAGAACCACGGCCCGGGTGCCCTGGGGAAGCGATATGAACACCTCATGGAGGGCTTCGATAAGAGCCTCGTCGAAGGCGTTCCGCACCTCGGGACGGTTGAGCGTTAAGCGGAGAACCGGGCCGTCGGGATCGACCTTGAGCATGGGCCGAAGTATAGCGTAGCAATCATAATGGCCTCGTGGCGTTATTTCACCAAGGGAGCGGCCGGCTTCCGGGCGACCATTCTCATGAAGAATCCAACCTCCCAAGCGCTGAGCGGTGAATCTGCAGAGACCATTGAGTCCAAACGGTTCCAGATCTCGAGGGTCCAGTTGGCGATGCTGGCCTCGGAGGAGTACGTGCGAAGCTTCTGGTGGATCGTCGCGATCATTCCTGCCTTCGGTTTGATCGCGGTGCTTTTCGGGCACGGCGTACTTCAAGTCGTCGGTCTGACGGCCCTGCTTTGGCCCTTTTCAATACCTGCCCGCTCCGTGCTCAGCAGTTCCCGAGCCGGAAAGCTCCTGGCAGCGGGTACTCGCATGACGGCCGACGGGACGGCCATCTACTTGCACTCGGATTCGGGAGGCGGGATGAAGCTGGATCTCGCTTCGGTTCGGGACCTCGTCGTCCGGCACGGCTACTACTTGGTCCGACTACGGCGGCTGGGCTTTATTCCCATTCCAGTGGAATGCCTAGAGTTGCCGGAGGAGCGGCAAGCCTTCGAGGCGCAGGTTCGCGAGGCGGTAACGGCCCGGCTTGGCCAAACCGCCAAAGCCTAGATCGCGCGCTGTAGGTCCGATAGTTGACCGTAGTCGGTCCAGTCGAGAGTCACCGGGGTTATGCTCACGTATCCGTCCTGCACTGCCTGCACATCGGTTCCAGGCTGATCATGGTCCATGGCCACCACCCCACCCTGCCAGTAGTAGGGACGCCCCCAGGGATCTTCTCGGTACTCAACCCTGTCTTCGTAGACCCGCTTTCCCATCTGGACTACACGATGACCGCGAATGTTGTCGTAGTCGATGTTCGGCACGTTGACATTCAAGAACACCAACGGCTTCAGCGGCGCCGAGACCAGTCGCTCGAAGTTCTCCTCGAGCCACCGCGATCCAACCTCGTACTTGATGGGTGCCCCGGTGACGAAAAGAGCCATGCTTAGCGCAATACTTCTGACTCCGTGAATCGTCCCCTCCATCGCTCCGGCGACCGTGCCGCTATAGGTGACATCGAAGCCGAGGTTGGGGCCGTTATTGATACCGCTGAGGACAAGGTCACATCCATCGGGCCAGCCCAACTTCAGGCCGACGCTCACGCAGTCCGCTGGGACTCCGTTGATTTCATAGGCTTCACAACCGTCCCAGGAAAACGAACTGACCCGAAGGGGATCTCGCATCGTCATCGCGTGTCCGCACGCGCTTCGCTCTCGGTCCGGCGCAACTACCTTCACTTCTCCGAACTTCTTAGCAACATCGGTCAGGGCTCGGATTCCCGGTGCCCGGATGCCGTCGTCGTTGGTGATAAGGATTCTCATCAGTTAGTCTATCGACCGTCGGCAATGAGCCCGCGCGGAAAGGGGCCGCAGTTCCTTCCCGCGCTTCAACCGGTCAGAGCGGATCGAAGGGCTTGATCAGCCGGAGATGGTAGATGCAGAAGAAGAGAACCTCGGAGTTACTCTTCCGAAGCTTCAACCATTGCCCCTGGACGTCTTCCAGCACGCCTACGTCTTGGCGCTCGGTCTCGCCCTGAAGGCTGTGTACCGTGACCTTCTTTCCTTTAATTTCCGACAAGAGCTCCATGGGGCATCAGTATGCCCTAGCTTGAGCCCGATGATCTGAGGGCGCTCTCCCACAAACTCGCGAAAGTGCAGGAATATCTCTAATCGGCCTTTTCAGTCTGCAGTGGCTTCCCGCACCGCCCGTGGAGACTTTCCGTAGACCTTTCTCAGGGTCTTGTTCAGGCTCTGAACGTCGGGCATACCTACTTCTACTGCAATCGCCTTGATCGGCTTCGTCGTGTGGGTCAGAAGGTATCGGGCCCTCTCCGCCCGACGCGCACGGATATAGCTCTGAACGGTCTGGCCGTGTGCGTTCCGGAAAAGCCGAATGAGGTGGTTGTGGCTGATGCCGATTTCATCCGCCAAGGCTGCGATGGAGATCGGTTCAGCCAGCCTTTCTTGGATAAGTACCTGGGCCTGACTAAGGCACGGATGAAGTGACCCCGCCATTCGCTGAGGATCTGGGCGCACCGCCATTTGCCAAAGGAGACCCCATACCTTAGCCTGGAGTAGTTTCGGTGCTGAGTCCTGGAGGCGTGCCGCTTCCAAGATTTCGTCCCAGACCATTTCAAATCGTTCCCCCAACGGCTGCATGATCGGCGTGGGCCTCGTTCCGCCGCCAGAGGTCTGGAAATGAACGCTGATGTGGACGTTTACCGGGCTCGGCCATACGTGGGCAAAGATTGTGTCGGCGGGAACGAGACTCGCCGAACCAGGCCGAATCGCTATCCGATTAGGCCCAAGGGCCATCTCACCGTGGTAACGATAGAGATGGATGCACCAGAGACCGTTGAGCTGGTAGGCCTCGGATCCTTGGCCGTGGCGCCCGATCCCCAAGTTGGCGATCTGAGGAGGCTCGTCGAGCGGAAGATCCCAGAAGATTTGGCTCATGGTGACTCTTGACCAGCATTGGTGAACGTGTCCGACTTCAACGGAAACGTATCGTGTTAACTTTAACCTGTTCCCGGGGCACGGGACAAGGAGAGAAACAATGTTTTCCGAGGAGCAACTCGCGCAGTTTCGAAAGGACGGCTTCTTCAGCGTCCCGAACTTCTTCACTCCCGCAGAGGTCGCCGTCATGCAGGACGAGCTAGAACGGTTCAAGCAGGAGGGACTGGTTCGAAACGTGGCAACCGAAGGTGATGGGACGACCCACTCCGATACCAAGAAGAATCTCCAACTCTGCCCCACCTGGCCCCACAGTCCCCGCTTCAAGGCGCTTCCTTTCACCGAAAAGGTGGTTTCCGCCATCTCTGAGTTGATCGGCGACCCGGCTCGCCTCCGGCTCGACCAGGTGTTCCTGAAGCCCGCCCGCGACGGCGCGGGGACCAACTGGCACCAGGACAACGCGTACTTCCAGGTCAACGACCCGATGCGGGGCGTCGCGATGTGGGTGGCGGTCCACGATGCGACTATCGCCAACGGCACGATGCACATGATCCCGGGACAGCAGTACGAAAAGCTGGAGCACACCCGCGACCCCCACAGCGACCACCACATCCGGTGCTACCCGGACGAGTCACAAGAGGTGCCGTGCGAGCTTGAGGCAGGAGGCGTCGTCTTCTTCGCCTACGGCACCCCGCACTGCACGAAGGGCAATAACACGGACAAGGACCGGGCCGGTCTGGCCTACCACTTTGTGCACGCCGACCACCCGACCCACGACAACAACCCGGCCCCGATGCCCTACCTCTCGGGGGACCTGGCCAAGGGTGGCGTGGAGGAGTACGGCGAAGACCAGCGCGGGAAGTGGGAGCAGATGGTCGCAGAGTTCAACAAGAAGCCGGTCAGCGTCTAGACATCCGTTCGCTTCCTCGACCTAGCCCATGGGCAGTGGGCTAGGTCGTTCAGTCCCTTCTCCACTTCTTCTGAAGCGGCGGGGCCGGTTCGAGCGTCCGAATGGTTACCGACTGGCGCACTCCGAACGCCGCCGTATTCGAACCAATCTCAGCGAACGCGGTAAGGCCAACGGCAGTCTGTGCTGGCGGGAACGAGCAATGGGATTGATAGCGTTAATTGCGGCGACAAGCCTTGCCTTCCAGACACCTGAGGCGAATCCAGAAATCGTGATCCAACGGGGTCACCAAGGCGACACCGTCACGTCTTTTGCCATCACTCCCGATGGGGCAACGGCTCTAACCGGCGGCACCGATGGCCTCCTGAAACAGTGGGATCTGGCGACCGGAACCCTCGTGCGGAACCTTTCCGCCGACCCTACCTCCGTCGACCGGATCGCTGTTTCCCCCGACGGAACGGTGGCCGCCACGGGCGGAGCCGGGCGCATCGTCCGGCTGTACGACCTGAAGGCGGGCCAGGAGATTCGCTCCTTCCCTGCCCTGGACTACAACGTGACTGCCCTCGCTTTTGCCACCGATGGCAAAACCCTCTTCGCCGCCGACCGCTCTGACAAAGGGGTTCGTCAGTGGGATATCACGAGCGGCAACGTTGTCCGGTCGATCGGGACGCGGGTCGTGTCGGAGCAGATCGCCGTCTCACCTGATGGGACGCGCATTGCCATCGGAACCCCGGAGCCCGCAGTCGAGGTTTTCACCGTCGCCACCGGTGAACTGGTGAAGAAGCTGCCGATGACGGGACAAACCTTTCCGCGCCGACTCACCTTCGTCGGCGGTCCTGACCGACTCGCTGCGACGGATGGAGACCGGGTGGTGGCGTGGGAAGTCGCTTCCGGCAACGTCGTCGGTCCCGCCCAGAGACGCACCGGCACCGTCACCGGATTCAGTGGTGACGGTCGGAGCTACCTTAGCCTGATCGCCAAGGGCGACGGTGCGGCCAAAACGGCGTTCCCTTACGACCTCGGTGCCTTCGGAGTCGAGGACGACAAACCGGCGGGCATCGTCGAAGGCGGGGGAAAGCCGATGGTCGCCGCCGTGTCCGGAGAGCGCATGGCCGTTGCCCACATCGGGCCGAACAACGCGCTTCGCATTGATTCCTTAGCGGGTGCCGTCGGAAAGCCGCAGCAGATCCAGCGCCTTCCCGGTAGCGCCGCCGCGCTTCGAGACGTGTTGCTAACGCCCGACCGAAAGGTGCTGGCAACGGGCTGGGACGACGGGCGGCTCCGACTCTGGAACGCGACGAAGATCCGCCTCGAACAGGCGTTGGACACCGGCGGGCCGGTTCAATCGCTGGACGTATCGCCAGACGGCAACCTCCTTTACACCGGCAGCAGTCCCAAAGGCGGTCCATCGGCGGTGAAGGTTTGGGATCTGGCGACGGGTGCGGTAAAGCAGCAGTTCGCCCCCCACGCGCTCGAACTCACGTTCATGGGTTTGTCGGCCGACGGCAAGCGGCTTTGGACGAACGGCTCCGACCCCGGTGCCGAGGCGGGAACCGTTCGGCGCGCCTCTCAGGAATGGAGTTCGGAGAGCCTCGCGAGGCTAGAGCCTTCGCCCGAGCCTGCTCCATCACCGGCGAACGGTGACCCGCTCCCCGTTCATCCGATGGACCGCTTGTACCTTGGCCAGATGCGCTGGGGCACTACGTGGGTGCGGTTGGCAAAGAATCGCAAGCACCTTCTCGACGCGTTTGGGACCCAGGTGCTTCCTTTGACGGAGGCGCAGCTTACGACGGCGCAGGCGGCCTTCGAGGCTGCGGGCGAGAACCCAGGAACCGTTCTGTGGTCGAAGGATGGCAAGTTTGTCGTGGTCGGTGCCAGTGATGGGTCCTTGCAGGTTTGGAACAGCCTGGAGAACCAGCGAGGGGCGCGGATGCAGGCGAATGAGCCCCTGCTCGCCCGCGAGTTCTCGCCGGACAACAGCTCGGTGCTGGCCACTAACCGAAGCGGCGACGTGCTGTTCTTCGACCCACTTACCGGCTCATTGCGAGCGACGTTGGCGCTTCTCCCCTTGCCCGACCCCACGAGCACCCGGAGTCCCTGGATCGCGTTCACTCCCCAGGGACACTACACCGGCTCGGGAGACGCGGAGAGCTTTATCCGCTGGCGGGTGGGGGACGTCTTACGACCGGGTACGGACCTGAGGGAGCAGTTGCGAAGACCCGAGTTGGTCGAGCAAGCCTTCCAGTAGGCGTTGCTTCGGGGGTTGCCGCGGAGACAAGCAAGGGCCGTGGCGGCGCTGAAGCGACTAACAGCCGAGGATAAGAAGCGGATCAATGCCGCGTGGGGCACTCCCGCCGTCCTGGAAGTGCCCGAAGAGCTCCACGCCCTGGCGGCCAGTTGGAACTGGGACGATGGTGTGGCGCCTCTGTTCGAGATCGTCCAGCAACCCCGCTGAGACCGGGGCACGGCCCTTCTCCTCTACTATCACGCGTCACCGGTCGACGTGTACAAGCGTTGCGCCAGCGAGGAGGATGTACGGAAAGGGTCGTACGAGCACGAGGTGTACCGTTTGCTCAAGCTGATCGAGGATCGTTACGAGAGCGGAACCTTTGACAAAGAAAGGATCTCTTTCGATCCCGCCCGAAACTACCCGTGGCCTTATCAGGGGGAGCCTCTAAGACAGCCGATTCCGCAGGCCATGCTCCGCGCCAGCCCCGGCCGCCGCTACTCGCCTGGTCGGTTCCGGATCGACTGACCCAAAAAAGAAGAGCGCCCTCTGGTCTAAAGACCAGAGGGCGCTCTCTTCACCGAGGCTTTCCGCTCTTACTTCTCTTCCTTGAACTCCGCGTCGATGACGTCGTCGTTGCCAGAAGTCCCGGCCGTCGCACCCGCGGTCGGTCGCTCGCTGGCGTCGGCCTCGGCGCTCGCCGCCTTGTAGAGGGTCTCCGCGATGGCATGGCTCTCGGTCTCCAGCGCGTTGAATGCCGCCTGAATCTCCGCCTCGTCACCACCGTTGACCGCCTTGCGAAGGGCCTCGATCTTCTCGGTTGCGCTCTGCCGCGCCGCCTCGTCGACCTTGTCCCCGGCCTCCCGGAGGGTCTTCTCCGTCTGGTAGGCGAGCGACTCCGCCTTGTTCTTGAGCTCGATCAGTTCCTGAGCCTTGCGGTCGCCCTCGGCGTTTAGCTCGGCCTCGCGGACCATTCGGTCGATCTCGTCACGGTTCAGGTTGCCGCTGCCGGTGATCGTGATGCTCTGCTTGGCTCCGGTTCCCTTTTCCTGAGCGCTGACGTTCAGGATGCCGTTCGCGTCGATGTCGAAGGTGACCTCGATCTGCGGCACGCGCGCCGGGGCCGGCGGGATGCCCGCCAGGTGGAAGCGGCCGAGGCTCTTGTTGTCCCTGGCCATTGGGCGCTCGCCCTGCAGGATGTTGATCTCGACTTCCGGCTGGTTGTCCGCCGCTGTCGTGTAGACCCGGCTCTTCTTCGTCGGGATCGTCGTGTTGCGATCGATCAGCTTGTCGAAGATGCCGCCTTGGGTCTCGACACCCAGCGAAAGCGGGGTGACGTCGAGCAGAACGATGTTCTTGACCTCGCCGCCTAGGATGCCCGCTTGGATCGCCGCACCGACGGCCACGACTTCGTCCGGGTTAACCGAGCGGTTCGCGTCCTTACCGGTGAGCTGCTTGACCAGGTCCTGGACCTGCGGCATGCGAGTCGAACCACCGACGAGGATCACCTCGTCGACCTCGTTCGCCTTCATCTTTGCGTCTTCGAGCGCCTGGTTGAAGGGGCGCTTCACGCGCTCCATCAGGTCCGCCGTCAGCTCCTGGAATTTCGCTCGGCTGAGCGAGAGGTCGAGGTGCTTCGGACCTGACTCGTCGGCCGTGATGTACGGCAGGTTGACGCTGGTGGTCATCTGACTGGAGAGTTCGATCTTGGCGCGCTCGGCCGCCTCTCGCAGCCGCTGAACTGCAGCGCGGTCCTTCATCAAGTCAACGCCCTGCTCCTTCTTGAACTCGCTGGCCAGCCACTCGACGATCTTGTTGTCGAAGTCGTCACCGCCGAGATGGCTGTCGCCAGCCGTCGAGCGGACTTCGAACACGCCCTCACCGACGTCGAGGATGGAGACGTCGAACGTACCGCCGCCAAGGTCGAAGACGAGGATGGTCTCGTTCGCCTTCTTGTCGAGGCCGTAGGCGAGCGCCGCCGCGGTGGGCTCGTTGATGATGCGGAGGACCTTTAGGCCCGCGATCTCACCGGCGTTCTTTGTTGCGGTGCGCTGAGCGTCGTTAAAGTAAGCCGGAACGGTGATGACGGCCTGATCAACGGACGTGCCCAGGTACGCCTCGGCATCGCCCTTAAGCTTCTGAAGGATCATCGCGCTGACTTCTTCCGGGGTCAGCTCCTTGTCCAGCGCGGGAACGAACGCGACGGCTTGGCCGTTCTTGCCTGTCCGGACCTTATAGCCGATCCTTCCCTGCTCGTCCTGGACCTCGTCCAGCTTGTGGCCCATGAACCGCTTGATCGAGTAGATCGTGTTCTCCGGGTTCACCACGGACTGGCGCTTCGCGGTGACGCCGACGAGGCGCTCCCCGTTCTGCTTGAAGCCGACGACGCTCGGGAGCGTGCGCGAGCCCTCAGCCGTGCTGATGACGACCGGCTCGCCGCCTTCCATAACGGCGACGACGGAGTTCGTCGTGCCCAAGTCGATTCCTACTGTCTTCCCCATGTCTCTTTGTTCTTCCTCTACTAGAGGTGGAAGCAACTCACTTGAGCCTCCCACGCTCAACACCAAAAGATACAGCTATTCTACTCCAGGCGTTCCCCAAGAATTGCCCTTCGCTGGGACCTTTGCGAGCCCAGGGTCACGCGGACTACTCGGGCGCGTCCTCCACCCAGAGAGCGTCGTACTCCTCCGGATCCTGCACGAGCTCGTGCGCCACCGGACTGTCAAAGATCTCCTGCCAGCGGATCTCGAGCTCGTCTTCGTCCCGCAGGATCCGATCGTAGCTCTCCACGAAGAAGGGCGGATACCGCTCTTCCGTCTTCTTCATGATCTGGCGGCCGACCTTTTGCTTGGCCTTCTCAACGATGTCGCTGAGTTCGTACGCCTGACCAGTGGGCGCCTCGAGGACTTTGAAGATCAGGTTTGTTTCACCCGGCAAAACGCAGACGATGAGCAGATCCCAGCGACGCCCATCGGGCTTGATCAAAGCGCGTAGTAGCATTCGGCGCTCAGCGTCGTCAAGGTCGCGTCGATGGCGGAAGGTCACGTAGTACGTGACATCGTCTGCCCGCCAATGCGGGAGCCTTCCCCGCCAGATGCTGAAGTTCTTGAATGCCATTGGAACTCGTAGAGATCAGTTCGAGCCCCAGAGGGCCTTCGTTTTCTACGCTGAATCTGCCGTTCATAGCCCGCTTGCATCTGAGTGCTGGCCTTGTAGCCAGTGCTCCGAGCCAATGAAAGTTCATTTGGGTTGCTATTGGGTCAAAGTTGGAGCACAATGGTCTCTGACCGGTGTTGGAGTCTCAGGGTCCGAGTCGCGCTTTCGGTGCGTCCCCATCCGTCGTTTCGACGACATCAATTGGTTCTCCGACGCTGCGCCCAAGGTATCGCCTGGAGCAACCCCAATGTCTACTCTCCTCTGTGTCGGCTTTCTCTTGGCCTTGAAGGTCCAGACACCCTCAGCTGGTGTGCTCTATTCCGGAGGATACGGCTATCCGATCAACCGGCCCCACCAGGCTTACCGGGATGAGATGGGGCCCACTGAAGGCGTTGGTAAGGTAGTTCAGGCCGACGGTGGGTTCACCCATACGGTCGCTCTTCGGGCGGATGGCACCGTCGTAACCTGGGGCTCGAACGAGGAACGCCAACTGGGGCAAGGAGACCTGCCCTCCCCAGTTCCTGGAACGATGGTCGTTGTGCCGGGCCTGCCCAAGTGCGTGGCCGTGGCAGCGGGTCCAACTTTCTGCCTAGCGCTGTCAGCGGCGGGCGAGGTCTACGGCTGGGGCTCCAACGCTGGCTGGCAGTTAGGTCCGGCAGTGGGCACTAGGAACTCCAAGTACGCCACGAAGATCGTAGGCCTGAGCAACATCCAGTCGATTTCCGCAGGCAACGCAACAGGCTATGCGTTGCGGAGTGATGGCACGGTATGGGCGTGGGGCAACAACTCATACGGAACTCTCGGTGATGGCACCAAAGTAAGCCGACAACAGCCGGCACTCGTGGTTGGGCTGAGCAACATCATCCAGATTGATGGGGCTGGACTACGGGCCTTTGCCCTCAAATCGGATGGCACCGTCTATGGATGGGGAGAAAACGGCTTTGGGCGACTCGGTGCGGGCTCAACTCTCCCGCAAGTGACATCTCCCGTACAACTGCCGGCCCTGTCCTTGATCAAAAGGATTTCGGGCGCAAACGACCACGCACTCGCCCTGCGGGACGACGGCCTGGTTTACTCCTGGGGCCAAAACGACGCAAAGCAACTGGGCGATCCTGGTGCCCCGGCAACCTACCAGGGGCGCAGTCTGCCGGCCATCGTGCCCGGCCTTTCCGATATCAGCGAGATAGCTGCGGGCCCTGGCTCCAATCTTGTTGTGGACGTGGATCAGAACCTTTGGGCATTTGGCCGGACCAACGGCGTTCTGGGCTCCTTTAGCATCGCTTATCCGACCCGGGTCCCTAATGTGGAGAAGGTCGTGTCGATTGCTTCTGGCGAGTACCACCACCTAGCGGTCAGTCAGACAGCGACTCCCGTTTGGTGCCAGACCGTGCCCGGCCAGGTGGTTGGCGGTCACGAAAACTCGGCGCTGCGCATCGTCGTTGAAGGAGGCACGGCGGTTGACCTCCCCATTAGCCTCGCAAGCAGTACGTCGGCGGCACAGCTAGCCTCGTCGGCGGTGATTCCGGCGGGTCAGTCGGAAGTAACGGTGCCCGTCACTTGTCCTAGCTTAGTGGGAACCTACCAGACGGCGGTATTGACCGCGGCTGTCGGTGCGACGCGAGGAGCGGCATCGTTGGGTCTCTCCCCAGAACGGCTAGACCTTCGGCTACCCCTGGGTGAGGTTGATGCAGGTGATTCGGCGGCGTTGACCATCGCCCTAAACTTCGCCGCACCGGCCGGAGGAGTTAAGGTTGGCCTCTGGACCGACCGCCCCGATGCCCTTCCAATTCCCGCATCCGCTCATATTCCCGAAGGGCAGAAACACGTTACGCTCAGCGTTAAGACAACTCCCTCGGCTTCGTACAGAGTCAGCGAAATCAAGGCGCAGGCGGGTCCGCTAAGCGCGACTGCGGTGCTCGGCATCCGCGGAAACCTACTTTCCTCCGTTGAATTCGTTCCGGCGATTTTGGTGGGAACTAGGACCGCAACCTTAAGAGTAGTGGTCGCTAGACCCGCTCCCGAAGGGGGCACCCGGGTCGACTTGCTCAATCCGAACCATCAGATCACGGCACCCGATTACTGCTTTGTTCCAGCCGGGAAGAAAACGGTGTCAGTCCTCGTTCGGACTCGCGCGGTAACGACCGAGGTCACTCTGCCCCTGACCGCGGTGGTCAGCGGTTTCAGACCAAAGGTTGCCAACCTGACCTTAAGACCGCCAACCCTTACCGAATTCACGGTGTTGCCACAGCGCGTGGAAGGAGGGGGCGTTCTGAACGTCCGGATCGCCCTTGATGCGGTAAGCGCGGGAGATATCGTCGGGTTCACTTGTACTGATCCAGCAGTGCAAATGCCTTCAAGCGGGACGGTAGAAGCCGGGTTCAGAACCCTCAAGTTCACGGTAACCACGCTCCCCGTTTCCGAATCGGTCTACGCGAGCATCAAAGCCAGGCTCCGCGGCGTGGTCGTCAGTACGTGGGTGCTGGTGACGGTTCCGCCACCACCTCTCGCTTCGGTGTCTCTCACTCCCAGTGTCGTGAAGGGCGGCACTACTGTGTGGGGAACCGTGACGCTCGCGTCACGGGCTGCCAAGGGTGGCGTTTTGGTCGACCTGAAGAGCGCGCTTCCGAACGTTGCTTCGGTCCCCCCTACGGTCTTCGTCGCGAACGGGTCGACTTCCGCCCGCTTTGCAATAACGACCGCCGCCGTGGATCAGCCGGTCAAGCTGTCAATCACGGCCTCGCTAAAGGGAGTCGTCAAAAAGGCGGCCCTAACTGTCAATCCGTGACGACAGAGAAGCTACCCCCGTCCCGGTGCTCATGAGAGCGCGGCATCGCCGCGCTCTCCGGTCCGAATACGCACCGCGTCGATCACGTCGCTGACAAAAATCTTGCCGTCTCCGATTTCGCCGGTCTGGGTGGTCTTGATGATGATCTCGAGAGCTTCCTCGAGGTCCTCATCCTTGACCACTACTTCGATCCGCATCTTCGGCAACAGGTTCACCGCGTAAGTGCTGCCCCGGTACTTGTCCGTCCGCCCCATCTGGCGGCCGTAGCCCCGGACCTGCTCACAGCTCAGCCCTGGCATCCCGGCGTCCTCCAGTGCCTGCTTAACGTCTTCGAGCTTGTTTACGCGGAGAAAGGCTTCAATGCGTTTCATGATAGGTGCAGGGTTGCGGTCAGCCCGTTGCAATCATAACGCCCCGACGCTGTCATACCGCAGGGCCACGCATCACTTCAGGGCGTCGATTAACTGTTGCTTGGACATCTTGCTCCGTCCCGCAATCCCTTTTTCCTTCGCCTGATTGTAGAGTTCGTCGCGACTGTGCTGGTCCAACGGTCGGTTTGGGTTCCCGGTGCCTTGGGTTCGCTTGTTTGGTGTTCGCCCCTCCAGCCGCCGACCCTTGTTCACCGTCCGGGCCGCGATTTCCTCCGCTCGGTCTTCGGGCACGCCGCGATCAAGGTTGCTCTCTTTGATGTGCTCGTACTTGCGCTCGTCGTTCTTCGACCACTTGGGCATGCTTGAACCTCCCTTGCTACTTGGATCGACTAGCTGCCCGAATCGCCTGGTTCCGGTGGGAGGTCCGGTTAAACGGTCTCAAGGGTAATTTGCTCGTTGGTAAAGACGCAGATCTCGGCGGCGATCCGCAACGACTCCCGGGCGATCGCCTCCGCGTCCATTTCCGTGTTTTCGACCAGTGCTCTTGCGGCGGCAAGCGCATAAGGACCTCCGGACCCGATTCCGGCTACCCCGTCGTCGGGCTCGATCACGTTGCCATCACCCCCCACCAGAAGCAGTCCGTCGGCATCGGCGACCAGCATGAGCGCGTTTAGATGCCGGAGGACTTTGTCCGTTCGCCACTCTTTTGCAAACTCCACCGCGGCTCTGCGGAGGTTGCCACCGTACGCCTCCAGCTTCGTCTCGAACTTGTCTTGAAGGGCTTGGGCATCGGCGACCGAGCCCGCGAACCCGCAGACCACCTTTCCGCCGGAAAGTCGGCGTACTTTCCGTGCCTTGTGCTTGAGGATCGTGCTTTCGCCCAGGGTGACCTGACCATCGGCGGCAATGGTGGTTTTCCCGGCGCGGCGAACACCGATTACGGTAGTGGAGCGAATCACCATCGGCACCTTACCCTCGCCTTCGCGGAGACCAGGCAGCTCCTGAGGCTTGCAGGGCAATTGGTGCGTCCGTACAGTACGTGACGCAAAAAGGTCTTCTTTGGACGACTGGGCTGTGCTTCGCTGCGGCGGCCGCCTTCTCGGGACTTGCCGTGCTCCTGTTCTCGCAGGTGCTTCGCATGAATCCCGGATGGATCGCGGTGGGTTGCGGCGCGGTGCTTGCGCTGGTCGGGTTGCGAACGTACGAAACCGTCCACGATCTAGTCACTGGCGGGCGCCAGAAGCAGTCGCAGATCGACTTACTCCAGGCCCAACTCCAGCAGCAGAGGTCGTCGATCGACTCTCTGGCCGATGGGCTGGACGTGGCCATCTTTATTTGCGATGCGCGGGCGAACATCGTCTACGCAAACCGAAGAGCGACCGAGTTGTTCGGGTTTGAGAATCCGGAAGGCCGATCAATTCTTGCCGTCACTCTCTCCTACGATCTTGAGCAACTCGTTGTGGATTCGGCCCGGCATCGAGAAGTCCAGAGCGCGGAGCTGGTATTCACCTATCCTGGAGAGCGCATCGGCCAGGCAAAGGCTTGGAGCGGAACCGAGGACCGTGTCTTCCTATCGGTGTACGAGATCACAGATCTCCGGCGTCTCGAGCGAGTTCGACAGGATTTCGTGGCGAACGTGTCGCACGAGCTAAGAACGCCGATGACGTTGATTCGCGCCATGGCCGAAACCCTACTGGATGAGCCGGACGCCGCCCTAAACGATCGATACCTGAACAAGATCATTACCGAAGTTGATCGGCTCTCTACTATTTCTCAGGATCTCCTCATTCTTTCGACCGCGGAGTCGAACCCGGTCCGCAAGCAGGCGTGTGACATCGCGGAGGTGTTCCGCGGGGTTGCTCAACAGCTCGAAGACAAGGCCCGGGAGAAAGGCCTGACGCTCAACTACTCTGGCCCAGACCAATGCGTAATCGAGGCAAACCAGGCCCAGATGACGCAGGTGGCCCTGAACCTGATCGACAATGCTGTCAATTACACAGCGAGTGGCTCGGTCGGCGTCTCCGTCCAGCCGGGCGAGGACAACGTGCTGGTTGCGGTGCGAGACTCGGGAATCGGCATTTCGAGCGACCAACAGCGACGGATCTTTGAGCGGTTCTACCGGGTAGACAAAGGTCGAAGTCGAACCAGCGGGGGCACTGGCCTGGGCCTGAGCATTGTCAAGCACATCGTTGAAGCGCACGGTGGATGGGTGACGGTTTCAAGTGCCCTTAACCAAGGGTCGACATTTACCGTTTCCCTACCCGTTGGCAATAACGCCACCGCCTCTGAGGCTTAGACCTTGGCTTTTCGGCAAGGTCTTACCGCGTCCACGATGAGACCTCCGACATATTTCCGTCCCGATCCACCGCCGCCACGCCAAAGTAGTCGAGGCTGCGACCCGCGATAGCGGGCTCAACCGCGAGACTGCTCTTCTGGCCCGGAAGCACGACCGAGACCCACCTCCCTTCGTACCGACGCCAAACCGCCCACCACATAGGACGCTCCGCTCCCTCGGCCTGCCAACGGAATGTGTTAGCCGACTCGTCTCGCTCAAGTCGTGGCTCTGATGGCGCCCGGTCGTCAAGCCAGGGGGTCGCGGGAGGCAACGCGCTGTTCGCGTAGGGGCCTCCCCTCAATGCATCGGAGATACCGTTAAAGTTGCGGGAGAGCGCCTTCATGCTGTAGTGAACGTTCCCGTTCGCCCCGCGATCCCGCGTGATCGCGATTTGCTCCAGCACTTCGGCTGGCTTCCAGTTCCCTTCGCTCGGGTTTGTGCGGCTGGTGAAGTTGCCCGGCCAAACGTGGCGACCTTTCGGGTTTTGGCGCATCCACCAGTCGAGCAGCACGGGATACGACTGGGGCTGCTGGCGGACCGGCCAGTAAAGCTGAGGCGTGTAGTAATCGCACCAGCCCTCGACGAGCCACTTTCGCGCATCGGCGTAGAGGTCGGCGTACTGGTCGACTCCCGCCTTAATCCCCGCCGGAATCCCGGGCCGGTAGATGCCGAAAGGGCTGATCCCGAACTTCACCCACCGCTTCTCCTGCTTGATCATCTCGTACAGGGCCTTGACGAAGTCATCCACGTTCCTCCGACGCCAGTCGTTCCGTCCCAATTGGCCGCCGCGACTGCGGTAGGCGTTGTAGCTGAGGGTGTCGGGGAAGTCTTGGTTCTTCTCCTTGTAGGGGTAGAAGTAGTCGTCGATGTGGACTCCGTCGATGTCGTACCGGCGGACGACGTCCCGCACGACTTCCAGCGACCGCCTCTGCACCGCCGGCTCGCCCGGATCCATCCAGAGATACCGGCCGTACTTCCTCACGATCTGGGGGTCGGTCTTGGCGATGTGGCTTGGGTGGAGGGGCCCCTTCTGCGCGGGGTGGTTCGCTCGGTAAGGGTTGAACCAGCAGTGGAGCTCGAGCCCACGCTTGTGCGCCTCTTCCACGGCGAACTCCAAGGGATCGTAGAACGGCTTCGGCGCTCGGCCCTGTCGTCCTGTCAGGTACTCGGACCACGGCTCAAATCGAGACTGGTACAAGGCGTCCGCGGACGGGCGAACTTGGAACACCACTGCGTTCAGCTTAAGCCCCGCCGCTGCGGCGAGAATTCGGATCAGCTCTGCCTTCTGCTTGGCCGTGCTGAGGTTGCGCTTCGAGGGCCAGTCGATGTTGTCAACGGTGGCGACCCACACGCCTCGGAACTCGCGCTGGATCGGGGGCGGTGCTATGGCGGCGGGGGCCGCGAGACTCAGAAGGGATGCGAGCAAGGACATGAGGTTTGGGAAGTTTATTCCCATCCCGTCCGGCCAGAGGGCGGTAGGATGGGCTGTGAGCCGGAACGAGACGCTGGACGTCGGAAACTTCGACGTTCGATTAGCCGACGTGGTGTTGCCGATTGGATTGTCCCTGGATACCGTCGTGTTGACGGGGCGGGCGTTGCACGTTGAGAGCAAGCCGTTCAAAGCGGTCTCGCCGCAGCCGGGGAACCTAAGGGTGACAGTCGGGGAGAAGTCGTTGGCCGCCTTCTTGGAGAAACAGGCCCCGGGTGGCTTGCGGGACTTCTCCGTCCGCCTCAAGGACGGGAGGCTCTACATTGAAGCCACAAAGAACGTGATCATCGACGTGAGGGCAAAGGCCGTGTGCACCCTCCGAATCGTAAACGGCCGCGAAGTCTTCGTGGACCTCGAGTCGGTGGACGTCATGGGAGCGGGTGTTAAGAACCTGGTGCAGACCCAGCTCGAAAAGCTCAATCCGGTGCTCGATACCCGCGACTTCCCGGTCGAGGCGGAGTTGGACAGCGTTACCGCCGACGAAGGGCACCTGATCGTGCTCGGACGTGTGTCGCCGCCTAGCCAGTAAGAGGCGGAAAATAGATTGGTGCGGCTGGAGGGACTCGAACCCACACGGTTTTTAGCCGCCAGAACCTAAATCTGGTGCGTCTACCAATTTCGCCACAGCCGCGAATCGAGAGTATTGTGGCAGATTCGAGACGCTTAAGAGGACGAGCAATCAGTTGCTTTTGCGGCTCAGGGTGTCCGCCGGGCAAACTACGGTCAACTCGTCCTTAAACGGGTGCCGGGTCACCTTGCAGCCAAGCGACTCCAGAGCCTCTACGACCGGCAGAGCGTCCACCGAGCTAACCGCGATCACGAAGGTCCCTTCGTGGCAGTGCTCATCGTAAACGGCCTGGGCGAATCGGATCGCAGCGTGGCTGGGCATGCCATCACGGTAACCCCGATTGACCCACGAAATCCCTTGAGCTGGTAATTTTGCTGTGCAATGGGCAACAGCGCCCAACGAAGTGGCCCCGTCTACTGGCGGCGTCGCCGACGCCTACGCTGCCGCAGCCTCCGACTGGAGTTTGGCCCCAAGGCGGTCATGCGGCGAAAGTGGGTCGGATTCAGGTAGCTGGCCCCCTTCGTCGCCTGGGAGGACCCCTCGAAGGCGATCTGCTGGGCCACCGGGGCTGGGGAAATGGGATTTACAACGAAGGTATCGGTCGAAATCAAAGAGACAGACGCCAGCGCCAATGGGAGCGCCATACAAAGTCCACTTTTGGTCAGTAACATCACTTCTCCTTTAACGCACAAGCGTTTCGGGTAACTGGATGCCCGTGCTCCGTTGCACAAACAGATCGGGACTACAAATCTCGTGACCACTCATCTTGGTGTGAATCACACTAACTCCTCTCAACTCACTTAAAATGAATTTGGTTGAAAACAGCGGAACTGCGTCGTTCCGTCGTTCGTCCAATACTGCCGACATCTAATCTACAACAACTTCCCTGGTGATTTCGCTGTCTTTTGTGTCGGTTATGGCGGTCATTAGCGCAAGGCCGAGCCTGTCGGGCCCAACGGGGGACTAGCGCGATACTTCTTAACCGTCCACGGAGGCCGAACCGTGGGCTCAAAGCCACCGGCTGCGGCGCTCGCCGTGGACGCTGGGACCACCGTGTGATGAATTCCTGAAAGCGGGGGTTGCAAAAAAGGCAAGTTGCGCGTACATTAGGTGACCGCTCATGCGACGATGCCGAGTGGAGAAACCGCTGCGTTGCGGCTAGGTAACTCTCGGCATGTACGAAGTAAAACGGAACGGAAAGACCGCCCTCGAGGCGGACGCATGTGGCATCGGCTTTGTCGTCTCGCGTAAAGGCGTCCCCGACCGGGCGGTCGTTGAGGCGGCTCTCGACTTTTCGTCGCGGTTCGACCACCGTGGCGCTCCGGGCCATGGCGCAGGCATGCAGCTGGACATCCCGTGGCCCATGCTTCTCGACCAGTTTCCGGCCCACGCCAAATTGATCGCCCAGCGGGACGTCGCCTTAGGCATGTTCTTCTTACCGTTCGAGAGCATGCTGCGCCGCCAGTGTGTGGAGGCGGTGGAAGAACTCGCGATCCTTTCCGGTGCCCCCGTTCTGCAGTGGGCCGACGTGCCGATGAACCTGGGCGTCCTGCCCGTGGAGTCGAAGGCGCGGCGGATGGCTCCGGTCGTGCGGCAGGCAATCTTCCGACGACCCCAGGGACTAAGTGAGGACGGCTGGTTCGCGTGCCGCTATCTCCTTCGCCTCGCGATCGACGACGCGGTGGGGCAGCTTGCCGGCGACGAGTTCTCCGTGGTCAGCCTCTCCAACCGAACGGTCGTTTACAAGGGTCTGGCCGAGCTGTCCCAGATTGGCGACCTCTACCCGGACCTCCGAAACCCAGACTTCGCCTCCCGTTTCGCCGTCTTCCACAGCCGCTACTCCACCAACACATCCACCGCGTGGCCCCGAGCGCAGCCGTTCTGGGCCTTGGCGCACAACGGTGAGATCAACACTATTGCGGGCAACGTCGTTTGGATGGAGTCGATTGGCCAAGACCTCATCGCTCTCCTCGCTCGGAAGTACCCGTGCCTAGCCCCGCTCGCCGCAAAGGTTCGGTCCGTGGTGTGTTCCGGAGGTTCCGACACCGCGAACCTGGACGACATGCTGATCGCTCTCATGGCGGGCGGCATGACGCTCGGGCAGTCGATCTTGGCCCTCCTGCCGGAAGCAACGTCTATCATCGCTCCTGACGGCGACCTCGCCGAGTTCTACCGCTCGATGGGGATCTTCCTCGGGGCGTGCGACGGACCCGCAGCGGTAATCGCCTGTGACGGTGACGAGGCAGTGGCCCATCTCGACCGAAATGGCCTTAGGCCCCTCTGGGTCACGACGACCGACGAATACGCCGTGGCCGCCAGTGAGCTAACCGGCTCTTTCCCGACAGGCAAAGTCGAGACCCAGCGCCTTCTCGGCCCGGGCGAAACGGTGTCGATCAAGCTGCAGACCGGCGAGGTCCTCTGGAACGATGCCGTCCACGAGGACATCGCGCGCAAACCTTTCGCTTCTCCCGCGGCCCGCGTCGTCGAAGGGGGTTCCACCGCCCTTCAGCTTGAAGTGGACGACCTCGTATCGGTCCAGCGGTCTTTCGGAATGACGAAGGAGGACATCGACGTCCTCATGACCCCGCTCGTGGAAACCGGCAAGCCCGCCATCGGGTCGATGGGCGACGACACTTCCCCATCGGCGATGCTGGACCTGATGCCCCGACGGCTGGAGGACCACTTCACGCTCCGGTTCGCCCAAGAGACTTCTCCACCCATCGACCCGATTCGCGATGCCTGGGTGTTCGACCCTTCGGTGGCAATTGGTGACCGGTCTGGCCTCTGGGGCACCGAAGGCCGCCCCATCTACACGTTCCCCGATCGGATTCTCAACGTCGCTCAGTTAGCCTGGCTGGAAGCCCGTGAAACAGCAGGACGGATTTCGCTGCTGTTCCCCGTTGCGCAAGGACCCGAAGGTCTCGAATCTCGGCTGGACCAGGTGGTCGAGGAAGCGGTCAAACTGGCGGCCACCGCAAGCGTGATCGTGATCTCCGACCAGGGAGTCGACTCCGACAGTGCGGCGGCCCCAATCCTGCGGGCAGTCAGCCGTGTCCACTCTCGCCTCGTCGAACTTGGTCACCGGCACCGGGTTGGCTTGGTGGCTGACGCGGGTGTTTGGGACATTCACCACTGTGCGCTGCTGGTCGCCCTTGGCGCCGACGCCGTCTGCCCTTGGCTAGGCTGCGTCACGGCCGAGCAGAAGGAGGCGAATTACCTCAAAGGAATTCGCGCCGGCTTTACCGAGGCGATGTCGATGATGGGTGTGACCCCCGCCGCCGCCTACTGCGGCGCCCGGCTCATCGAAGCGATTGGTCTCGACCGCCAGTTCCTGGCAACCGAATTTCCCGGAGTGCCCGGTCACCTCGGAGGAATTGGTAAGGAAACTCTCAACTGCGAGTGGCTAAGCTTCCACGAGGCGGCCTTCTCGCAACCGGAGATCACTCTGCCCGACGTGGGCGAGTACCGACACAGCAGAGAGGGTCGGCCGCACTCGAACAATGCCGAGGTCGTCCGCGCCCTGCAGTCGGCCAGCGGCTACGCGAAGAAGATCCACACCCACCAGCCAGGCTCCTACGAGGCTTACAAGGACTACAGCCGGCTCGTAGCGAACCGATCGCCCGTGACGCTGCTGGACTGCATCCGGTTGGCCGAAGCGGACCCTATCCCCTTGGACGAGGTCGAGCCGGAAGAGCGGATCTTGTGGCGGTTCATGGCTCCTGGCATGAGCGAAGGGGCGATCTCCGAGCCCGCCCACCGGTCGGTGGCCCGCGCGATGAACATGCTGCGCCGGTACTGCCGCATCAAGTTTCTCCAGGAAGGCACCCCGATGCCCGCCGGGATCGGACCCTTCGCGAACAGCGGCGAGGGCGGCTTTGACAAGGCCCGCATCGGGCGGCCCGACGGCAACACGAGCGTCCAGTACGCGGGTGGGCGGTTCACGATCACCCCCATGACGGCGGCGCGTGCCCTGGAGGCCGAGGTCAAGTTCGCCCAGGGCGCGAAGCCTGGTAAGGGTGGCCAGCTCCCTGGCAAGAAGGTGACCGACAAGGTCGCTCGCCAGCGAGGATGCGAACCCGGCTATGAGCTGGTCTCGCCCCCGATCAACCACAACCTTTACTCCATCGAGGATGTGAAACTCATGGTGGAGAGCTGGCGACACCTCAACCCGTCGGTGAACTGCGCGCTGAAGTACGTGGCCACCTACGGCATCGAGATGGTCGTCCTCGGCGGCGTGAACGCCGGGGCCAACCGCCTCCACATCAGCGACGGATCGGGAGGCACCGGCGCGGCGAAGCGGGTCGACCAGAAGCACGCGGGCGTTCCGCTCGTTGCGGTTCTCCCTGGCGTCCAGGACACTCTGGTCGAAGAGGGGCTGCGGCATCTGGTCGAAATCAGCGTCGACGGCGGCGTCCAGAGCGGCGAGCAGGCGCTGAAGCTCATGCTGCTCGGCGCGGACCGCGTGGGCTTTGGCACCAGCCTGCTGATCGCAATAGGATGCTCGATGCTCCGGAAGTGCCATCTGGCCGGACCCGATCCGGCGGATCCCAGCGGCAAGCGTCGGCTCGGCTGTACGCCCGGCGTTGCCACGCAGGACCCGGTCCACGTCGCCCGCTTCACCGGCAAGGCCGTTCACATCGCCCGCTACCTTCGCTACATGGCCCGGGAAATCCGCGAGCTAATGGCTGCCCACGGCATCCGGTCGATCGACCACGTCGTCGGCCGGCGCGACCTCCTCGAGCGAAAGCCGGACCTCAAGGGTAAGGCGGCGATGATCCGCTTCGAGTCCGTCCTCAACGCTCCGCACGGCCAGGCGACTCGCCGCGACTTCGCGGCGCAGACGAGGGCGCACATGCCGGAGATCCGCACCCACGAGCGGGATGCGGCGCGGCGAGCGCTGGCGGGTGAGCGGGCCCTGATCCGCGAAACCCTCACCAATGCCGACCGGTGCGTCTCGATGGCGGCGGGCGGTGAAATTGCTCGTGCAGTTGGCGACCAGGGTCTGATGCAGGGGGAGGTCCGGTTCGAGCACGTCGGCGCAGCCGGGCACTTCTACGCGGCCTACATGGTCGACGGCGTTGAGTGCCGTCTCCAAGGGCTTGCGGCCGACTCCTGCTTTACCGCCTGCTACGGCGGCAAGCTCGTTATCACGCCGCCCGATGGCAACGGCAACCTGACGATCGTCGGCAATGCCTTCGGGTACGGCGCCCGCGGCGGCTCGGCCTATATCGCTGGCCAAGGCGGCAACCGGTTCGGAATCTGCTTCCGCAAGAGTTCCGAAGGGTACGGACCGAAGGTGGTCGTCGAGGGAGTCGAGGCCAACGCGTTCCAGTACATGACGGGCGGGCTCGCCCTCGTTCTTGGCCGCACGGGCACTAACCTGGGTTCAGGCATGACGGGCGGTGCCGTTTATCTCCTCGACTGCGATCCAGCCAAGCTGAACACGGACTACGTAAAGGCGGAGCCGTTGCAGTTCGACGACATGATCAAGGTCAAGTCCCTGCTCGAAGAGCACCTGCGGGAGACGAACAGCCCGCTCGCCGCGTGCTTGCTCCGGGAGTTCGAGCCGGAGCGATTCAGCAAGGTAACGACTCGCGTCGTGCCTGAGAAGTGGGACGCTTAAACGCCGGGTTCCCAGCAAAAGCAAGTAGAGGGGGTCGGTGCTGCACCGACCCCCTCTACAACTTATCCCTGCTTCACTAGCGGAAGGCCACAGCGTCGAACCGCCGCTCGGTTGGTAAGAGGCACTCGGTTTCCGTGCAGGCCTGGTACGAGACCTTGAGCTCGAACTCCACTGCCTCTTGGCCCGGGGGGATTTGTACGGTGAAGGGAATTACCACCTCGCCCGTGTATTGGTCCGCTTGAGCGGCAGGATATTCGATGGTTGCCTTCACCGGCTGCGTCTCCACCCGGGTCGGGGTAAGCCAGCGGGCGGGCGGATTCTCACTGTTCAGGTGCAGGCCGTCCGGGACTTGGAGCCGGACTTCCCCACGTGCCAATCCGTTGGCGTCCGCCCGCAGTTCGCGAGACGGTACGGACACCGCTACTTGCGCCGGAGCCGCCGCCACGACGGGGGCCGGTTCGGGAGCCGGTGCAACGTTCTCGGGAGCCCGGTCGGGTACTGAGAGCAGACCCATCGCGGAGGCGTAAAGTGCCTCCGTAGCGTGCGGGGCTCGCTGCATCCAGCCTAAGAGCGCACTTACCGACTCGCGAGCGCGCTCCACATCGCCGATCTCGAGCAGCACCCGGACGGCCATCGCGTTGCCACTGGGCACCGGCTGGTCAAAGACCGGCTTCGTTCGGCCGAATAGCTCTTCGTGCCCTGCCGAAGTTGAGTAGAACGCTCCGTTCTCACGATCGTAGAAGCGGTCCACCATGATGACGGCCAGTCTCCTTGCGTGCTCCCGAAGGTCGTCGGCCGCCAGCCCAGGTGCCGGCTGGCCCTGCTCGGCCAGGAACTCTTTGAAGGAGGCCAGCTTGATCAGGCCATCGACGAAGTTGGCGTAGTCGTCCAGGAACCCTTCCCCGCTCGGACGCCCCTTCGCGATCTGGTGAGGCAGTGTCCCGTGCGCCGTCTCGTGCTCAAGGATGGCGACGGCTGCCCGTTCGGCCAGGTGCGGCACTCCCGCGTCGGCTAGCGCGCCGATCATGAGGCCGTTCCAACTCACCAGCGCCTTGTCGTCGAGTCCCGGCCGCACCCGCGCCTCCCGAGCCTCCCTCAGTCGGCGCAGGTGACCAACGAACTGCTGGCCGAGATTCTCCGACGCGTGCGGAATGTTAGCCCCCGTCTGGTGGCCGGTTGCCTCGTCGCGGAAATTCCCCTCCGCCTTGAAGTTGAAGGCGTGGAGGAAGGCGTCGGCATCTTCACCGAGCACCGCCTGGACCTCCTTAACCGTCCAGACGTAGAACTTGCCTTCCTCGCCCTCACTGTCCGCGTCCAATGCCGAGTAGAAGAAGCCTTCCGGCGCCGTCATCTCACGCTGAAGCCAATCGATGATGCCTTGGGCGGCGCTGACGAACAGGTTGGCCATGGCCGGGTCGAGCCCATGGGCGATGCCGGCAGCGCGGGCGAAGTTGCTCAGCAGCAGGGCATTGTCGTAGAGCATCTTCTCGAAGTGCGGCAGCAGCCACTCCGCGTCGGTCGAGTACCGGTGGAATCCTCCGCCCACTTGGTCGTGGATGCCTCCGAGGGCCATCTTCTCCAGGGTGTAAAGCGAAACTCCCAGCGACGCCTCTCGAAGGTCCTGCTTCGCCGTCAGGCGCAAGGCGTAAGCCATCAGGAACTCGAGAGCGCTGTGGGGTGGAAACTTCGGGGCTCCGCCGAAGCCGCCGTGGGTTTGGTCGAAGTCGCTGATCAAGGTCGACGCCGTCTGGGCCAGAGTCTGCTCGTCGAACTGGTTCGACGTTGCGGCAACCTTTGTCGTGAGAGTCTCGCGAAGCGCCTCGTCGTAACGCTCAGCCGTCTCCTGGAGGTCACGACGCTTCGACTGCCACGCCAGACCGATCTGGCGGCACAGGGTCGTAAACCCGGGGTACTGCCCTCGATCCTCCTTCGGGAAGTAAGTGCCCGCGAAGAACGGCTTACGGTCCGGAGTCATGAAGACGCTCATCGGCCATCCGCCGCGTCCGCTGCCGAGCTGCACCGCCGTCATGTAAGCCTCGTCCACGTCCGGACGCTCTTCTCGATCGACCTTAACGCTCACGAAGTTCTCGTTGAGAAGGCGGGCCACCTCAGGGTCCTCGAACGACTCGTGTTCCATCACGTGGCACCAATGGCACGATGAGTAGCCGACGCTCAGGAACACCGGCTTGTCTTCGGCCCGGGCCTTGGCGAAGGCTTCCTCGCCCCACGGATACCAATCCACCGGATTGTTCTGGTGCTGCAGCAAGTACGGCGACGTCTCGTTCGCGAGGCGGTTCGGCATAGACCCATTAGACTCGCTTCGGCTGCAGATCGACGCATGCTAGCGAACGTTCTGACGTTTTAGGCCAATTCCATGGCGTTAACCTGATTAGCGGCATCAGAATTCATGGCCGTGGAAGCACCCTGGCAGCACGGACCCTTACGCGCCTCGGACAACGGGCGGTACATCCAACACGAGGACGGCACCCCGTTCTTCTGGCTCGGCGACACGGCCTGGGAGCTTTTCCATAGGTTGGACCGGGAAGAAGCCGACCACTTCCTCAAGACGCGGGCCGAGCAAGGCATCAACGTGATCCAGGCCGTGGCTTTGGCCGAAATCGACGGGCTCAACGATCCCAATCGGTACGGGCACCGGCCCCTACTGGACAACGATCCCACCCGCCCCGATCCCTCCGGCTACTGGGACCACATGGACTACGTCATCGACCGGGCTGCGGAGTATGGGCTGTACATCGGCCTCTTGCCAACCTGGGGCGACAAGGTGCACCCGGCGTGGGGTGTGGGGCCTTGCGTGTTCAACAAGGAAAACGCTTACACCTTCGGACGTTGGATCGCCGACCGCTATAAGAACCGGCCGAACATCATCTGGATCAACGGCGGCGACCGCGACCCTCGCGGCTTCGAGGAGATCTGGCGCGCCGTGGCCCGCGGTTTACGAGGCGGCGACGGTCACCGCCGCCTGATGAGCTTCCACCCGCCCGGCGAGCGCAGTTCGTCGGAGGACCTGCACGACGAGGAGTGGCTGGACCTCAACATGCTGCAAACGGGCCATGGGAAGCGCGAGCTTGACCGGATCGTGCGGATGATCCAAGCCGGCTACCACCGCACCCCCACCAAGCCGATCTTGGACGGCGAGCCCCGCTACGAGAACCACCCGATCCAGTTCAACCCGTCCGAAGGCTATTTCGACGCGGGGGACGTCCGGCTGGCCGTCTACACCAGCGTGTTCGCGGGCGGGTGCGGGGTCACCTACGGTTGCCACGCCGTCTGGCAGATGGCCCAGGACCGCTACCACCCGATCAACAACCCGATCTCGCACTGGCGCTACTCCCTTGACCTAACGGGTGCCAACCAGATGCGCCACCTTAAGACTCTGGCGTACGCAATCCGCTTCCACGAAATGGCTCCCGATCAATCCTTAGTGTCGGACAACTCCTCCTACCGCGCCCTGCGGAGCCTGGATGGAAGTCGGGCCGCCGTCTACGCCGCGAACGGTGGTGGCACCGGAGTTTCAAGATCCTTCCGCGGGGGTCGATACGCTTGGTTCGACCCTCGAAAGGGCACCACGACCGACTGGGTGGCTCTGGACGGGCAGGACCATGCAGAGGCACCCCACGCTGAGGGCAGAGTAAAGGACTGGGTCCTGCTCCTCGAACGCTAGAATAGATTTTGGAGTGGACCCGCCAGCGGCTCCACTCCAAAATCGAAGGATTCCGCCGGTAAGCTTCGATCCATGAAGCGCACCCTGGCCCTCGCTCTGTTTGCGGTGGCGGCCCAACCTTTCGCTCAGACGGGCATCGGCGTCAATCCTCCCAAGCTGGTCCTGATGATCAGCATTGACCAGTTCCGCAACGACTACGTGGACCGCTTCGCGCCGTACTACTTGCCGGGGCGGAGTGGCGGGCGGCTGGGGGGCTTCCGCTACCTGGCCGAGACCGGGGCGAACTTTAGAGATGCTCACCACAACCACATCCCGACCGCCACTGGCCCCGGCCATGCGACGCTTATGACGGGTTCGGAGCCGAACCTGAACGGCATCGTGGGCAATGAATGGTTCGACCGGACGCTTGCCGAGGGCAAGGGGAAAGCCGTCTACTGCGTCGAGGACCCCAACGTGGTCACCGTGGGCGGCACGAGCGGACCGATGAGCCCGCGCAACCTGAAGGTGACGACGGTGGGCGATGAGCTGAAGATGGCGACCAACGGGCGCTCCCGCGTGGTGGGCATCGCTTTTAAGGACCGCGCTTCGATCCTCATGGCGGGACACGCCGCCGATACGGTGATCTGGTTCGACGGCGGCACCGGGAACTGGGTGACCAGCTCCTGGTACGCGCCGAACAAACAGCTTCCGACCTGGGTCGACCGCCTGAACCGGGAGGGACGGGTCCAGAAGCTTGTGGGGAAGGTTTGGGAGCCGCTTCTTCCGGCCCCGGCCTACGCCAACGCCCGTAAGGCTCCGGCAGAAAAGCCCTCCGCGGGGGTACAGCCGTTCTCTCACCCGCTTGGGGCGACCGCCGACCGCAACTTCTACGGAGCGTTCACGAACAGCAGCTACGGTAACGAGTACGTCTTCGAGACCGTTGAGCGGGCGCTGGACGAAGAACGGCTTGGGCAACGCGACGTGCCGGACGTGCTGGTGGTCAACCTCTCGACCAACGACTACATCGGCCACCGGTACGGGCCCAACAGTCCGGAGGTCATGGACATCAGCATCCGGACCGACCGTCTGCTGAGCAACCTGTTCAACTCCTTGCAACGCCGGATTGGCATGGACAACGTGGCGGTCGTCGTGACCGCCGACCACGGGGTGCTGCCGATCGTGGAGGAGGCACGCGAGACGTACCGCGTGGACGCAATGCGAGTTACCACCAACGTCGGCCGAACCGTCGAGCAGGCGCTCGACCGTACGCTCGGTGATGGGGACTGGGTACTTGGCAACGTCTTGTACGAGCAGAACTTCTATCTGAACCGGGCCACCGTCGCCGCCAAAGGGCTGAAGATTGAAGACGTGGAGCGTGCCGCCGCCGCCGTCGCCAGTGAAGTGCCCGGCGTCTACCACGCCTTCACCCGTACCCAGGTCATGAACAACGGCCTTCCCCGCTGGGCGTGGACTGAACTCCTGAACAACGGCTACCATCCGAAGCTTAGCGGCGATCTTTTGGTCATCGAAGCTCCGGGCAACTACGTTTATCCTCTCGGCACGGGCCATGGCTCTCCCTGGGCCTACGACTCGCACGTGCCGATCCTCGTTCGGGCTCGGGGCATTAAGCCCGGCTCCTACACCCAGCGGGTGACGACGGCGGACATCGCGCCGACCCTTTCGCACCTTCTCGGGATCGAATACCCGACCGGAAACGTAGGAAAGGTCTTACCAGCCTTGACGAAGTAGCGATCCACGTTGGAGTCGGCTCCAGACCCTTTCGGAGCAGCCTCCGCCACCGGATCTGTCGGCAAAAAGGCCCAGTGGGAACTGGGCCTTTGCCCAAACCGTACGATTGCCCGTCTTTATCGGGAACCATTCAGGTGGTGGGCCGGACGGCTCGTTTTCCACTGAACTCTCGACCGTTGCTTACGTCATCGCCACTGTCCGACCGCCTATGAGTATCAACCTGCCCCTCAGTAACTCCACGCCGCTACCGGCGGACGCCAACACGGGGGTCGATTTCATCGACCTGGCAGCGGTAAAGCCGGACCCGACCGCCCTGGAGCTCGCGCCGGGGGAGTTCGCGATGAAGAACAACATCCTGCCCCTCGCGCTGGATGGAGAGACGCTCATCGTCGCTATGGGTTCCATCCATTCGCTGCCGGCGGTAGACGATCTGGGCATCTTGATTCAGCGGCCGGTGACGGGCGTGCTGGCCGACCCGGCGCTGATCCGCGACCGGATCGAGGAGTTCTTCCTCGAGCGGATCCTGGCGCAGGTCCAAGGCGAGGATTCGAGTGCGGCGGATATCAACGACACTACCGACCTTGCCGACCTCACCAAGATGGCGGGCGAGTCGGCGGTCGTCCAGATGGCGAACGGCATCTTCGCGCAGGCGGTCAAGGACGGCGCGAGCGACATCCACATCGAACCGTACGAGCGGGAGGTCAAGATCCGCTTCCGCATCGACGGCATGCTGTCCGACATGATGCGGCCGCCGAAGCGCATGCACGCCGCCCTTATCTCTCGCCTCAAGATCCTGGGCGAGATGAACATCGCGGAGCGCCGACTCCCTCAGGACGGCCGCATCAAGGTGACGGTCGCCGGACGCCAGGTGGACGTTCGTGTGTCGATCGTCCCCACCGTCTATGGGGAGCGCGCGGTCATGCGAATCCTCGACAAGGGTACTGCGATGCTTGGCCTGGAAGAGCTGGGCATGCAGCCGGACACCTTGGCGCGCTTCCGGAAGGTCATCGGCATCCCCCACGGCATCATCCTCGCCACCGGTCCTACGGGCTCGGGTAAGTCGACTTCCCTTTACGCCTCGTTGCAGGAAATCTGGTCGCCGACCACGAACATCCTGACCATCGAAGATCCCGTCGAGTACCAGGTCCCCGGCATCAGCCAAATCCCGGTGCGGGCGAACATCGGCCTGACCTTTGCGAACGGCCTCCGCTCCATCGTCCGCCAAGACCCCGACGTCATCATGGTCGGCGAGATTCGCGACCACGAGACCGCCGACATCGCGATCAACGCTGCCCTGACGGGTCACCTTGTTTTCTCCACGCTCCACACGAACGACGCCGCCGGTGCGGTAACGCGACTGCTGGACATGGGCGTGGAGCCGTACCTCGTGGCATCGTCGCTGATGGGCGTGGTGGCCCAGCGGCTGGTGCGTCGCGTCTGCTCCAACTGCGCCGAGGAGTACATGCCGACGGTCGAGGCGCTAGACGCGCTCGGGATCGATCAGGACACGGTCGACGCCCACCGAGGTCGCTTCCGCCGAGGTGTCGGGTGCGACAAGTGCCAGGGCACCGGTTTCAAGGGCCGCCAAGGCCTGTACGAATTGCTGCTCGTCGATGAAACGGTTCGCCGGATGACGGTCGAGCGCTCGTCGTCGGGGATGATGAAGCAGCACGCGGTCCAAGCCCAGGGGATGCGAACCCTGCTCGGCGATGGCAAGCTAGCGATTCTTGCTGGTAAGACAACCCCCGAGGAAGTCTTACGCACCTGCCAGCGAGAGGAATTCTAAGACGGTGGCTTTGCGAGAGGAACAGGGACAGTGACGACCTACGCGTACACGGCGCTGGAGCCGTCGGGCAAGAAGAAGAGCGGTTTTGTGGACGCCGCCTCCCAGGAGGCGGCAACCGCCGCCATTTTGGCCGAGGGAAGGTTCGTCCTCGAGATCAGCGAGCACCGCGGCCGTACCGGCTCGACGGCAGAAACCCATAGCGACAAGCGAAAGGGCAAGGTCTCCCGGTCCGATCTCGCCCTGTTCTCCCGCCGTCTGGCCGATCTGTCGGAAGCGGGGCTTCCCCTTGACCGAGTGCTCCAGGTCATCGCGGAGCAGTCGGAGAGCGCGGCCCTATCGGAAGTTGCGGAAGAAGCATTGGGGCAGGTGAGAACGGGTATTCCAGTCTCGGAAGCCCTGGCGATGCACCCCAAGCTGTTCCCCGAGGTCTTTAGCCAGACGTTGCGGGCAGGTGAGGCGAGCGGCCAGTTTCCCCAGGTCGCGGCCCGACTAGCCGATTTCCAGGAAAAGGAAGTCGAGCGTCGCAGCCAAGTCGTCTCGGCCCTGATCTACCCGAGCATCCTCGCGCTCACCGCCCTCGGTGTCGTCGTCTTCCTGCTCACTTTCGTCGTCCCCCGCCTGTCGGGCATCTTCAAAGACCTCGGCAACGACCTCCCTATCACGACCCGGATCTTGCTCGCGACCACCGACTTCCTGACCGGGAACTACGTGTTGGTCATCGGCAGCATCGTGGGGTTGATCGTCGCTTATAAAGCCTATGCGAAGACGGAGTCCGGCGCTCTGATGCGGGACCGTCTGTACTTGAAGATCCCGGCACTGGGGCCAGTGGTGCAGAAAGCGACGGTGTCCCGGTTCTCGCGGGTTCTGGGCACGCTAGTGTTCGGCGGCGTCCCGATCCTCGAGGCGATCAACCTCGCGGGTCTGGCCGCGGGCAACCGCGTGTTCCGGGTGAGCGCGCAGATCGTCGAGGACGAGGTTCGCGAAGGGCGCCCCATCGCGGAAGCGATGCGAGACGCGGGCGCGTTTCCGCCGGTGCTCACCCACATGGTAGCCATCGGTGAGGAGACGGGCGACCTCCCTCGCATGCTGGGCCGGGTCTCGGACAGCCTCGACTTTGAGGTGGACAACGGGATGCGTCGCCTGACCGCGATGGTTGAGCCCATCATTGTGCTTACCATGGGAGCTTTTGTCGGATTTGTGGTTCTTTCGGTACTGTTGCCCATCTTTGCGGCCCAAGACACCGTGAAATAGAGATGCTACGAGGGAGATGAGGGAAGGAAAATGAAGAGACGGAGTCGAGCGTTTACGCTTATTGAGTTGATGGTGGTCATCTTGATCATCGCGATCCTGGCCGCTCTGGTCGTGCCGCGTATCGTCGGCCGCACCGGTCAGGCCAAGGTGGCCAAGGCCCAGCAGGACATCGCCACGATGAGCGGTCTGCTGGACCAGTTCCGGTTGGACAACGACCGGTATCCGACCACGGAAGAGGGTCTGAGTGCCCTGCGGGTTCCGCCCGCCGACGCGAAGAACAAGGAGCCGTACACGACGCGGGACATCCCCAACGATCCATGGGGCAACCCGTACGAGTACACGTACCCCGGCACGTCGGGTCCCAACTCGTTCTCCATCGTCTCCTACGGCGCCGACGGGCAGCCTGGCGGCGACGGTGACGCGGCGGACATTACCGGAGGCGATTAATCAGAAACCGGGGCGTCACGCTCATGGAACTGAGCGTCGTGACCGCGATCATGATGTTGTTCGCGGCGGTGGTCGTACCCGCAGTGGTCAACCAGAAGGAGAGGCGAGAGGAGCGTGAGTTCCGGTCTTCCCTGCTCCGTCTAGTCGATGACGCGCGGGAACGGGCGATCGAGAGCGGAAAAACCGTCAGCCTGGTCATGGGCGACGGCGACGACCAGCTCCAGGTCACTCGGGAAGGCGACGACGACCAAGAAGACACGGTGGTCCGATCGTTGACGGTCCACCCCGGTTTCGAGATCACTTCGTTTGAAATGGGCGGCGACCAGGTGGCCCCCACCGAATGGAAGCTGCGCTTCTATCCCGAAGGCAAAGCCGACGGCGGGGGGTTTGAGTTGCGGCAAGGTACCGACCTCAAGTCGCTGGTGATCGACAAAACCGGTAACGTGCGCCTCTCGGAGGGCCCATTGCCGGACACCAGCCAGGATAAGTGGCCCGCCGGGGAGTTCGAGAAGCGTGCCTAATCGAAGCCGCGGCTTTACGCTCGTCGAGGCACTGGTCGGGGTGCTCCTGATCGGAGTCGGCGTGGTCGCCGCCATGAACGGCCTTTCCGCCATCGCGCGGACCGACTTCCGCGTCCGGGAGTCGGAGCAGATGCAGCAGCTCGCGATCGAGAAGTACGAAGAGCTGGTGGCGACGGGCGAAGCACTGAACGCGGGACAGAGCGGTGACTTTGCCGACCGAAACCTCGACGACTACCGATGGACCGTCGAGTCCGAGGGAAGCGGCATTGAGAATCTGCAGTCGGTCACGGTGACGGTTCGAAGAGGCAACGGCGATGCTCGTGAGGCAACCATCAGCGGTCTCGTTTACCAGGCTCCGGCGACGGAGGCGGCCCCGTGAGACGCGGCTTCACAATCCTTGAGCTCATGGTGGTGGCCGCGATCACGGTCGTCATGGTCGGGGCTGCGATGCGAGCGTACGCTGCCGGGATCGTCTACGATGAGCGGCTTCGGACGGCGCGAGAGCGAAACCTGAACCAGCGGACTTTCGAGAGCCGGTTGACGGAGTTGCTGCGTCACGCCTACCTGTCGCCCGATGCGGCGGCAAACGACTCGTTTTTCATCGGTAACGACGGCCCTGGCGAAGTCTCCGGCGGCAGCACCAACGCCACGACCCTTACGTTCACCACGCTCGGCAGTCGTCCCCCGGGTGCCTTTCTAGAGTCGGAAGAGGACTTCGAGACCAACAACGAGCGGTTCGGACCGCAAGGTGGGATCGGTGAGATCTCGCTCTCCATGACCGCCACCGGAACGGCGGGCACGCAGACCGGACTCTTTATCCGGGAGCAGCGCCCGGCGGACGGCGACGTAACGCAAGGCGGCAACGAAAGCGTTCTCTCGGCGGAAGTCGAGGAGATCCAGTTCGAGTTTTTCGACGGCCTCGAATGGCAACCCCAGTGGGACACCCAGACTCAGACGACGAAGCGCCTCCCGGCAGCGGTCCGGGTTACCTACCGGCTCGCGGAGAATGAGCAGTCGAACACTTTGATCGTGCGCATCCCTGCGAGCGACGTGACCCCTGAGAACCCGGTAACGGTGGGCGGATGATGACTGCGACTCGTCCAATCGTTCGGAAGCGGCGTGAGCGCGGCAGCGTCTTCGTGGTTTCGATGGCCGTGCTCGCGGGCCTTGTCGCGATCCTAGTCAGCGTGGCCGCTACCCAAAGGACCGCCACCCGCTCGGTGCAGAACCGCTTGGAGATTCGCCGGGCCCGCGTCGCGGCAGAAGCCGGAATCCAACGGGCGCTTGCCGAGTTGTCGGTGGTCGCCGCCGCTCAACCTGGCCAGACGGGAGCCCAAGCGGCCCCCACCGGAAACCAGACGTCCGCGATCACCTTACAAGATGAGTGGGCTCAACTTGGTCAGGAAGGCGACGAGGAGTTCGTCGTCGGCCGCGGATCGTTTCGGGTGCAGGTCCTTGACTCGGCTTCTCTTCTCAATCTGAACACCGCCACCCAGGAGCAACTGGAGCGCCTACCGCTTTCGGTCGAGCAGGTCGAGTCGCTGTTGGACTTTCGTGAAGGCGGGCGGGACCCTCGGCCTACCGGCGGGAAAGACGAGTACTACAACGGGCTACCAGAGCCCTACAACGCAAAGCTAAGGCGCTTCGACAGCTTCGACGAGCTGCTGTTGGTGAAGGAGTTCACGCCGCAGGTGCTGTACGAGGCCCAGACGAACGTGTCTTCGACGGGACAGCAGGTGCCAGGGCGCGACGGCGGCACGCCGATCCTGTACGACCTCGCCACCACGTACTCCTACTCGGCCGAAACGAACGCGCAAGGGCAGAGCAAGATCAACGTGAACGCTCAGGCGACCACGGTCCAGCGCCTTCTTCAGGCGCCGGTGAGCCTCCCGCCGGTCCTCGCCCAGCAGATCGCGGCCCGCAAGAACTGGCCGCGAATCGGAGACCTGCTGGCCCTCCCGGGTGCCCAGGGGCAGCAGATTCAGCGGACGATCCTCGACAACCTCGTGGTCGGCGGCGCGCCCCGCACCGAGGGCAAAGTCAATTTGAACACCGCCACGGAGAGCGTCCTCAGCTCGATACCGGAGTTGACCCCGGACGCCGTCCAGTCGATCCTTTCTCGACAGTCGCAGGGGTTCGCGACCCTTGGCGATCTTGTCGGCACGCCAGGGATCTCGACGAACGTGCTTCAGCAGACCGCCCACCGGTTTACCGTTTCCTCCCAGAGCTTCCTGGTGCGGGTCGTGGGTAAGGCGGGTAACGCAAGGCAGGCATTGGAGGCCGTGGTGGACATTCAACAGGGACGACTTAAGGTCGTCTCGATCACCGACATGCCGTTTTCGAACATGGAAGAGAGATGGGGATGGGAAGAAGAGCCGACCACCGAGACGGTTCTCAAGGAGGAGTCTTGAGCCGGCACGTTCAGCCCGTTGATTTGGTAGTGGAGTGGTCGCCGCGAGGTGTCCGCGCCCACGACGGCCGCGCCCGTTCGTCGTTCGATGGCCTCAACGGCCTCAGCGGACGAGAAGCCGTCATCGCCGTTTCGCGACGCTCCGTATTCGTGCGGGCGACGCGAGTGCCGGATGCTCCTTACGACGAGGTCCGCCGAGTCTTGGCCGTTCGGCTGGGGGACCTTTTCCCGATGCCATCGCAGGAGTTGGCGTTCGACTTCCAGCTAACGGACGACCTATCAGAGGGCGGCCGGCTTGCGCTCGTGGCAGCGATGCCCGCTCACGAACTTCGACGCCTGCACACCGAGATGAAGCAGGCAGGGTTGCGGGTTCGTCAAGTCGTTCCCGCAGCCATGGGATCGGCGCTTTTGGCCCAAACGCTTGGTAAGCCAAACGCGGCCGTCGTTCAACGTGCCGAGGAAGGCATCACCATCGACCTCGTCGCCGAAGGAGCGCTGCGCTACAGCCGGGTGGCGGGATCGGTGATCGACCTGACGGCGGAGGTGTGCCGCACCTTCACCATCGCGAACATGGAGTGCGCGGACATCATCGCCGCGGGCGACGTCGCCGTGCCCCACGCCGATCTCCACAGCGCGACGACCTCGATGGACGCCATGGTCAACGCGGGTGACCGGCTTGGGCTGAACATCGAGCTTCCCGAAACGATCGCGACCCGCATCCTCAACACGCGAAAGCAGCGCCTCCGGTTCGCGGGCCTCTTGGCCGCTTCCGCTGCCATGCTCGCGCTTTATGCCTTCTCCGAATACGAGGCCGCCGCCGCTAAGGTGCAGACGGAGCAGTCAAAGGCCGCCGGAAGACTGCGCAAACTGAAGTCGCTTCAAAAGCAGGCGGAGGCCGATGCGCTTAAAAGCGCAAAGCTTCAGGCGACGCTCGAAGTGGCGTTCAAACCCGCTCAGAGCTTTGGCGACCTGGTAACCGTTGTCTCGAACCGCACCCCGGCGGGCGTCTGGTTGACCGGCGTCAACATCGAGCGGGGCAAGCCGCTGACGGTTCGGGGGACGGCCCGGACAAGTGGAGCGGTCGCGGAGTATTTGAGACTGCTGGGATCTGAGCCTCGGGTTCGGGACGTAAAACTAGTGTTCGCCAATAACTCGACGATTGAAAAAGTGCCCGTCGTCCAGTTCAGCATTTCTGCTTTCCCCGTGGGCAACTTGCCCTTGGCCGAGCAGAACGACCGGAGGAGATCATGATCATCGTTAGCAGAGGTGAAGATGCGCTGGCGAGAATCCTCACAATCGTCTCGGTGACGGTTCTCGCACTGACGCTCGCCTTCATGGTCTTCGTACCCAAGCCGACCTCGAAGGGTCTTCGAACGAAGACGCGGAACCAAGAGATGCAGGCTAAGATCGCGACCAAGGCGGCAGAGGATCGGGTCATGGAGGCCAATCTCCAACTAGCCGCGCAGACCTGGCCAGGGGATGCCCAACAGATCGCTCCGGTCGCCCTCGCGAAAGTTACGCAACTCGTGCAGGCACGCCGCCTGCGGCTGGTCGCCTTCCGTCCGCAGAGAACCACCGCCAACGGAGATCTGACCCAACTGCCGTTCCTGGTCACCGTGGAAGGCTCTTATCCAGGCGTCGTGGCCTTCACCAAGGACTTGGAGGCTCCGAGCACGAAGCTCGCCGTAAGCCTGGTGCAGATCGCCTCCGCCGACGCGGGATCGGATCAAGTTACGGCGAGTGTGGGCCTCGTCGCCTTCATGCCTCCGGCCAAGGCAGACCCCGCAACCACCACCACGGCTCCCGCTGGAGCTAGGGCTTCCCGACAGGAGACAACCCCTCGTGGCTAAACCTCAAAAGCCTAACCGAATTTTCTGGATCCTCTTCCTCGGAGCGGTGCTGTTCATCTTCAGCTACTTCTACTTCGAGGAGCCAACAGCCCCCGCTCGCCGAAGTCGGGTGGCCGCCCGGCCGACGGAGGCGAAGCAAACGGGAGACTTCCGACCCGAAGATTACAAGGCGCGCTTTGCCTTACTGAACGAACCGGCGAAGAATGCGTTTAGGCCTCTTGTGGTTCGCTCGAACGAGGCGCGCGCAGCGGCGGGTGGGGGCACTCCTGTGCTCCGCATTCCGTCCAACGAAGTGCCGGCGTCGATGGCCGGAGGCGATGCGAACTGGATTTACACCGGAGTGGCGACCATCGACGGAGTGCCGAACGCCCTACTGGAGAACTCTTCGAGCGGCGACGGCGTTTTCTTGAAACCGGGAGATCGGTGGAAGGGTTCGACGGTGCTAACGGTTACAACGAACTCCATCGTCCTTCAGGGGCCCGATAGAGTTTCTAGAACGATCGAGTTGGAAGTTGAATCGGACGAAGCGACGCCTGCGGCGGGGATTACTGCCCTGCCTCCGGCCGGGGCGACGCCGGTGGTTCCCCCGCTGGCCGGCGCGATTGGCGGTCTAGGGGTGCAACCGGAAGCCGCGCCACCCGTCCGTACTCCGGGGGAGAATCGCCCGGGCCGAGAAGAGCGACGGCGGCGGCGGCAGAATCGAGGATTTGACGACGGCGGCACGGGATTGCCGCCCAATGGAACGGGACAAGGAACGATTGGGAGCGAAACTCGTGCGCAGTAGACTTTTGTGGGTTTGTGGAGCGGCGTTGCTGCCGATGGCGGCAACGGCCCAGTTCGACTTTGGCGGCGGCGCCACCGGCAAGCCGTGGGAGGAGTTCAAGCTGAACCCGAAGACCCGGATGAAGCTGGATTTCCGGAACGCGAGCGTCGACATGATCTTGTCGCTGTTCCAGAAGACGACGGGCATCACGATCGTTAAGGACCCCGCTCTGACGGGTCCGCTGACGATCACGAGCGCCAAGCCAGTTCCGCTGAACGACGCGTTCCAGATCCTTCAGACGACCTTGTCGCTGAAGGGCTTCGACATGGCGAAGGAGGGCAAGCTCCTGGTCCTGCGCAAGCGAGGCGATCGGCCAGCGGGTGGCGGGATCCAGTTCCCCATGCCGCCCGACATGGGGGCACCGCAGTCTGAGCTGAAGGTCTACCAAATCCAGTACGCGAGCGCTTCCCAGGTGGCCCGGGTAGTGAACGAGGTGTTCGCTCCACAGGGCGGTGGCGGCGGAAACCCGTTTGCCGGAGGCTTCCCCGGTGGTGGTGGCGGCCAGTTCAGGATTGGCGGTGGTGGCCAGGGCGGCGGAAACCGCTTCGGTGGCCCCGGCGGCTTCCAGTTCGGTGGCAACCGCAACACTCCGAGCGTACGAGCGTCTGCCGACGACTTCTCGAACTCCGTTGTCGTGAACGCTCCGGGCAACCTCCACGACCAAATCTCGACATTGGTCAGGCAACTGGACAAGCAGACCGAGCAGCCCCAGCGCACTGCCGTGTACAAGCTGACCTTTGCTTCAGCTCCGGACATCGTCCAGACCGTCCAGAGCGTCCTGACCGCCAACGCACCAAGGGGCCGGGGGAACACCGGTAACCAACAGCAGGGCGGCGGCGGCTTCTTCAACCTTTTCCGGCCTCAGAGCACACCTGGGCAGGCCCAGGTCAGTGCGGAGACGCGGAGCAACTCGCTGATCGTCACGGCCACGGAAGACGTGCAGAGCATCGTCTCCAAGATCGTGAAGGAGCTGGACACAGAGCTTCCTCTCGAGAGCTCGACGGTCGTCATTCCGCTGGCGAACGCCAAGGCCGACGACGTCGCCGGGCTGCTTAACCAGGCCTTCGGTCAGCGCCAGGGCGCCGGCGGTAACTTCGGCGGCAACCGGGGCATCGGCAACCAGAACCGCAACAACCAGAACAGGAATAACAACCGGAACAACCTCGGTGGCGGAGGCGGTGGAGGAGGCGGTGGCCTCGGCGGGAACCGCGCACCGCAGGCTACGGTGACCGCGAGTGAGATCGCGCTCGACCTTCAAGACCCGAACTCCGACGCTGGCGAGTTGCAAACCAACGTGGCGGTCGCCGCCCAGTTCCCCTTCTTCGGCGGTGGTGGGTTCGGGAACCAGAATCGGAACAACCAGCAGCAGCAACCGGCCCGCGACGCCCAAGGCCGGATCGTGAACGTACGCGATCTGACGGGTCAAGTAACTACGATCGCCGACCCGAACACGAACTCGATCATCGTCGTGACTACCCCGGAGAACGCTCAGCTCATCCGGAACATCGTGGAGCAGCTCGACCGCATTCCGGTCCAGGTAATGATCGAGACGATCATTGTCGAAGCCACCCTCGACTCGTCGAGCCAATTCGGCGTCGAATGGAAGTTCGCCCAGACGAAGAACGGGGTGACGAACAACGCGGAGACGAGCTTTGGTCTGCGAAACGCCAACCCGCCGCTGCAGGGCTTCCGTTACAGCCTGACCGGCGGCAACCTTGAGGCGTTCGTCAACCTCATGAAGACGGACACCCGGTTCAACGTGCTGTCCACCCCGCGCATCTTCACCTCGAACAACGTCGAGGCGCAGATCAACATCAGCCAGAGCGTCCCCTACGTGCTTAGCAGCCGCGAGGATGCTAACGGCAACCTGTCCTACAACTACGCGTTCCAGGACGTGGGCGTGGTTCTGACGGTCACCCCGCGGATCACGAGCAACGGGTACGTGTCGATGGAGGTGACCCAGACGGCGAACGACCTTCAGGGTTACACCAGCTTCAACGCACCCATCGTCAACCAGCGCCAAGCAGACACGACCGTCTCCGTCAAGGACGGCGAGACGATCATCCTGGGCGGCATCATTCGGAACACCGTGACGTCGAGCGTGAGGAAGATTCCGCTGCTCGGTGATCTTCCGATTCTCGGCAACCTGTTCAGGTCGACGACCAAGGGCAACCAGAAGACCGAGCTGCTCGTCTTCCTACGGCCTCGGGTTGTTCGCGACGAAGACGACGCAAGACTTATGCGGGAGAGCGGAACCAAGGAGCTCAGCCCGAGTACCCAGAAGGCTCTAGAAAAGAGCATTCCGCCGCCTAACAACGGCGGTGGCAACGGCAACGGTGGAGGATAGTTCTCATGATGATTCGTAAATTGATTCTCAGTGTCGCCCTCGCGGCCCTCGCGTGTGGCTCGTTCGCACAGCAGATCCAGATCCAAGGCGGCCCCGGCGGCTTCCGCGGCGGCATGATGATGGGCGGCCCCGGCGGCAACCCAACGATGCTGCTGGTCCGCGAGGACGTGCAGACCGACCTCGGTCTGACGGACGACCAGAAGTCCAAGCTCAAGTCGGTTGGCGACAGCATCCGCGAAAAGATGCAGGGCGCCATGGCTCAGGCAGCCGGCGACCGCGAGGCGATGGGCAAGATCTTCCGCGAGGTGCAGGAGCAAGCGACCAAGGACACCAACGCGATCCTGACGCCGGATCAGCAGAAGCGCCTGAAAGAAATTTCGCTCCAGATGGCGGGCAGCCGCGCCGCCATGCGCCCGGACGTTCAGAAGGACCTTGGTCTGACCGAAGACCAGAAGTCTAAGCTCAAGGTCCTTGGCGAGAAGATGCAGGAAGCGAGCCGCGCCGTGATGGAGAAGGCCCGCAGCGGCGAGATCCAGTGGACCGACGTCCGGGCCACCATGGAGAAGAACAACACGATCATGGATGGTGAGATCGAGAAGGTTCTGACCTCCGCCCAAAAGGACAAGCTGAAGGCGATGGGCGGCAAGCCCTTCGCCCGTAAGGACCCGCCTCAGGGTCAGGGTGGCTTCCGCTTCGGCGGCGGCGGACGCTAAAGACTGACACTTGACGCGTGAGGGGTGACACGTGAATTGGGAGCTATTTGCTTCCTTTTGCGTGTCACCCCTCTGTCGCGTCAAGCCTCGGTCAGAAACCGGACCATCTCCGACTTCCGGTGACGCTCCGCCAACATCAACGGGGTGTCTCCGCTCCCGTCCCGTGCGACTACGTTGGCTCCGTTCTCGATGAGCAGGCGGGCAATCGGAACGTTTCCTGACATTGCGGCCGCGTGCAGCGCCTCGCGGTGGTTTGGGTGCTTTAGGTCTAGCCCTGCGTCAATGAGCCTACGCACCGCCGCCTCGTCACCGGCGAACACGGCCCAGGCAAGGCCGCTGGTGCCAAAGGCGCCAGGTGCCTGCTCGCCCGCGTTCGGGTCGGCTCCGTGGTCGAGAACGAGCGCTACGTCCTCAGGAGAGCCGAAGCGGAGGGCAACGTGCAGAGGCGTTGGCCAGTACCGCCCTTCTCCCACTTGGTGGGCGTCAGGATCTGCACCCTGCTCCAGCAGGAGCCTGGCGACGGATGGGTGCTTCCGCAGAATCGCCACGTGCAGAGGAGTCAGGCACGCCCAGAACTGGCTGGAGCGCGGGCTGGGCTCCGCTCCGGCTTCCAAGAGAAGCCTCGTTGACCGCTCGTCGCCGCTCCAGGCCGAGAAGAAAAGCGCGGTTGTGCCGTCTGGTTGAACCGTCCGTGCTGCGGCACGATCGGCGGCTAGAAGAGCCCCGACCCGCCCCGAGTCGGCTAAGCCAGCGGCGGCGCATAGGTCAACTTCCGCCCCCTGCTCGATGAGAAGGTGCACGACGTCCGTTCGGTCGAACTCCAGCGCCGCGTGGAGAGCCGTGCGCCCTCGTTCATCGCAGGCGTTCGGATCCGCACCGTGCTCCAGAATCAGCGGAATCAACTCGTCTGCTTTTGGCGGAACAACCGCAAGGTGCAAGGGGAGGCTCCCCTCGTCAAGACTGCGACCCGCGGCGTCGGGATCGTTGGCCAGCAGCCTTTGCACTTGGGGGACCAGCCCTACTTTGAGCACGTGCGCCAGGGAGTAGTCGGCCCCTGCCTCGATCAGCTTCTGGACCACTTCCCCATGCCCGTGCTCCGCCGCCGTATCGATCGGCCGGTGGCGACGAGCGATTTGGACGGCCGGACCGTTTGGGGCGGCTCCGCCATCGAGAAAGAGGCGCACGAGCGACGAGTGCCCGCCCCAGGCGGCGAGAGTGAGGGGCGTACAGAGGCCGTTGTTCGGCCCCCATCCCAAAGCGTCGACCTCGGCGCCCGAATCCAACAGGAGGGTAGCCAGTTCTACGTGCCGTTCGGAAACCACTTCTCCGTCCGGCGGGATGATTCGGTGGAGAAGGGTCTGGACGGCGTCCCCCGCGGCCACCCGCTCTCTCGCCAGGCTCGGCTCACTGCGAAGCAGGTCCCGCACCCGATCCACGTCGTTCCCATCGAGGGCGTTTAATAAAGCGTCCAATGGGGCGGCCCCTTGCGCAATCATGTGGCATTATAGCATGGACCGGAAAGGTGCCTCGGGACGAAGTATCCCCATTCGTGAGTCCTTGCCTCGCGCGTCACGTCATCATTTAAAGAATGGCTCACATTGCAGACCGGCCCGGCGGGATCGTCCTTGAGGAGGAACTGCTCGGCGGCTTTGGCGGCTTTCCCGACCGTCTCTACCTGATCAGCGTTGGCGACGGTAAGTACGCGGCGAACAACGCCACGATGAGCGATGGCGGGGTTGTCGATGGACTCGCTTGCTTCCCCGATCCCGACGAGGCGACAACTTACATGGGCCTGCTGGCTGGGCTTAGCGGCGAGATCGTCAGCAAGTCGTTCGAAGAGGCTCGCGAGATCGCCATCTCGAAGCCGAAGCTTAACTGCCTCCTTCTGTTCTCGGGTGGCCGCATTGTTGAGATTCACTTCGTCAGATAACGCCGGGGCCGCCTCTTTACCAAGGCAAATCCTGTAGGCTTGGCAACGCCTGCTTCCCGGCCCGGGTGCGGGCCCATGGAGGTAACGATGTACAAAGCACTTAGCCCCGGCGCTATCGGCGTCCGCGCCGGGAATTTGGATGAAGCCCTACAAGCGGCCAAGGTAGGCGGGTTCGGTGGCGTCGAGATCAACCCGAGTGAGATCGCCGACCTAGTCGAGCAGCAAGGGGCGGAGTCCGTTCGCGCCCAGTTCGATGAGGCCGGACTCAAGCCCGCGGGTTGGGGACTGCCCACCGACTGGCGCACCACCGAGGAAGCCTGGCGGGGCGACCTCGAAAAGCTACCGCGACTGGCGAAGGCGGCCGCTGCCATCGGGTGCGACCGCACCATGACCTGGATTCTCCCGATGTCGGACACCCGCCCGTTCGATGAGAATCGCCAGTACCATATCGACCGCTTTCGCCCGATCGCTCAGATCCTCGCCGACCACGGCTGCCGGATCGGCCTCGAGTTCATCGGACCCAAGACTCTGCGCGACAGCCAGCGGTATCCCTTCATCTACCGGATGCAGGACATGCTGGACATGGGGCGTGAGATCGGGCCGAACGTCGGCCTGCTGCTCGACTGCTGGCACTGGTACACCTCCGGCTCGACCGTGGAGGAGCTACGGTCGTTGAGGCCGGAGCAGATCGTGTACGTCCACGTAAACGATGCTCCCGAGGGAGTCTCTTTGGACGAGCAGGTGGATAACGTCCGAGCCCTCCCCGGTGAGACCGGCGTGATTGACATCGCCGGCTTCCTCAAGACGCTTCGGGAAATCGGCTACGAGGGGCCGGTGACGCCAGAGCCGTTCAAGAAGGAGCTCAAGGAGCTGGCAACGGACGAAGACCGGCTGCGGACGGTGGGCCAAAGCATGGACCGCATCTTTACGCAAGCAGGACTCTAAGCAGCGTACACGTCACGCGGAGCGGGGGAGACGTGCTTCGTCTGTCGGAGGAATGTCTACTTCGATGGTTGCACCGTCCCCCTCCCGCATGTCAGCCCGAGCGCAGCGAAGGACCTCTCCCAGCAGGGTGTGTCGGGAGAGGTCCTTCGCTGCGCTCGGGCTGACATGCGGGAGGGGGGCGAGACCTCCTACCTCCACCTCGTCAGATGGCGGATGTCGCTCCACTGGGCCCCGCAAGGCCAAACCGGTGATCCTGGATCACGAAATCTGGTCGTATAGCCAGTTCTGGGCGTCCATCAGGCTCTGGAGGCTTACCTCATGGCCCATCGGATACTCGTGGTACTGCATCGGAGCGTCGAGCGTTGTGAGGAGGTCGCGCACTTCCCTTCCATCCTCGACGGTCAGGACCGGATCGTAAGTCCCATGCTGGACCAAGAACGGGAGGTGCTGCACGTGCACTGGCGGCTCGGCGGGCACGAACGGTGGTAGGACCCGCCCGCTTAGGATCATTGCCCCGGCCAGCAGCCCCGGGTTGTTCAGCGCCACGGCCAGCGTCATCATCCCTCCCTGGCTGAATCCGCCTAGGATCAGCTTTGCGGGGTCCGTGCCAAGCTCCGCGACCAGTTCGGGCAAGAACTCCGCAAGGGTTGCCAGACTCGTCGCGGCCTGGCTGACGTCGATCGTGCGTTCGTTCGCCGTCCACTGCACGTCGAACCATGCGTAGCCGCCCATTCCGTACCGATAGGGTGCGCGGATCGCGGCCACCATCAAGCGCGGGTCGAGTTGGGGCGCGAGCGAGATGAGGTCTTGTTCGTCGCTGCCGAGACCGTGCAGCAGGACCAGCATCGGCGGACGGTCAGAGGGTCGGGTGGGTCGGCGGACGCGGTAGGTGAGCGCAGAGGCCATACGGAGGAGTTTGGCTTGAACCAGACAAGGCGACCCCACCGGTCCGATACCGGTAGGGTCGCCGAGGTCGTCGATCCGTCAGGATCTACGAAGGGTTCTGAGTCGGCTCCGGCTCGTCGTGGCCGAAGGAGCCGGGGGTCGTGGCTTCCTTGGGAGTGCCTTGTCGGCCCATACCGCCCGACATCTCGTGCTGGTCGATCTGGTCCTGCCGGGCGGCGTCCAAGTCCGCACCAACGCCCTTGTCCGGGTCGTTGTTGGCGATCTCTTCCCGAATGTCGGGAGCCCCAGTGTCCTCTTCGGTGGGGTGGTTGCCGCCGTACACGCCTTGTTCGTCTGTCATTTTAGGACCCCTCACTCTCCGCGCCCTTCTTGCTGATGCGCGGCCTCAACACTGCCCCTTCCTCGCCGAGGGCGCCCTGGGGCAAGCCGACGATCTCGTCCTGTTGGTCCACCCGGTGCTCCTCGAGGAACTTCGGATCTTCCTTGTGAACCTCTGGGAAATGCTCTCGCGTGGTGGTCATCCTTGGGTCCTCGTCGATCCGGTCGAATCCAACCGAGGGATCGTTGGGGTCCGTCACGTCGGGGCGCGAGTCGCCGCCCGGACCCTGCACGCCCTGGAGCTCTTCTTTCTCTTCGTCCGGAACCGGCTTCAGGACGCGAGGTCTCGAAGAATCGAAAACCCGCCCATCGGCCTCGAGCTGCTCCGGGAATTGGCCCGCGTCGCTGGCCTCCTGCCCTGATGGGTGCATATCGCGATCGGTCATACGGGGTTGGACTCATTGCAACAGTAGAGAGTTTCTAAGGCTGCCGGACGATTGAGAAACCTTCGAAGCCTTCGGGTGCCGCGTCGGACCGGTCGATCGCCTCAACCCGCCCCGGACCCGTCGACAGGTCAGTCACCATGTCGTCCAGCACGGCCGGGTCTTCGTGCTCCAATATTGCTTCGACGGCTCCGTCCCGGCGGTTCCAGACCTCGCCCCGAACCCCGTGTCGTTCCGCTAACTGCGCCACGAAGTACCGGAACCCGACCCCCTGAACCCTTCCCTTCACCACCACTCGCGCAGACGCCATGGGATGCGGTGTACCCTGAGAGCAATGGCAATCGGCATGGTGGCCGCGGCGGCCCTCTTTACCTCCCAAGGACCCGCAGAGCTTTCGGCTCTCGCCCAACGAGCCGTCGACGCGGCCGTGGCCCGTTTCAAGGAAAAGGACGTCAAAGCGGACCAGCTAGGGATCAGCATCGCCCGCCTCGACCGGGCGAACGGCAGCTATGTGAGCGGCTCCTATCGGGGCGATCAGCCGATGTACCCCGCGAGTGTGGTCAAGATGTTCTTCCTGGCTCACCTCCACGAGGAACTGGCCCGCAAGCGGGTGCGGATGAACCCCGAGTTGGAACGGGCGACGAAGGACATGATCGTCGAGTCGTCCAACGACGCCACCGCCCTCGTCCTCGACACGGTCACCAAGACCACCGGGGGCCCCGAGCTGCCGCCCGGTCAGCTAACCGAGTGGATGAACCGCCGTCAGGCGGTCAATCGGTGGTTCAAGTCCTTGGGCTACACCGGCGTCAACGCCAGCCAGAAGACCTGGAACGAGGGTCCGTACGGGCGCGAGCGCCAAGGCTACGGTCCGAATTGGGAGCTCCGCAACTCGCTGACGCCCGACGCCTGCCTCCGCCTGATGTCCGAGATCGCCCTCGATAAGATCGTCTCGTCGGAGCGATGCGCCGAGATGCGGGGCCTCATGGCCCGCTCCATCCTGGCCGAAGATAAGAAGGCGGACTACCAGTCGCGATCCTTTACCGGGAAGGTCCTGCCGGCGGGGACGAAGCTGTGGTCGAAGGCGGGCTACACCAGCACCGTGCGCCACGACGTCGCCTACGTGAAGACCGCTGCCGGCCAGGAAATCGTGCTGGCCATCTTCACCAAGTCGCAAAGCAACACGCCCGACCTCATCCCGTTCCTGGCGGCGGAACTGTTGCGCGGGCTGGGGGTTGAAGCAGTGGCCCCCGTCGGCTCCGGCTCAGAATAGTTCCGCTTGCGGAGCCGCCTTCCGCGCCGCTAACCGGGTCTGCCCGTAGGGGCAAAGCGGTAGCACCGCACAGCGGTGGCAGTTAGGGCTTTGGTGGTAGCAGCAGCGCTGGCCGTGCAACATCATCACCTCGTGGTTGTCGTAAACGCGCTGGGCGTCCCATTCCGGCGGCAGTTGGGACTCAAGAACCCGATGGGCGGACCCGACGTCGACCGTCGGGAGGACCAACCCCAGTCGGAGCGCGACGCGGTAATGGTGGCTATCCACCGGCAAGGCGCGTCCGCGTAAATCGCTAAAGCTGAGGACAGCAGCACTCGTCTTCGGACCGACTCCCGGCAGCGCTTCTAACCACGTGCGGGCCTCCTCGATGGACATCTCCGCAAGAAAATCGAGTTCCAGCCGTCCTCGTCGCTCGGTGATCAGGCGCAGTGCCTGCTGGATCCGGGGAGCTTTCTGCTCGGGCCAAGTCACCGTAAGGATTGCATTCTGTACTTCATTCAGGGGCGCGTCTCGAACTTCCTCCCAGGTTGCAAATCGACTCCGCAGTGACTTGAAGGCAGCTCCGCTGTCGCGGTTGCGCGTGCGGTGGGACAGCAGTGAGGACACCAACTCGCTCAAGGGGTCGAGGGAGTGGAAGTAGGCGATGGGGCACTCGTAAACCTCGCACAGGAGATCGTGAACGAGCGGCACTTTGGCCTCAGGCGGGAGTTCAACGGCATCATCGGGGAGCGTGTGGTTGCCTGCCACGGATAACGTGGAAGACTCGATCCTCGCGTCCGTTGTTTCGGAGTGACGAGGCGGAGTGGAGCCCAAACACTCCACTCCGCTCCCGGCTCTTAGGCTACGTAGCCGCTGCCGGCCGAGTAGCTGTTCACGTTTATCGCCCCGTACTTCTCAAGAATCGAGCGGCCCTCGCTTTCGTCGCAGGTGCCAGAAGGCAAGGAGACCGCCAGGATCGCTCCTCCCCCCGACACCGCTTCCCCGTACTGGTGTGCCGCCTGATCGTCGATGCCTTGGTCCTTCAGGTATCCCGTGACGGCACCCGCGGCGGCCCCCGCGCCCGCCGAGGCGGCAACTGCGCCAAGGGCAGAAGCCAGGGCCCCTCCACCGACAACAAGGCCTACCCCCGGGACGAACAGGGATGCCAAAACGGCCACCGCCCCGATCCCGAGTCCCCAAGCCGTTCCCTTCAGGGCTCCGGCCCCGGCATCGCCAGCCGTGGTGGTCGAGATGCCGTGCTTTGCCGTGTTCTCCGTGTCTTCGCTCGTGTCCGTGATCACGTCGGGATGGTTTACCGCGTCGAGGCGATTATCGGTGGTTCCGTAACCGGTGGTGGTGCCGTTCGCGTCGACCGTGTGGTTGCGGGCGGTTTGTGGGCTCTGGGTTAACGCGTCGCTCATTGAAGTGCTTCCCCCGATGCTCAGATTCGGATCCGCCGACACGGCCCCTCCCGTCGTCGTCCCCAAGGTCGCGTTGCTCGTGGTGGGGGTGTCGGTCGTGGGGACGGTGGTCGTTCCGTAGTTGCTGGTATCGACCTCGCCGTTATGGCTGCGGACGACGCTGATGTCCTCGGGCCGAACTCCGTGGTCGAGAAGTGCACCCGCGGCCTTCTCCGCCAGGCCGGGGTCGTTGAAGGATGCGTAGATCGTGTTTCCCATTTCTCTCCTAGCGGCCATCTCGTTTCATCCGCAACGGGATGTCACAGAAGCGCCTCACAGATCACTAGAGGACGGAGGAGGGCCGAGGGTTCCAGCAGCGGGCCCATTGAGGAGCAAGACTTTGCTCAAAGGGAGATGACTCATTGTCCAACTACACGACTACTTGCGGTTAACCCATTACTATCCCATGCGACTCAGCAGACGGCCAGAACCGCACCGGCGAGCGTCTTTAAAATTTTTCTTGATAACTTCTTGACAAGAAGACATCCGACCTGTGGTATAACATCCTTCCCTGCGGGCCGAAGGCTCTGGGTTATCTGGTTAAGCGGGTTCAAATCCCGCCGATCTCTCTGAGATCGATCCCAGGCCACCCCTAGCCCGCATCGGATCGAACGAACATGAGGAGTAGAGATGCACAACCGAATATCTAGCGTCCTCCGGTGTTCACGTAGGAGGCCGTTTGGGATGCCCAGTCCCGAATGGAGACCCCGCCCAGTCGCCGTACGCGGCTGAGGTTAAGGCACTCTCCTCAGGTTCGATTGGGCTTCTCCAACGGAGACCGCTAGCTTTCCCATATTCATTTTTCGGCGCGGGCCGCCGTGCTTGGGTTATCGTCCTTTCAAACGAACCGTCCCAGGCAGCTTCACTTGCCCGCCCACTGACTCGTTCGCGGGCCGTACGTCGAGGGTTATCGTTTGAGTAACGTCCAATCCCCTTGGCGGATACCTTGCCCGCGTTCTACTCGTCCCTGTGCGGTCCGAGGGTATCCGGTTACCACATGCCGCATCGATGCTTCGGTATCGGGTGTGGGCTGCGGGAGCTAGTGAATAGTTAGCTTTGGACCCACACGGTCCGGGACCAGACCTTGTCTGCACGGACCGATTATCGCGGGCCGAAGTAGCTGGGTTACCGCTGCAAACGGGGAGGTCGCCGGTTCAAATCCGGCCGGGGGACACAAGCCCTCGTAGCTCAGTGGATAGAGCGCCAAACGCCCAACTACAACCCTTGCCCGCGAGTTCGTCGACCAAACCAGCGGGGCGGAGCGCCGCCCCGGAAGCAAACCCTATGTGAGAACCATGATCTACGCGAAGCTCTTCAACCGCAAGTCCACGCCTCAGACGCAGCCGATCCCGGGGGCGGGCCAGGTTCCCAACCACGCGGGCGGCTACGGCTGGAAGCTGGACCCGTGGGGCGTGCTCGACCGGTTCCTGATCCTCGGAAGCGAGGCCGGGACCTTCTACGTCGCGCCGCAAAAGCTCACGGCCGACAATGCCGACAACCTCCTACAGTGCCTCGTCCTGGACGGTCAGCGCACCGTAAAGCGGATCGTAGAGATCTCGCAGAGCGGCCGCGCGCCGAAAAACGATCCGGCGATCTTCGCCCTGGCCTTCGCCGCGTCGTTCGGAGACGACAAGACGCGCGCGGCGGCTTTGGCGGCGCTCCCGGACGTGTGCCGGACGGGTACGCACCTGTTCGCTTTCGCCGCCGCGTGCGACGGAATGCGAGGATGGGGTCGCGGACTTCGGAAGGCGGTCGGGCGCTGGTACAACGGCAAGGACCTGCGATCGCTGGAGTACCAGGCCGTGAAGTACCAGCAGCGCGAGGGCTGGTCGCACCGCGACCTGCTCCGGCTGGCCCACCCCGTCCCGCTCACCGAGCAGCACAAGGTGCTGTACAAGTGGGTGGTCGACGGTGAAGTCACCGGAGAGCTTCCGCTGGTCGAGGCGATGAACCGGCTAGCCGGGGTTTCCGCGAAGGAGGCGGCACGCATCGTCCGGGAGCAGAATCTGCCGCGCGAGGCGGTTCCGACGGAGCTTCTGAAGGAGCCGGTTGTTTGGGAGGCGTTGCTCGAGGCGATGCCGATGACGGCCATGGTGCGAAACCTCGCGACCATGACCCGCGTCGGCCTGCTCACGGCGGGTTCCGACGCGGCGAAGAAGGTCGTGAAGGAACTGCACAACGAGGCCCGGCTGCGGCAGGCTCGCGTTCACCCGATGGCGCTGCTCATCGCGCTCCGGACCTACGCGTCTGGACGCGGCCTGCGCGGATCGGGCCAGTGGCAGCCGGTCACGAAGGTCGTGGAGGAGCTGGATTCTGCGTTCTACAAGGCGTTCGAGTTCGTGCAGCCCACGAACCGGCGGTACCTGCTGGGCGTGGACGTCTCGGGGTCGATGTCGAGCTTCGGCGTGGCGGGCTCACCCCTCACGGCGTGCGAGGCGGCGACCGCGATGGCGATGGTCACCGTGGGCACCGAGGACTTCGTCGTCCCGATGGCGTTCGCCGACACGTTCAAGCCGCTAGGGATCTCGCGGCGGATGCGATTAGACGCAGCGATGCGGGAGGGCCAGCGGATGAACTTCGGCGGCACCGACTGCGCGCTGCCTATGCTGTACGCGCTCGAGCGACGGCTGGCCGTTGACGTCTTCGTCGTCTACACGGACAACGAGACGTGGTACGGCAAGGTCCACCCGGCGCAGGCGGTGCAGCAGTACCGGGACAAGATGGGAATCGACGCGAAGCTGATCGTCGTGGGAATCACCTCGACGGGCTTCAGCACCGCGGACCCTCGGGACGCGGGAATGCTGGACGTCGTCGGCTTCGACGCGTCGGTTCCGAACGTGATGGCTGAGTTCGCCAAGGGATAGGCGGTAGCGTCTAAACGAGGTTGGGTGCGCTTTCGGACCCAACCTCTGTAACGGATGGCACTTCCCAGCCCCTCTTACTTTTATGCATGTGCGACAGCCGAAAAGCTTCAACTCCGGCCTCTGGACGATTGCCGGCGCTATCACCGTCACCCTGGCGGGAAGCGCTTACCTGAAGCGTTCCCAAGCCGATGACGGGAACGCCCCCCAGTCCGAGCCCGCCGCCGATTCGGGGCTGGTTCGGAACCGGGCGGATGCTGAGCTGGCTCTGTTCGAGGTGAGCCTGGTTGGACAAGGAGACGGCCCCCTGCCAGCGGGCACGAAGCTGAAGGAACCCAGCAACCCCACCCACTATATGGCCCCCTTACCGGACACCGCGAAGTGGGTTAAGCTCGTTGCCCGTCCGAAGAGAGGCGCCAAACCCAGCATCGAGCAGGTTTCGGCTCGATCCGAGGTGCTTGACCCCAAGGGCAAACGCTGGCCCTTCGAAATCCGTGAGGCTCCCGACGGCGTCTACGTCCTCATTCCGCGCGGTTACAAAGAGGCTCCGAGCCACCTCACGATCAAGGCGGCACCTGCCCAGCAGTTCATTTCGCAGTCCGCAGTTCCGATGAGATCCTGGCAGATTGCTCTCCCAAGGCCGCGTCCAGTCATTCCAAAGATTAAGCGACCGGATACTGCAGCGGCGTTCGGGGTCACGTTTTCCGCACAGAGTTCCCTTAACCAGTATGGAGTTTGGGACACTACCGTGAGTATGGTGGGCCAGCCGCAGTACAAGGGAGCGTTAGAAGTGACTCAGGTTGCCACGACGTACGGTCGGTGTACCTCCAACTGCGAAGTCGCTAACTTCCGCCATTGGCCTCGACGTGGTGGGCCGAGACCCGTCTTCAACCGCTACCCCGATTCGATAGAGAGTCTGCGCTTGCAGGTGAAGCTCTTACGGCCAGTCAGAGTCAAACAAAGGGTATCGCTCGCCGGCCTCGAAATCGAAAACCGGTTCGGTCAGCCGTTCCTCTCGGCGAGGAAACCCCTCCGCGCCCAATTGGCTGGTGGGGTGACCCTCGCTCTGCATCCAAGCGACCCGCCAGCGCTGCGGGCGGCGAAGCGGATTAAAAGGACTTCGACTCTTCACCTTGACTGGACTGGCAGCATTGCCTCAGGGACGATCCAGCTCTTGGCGCCGAAGCCGGAGGAGTTGGGGCTGAACTTTGTTCTAGAAGGGTTTAGCGGAATCCAGGTTAAGACCCGCAAAGGCACGTTTCCTCCCACCGCGCCAATCCGCTTCGGCCCTATTGATCCAGTTGTCCTCGACGTCGATTTGGCGGCCTACGAGCAAGTGTCCGTTCGGGAAATCGACCTGCCAGTCGTTCGGAAGGACGGACCCGAGGCAGCCAAGGCTAGTAGACCCCTTGGAGGCTAAGGCGGATCGCCCGGTGCGAGCTACCGAGACATGCGCGCAAACTTTACATAGTTAAAGTTGCGTCTCTCCACCGATACTCGGCTGCCAGCCTTGCGGCATCCCGAATGAAACCACGTGCAACCCAACTACAGATCCCACTCTAGCCGCGGCCTCTGGATCGTGTTCGCCGCCATCGCGCTTACCCTCGGCGGAAGCTTCTACGTGAGGCGCTCGAACGTACAACTGGGAAACCCAGCCTACTCCGTCCCGCCGCCGGTCGCGCAGGAGACTGTGAAGCCGGCAGTCTTCTTTCCCATGAAGATCGCCGCCCAAGGCGTCGGAGCCTTGCCGAAAGAATTCCGGCGCGAGCTTAAGAAGGATCGAGCGCTCGCCCCTTACCTAGACCAGGCGTGGGCCAAGTGGATCAAGATCCAAGGAAGCCCGCCTCCTCGTGGGAAAGGGTGGGCAGCGATGCCGAAGTTCCTGAGCAAACTGGTTGACGGACAGGGCAAAGACTGGCCGTTCATCCCCGCCACGGCGGGCGACGCCCACTACGTCCTGATCCCTAAGGGCTACGAGGCAGCACCCTCGGAGCTTAAGCTCCAAACCTCGGGAATTGTGGAGATGGGAGTGCCTGAGAAGCTCACCTGGACGCGGTGGACGATCAAGGACTTCGCGAAGCCGGCCAGAGTCGTCGGCGCGGCTCCCCATGCGGAGTCCGGTACAGAGGCATTCGGCTTTCGCCTGTCCGCGACAAAAGGAGGCGTTGACGGCCAGTCGCTTTCGATCGAGGCTCGACCGGTCTACAAAGCGGCGGACCCGTCCGCCCCTCGACTGAAGATCGAGCCTCTCGCCACGACCTTCGAAAGGGTTCCAGCCATATGGCCCGTGACCGCTCTGGTCACCCCACAACAAGAGGTATCGCAAATTGTGATTCCTGCAACTTATCCTTCGGGAGTAAAGACGGTCCGGGTCCGAGTAACCCCGGTGCAAATGGTCCGGGTGAAGCGTCAGGTCGTCTTTTCCGACGTTGAGATTGAGAATCGGTTTGGGCAAGCCTTCATCGTGTCGAAGACTCCTCAAGAGGTGCTTCCCGGCGTCGTGCTGAACCTCGTTCACGGCGGACCTCCTCCTGCCCCCGGAAGCAATCGCATCATTCGCCACGTACCCGTGAAACTCGTCTCCTCGAAGCCGGTTCACAAGGGGTCCGCAGTGCTTCAATCGCCCTTGCCCTCCGAGCTCGGCTTCAACCTGATCTTTCCACCCGCAGCTTCAGGCACCTCGGGCCCGCACCCGCTGCCGGTGAAGAACCGCAACCGGCTACTCACCTTCGCGGCAGAGACGCCCGTCCAATTTACTGAGTCCAAACGATTCTTCTTTACCGTTGACCTTGAGTTCGAGAAGCCGGGTAAGCCGAAAGTGTTGGACCTGGCTCTTCAGGTTCAGAAGAGGGGGGCCTCAAGCCAGGCGAGCGTGGGTAGCCCGACTCGAGCTCCCAGAATTCCGTCCGGCAACAAGTCGTCTTCGGGATACCCTTTGAGCACCTTGCGGCCCGCCCCGTTCATGGAACTCAAGCCGTAGGTGTCTCAGATTCGCCAGTCTCTTCAACCGTTCATCCCGTGAGCGCGTCAAACACCCATGAACCGCCGTGCCTTCACCCTAATCGAACTGCTGGTCGTGATCGCGATCATCGCGATCTTGGCGGCGATCCTGTTCCCGGTGTTCGCGCAGGCCAAAGAGGCGGCGAAGCGGGCGGCGTGCTTGAGCAACCTGAAGCAGATGGGGACGGGCTTTTCGCTCTACCTGAACGACAGCGACGATCTGCTCCCGGACCGCCGGGACCTCAAGAAGTCGTTGCCGGGGGGCTGGCGTCCGTGGACGTCCTGGCCGCCCTCCGACCCAAGAGGTGGGTGGGCAGCCAATGTCCTGAACCCGTACGTGAAGAACTTCGAGATTTGGAGTTGTCCAAGCGTCCGAGGATCGACCGTCGGCGAAGCCGTCCAAGTAAAGCAGGCGGTTTCGACGGACCCGGGTGCCCCGGCTAGCCGGTACTGGCTGTGGCGGTTCGACCAAGACAAGCCGGAGATTCCCATCGACAACCTGTGGGGCAAGAGCCCGGATCAGGCCGTTTCGGACCTCCAACAGGCCAAAAACGCCCAGGTGGGCTATCCAGAAGGCGTCGCCGACATCGAACTCGCGGTCGATCCCTACTTCCCTCGCACGATCCCATCGGTCGAACCGGCACTGAAGGGGGCGGCCGTCCACCGGGGTGGACGTAACCGCCTTTTCCTCGACACGCATGCGAAGTGGGCGCCGGATGCGAGGCTTGATCGATAACCGATGAGACTGTTCGTTGCGATCGAGCTCCCGGACGAGGTTCGGGAGCGGCTCCGTGAGGTTGATGGCCGCTTGCGGGATGTCATCACCCGTCAGGGCGTGCGGTTTGTGCGGCTGGAGAAGATCCACCTCACGCTGCGCTTTATCGGAGACGTGGCGGACGAGCGGGTCATTGAGTTGGTCGAAGCACTTCGAGCGGGAACGGAAGGATCGGGTGCCGTGGACCTGCAGGCGACGGGCCTGGGCTGCTTCCCTAACCTTCGCCGGCCGCGGGTCGTTTGGGTTGGAGTCCAGGGTGACCTGCAGAATGTGGCGTCCCGCGCCTCCGAAGCCGTGGCCCCGTTTGCTGGAGCGGGCGAATCCACTTTCGTTCCCCACCTCACCCTGGCCCGGGTGTCCCCGGCCTCCCAGGCCGTGGGGCGGATTCTGGAGCCACTGGCCGACGAGTTAAAGGACCAGTCCTTCGGTAGTTGGACCGCCCGTAAGATCGTCCTGATCCAGTCGATTCTGTCCACCGGCGAGTACCAGACCGTCGAGACGGTCTCCCTATAGCCCTCCTCCCACCGAACCTGGGGGTTCGGGCCTAATCAAACAGTTTGGAGAAATAGATGAACTTAAAGACATTCGGTCCTGTGGACCAGCGTGCCCGGGATCAGATCGAGCGGTGCTCGATCGATGCCAGCCGGTCCGTGCTTTGCGCCGACCACCACCCCGGCTATAGCCAGCCGATCGGTGGAGCCGTCGGCTACACCGACCACATTTCCCCCAGCGGTGTCGGCTACGACATCGCCTGCGGCAACAAGGCGGTCATGACCGATGCGATGGCCGATGACGTGGACATCGCGAGGGTAATGGACGACATCGTGCGCCTCATTGGATTCGGCGTTGGCCGCCCCAATCCTGATCCCGTGGACCATCCGGTGTTCGATAACATCCTCAAGGCCGAGTTCCGGCCCCAACGGCACATGATCCAGATGGCGAAGAACCAACTCGGAACGGTTGGTTCGGGGAACCACTACGTGGACCTATTCGCCGACCAACAGGGGCGGCTTTGGATCGGTGTCCACTTCGGCTCCCGAGGTTTTGGCCACCGTACCGCTTCTGGCTTTCTGGCCCTGGCAAAGGGACGCCAGTTCGACGACAAGGTGCCCGAGGGTGAGATGGACTCGCCGCCGGTGCTCTTTCGGGTGGACTCTCAGCTTGGCCAGGACTACCTGGCGGCGATGCACCTGGCCGGCGAGTACGCGTACGCGGGCCGCGACATGGTGTGCGAGAAGGTGCTCCAAATCCTCGGGGCGAAGGAGCTGACTTCGGTTCACAACCACCACAATTTCGCGTGGCGCGAAAACCACTTCGGCCAAGACATGTGGGTGGTCCGGAAGGGTTGCACCCCCGCCTTCCCCGGCCAACGAGGCTTCGTCGGCGCGAACATGGGCTCCGTGTCCGTTATCCTTGAGGGGGTCGATTCTGAATCGTCTCGGGAATCGCTCTACTCCACCGTTCACGGTGCGGGGCGTGTCATGAGCCGGACCCAGGCGGCGGGCAAAATGCGCTGGGTAAAGGGCCGTCCGCAGCGGATCTCGCAGGGCAAGGTGGACTGGGAGGCGGTGAAGGCTCGGATTGCCGACAAGGGTATTGAGCTTAGGGGTGCGGGTGCCGACGAGGCCCCCGAGGTCTACAAATCACTCGACGAAGTCCTTGGCTACCACGGAGACACCATCAAGATCATCCACCGCTTGAAGCCGCTCGGAGTGGCAATGGCGGGTGAGGACATCGTCGACCCGTACAAAGACTGAGATAAGCATTGAGCACAGAGCGTTTAGCTGGAGGCTCGTATATCTCACGGCATCTCTGGTCCTGACCTCAAAGCTAAACGCTCAACGCTCAGTCCTCAACCCTCCTCTACCGCCGCTGAACCGACAGGTGGACGGTGCCGTCAGCGCGAACCAGCGTCGTGGTCCCCGTCCGTAGTGCCCCCCGGGCATCGAAGGCCGCTTCCAGGCTCAGGGTTCCTTGCCCCTCCGCACGCGAATCCGACCGCTCTTGCGACGGCAGGATCTGCAGGCTGGTCTTGAACACGGTCTGCCCCTTGCCCGCCGTTGAAGTGCCGTCTCCGATCAGCCGCAAGCCGTTCGGGAGGCCGACGCCTTCCACTTTGTAGGAAGGAGTCCCCGTGTCCGGAAGGAAGAACGGGAACAGCGGCAGGCTGTAGTCCACCATCCCGCCGCCGATAGTGAGCCCCTTGGGCAGCCCGGTTTTGGGTAAGACGATCTTGGCGAACCCGATCCTTCCCCGCTTTTGGACCCGGTCCCTCCCCACCACCGTGGACAGATTAGAGATCCCGATGCCCACCTCGTAGCCCGCGTCCTCAGGGAGCACTTTCTCCACCTTCATCTCCAGGTCGTAGTCCGTCCGGGCGGGAGTACCGTCGATCTCCGACTCGCTCACCACGTGGTATCGAAAGGTCTCGCGAACGCGGAACTCCCGCTTGAGAATGGGTGGGGC
>Ga0216301_1000003_pt1 | contig 66288 bp, 56 predicted proteins | sample 4hB_Boncat_minus_FD_156203 | JGI IMG/M metagenome (GOLD analysis project Ga0216301, IMG submission 156203) | Terrestrial sediment cell enrichment communities for BONCAT metagenomics from Utah, United States - 4hB_Boncat_minus | ecosystem: Environmental > Terrestrial > Deep subsurface > Rock...
GCGTACGAATGCCCCAGTGGCGCTTCCGGGCACTACTGCCGACGAGTTCCTCCAGAACTGGCTGGACCACAACGCGGGCGGGACCTGCTGGAACACCAGCAACGCTCTCTACACCGTCCTCACCACCCTCGGCTTCGATACCATCCGGGCCACGGGCTCGATGTTCGACATGGGATGGGACAACCATGGCACCACCATTGTGCGGATCGACGGGGAGGAGTGGCTGGTCGACTCCTCCATGCTCACGTTGGAGCCGTTGCCGCTCCGACCGGGGCAGGTCCACATCCAGGACGATAGGGTCAACCGAGCGGAGATCGACCCCGAGGGGGACGGCTTCCTGCTCTGGGCCACCAATCCTCCTCTCCCGGGCCTGATCCTGTGCCGGCTGCTGGAGAAGGATGTGCCGGAAAGCCTGTACGCCGCCAACTACGAACGGTCCCGAGAGATGAGCCCCTTCAACGGCCGACTTTTCGCGCGGCGAGCCTTTGAGGGCCGCGTGCTCGTTCTCTTCGGCAACCAACGCCACGAGCTGACGGCGGACGGCCTTGCTTCCCAGGATCTGTCACCCGAGGAGTTGGTGGCGACCCTGACGGATACCTTCGGCTACAGCCGATCGTTGATCGACGCTTGGGTCGCCTCCGGTGGGCTGGAACTCGCCTTCCAGCCGATGGAAGGGCCGGGGCTCCCGCCCATCACCCGCGTATGCCCGTCCGAGCGGGCTAAGTCTGTCTAGGCTAAGGACGCGCGGTGTCGACCACGGCGGGGCTGGCCCCCTGCGGAATGAGGAGCCAGCGCCCGTTGGTGCTGGCCCGCAAAAGCTGGCTCACCAGGCTCTTGCCCCGGATCCGTAGGGGGCGCTTCGCCCCGCCGGTAGAGTTGGATGTCCGTGCCGCTGGTAAGGGCCAGCCAAAGTCCGCCTAGGAGGACTGGCCGCGACTACGGTAGGTTAGACGGCATGAGGCGACGGCGGATGGACCTGCTCTTGGTGGCGATCCTCATCGGGTCCGGCTGCGGCGCGGGCAAAGCGTCGAAAGTCGACACCATCACGGTGTCCGCCGCGGCCTCGCTCACCGACGCATTGATCGAGATCGGCCGGGACTACGAGCGGCAGCACCCTGGCTCGAAGGTCCGTCTGAACTTCGGCGCCTCCGGGAAACTCCAGCGTCAGGTCGAGGAGGGTGCGCCCGTCGATCTGTTCGTCTCTGCCTCGCCCAAGGAAACGACCGCTTTAGTTCGGATGGGCCGGGTGCAGCCCAATTCAGTGGTCGAGTTGTTGGGCAACGCGTTGGTGCTCGTCGCACCCCAAAACTCCTCCCTCAAGCGATGGGAAGACCTCCTGTCCACCAAGGTGCGGAGGATCGCCATGGGAAACCCCGACACCGTGCCCTCGGGGCGTTACGGGCAACAGACCTTGCAAAAGCGGTCGCTCTGGCCCAAGGTCGAGAAGAAGCTGGTTTTCGCGGAGAACGTGCGGCAAGCCCTCGCCTACGCTGCCTCCGGCGACGCCGACGCGGCCATCGTTTTCGCGTCCGACGCGAGTTCGGAGGCCCGGGTGGAGGTCCTGGCGGTGGCGCAGTCCACCGATCACGAGCGGATCGTCTATCCGGCGGCCCTCGTTGGCCAACCTCGCCCCGAGGCCCGAGAATTCCTGAACTACCTGCAAGGCACATCGGCCCAAGAGACGTTTCGCCGCCACGGGTTTCTCCCGCTGGCAGGGAGTCGGCTCGCGCCGTAGCCCGTGGAGGCGCTCGCCCTCTCCCTTAAGGTCTCGGTGGCGGCGATGCTCCTCGTCGTACCCCTCGGCACGCTTCTCGCTTGGTGGTTAGCTACCACGCGCCGGGGGTTCTTCAGGACCGTTGTCGAAACCTTGGCCTCATTGCCCCTTGTCTTGCCCCCGACGGTGGTGGGCTTCGGCCTTTTGATGCTGCTCGGCCGCGGCAGCGCCTTTGGGCGATGGATTAACGATGCGTTGGGGCTCCAGCTTCTCTTCACCTGGCCCGCCGCCACCCTGGCCTCCGCCGTTATGGCGTTGCCGCTCTTCGTCCGGCCCGTTACCGCCGCCTTCCTGTCCGCTGACCCCGACCTATCCGCCACCGCCCGGGTCGAGGGAGCGACCGAGACGGGCATCCTTCGCCACGTTCTCGTTCCCCTTGCCCGCCGCAGCCTGCTGGCCGGCTTCGCGCTCGCCTTCGCCCGCGCCCTCGGCGAATTCGGGGCGACCCTGATGGTCGCCGGATCGATCCCCGGCGAGACCCAAACCCTCGCCCTCGCCCTCTACGCCAGCGTCGAGCGAGGCGACAACGCCGAAGCCTGGCGCACCACCGCCATCATCCTCGCCCTCGCCTTAACCCTGATCGTTTGCGTAAGGGCTTTGGAGGATCGAGGCCAGTAGCAAGTTTAAAGTGCGTGGTTTGGAATGTCGGGGATGTCTGGAAGGTCGGAAATGTCCCGGAGCATTCCTTACAACCCACGGTCAACACACCACAGCCTACACTCCCTGCACGCTCGCGGGCTCGCTGGGTAAAGCTGTGCCAGGGCACCGCACTCTATAGGGGGCTCTTCTTCTTGAACTCGACAGCACCACCCGGCAGGGAGAAGAAGTTTGTGCGTCCCTCCTGGTGGAGTCGCTTGGCCAGCGACTCGCTTCTCGCCCCCCGGGCGCAAACGAGCAGAACGCGACGGTCTCCATCAATGCCCACGTCCTCTGCTCGGAAGCGCGACATTGGCAGGCTTACCACTCCGGGCAGCGGATCGGCCGCCTGCTCGTCTTCCTCGCGGATGTCGACCACCAGGAAGTCCGAAGGGTGTTCGGCCGGATCGACCTCGTAGGCTGGCGGCTCCAAAGTCTGGCTCGACTTCGCGGTGCCGCACGCGGGACAACTCGGGTTCTTCGCCCGGCGGAGCCGCGAGAGCTGGTGGCCGGTCAGGTCGTAGGTGATCAGGTGGTCCGAGGCGGGGCTGTCGAGCCCCAAGATTAGCTTCAGGACCTCCATCGCCTGCACGGCACCGAAGACGCCCGGAACCGCTCCCAGGACGCCCACGTCCGCGCACGTCCCGACGCACCCTTCTGCCGGCGTCTCTGGCCACAGGCACCGAAGGCACGGCCCCCCGGGCACTACGAGCTGGACTTGGCCCTCGACTTGATAGATCGATGCCGTCACCAACGGCTTGCCTGCCCGCACCGCGGCGTCGTTGAGCAAGAACTTCGTCCGAAAGTTGTCCGTGCCGTCCACTACCACATCGTACGCGCCTAGTAACTCCTCCACGTTCCTCGCCGTCACCCGCGCTGGGTGCGCGACCACCTGCACGAACGGACTCATCGCCGCCAGCCGCTCCGCCGCGACGTCCGCTTTTGGCCGTCCCACGTCCCCGACCCGGTACAGCACCTGGCGGTGAAGGTTACTCAGATCGACCGTGTCGCCGTCGGCGATTCCGACCGTGCCCACCCCAGCGGCCACCAAGTACTGCACCGCCGGACACCCGAGCCCCCCGGCACCGACCATCAGCACCTTGGCCCGCCGAAACCGCGCCTGTCCTTCTGCCCCCACCTGCGGCAGGCGGGACTGACGCTCGTAGATCGCCTCCTCCCGCACCCGGGAAGCTCCGGTGTGGGCGTTGACCCAGTCGGTCACGCCGCTCCCGTAGTGCTCCTTCTTCCAGATCGGTACGCGCGCCTTGACCTCGTCGATGATGTACTCGCACGCTCGGAACGCCTCCTTCCGGTGCGCCGCCGCGACCTCCACCCGGACCGCGATGTCGCCGATCTCCAGCCGTCCCACCCGGTGGACGCACGCCGCTTCCAGAATCTCGAAACGGACCAGTGCTTCCTCGACCACCCGTCGGCCTTCCGCGAGCGCCAGCGCTTCGTACGCCTCGTACTCCAGCGCCTCCACCGGTTCCCCTTCGTTGTGGTTTCGGACGCGCCCCTCGAACGATACGTAGCCCCCGGCCCGGTCGCTGGAAAGGGCCGTCGCGTTCAGGTCGATCGGAGCATTTGAGATCCGGAACACCCTAACCTCCCGCTACGGGTGGGATGAACACCACCTGGTCACCCTCTTGCAAGGCCGTGTCTAAGGGCACGAACTCCCCGTTCACCGCCGCCCGCACCAGCTTCGGGTCCAGGCTGAACGAGTGCCGCTCGGCGAGCTCCGCGTAGAGCTTGGTAGGGGTTTCGGCCGACGTTTGCAGCGTCTCTTGCAAGAGCCCTCGCTGTTCGCGGAGTACGGCGAAGTACTGGATGTGAATCGTCATAGATGGCTCCACCGCAAGGGGGAAACGGGCACCCAGTCTCCTGCCTTTAGATCACAGGCATCCGTCGAGAGATGGATCAGTGCGTCGGCGCTCGCGATCCCGCCGACCATGTGCGAGCCTCGCCCTTTCGTCGGCGTGATCGTCGGTCCCCGCTCTGAGTACGCCATCCGGCCCCGCACGAACTCCGCCCGGCCTGCCGATTTGGCGAGTGGCTCCGTCAGTAGTGCCCGTAACTGGGGTTGAGAATCTACCCCGATGCCCATCGACGCTAGGATCGCGGGCCGGACGAGAAGATGGAAAGTCACGAGGGCCGATACGGGATTGCCGGGTAGTCCGAACACCAGCGTCTGGTCCCGCACCCCGAAGAAAACCGGCTTCCCCGGCTTCATCGCGATGCGCCAGAAGACCCGCTCGACGCCCAGCGACTCCAGCGATTCCTTGACGACATCGTGGTCCCCCACCGACACGCCGCCGGTCGTGACCACGAGATCAGCCGCGTCCAGGGCGTCCTTCAGAACCGCCCGCGTCGCCACTGGGTCGTCCCCCACCGAAAGGGCCTCTACCGAGGCTCCCAAGCACTGCATCGCTGCCCCCAATCCCGCCGAGTTGCTTTCGTAGATCTCGGCGGCTCCTAGTTCCGAACCGGGAGCGGCAAGTTCGTTCCCCGTCGTCACCAGGCCCACGCTCGGACGCCGGTGCACCCGCAGGGACCACAGCCCACTGCCCGCCGCTAGCCCCAAGACGGCGGGAGTCACCAGCGTCCCGGCGGGTAACAACTCGTCCCCCACCCGGTACTCCTCACCCCGCCGCCGAATGTTCGCCCCAGGGCGGACGGATTCGGAGACCGTTAATGTGTTGCCGTCTCGGACGCAGTCCTCCTGCATCACGACCGCCTCCACCCCTGGCGGCACCGGAGCGCCCGTCAAAATCCGCACCGCCTGGCCCAACTCTAGTCTTGGTAAAAATAACTCCGATCCGGCTGCGACCGCCCCGATGCACCGAAGGGATCCCGGCACATCCGTCAATCGAACGCCGTATCCATCGACGGCTGAATTGTCGAACCGGGGGCTGTCCACGTGGGCTTGGAGGGGAACCGCAAGTCCCGTCCCCACCGCCTCGCCGAGCTCCATGTCCACGGCAGGCAGGGGAACGACTCTCGCCAGAACCTCGCGCAGCGCCTCCTCGAACGGAATCACCGCGACCTCCGGCGTGCATAGGCGGCATCGGCCATCTCTTGAAAAGGATACCGGCCCTCGAGCCACGCGCCCTTGGTCGATCACCAGGCGGGCTTCTTAGCTTGGGCTCAAAAAGAAGAGGACTTGGGCAATTCCCGTTCGGGGACAACAGCCAATCGTTGAGCGGACTGCCGATGAGTTACGAATCCATAGGCGGGAGATCTGTCCCCTTGGAGGGCGCAGCCAGCAATCACCGAAATTCGATTGCTTGTAACCTGGGACGATGCCTTCGCAGGTTCGATCATTGAAAGGCAAAGCATTCGAGAAAGCAGCCAATGATCCAGCGACGCGGATAGTCCGAACCATGCCAAACGGCGACCGTCTCTTGCAGTTGGCTAGCGGAATGGCCCTCTACTCGTTCCATGAATCGAACGGTGGTGCGCTTTGGCCCTCCGTTGAAGCCTTTGAAGCGAACTGGAAGGAAGCATTCGAAAATGAGCCAAGTTGGGACCGAGCGGAGGCAGACCGATCTTACGCTGATCGATTTGGCGAACTGCGCTCTCGAGCGGTAACTGAAATGCGAATGGGTGATTGGTCCGGCTCCGACAAGGACATTGACCGCTTGCAGGCGCGACTACTACGACGAGGTTACGACGCGTTCCAATCAGGCGAAAGGTTTACGCTCTTCTACACCCTTGTCTTAGACGCCATGCTGAACCGATTGGACGGCGTCCTTTGTATGCGTCGACCGCGAGGAGAATCCGATTGGGTGGCTTGGGTCGATGTCGCTTCCTCTCGGCAGTCCTTCAGCCCGCTTACGATGTTGTTCCAGTGGCTGGAGGAAGGGCCTCCTCATGAGCGGCTACTAAGCTTGTTCGAAGACATGTGCCGCAGCGGAGTCTCGACGAAAAGGCTTAGCTTGTCCTCCGAAGAGGTGCATCCGAGCGATCACGGCAAGTAGAAAGCAGGTCCTGCCTTCACCGGAAATCCAGCAACGCGAGGCCCCTAGACTTTGCACCGTCGCATGCGCCTCAATCGGGGATCATGACGAACCGGGCGGAACTGAGGAGGTTGGCGGTGTACCTCTTCTTGGTCACCAGTTCGTTCGGGTTCCTCCAACCCTTCCTACCCCTGTACATGGAGGCGGCGGGACTCTCAAAGTCCCAGATCGGGCTGCTGACCGGGCTGGGGATGGGCATTGCCCTGCTCGTCCAACCGCTTTTGGGTCGCCTTTCCGACCGGCTCGACGTCCGACGGCCTTTCATCGCGCTTAGCGCACTGGGGGCCGCTGCGGCCTACTTCTCATTTCCCTTGGCGCACAGCCTGCCGGAGTTCCTCATTCTAGTCGCACTGGGCGCGAACGGCACGATGTACTTGAACACGGCAGGCGGCGTGCTGGTGGGACGGATGGTCCAGGCTACGCGCGGAGGGGCCGCTTATGCGAACCTCCGGGTTTGGGGTTCGGTGGGCTACATCGTCACTTCGCTGCTCACGGGCTGGCTGCTGGACTTCCGAGGTCACGGCAGCACGTCGCGCACCGCCCTGAACGAAGTGTTCCGGTATGGACCGTTGCTCTTTGTGGGAATCGCGGCTATCGCCTGGCTCCTGCCCGACCGGAAGAGCGAGCAGACCTCGCAAGAGCGTCCGGGCCGCGCGCCGCTGCCGGCCAACCTCAAGCGCTTCCTCGTCGCTTATTTCCTCTACTCGTTCGCCCTCTACGGAGCTTCGAGCTTTCTGAGCATCTACCTGAAGGATCTCGGCGCGGACGGCAGGTGGATCACCGGAACCTTTGCGGCCGGGGTGGTGGTTGAGGTCCTGGTGATGCGGTGGTCGGGCCGGTTGTCGGACCGGTTCGGACGTCGACCTGCCCTCGCCGTCTCTTTCCTGCTCTTACCGGTCCGCCTGCTGCTCTACGCGCCCGCGACGGGACCGCTCTGGGTACTCCTAGTGCAGTCCCTTCACGGCGTCAACTTCGGGATCGTCGGCGCGGTCGCGGTCGCGTTCTCCAACGACCTTGCCACCGAGCGCACCCGCGGCCATGCCCAGGCTCGCCTGGCAACTGTCGCTGGTCTTGCCATGGCCATTGCTCCGCCTATCCTGGGCAAGTTCGCTGACTATGCCGGGCTCCCCGCAATGTTCATCTTCTCCGCCGTCATCGCCGCCGCCGGGGCCGCCGTCCTCCTCTTCACCGTCGAAGACTCCCACCCCACCTCGGAGTCCATCGCCGCCCGCGGTCCCGCTCTTCTTCGCCCCTTCCTTCGCTGGCTCGATAACCCGCCGAGACGGGTCCGGTGAGTCCAGCATCAACGATGCTTCATGCGTAGTTGCGCCTACGCCCTCAGCCTTGTACGGGCACCGCTCCCGAAGGAGGATTTTTGACTTCGGTAGGCTCGTCGTCGGCATTCCCTTCCTCGTCCGGACGTGGCATCTCCACGTCCCGGAACTTGGGATCGAGCAGCCCAACGAGACACGCGACCATCATGCCCACGCCCATGACCAGGAACCCGGCCACTAAGCCGTAGCGCTGTACCATCGCTCCCGCCAGCACCATTCCGATGGGCATTACGCCCGTCGCGATCATGTTCAGCACCGCGTTGACCCGCCCCCGGAACGCGTCCGGGATGCTCATTTGCATGTAGGTGTTGATCGGAATATCCGCTGCGGGCACGCCAAAGCCCGCGAGGAGGTTCCACAGCACGAACAGCCAGAAGACGGGGCTGAACGCCATCGCGGCCACCGTTGCGCCGACCGTCGCGAGACCCCAGCAGAACCAACGTGCCGGCCGCTTCGGATTGGCGCGCATCATCGCGGCGCTGGCGACGATCATCCCGGCGAAGAACGAGAACTCGAACCAGGCGATAGTGCCCGGCTTGCCCCCGAACCACTGGTCGTTCGCCGCTAGGTACACCACGAAAAACGGCGACACCATGAGGCGGAACACGGCAAGCAGCGCGATCAGCACCACCAGATCGTGGCGCCGACGCAAATAGCCTAGTCCCTCGCGGAAGTCGGTCAGCGGGTGCGTCTCGTGCGCGTCCTTTCGATCCGGCAGGATCGCGGGCAGTCGCCCGATGTAGACCGCGGACAGGAAGAAGGAAAGCGCGTTCAAGGCGACCGCCCCGAAATAGAACCATTGAGGCGACAGCGTATAAAGATTCGACAGCACGCCCGCCGAGAAAGCCAGGCCGATAAGCGGCATGAGGTTCTGGGTCGTCATGCTGAGCGAATTCGCCGCCAGCATGTGGTTCGCGGGCACCACTGCGGGAATGGCCGCGCCCTTGGCAGGCATGAAAAAGCACCGGACGCTGGAGAGCACGAACGGCGTGGTCAGGATCAGCCACACCGGCGGCTTGCTACCCGTAGCGAGCACTACCGCGAACACGGTCAGCGTGAGGCCGCTCAACACGTCCGAGAGCAGCATGATCTTCCGCCGATCGATCCGGTCGGCCAGCACCCCCGCGTACGGCCCAAGCAGCAGGTAGGGAAGCGCTTCCAGCGCGCCCACGTAACCCACCATGGCGACCGAGCCGGTGACCTGCTTCACCATGAACATGAAGATCACGTAGTAGAAGGCGTCGCCGAGCTGGGAGATGGCCTGGCCAAGCCAGAGGTCGCGAAAGGCGCGGATGCGGAGAACTTGAGATGGGGTAACGGACACGGGACTCTTCCTTTTCAGGTCGGGGTGGCGGATCGACGAGGGCCACACGACGTCTGGCAGCGGTGGCGGCTGCTAAAGGAGGAAGGAGTGCTTCATCTCAGGGAGAGGAGTATGGCACAGTCGTCGCGACGGAAGGTCGGAAGACCCAGGTAGGGGCGAGGCGTGCCTCGCCCGGAATTTGAGCTTGCTGAGGGTAGGAACGGGCGAGGCACGCCTCGCCCCTACTGGTTAAACCCAAAGGTATCGTGAGGCCTATGATCGCGGTGGTTTTTCCGGGGCAGGGATCGCAGAAGCCCGGCATGGGTAAGGAGCTTTACGAATCGTCTACCGAGGCACGAGCGGTGTTCGAGGCGGTCGGTGGCGCCGTTGGCACCGACGTCGCTAAGCTCTGCTTCGAGTCGGACGAGGAGACCCTGCGCCAGACGCAGAACGCCCAGCTCGCGCTCTACACCTGTGGCCTTGCCGCCTGGCGGGCTCTTGGTCAGACGGCGGGGGTGGTGGCGACCGCCGGCCATAGTGTGGGCGAGTACGCGGCGCTGGCGGCGGCCGGGGTGCTTTCGTTGGAGGATGGGGCGCGACTGGTGCGCACCCGTGGCGAGTTGATGGCGAGGAGCGGAAGCCAGAGACCCGGCACGATGGCAGCGGTCCTGGGGCTCGGAAAGGAAGACCTGGAGGTCGCGTGTGCGGAGGCGGGGGGCGTCGTGGTCGTGGCGAACGACAACTGCCCGGGGCAGCTCGTAATCAGCGGGGAAGTGGAGGCGGTTGGAAAGGCGGGCGAACTGGCGTCGGCGAAGGGTGCCAAGAGGGTTTTGCCGCTCAACGTAAGCGGAGCGTTCCACAGCCCGCTCATGGACGAGCCTGCTAAGGAGATGGCGCAAGCGCTCGCCCAGGTCGCCTTTCAGGCTGGGAGCCTGCGCGTCTACAGCAACGTCACCTCGGAACCGGTTGCGGAGCCCTCGCAGTGGCCGACACTCCTCGAGAACCAGCTTAAGAGCCCCGTTCGGTGGACCGAGAGTGTCCAGAACATGCTTCGCGACGGCATCATGACTTTCATCGAGTGCGGCGGCGGTGAAGTTCTTAGCGGCTTGATCCGTCGAACGGACAAAGGGGCCACCACGCTGAGCGTGGGCGACACGGCCTCGCTAGAGAAGACCCGTGCTGCATTGGGTTAGGTAGGGCCACCGGGGCCTTTTAACCACAAAGCTCCCGAAGGACGGAAAGGTGCACAAAGGGGTAAGGCTCTTTGTGCATCTTTGCGTCCTTAGTGAGCTTTGTGGTTAAGAGAACCCAAGGGCTAGGCGTTTTCCAGGAAGCACAACACTTGGGTCAAACTGAAACCCACATGAGGTTCGCTGACAAGATCGTGGTGGTGACCGGCGCGAGCCGGGGGATCGGACGGGAGACTGCGGTGGCGTTCGCCCGCGAGGGCGCGACGGTGGCCTGCGTGGCCACGACCGAGGCGGGGGCGGCCGGAACGGTTTCCGCGATCGAGGCGGCCGGGGGCAAAGCCCGTGCTTACGGCTGCGATGTGAGCGACTCCGCGGCCGTCGAGGCCCTGTTCGCGAAAGTGCAGGAAGACTTGGGGACTCCTGCCGTGCTCGTGAACAACGCTGGCGTGACGCGAGACACCCTCATGCTCCGCATGAAGGACGACGACTGGGATCGGGTCCTGGCGGTGAACCTAAAAGGGGCCTTTCTTTCCGTCCGCGCGGTCACTCGCGCGATGATGAAGGCCCGCTACGGCCGGATCGTGAACGTCAGCAGCATCGTCGGCCAGACGGGTGCCGCCGGCCAAGCGAACTACGCCGCCTCGAAGGCGGGCCTGATCGGACTCACCAAGTCCATCGCAAAGGAGCTTGGTAGCCGCGGCATCACTTGCAACGCGGTAGCCCCCGGGTTTATCGAGACCGACATGACCTCGGACCTGCCCGCCGAGTTTCGCAATCACGTCGCCAAGACCGCGCCCGCTGGGCGGCTAGGGCAGTCTCAAGACGTCGCCGCCGCCATCCTCTTCCTCGCGAGCGAGGAGGCTGGTTACATCACAGGCCAGACGCTGACGGTGGACGGCGGGCTCACACTCTAGGGGAATTTTGGATTTGGGATTATGGATTTTGGATTGAGGTTCTCTGCCCCACACCCAGCCACGTAACCACAGAGCCACTTAGCCACTCCTTCACTTAGTCTTTTCCTACCATCCCTCATCCACCCAACCACGAAACCACCTAACCACCCTCTCCAATAGGGGTATCTTGCGGGAGATATGTCGCAGGACATCCTGAACAGAGTAAAGAAAGTGACGGTTGAGGAACTGGGTGTGAAGGAGGAAGAGGTCGTGGAGACCGCATCCTTCACCGAGGACCTCGGTGCGGACTCCTTGGACGTCGTTGAACTCGTCATGGCCTTCGAGGACGAATTCGGCATTGATATCCCGGACGAAGAAGTCGGCGAGATCAAGACCGTGGGTGACGCCGTTACCTACATCTCAAAAAAAGCAGCCGCGTGAGCGAAAGACCCGTGCCCTCCGGCCGGGTCGTGGTGACGGGCATGGGGGCGGTGACGCCCCTGGGCACCGGCGTCGAGAACTTCTGGCCGCGCATGCTGGCCGGGGAGAACGCTGTTGGTCCCATCTCCCACTTCGACCCCACCGATTACGCGACCCGGATCGCGGCCGAAGTCAAAGACTTCAACGCCGAGGACTGGCTGGAGAAGAAGGAGGCGCGCCGCGTCGACCGCTTCATCGCCATGGCCGTCGCCAGCGCGTCCCAGGCCCTTAAAGACTCTGCCCTCGAGCTGAACGATGAGCTCCGTCGCGAGGTTGGCGTGCTGATCGGTTCGGGCATCGGTGGCCTGGACACCATGTGGGCCAACAACCAGACCCTCATGCAGCGTGGCCCCAGCAAGGTCTCGCCGTTCTGGGTCCCCTTCATGATCGCGGACATGGCGGGCGGCTACGTCTCCATCCTGAACGATCTGAAAGGGCCGAACAACTGCGTGGTGACCGCCTGCGCGACCGGCTCGAACGCCGTCGGCGATGCTTACCACATCATCAAGCGCGGTGACGCCGTCGCGATGCTGGCCGGGGGAACCGAGGCGGCGATCAACGAAATCGGTGTGGCGGCCTTTAGCGCGGCCCGCGCGATGAGCACCCGCAACGACGACCCCGCCCATGCGTCCCGGCCGTTCGACAAAGACCGCGACGGGTTCATTCTCGGCGAGGGAGCGGCGGTGATGGTGCTTGAGGATCGCGACCACGCGATCGCGCGCGGCGCTAAGATCTACGGCGAGATCGTGGGCTACGGCATGAGCGCCGACGCCTACCACATCACGCAGCCTCATCCCGAGGCGGACGGGGCGATCCGGTCGATGCAGATGGCCCTTCGCAACGCGGGCCTGAAGCCCGAGCAGATCGGCTACGTCAACGCCCACGGCACGTCGACCTACTACAACGACAAGCTGGAGACCCACGCGGTCAGGCACGTGTTCGGCGACTACGCCTACAAGTGCCCCATGAGCTCCATCAAGTCGATGATTGGGCACACGCTGGGCGCGGCGGGCGCGATCGAGGCGGTCGTCTGCCTCTTGGCGATGCGGGACGGCAAGCTGCCGCCGACCATCAACTACGAGGTCCCCGACCCCGAGTGCGACCTGGACTACGTGCCCAACGAGGCGCGGGACGCTCAGCCCGAGTACTGCCTTAGTAACTCGTTCGGCTTCGGCGGCCACAACGTCACCCTGATCCTCAAGCGCGCCGAGTAGAGGAACAGGGTGGCCCAGGTCAAGATCTACGGCCTTGGCTCCACGCTGAGGCCCATCCGCGTCACGCTGTCGGCGGTGCTGCACGGCTGTCTTCGGGACATCCTCGGCCTGCCCCCTGATAAGCGGTTCCACCGTTTCTTTCCCCTTGATCGTGAAGACTTCGTCTTTCCGGACGATCGCTCCGATCACTACTTGATCCTTGAGATCAGCATGTTCGAGGGGCGAACCACCGAGACCAAGAAGGCGCTCATCCGGGCGATCTTCGCGCGCTTCGAGGAGGATCTCGGGATCCGCCCTCAGGACGTTGAGATCACGATCTTCGAAACCCCTCGCCAGAACTGGGGCATTCGCGGACTGCCTGGTGACGAGCTGGCCCTGTCGTACAAGGTCGAAAAGTAGCCTATGCTCGACCAACGCATCCAGGAGTTTCTCGACCACTTGGCGGTGCGGCGCTCGCCGAACACGGTGCGGTCGTACGGCTCAGACCTCGCCCAGCTCTCGGGTTACCTGAACGGGGCCTTCGACCTGACCCCCGACAAGCTCCGGCTCTACCTGCGCAAGCACGCGCCGACTCCGGTCACTCGCGCCCGGAAGCTGTCCACCCTGCGATCGTTCGTGCGCTACCTGAGGGCAGCTGGGCACCTGGATCACGATCCTACGGAAGTGCTAGAAGCGCCGATCCGCCGCAAGCGCCTTCCCAAGGCGCTGAGCCAGGAGCAGGCGGCGGAGCTGCTGGATCAGGACGTGGAAGGAAAGACGCCCCTTCGCGACCGCGCCCTCCTGGAGCTGATGTACTCAGGAGGATTGCGCGTTTCGGAGCTGGTGGGGGTGGACCTAGGGGCGATCGACCTGGGCCAGCAAACCGTCGTGGTTCTCGGAAAGGGCAATAAAGAGCGGCTTTGCCTGTTCGGCGATACCTGCCGGACCGCGCTGAAGGATTACTTGCAAGGGGAGCGAGTGCCGCCCAAGCAGGGTTCTCCCCTCTTTACCAATGCCCAGGGTGGCCGGATCACGACGCGCACGGTCCAGAACGTGATCAAGCGGTGGGCAATCCGAGTAGGCCTGCCCCCATCGGTGTCTCCCCACACTCTCCGCCACTCGTTCGCGACCCACCTTCTCGACGGCGGTGCGGACCTGAAATCGGTCCAGCAGCTATTGGGCCACGAGAGTCTAGCCACCACGCAGATCTACACCCACGTGAGCATCGAGCGCCTCAAGAAGGCGGTGGAAGAGGCGCACCCGCGGTCTCTCAAAGAGAGCATTGAGGGTTAAGGATTAGAGCATTGAGGTTTGGGTTCAACGCTTAACCCTCAATGCTCATTGCTAGAGCTTCAAACCCAGGTCGAGGCGCGGCGGAAGATCTTGTAGGAGACTGGCCGGCGCACATGACCGAACACGAAATCGGGCCAGCCGGCCATGAAATCGAGCTCGTACTCGTCGGGCGGCGCGATGAGGACCAAGGGGGTCCCGCACGCCACGTCGTGCTGCATCTTCGCCATCGCGAACTTTTCGTAGCCGGAGATCTTGTGCGGCTCGGTGAGCGTCGCGATGAGATCGACAAAGACGAGATCGGCTCCCTCGCAGGCGTCGAGAGCCGGAGCCCAGTCGGGGAAGCTCAGCAACTCGTCGGAAGGGTGGAAGCCCTCCTTGGCGGCGGCTTCGACCTCTGGGTCTTTAGTGATCAGAACGAACTTCATAGGGCGCTGTGGTGCAAACTCTAACTCCAGGCAGATTACACGAATATCGCCGGTTTACGGCAAGAAGCTAGCACATTTGCCGGGAACGCGCATCGAGGAAGAGGCGTCGCAGAGAGTGATCAGTTTCAAATGATGTAATAATGGGGTTCGCGTCATTGAAAATGAATGGGAACCGACGGCGGAAATGTCGTCTCACTTGCAGGGAAACCAGCCATGATCGTAGTGCAACCACCCGAAGCCGCAACCGTTAACCGCACCGAAGAAGACTTATTCCGATTTCAGGGCATGGTGGAGGACACCAAGCGCCGCGCCTACACGATGGCGCTCCAGCTCACCCGGAATCCCTCGGACGCCGAGGACCTCATGCAGGAAACCTATGTCAAGGCCTGGAAGGGGTTTGACAGCTATATCCCGGGGCGCCCGTTTCTGAACTGGCTGCTCCGCATCATGCAGCGCGCCTATCTCGATTCGCGTCGCCGCGACAATCCGATCCGGAAGGCCGAGTCGCTGAACTCGATGATCTCGCCGTCGGACGGCGAGGTGCAAGAGCTCCCGATCGCGGACGAGGGTCCCTCGCCCGATGAAGAGGTTATGTACGACGAGTTCCGTGTGGAGCTCCACGCGGCCTTGGAGGAACTCCCCGAGGTCTACCGGAGCGCGATCACGATGTGCGACCTGGATTCGATGAGCTACTCCGAGATCGCGGAAGTCCAGAAGACGACCATCGGAACCGTGCGCTCGCGCATCCACCGCGGCCGCCGCTTGCTCCGGGACATCATCCTGAAGAACGGCAACATCATCCCGTAAGCGTATGCATCGCAGAACGCGAGGTCCCTGGTGGGTTTGTCCACCAGGGACCTTTTGCTTGAGCTCAACGGCGCAGCCCTGATGTGCCAAAGGTTTCCGGCCTAACTCCCGGGGCGAGGGCAGTGTAACCTGCTGCCGTGAAATACCGACCGTTCGGCAAGCATGGCATCCGGGTTTCAGAGATCGGCTTTGGTGCGTGGGCCATTGGCGGCAGTTGGGGACCTCAGTCGGAGCAGGATTCGCTCGAAGCGCTGAATACGGCGCTCGACCTTGGGGTGAACTTTATCGACACCGCCGCTGGCTATGGCGACGGTAAGAGTGAGCGAATCATCGGGGAAGTGCTGAGGGGGCGGACGGGGGAAGGGGTAACGGTCGCGACCAAGACGCCTCCGGCGCCGGGCGATTGGCCACCCTCGCCCTACGACCTTGCCGAGGATCGGTACAGCGAGGCGTACCTGCGCGAGAACGTGGAGGAGCGGCTTGCGTTTCTGGGATCGAATCGGATCGATGTTCTCCAACTCCACACTTGGACCCGGGCGTGGAATCGTCGTCCTACACCGTTCGAACACCTTCGGAAGCTCCAGGGGGAAGGGAAGGTTGGCCTGATCGGGATTTCGACGCCGGAGCACGACCAGAACGCGGTGATCGACCTCATGCGGGGCGGGTACGTCGACGTGGTGCAGGTGATCTACAACCTGTTCGAGCAAGAGCCGGCTGCCGAGCTGTTGGACGTCGCGGGTGAGACGGGCACCGGCATCATTGTGCGGGTGGCCTTCGACGAAGGTGTCTTGACGGGCAAGTTCACAAGGGATACGAAGTTCGCTGAGGACGACTTCCGTCGCGGTTACTTCGCGGGCGATCGCTTGGAGCGGGCCGTGAAGCGGGCCGAGGCGATCCGGCAAGACGTCGAGGGCACTGGCTACACCATGCCGCAGATCGCGCTCAAGTTCGCCCTTTCCCATCCCGCGGTGAGCACGGTCATCCCGGGAATGCGGAACCGGACCCAAGCCGAGGCCAACTGTGCGGTTTCCGACCTTCCCGACATCCCACAGGAGTTGCTGACCAAGCTTCGCCGCCATAACTGGCGACGAGCCTTCTGGTACGGCGGCAAGTAGGAAGGCCGCTGTAGAGTGCGGTCGCGGGTGACCGCACTCTAAAGAGGAGTGCGGTTTACAATGGGACATGTTCTCGCCGGTTCTCGTCGCCCTTCTCCTTACCAACGCGCCCGATCTCGTGATCCGGGGCGGTCGGGTCGTCGATGGCGCCGGTAACCCTGCGTTCTTCGCTGATGTCGCGGTGAAGGGGGACCGGGTGGTCGCCGTCGGCCGGGATCTTCCGCCCGGAAGGAAGGAGATCGACGCCCGCGGTATGGTCGTCGCTCCTGGCTTCATCGACGTCCATATCCACTCGGAGGACATTGCCAAGGTGCCCCGGGCGGAAAACCTGGTTCGCATGGGAGTGACCAGCGTCGTTACGGGGAACTGCGGCAGCTCTCGCCTCGACGTGGGCAAGTTCCTCGGCGAGGTCGACCGAAAGGTGGCGGTGAACGTGGCGACATTGGTCGGGCACAACTCCGTTCGCAATGCCGCCATGGGCGGCTCGTTCGACCGGGTTCCGACAGCCGCCGAGACGGCGAAGATGCGGGCCACCGTGGACCGGGCGATGAAGGACGGTGCGGTCGGGCTCTCGACCGGCCTTATCTACGATCCCGGCGTCTTCAGCAAGCCCGAGGAGATCGTGGATCTGGCGAAGGTGATCCAGCCCTACGACGGCATCTACGCGACGCATATGCGGAACGAGGGGGACGAGATCCTCGATGCGCTGGCGGAAGCGTTCCGCATCGGGCGAGAAGCGAAGGTGCGGGTGGAAGTCTCGCACATCAAGCTAGGTGGGAGGCCGAACTGGGGTCGCAACGCCGAAGTGCTTGCCGCTATCGAGTCGGCGCGGGCGGAGGGAATAGACGTGACACAGGACCAGTACGTCTACACCGCTTCCGCCACCTCAATGTCTACCCGTGTCCCCGCTTGGGCGCGCGAGGCGGGCAAGCTAAAAGAGCGGCTCGCGGATCCGGCGACTAAGGCGAAGATCATGGCCGAGATGCGCAAGGACTTAGCCGAACGGCGGGAGACGGATTACAAATACGCTCAGATCCGGTCTTGGAAGGCGCATCCCGAGGTGGTGGGCAAGCGAGTGCCCGAGGCCGCGAGGATGATCCGAGGATCGGACTCGCTGGAGTCGCAGCAGGAGCTTATCTTCCAGATGACGCTCGACGGGGCCGGCGGGATCTTCCATGGCATGGACGAAGGGGACATCAAAGCGTTCCTGGCCCACCCGCACACGATGGTCGCGAGCGACGGTGGAGCGGCCGAGCCGAAGCCCGGCGGATCGTCGCACCCCCGCACGTTCGGTAACAACGCCCGAGTGCTTGCCCGCTACGTCCGCGACCAGCGGCTGCTCCGTCTGGAGGATGCGATCCGACGCATGACCTCCTTGCCGGCCACCACCTTCCGGCTGCAAGACCGGGGGGTCCTGCGACCGCAGGCGTTCGCGGACCTCGTGGTGTTCGACCCGGCGAAGGTGCAGGACACGGCTACTTATGAGGCGCCTCAGAGCATGGCGACCGGCTTCCGGCTTGTGCTCGTCAACGGCAAGGCGGTCGTGGAAGACGACCGCCACACGGACGCTCGGCCTGGCCGGGCACTTCGGCGGCGCTGACGTTGGTTCCGTGGTCTTTCTTGAACCACCAAGGGCACGAAGGACACCAAGGCAGCACAAAGTGGAGAAGCCCCTTTGTAAATCCTTAGAGTAATTGGTAGTTCAAGAAGACTTCTAAGAGCCACCCACCCCTGTTCGTAGCAGGGCCAGAACCCAGCCCACGATGAGCAAAAGCTCCGCCGCCGCGTCACCCAGGTAGATGGGGCCGATCACCTTCTTCTTCACGTACACCACGTCGATGGCCAAGAAGGCAAGGGCCGAGCCGATGGCTAAGACTGCAGTGGATGCTTGGAAAGGGCTCCGCAAGGCAGCTAAGAGGGCGAGGCCGATCGCGACCGCCAGCGCCCCGACCATCCGAACCAGCCAGTAGTCCTGCTTAGGGCCCGTGACTTGGACAAAGCTCGACATGTGCACCAGGGGCCATACCCCGGTGAGCACGTAGTAGCCGCCTTGGAGGGCGATGAGCCATGAGTGCAGCATTGGCCCTTCGACGGTGCTTCGACTTTGGCGGTTTGGGCTACCACAACTTTCCTGGTTATGGTTTAAGAAGCATGTGCGGCCAAGGCGATGTATCACCTTTGGTCTAAGTTAGCGAAGGCAACTCTGGCAAAATTTGCGGCGCCTTCTGCCCCCCGTCCCCTTCGACAACCTCCTTAACATAGGGTAGCCTATATGAAAATAGGAAAGTTGCGACTTTGACCGCAAGGAAGAATCGCTGCAGACGCTCGAAGATAGCAGCTTCCTGGTATTAGGTCGCTTTTGTTTGTCCAGCTGATTGGCTGGACTTTTAAGGTTTTGTTGGAGAGATATAGATGACGATCATGCGCCCTTGGACTACCCGACCTCTCAATCGATCGGTCCGCTTTTGCAAGGACCTCGCGTTGGACGCACTCGTGAGCACGATAACCGCCGGGATGGCGATTTCTCTGGCGAGAGGAGGTATCGGGGAACCGACTACGGGTGCGGTTTGGGTGGTTGTAGTGACCGCGTTCGTCCACCTGGTAGCGCTCCTGAGCCGTCGTGTTTACTTCGTGAACGCGCGCTATCTGGGGCTTTACGACGCAGTGGTCATCTCGCTCTGCGGCATACCGGCCGCCCTGACTCTCGGACTTGGGCAGCACTACGTAGGGTTTACCAAGCACACGGCCACGTCGCTCCTCGTGACGGTCCTCTACCTTTTCCTATCTACCACCGCGCTTCTCCTGCTTCGTCTCGCCAACCGGTCCTCCATTCAGCGGGCGAGGAACTCGGCTGCTAACGTCTCTTCCGCGCGTCGCATCCTCGTAGTAGGCGCGGGCGATGCTGGTGAAGCGATCGTGCGCGAAATCACGCTTCGCCACCGCGGTCGCTTCACTGCCCTTGGTCTGGTCGATGACGACGATTCGAAGCGGCACATGCGCATCCACGGCGTTCCCGTCATTGGTAAGACCGACGACATCCCGCGGTTGGTCGAGGAGTACGAGATCGACGAGGTGATCCTTGCGATCCCGGTTGCCAACGGGGGCCAGATCCGACGTATCCACAACCTGTGCCGAGAAGTAGGGGCTCCGGTTCGGACGCTGCCTGCCCTGTCGAACATCTTCGAGCCGAACAACTCGCTTACCAGCCAACTCCGCGAGGTCCAGATCGAGGACCTTCTCCGCCGCGACCCGGTCACCACCGAGATGGACCAGATCGAGGAGTACGTGAGCGGCGAGAACATTCTGATCACCGGTGGTGGTGGCTCGATCGGCCAAGAGCTGGCGCGCCAGGTCGCTCGGTTGAACCCGGCCAGCCTGATCCTAGTGGGCAAGGGCGAGAACAGCCTCTACGAAATCCAGCAGGAACTGCTCCAGACGACGTCGATCGCTCCGAACGTGGTGGTAGCCGACGTGCGCGACAAGGCGGCCATGGCGGCGGTCTTCCAGGAGTACCGCCCGACAGTCGTGTTCCACGCGGCGGCGCACAAGCACGTTCCGCTCATGCAGAAGAACCTGCGCGAAGCGATCCGTAACAATGTGCTCGGCACCCTCAACACCGCCGAGCTCGCCGTGAAGTACGGAGCGGCGAAGTTCATCCTTATCTCCACTGACAAGGCGGTTCGCCCCTCGAGCGTGATGGGCGCGACCAAGCGGGTCTGCGAGATGATCGTGAGCGCGATGGGGCAAGCGACGGAGACCGAATTCGCCACCGTCCGCTTCGGCAACGTACTCGGAAGCCGGGGCAGCCTCGTCCCGCTGCTGACCGCCCAGATCAAGCGCGGCGGTCCGGTGACGGTGACCCACTCGGAAATGACCCGCTACTTCATGACCATCCCCGAGGCGGTGCAGCTCGTTCTGCAGGCGGGAGCGATGGGCCAGCGTGGTGAGATCTTTATCCTCGACATGGGTGAGCCCGTCAAGATCGATGAGCTTGCGCGCGAGCTGATTCGCCTTCACGGGCTCGTGCCGGACGAGGATATCGCGGTGAAGTACACGGGCATCCGCCCGGGGGAGAAGATCCACGAGGAGCTCGTTTACAACGAAGCCGACCTAAAGCCCACCTCCCACCCGAAGATCCGTGTGGTGAGCCAGCGGGAGCCGGTCGATCTGTCGGCACTCCGACGAACGGTCGACAACCTCGTTGAGGTTGCCGAGTTCGAAAGCCCGGAGCAAGCACGCCAACTGCTCATGCAGGTCTCGTGGCAGAAGGGCGGCGTCCCCGTCTACGATTCCTACCTGGGCTGACTAACAGATCGATCCGACCGGGTGCCGGAGCGACGAAGCTAGCGGCCGGCTGCAGTTGGGCTAAGGGCCAAGACTCTTCAAGAGCCCCCTTAGCCCAACTGCTATAACCGCCCCGTACTGTCACACGAAGAGTGGACGCTTCCATCGGCTTCGGCGCGTTCATCATTTAGGCCACCGTCAACGGCGGTCTGAGTTATGAAGACGGTTTTGACTTTGACGTGTCTCGGAGCGGTTGCCCTCGCTCCCGTCCTTTCCCAGGCACAAGCGCTCGGCGCGGCCTCGGACTACAACCTTTTCACGCTGCAGGACGCCAACGTGTCGAACTCGGACGTTGAGGGGCGGGTTGCGGTCGGGGGGAACTACACCCAGACCAACTACTCCGTGGCCCTTAAACAGCAGGGTGGGACCGCCGTCGTCGTTGGCGGCAACTTCAGCGCGGTGTCTGGAACGATCTACGGCAACGTCGTCGCCGGAGGAACCGCGACCACCCAGTGGACCGACGTTCGAGGCACCGTCCAATCGGGAATGCCCATCGACTTCGTCGCCGCTGGCACCTATCTTCGCTCGGCATCGAGCCAGTGGGCCGCCCTCACCCCGACCGGCACGGTGCAGAACAACTGGGGCAGCCTCTTACTCACCGGCACCCTGTCGATGAACGTCTTCTCCATCACGGCGACCCAGCTCGCCGCGACGAACTCGCTGTCCTTCAACGTCCCTGCCGGAGCGACCGTGCTGGTGAACGTGTCGGGAACGTCCGCCCAGACGAACTACGCGGGCTACTCCTACAACAACACCAGCCTCAACGATCCCACCAACGTTAACTCGGGCAAGATTCTCTGGAACTTCTCCGAGGCCACGCAACTCGATCTTCGCTCCATCGGCGGAACGATCTTCGCTCCCAAGGCCGACGTGACATCGTACTACAACGCAGTCAACGGACAGATCGTCGCAAAGTCGTTCACGGGCACGGGGCAGACCAACTACCACCCCTTCACCGGCAATCTGCCGACCGTCCAGACGGTTCCCGAGCCGGCCACCTTGGCGATCTTCGGCGTCGGTTTCCTTGGCTTGCTTCGGCGGCGCGCTTCGCGCAAGGCCTAGGTCGAAACGGTTCGTGCACGGGTTAAGGCCGCCTCCGCTTAGCGGGTGGCGGCCCTAATGACGTCGGTGACAACCCCGGCTACCTCTTCCATCGCCCTTGCCGGGATCGTAGGGTGGACCAAGAACATGACGGACGTCTCGCCCAGTTCCCGCGCGACGGGGAGGCGCTCCGGCAGGGCCATTCCATGGTCGGTGAACGCTCGCTCTAGGTAGATCTCCGAACAGCTTCCGGAGAGCCCAGGGACTCCTCGGGCCGCGAACTCGGCCAAGACCCGGTCACGGCTCCAACCGCTCTTCAGGGCCTCAGCTCGAAGATAGGCGTAAAGCTTGTAGTAGGCGTGATCCATGTGGTCGGGCACGAGGGGCACCCGAAGGGTGGAGAGGGGGCGTAGGGCGCGCTCAAGGATCTGCGCGTTACGGGTGCGGGCTGCCGTCCATTCCGGCAACTTGCGGAGTTGGCAAAGGCCGATCGCTGACTGCATCTCGGTCAGCCGCCAGTTCGTGCCCCAGCTTTCGTGGAGCCAGCGGAAGCCGGGCGGGTGCGGCTGGTTGTAGACGGTGTCGTACGACTTTCCGTGATCCTTTACGGCCCACGCCCGCGCCCAAAGCTCCTCGTCATCAGTGCCGATCATGCCGCCCTCGCCGCCGGTGGTCATGATCTTGTCCTGGCAGTAGGACCAAGAACTGATGTGCCCGAAAGTGCCGGTGTGCTGGCCCCGGATGCGCGCCCCGTGCGACTGAGCGCAGTCCTCGATAACCTTCAGGCCCCGCTCCTCAGCAAGGGCCATGATCGCCTCCATGTCGCACGGCCAGCCAGCTAGGTGCACGGGAATGATCGCTTTGGTGCGGGGAGTGATGACGGAGGCGATCGTCTCTGCGGTGATGTTGCCGCTGTCGCGGTCGACGTCGGCGAAGACGGGCGTCGCTCCTTCCATGACGATGGCGCTGGTCGTGCCGATAAAGGTGCGCGGGGTGGTGACCACTTCGTCGCCGGGACCGATCCCGAGCACGCGGAGGCACGCTTGAAGCGTAACCGTGCCGTTCGCCATCGCAATGGCGTGACGAACCCCAAAGTACTCGGCGAACCTCTTCTCGAAGTCCCGACCGACCGTCCCCGTCCAGTAGTTCACCTTTCCCGTTCGAAGCACCTCGGCCACCGCCGCCATCTCGTCCTCCTCAAAGCGGGGCCAAGGATAGGGCGAAAGGTCGGTCGTGCGGTCGGGATTGGAGATGGCAGCCATAGAGTTCAGGGGTACGGGACCCTCCCAATTATACGGTGCAGGAAGACCGCTATAGAGTGCGGCGGCCTGCCGCCGCTTTCCCTAGCGAGCCAGCGAGCGTGTCCCTTGGATGCGTTTGGAATGTTGGGGATGTCTTGGAGGTTGGAGATGTCCCGGACCTGCCTTACAGCCCACACTCCCTCCACGCTCGCGGGCTCGCTGGGTAAAGCGGCGGCAGGCCCGCACTCTAAACGGCTTTTCCGGGGGCTCTGTAGGCGGGGAAGAATCCTTCGGCAGGCTCCCAGCCCGGCTGGGCCTGCTTCCGCCGTTCGACAAGGGCTTGCGACGCGGCCTCGTCGTACGTGCGGCGACCGACGAAGAACGGGCGGGTGCCGTCGTTCGGCGCGAACGACTTCTTGTACCGGAAGATCCCGTCGTCGGGGGTGTAGCCGCCGCCGAGGACGAAGTACCGCTTGCCTTGCTCACGGCTCCACCGGATGATTTCGTGCTTCAGGAGGTCGTTCGGACGCAGGTCGAAGCTTTCGGCGTCGGTGCCACCGAGGAACGAGTAGGTGACCTCCGCTCCCACCAAGACCAGTTCGGTAGAGACGATACGTCCCTCACGGTATGCGTGGACGAAGGCGACCTCGGTTGGGCACTCGTCGATGAGCTTTTGGAAGAACTCGATCGGGAAGAAGTAGCCGCCGGTCGCCTCCCGCCGCACCATCGTCGAGATGTAGATCGCGTGGAACTCGGCCAGCCGCTCGCCCCGCAGGTCCCATTCGACGGTCAGGCCATTGCGTTGGGCCTTCTTGATGTTCTTCCGGACCTTGTGCTCGTAGTCCATGAGCATCGCCTCGTCGTCGAGTTCAAGGCTGCGAACGATGTTGTCCTGAGCCGTCGTGACCTCGCCGCGGAACGGCAGGATCATGTCCGAGAACAGCGAGAGCCGGGCGAAAAGGCTGACTACCCGCTCTTGAGCGGCCCAAGCATCAACATCGTCCCAAAACGCGTCGGCGTCCACGTTGCCCCAAGCGTACGCGCCGCCGTAACCGTACGGCGTCGTGGCGTCCCACGCATGGGAGTCCCCACTCCAACTCTCGTTGGCCAGCGGGCGGAGGATCAAAGGGAGCAGGACGGCTCCCGCCTCGGTCCGCTGGACCGCGCAAAGGCTTTGCTGGCCCGGGGCGAGGAACGATTCAACGAAAGAAGGGTGGGCGAAGGCTTCCCGCCGGGGCCACTCGGTCCAGAGGTCGAGCCACGATTGCCGCTCCGCCGGAACATCCCCGTGAAGGATTTGGAAGGTGGCGTTCAACGGCAACCACCCACATAGGCCCGCAGGGCCTGTAGCCGCAGGATAGCCTGCCCTGAGGCACGAAGGGTGCCTGCGCGGGCGATGGTAGTGACTACAAGTCCACGCAGGCACGAACATCCTGCGGCTACAGCCGCTACGCGGCTACCGATCAAGAGCATCCTTCCTTAAGGGCTGCTAAGCAACTCCCAATATGGTCGGCCACGAGATCCATGTCCTCGGGCCCGTACCGGGCGTCGCAATGCACTGCGAGCGTCCGCTGGCTAAGGTCTACGTCTTCCAAGCGAATGCCTTCGACTTCAGGCTGTTCCAACGACCACAGTACCGCTGAGTAGATTCTGGACTCGACGAGACCGCTACGCAGGCCGTTGCGCAGGCTGGCGGTACGGGTAACGATCACCACCATGAACGGCACGGCAGAATCGCCCTTGGGAGCGAGAACCTCTAGGTCAGCCTGATCTTTGAGGCGATCCGCCAAACGCTGGTAGTTCGCCAGGCGGCGAGCCCGCCAGTCGTCGGCCGGAAACCCCGCGAGGAGTGCCCGCGTGTGGCGGGGCATACTGGAAACGTCGCCCGCCGCGATCTCCCCCTCGCCGGATACCAAGAACCGGCGGAACAGGTCCTTCTCCACATCCCCCCCCTCGAGGTAGCGACTCTTAAGGGTCATCCCAACGAGCTTTTCCTGCGAGGCGGCAACCCTCACCTCGGTTGGCTTCGGTAGCGGCGGAAGCGGATGCCCCACGGGCGACCACAGCAGACCTCCATCCGGGATCGGCACCGTCTTTCGCAGCGACACGATGCATGCATCGGCATCGCTGGTCGTCGCCAAGGGAGACCACGGATCGTGGCTGTGATCTTCGATCAACCACAACGCATCGCGGTCGAATTCTAGCGGGCGGCGACGGGTCCGAAGCCCGAACGGGTTGAGGTAGAGGACGGCCCCCTTCTCATCGCTGGGTATCTCGACCGGCGACTCCTCCCCATCCAGTGGGCTGTCGCCATAAGCCCGCAGGGTAAGCCCGGCCACCTTGATGTCTTTAAGCACCGTTTGGCAGAAGTAGCTCGGGACCCAAAAGACCCTCCAGCCCAACTCCCGAACCCCGTGCTCCAGCAATACCCGGAGCGCGTCCCGCCCGCAGCCGTAAAGGCCTGCTTCCGGCGGAAGCGCGGGGTCTCCGTCCTGGTCGAACTCCGGCAGGAAGAACTCGGAGCCCTGCTCCCAGCGCGACGGATCAACCGGCATCGTTGAACTCCCCGCGCAAGAGCGCCATTGCTACGAGATCGACGTACCCTCCGTCGCGGAATTGCGCCTGCCGAAACACGCCCTCCTGCACAAAGCCCAGCTTCCGGTACAGCCGGATCGCCCGCTCGTTGCTGGCGAGCACGGTAAGGCTCATGCGGTTCAGGTTCATCTGGTCGAAGCCGTAGCGGACCATCTGCCGCGTCACCTCTCCACCGATCCCCTTGCCCCACGCGTCCTTGTCGCCGATCATGATCCCAAGCTCAGCTGAGCGGGCGATGGCGTCGATTTTGTAGAGGCCGATGTGGCCCAAGCAGCGGTCGCCGTCAGTGGCCACGATCGACCACAGAACCTCGTCGGTCCGTTTGCGGTGCCACTCGAGCCATTCGTCCAGATCGCGGCGCGACATCGGGTGGCCAAAGCCGCCGAGGAGCCGCTTCACTTCCGGGTCGTTCTTCTGGCGGTAGAGGGCTTCGAGGTCGGTGGGCTCGGGCTTGCGGAGGAAAACGTCGAGGGTCTCTTTCATGGGGTGACGGCGGGGGTGGATGCGGGAGCCTTGAGGCCGCGCGAAAGGCCGAGATCGTCGACTTCCTCGACCTCTTGCCCGACCACGACACCGCGCGATCCAAGCACCTTGGGAATGGTCATGAAAAGGATCTTCAGGTCCGTCCACAGCGACGCGTGCTCCACGTACCAAACGTCCATCTCCATCCGCTCGCTAAAGCGGGCGAGCTGGCGTCCGTTGATCTGGGCGAGGCCCGTGATTCCGGGATGGACCTCGTGACGTCGAGCGTGACGCTCCGAGTAGTAGGGAAGGTACTGCGGCAGGAGCGGACGAGGTCCGACGAGGCTCATGTTGCCCTTCACGACGTTGAACAGACCAGGCAACTCGTCGAGGCTGCTCTTGCGAAGGAACGCGCCGTACGGCGGGATGCGCTGGGCGTCGGGCAGGAGCTCGCCGTCAGGACCACGGGCGTCGGTCATGGACCGGAACTTGTAGATCTCGAAGACTTGGCCGCCTTTGCCGGCCCGCCGCTGCTTGAAGAAGATCGGGCGGCCAATGTTCTTGACGCTGAGCATCGCGAGCAACAGGAACAGGGGCGACAACAGGATCAACGCCGGGATCACGATCACGAGATCGAGAACGCGCTTGCCGAACCGAAGGTACAGGCTCAACGGGGGGTCTCCTCGGCCACCGGCGCGACGGCCGGCGACTTGGGCCGGGCATCGCGGAAAACGCTTTGGAACTGCTCAAGCCCCACGGCCATCGACAGCTCTTGCTGGTAGAACGCTCGGCCGTTGGCTCCCAAGCGCGCGCGCTCCTCGGGAGAAAGATGGGCAAGGGTTGCGACCGCTTCCGCCATCGCGGGGGCATCCTCCGGGGGCACGACGGGCCCCGCGCTGGCGCGGCGGACCAAGTCGGCGGCATCGCCGTTCACCGCCATGACAATTGGCACGCCTGCCGAGAGGTAGGCCTGGGTCTTCGACGGGATCGTGATCGAGAACAGGGGATCGTTTCGCAGGTGGACGAGTAGCGCGTCGGCCAGCGGCAGGATGCCGCCCATCGCGGACATCGGTTGCTGCCCGACGAAGCGGACGTTATCGATCTTTTCCGCCTGCACGCGGCCTTGCAGCCGCTCCTTGTCGAACCCAGCGCCCACGAACACGAACTGCGCTTCGGGGCACGAGGTCTGGCAGAGCTTGGCCGCGTCGAGTACCGTGTCCAGCGCCTGGGCCGGGCCTAGCGAACCCGCGAACAACACGTTAAAGCGGCCCTCAAGACCGTGCTCCTTCGCGAACTCGCGGTTCGGCTCGCCCATCGCCTGCCGGGTTTCCTCGTTCCAGTTGTAGATCACGCGGATCTTTTCCGCCGGCACGCCGCGCTCGATCAGCCGGGTCTTGAACCCCGGGGACAGCACCACGATCCGGTCGACGAAGCGGTAGACCCACTTCGCCCACCGCCCGACCGTCTTCATCACGAAACCATCGGACACCATTCCGGTCGCGCCAAGGGTGTCCGGCCAGAGGTCTTGGATGTCGTACACCGTGGGAGCACGCTTGACCAGCTTCAGGATGTAAGCAGGAATGCTGATCGTGAGGGGCGGATGGTACGTGTAGATGACGTCCGGCCGCTTCACCAGCCACGGACCCAAAAGGGCAGCGCTTAAGGCGAAGCTCAGGTAGTTGAGCATCCGCCGCTTGGTCGAGCGGTCGTGGCTCGGATAAAGCGCGACGCGGTTGACGGTGATCCCGTCGATCACCTCGCGCTGGGTGAGCCTCAGCTTGTACCCCTCGTAGATCTTGCCCCCAGGGTAGTTGGGGAATCCCGTCAGCACCTCGACTTCGTGCCCGTTCGCCTTGAGGGCCTTCGCAAAGGCAAGGCCCTTGAGCGTCGGTTCAGGGTCGAACCACTGACTGAGGATCAGGATCCTCACGCCTGGCGAGCCCTCCAGGCAAGCTCCGCCGCATCCGGTTGACGATAGCCGAGCACAATGCGGGCGACAGTATCGGAAACGTTCTCCGCCATGTACTCGACGGGCGGCTCCCACTTGCCCTTCCGGTCCAGCGCCAAGCGGACGGCGCGGGCGATGTCGCCGGGGTTGCCGCCGGACAGAATGTTCGACCCGCACTCCACCGTCTCCGGCCGCTCGGTGACGTCGCGGATGGTGACATTGGGTACGCGTAAGATCGAGGCCTCTTCTTGCACGGTGCCGCTGTCGGAAAGGATGCAGAACGCGGATCGCTCGAGGGCGAGGAAGTCGAAGAAGCCGAACGGCTCCATGAACCGCAGCCCTTGGCCTTCCACGTTGACTCCGAAGCGCTCGACGCGCGAGCGGGTGCGAGGGTGGAACGAGCAGACGACCGGCATCGAGTACTCCGCCGAAACGTCCGAGAGCGCCTGGACGAAGCCCTTGAGACGGCTCTCGATGTCCACGTTCTCCGCCCGGTGAAGGGTCACAAGGATAAATCCTTGGGGCTGCAGGCCGAGGTCCGAGAGGACCGTGCTCTTCTCGATGGCGTCCCAGTGGTGGTCGATGACCTCCTTGATCGGATTGCCCGTCACGTACACCCGCTCCCCTTGGATGCCCTCTCGAAGGAGGTTCTCCCGGCTTCGGTTGGTGTACGGCATCAGGATCGAGCTCGAGTGGTCGATGATCCGCCGGTTGACCTCTTCAGGCACGCGGTCGTCGTAGCACCGGTTGCCCGCCTCCATGTGGTACACGGGGATCCCCAGACGGCGGGCCACGATGGCGGTCAGGCCGCTATTCGTGTCACCTAGGATAAGCAGGCGATCCGGGCGGTACTTGTCGAACAGCCGCTCCGAGCGTTCGATGATCTGACCGATCTGCTCGCCGAACGAGGAGGATCGGATCCCCATCTCCTCGTCCGGCATCCGAACCCCCATCTGCTCAAAGAAAATCTGGCTTAGCCGGTCGTCGTAGTTCTGACCCGTGTGGACCAGCACGTGCTGGTCCGCGAACCGGTCTAGCTTTTCGATAACCAGACTCAGGCGAATGATCTCTGGGCGGGTGCCCAGAATGGTCATGATCTTCATAGATTAGTGAGCCGCGAGCGCGGGGGCTTTTCCAAGCTCCGCTAGTTCCTTCTTGATGTAATCGAGGCCCATCAGCAGCTCGACCGTCTCGTCAACGTTCAGCCGGTTTGTGTTGTGGGAGTGGTAGTCGTCCGCGAAAGTCAACTCGGGCGCGCCTTCGGAGAAGTACGCCTTGTAGTTGAGGTCGCGGGCATCCGCGCTCACGCGGTAGTAGTGGCCCATGTCTTCGGCGCGCGCCATCTCTTCGCGAGTGAGCAGGGTTTCGTACAGCTTCTCGCCGTGACGGGTGCCAATCACGCGGATCGGACTTTCGGAGTTGAAGATCTTCTTCATCGCCTCCGCCAGCACCCCGATCTCGGCCGCCGGCGCCTTCTCTACGAACATATCGCCCGGATGGGCGTTCTGGAACGCGAACAGCACCAACTCGACCGCGTCCTCGATGGACATCATGAAGCGGGTCATGCGTGGGTCGGTGATGGTCAGCGGCTCGCCACGTTTGATCTGGTCCACGAAAAGCGGAATGACCGAACCGCGCGACGCCATAACGTTTCCATAGCGCGTGCCGCAAAGGATTAGGCCCTTTTCTTTGGCGACGCGGGCCTTGGCGACCATCAGCTTTTCCATCATCGCCTTGCTCATGCCCATCGCGTTGATGGGATAGGCGGCCTTGTCAGTGCTGAGCACGACCATGCGCGAGACGCCGTTGGCCATGGCCGCGTTCATCGCGTTCTCGCCACCCAGAGTGTTGGTGCGAATCGCCTCCATCGGGTGGAACTCGCACGACGGGACCTGCTTGAGGGCCGCCGCATGGAACACGTAGTCCACACCCTGCATGGCGTCCATGAGGCTGTCCTGGCTGCGCACGTCGCCCAGCACAAAGCGCAGCATGGGGCTGTTGTAGAGCCCGCGCATGTCGTCCTGCTTCTTTTCGTCCCGGCTAAAGATCCGGATCTGCTTCATTGGAAGCTTCAGGAATCGGTTCAGAACTGCGGTGCCGAACGTGCCGGTCCCCCCGGTGATTAGCAGGGTTTTCCCTTCAAATGCTTTTTCAGTGTCGATCATCGCCATTCCCCATACGCTTCCTTATCCTGCGCCATGCGGTCAATTTGCTTTTTCCAGCTTGGCACCTGAAAACCAATCGCATCTTCCAAACCCGAGCTGAGCATGCTGCGGTCGCAGAAGAACGTGTCGTCAGGCTCGATTTCGACGTCCATTCCAAAGCTCTCCCGAAGTAGTAGAAGAAGATCGTACTTAGAGATCTTATCGCTAACGGCGTGGTAGACACCACTTGTGCCCGGGTGGTTCGTGATGATATGTCGCAATAGGTCGGCCATGGTCTCGGTGGTCATGCCGGTGTAGATCGCCCGGGTGAACCCGCGCACGTGCCGCCCCTCCTGGGACAGGAACCACTCGACCAGCGAGGCGAAGTGCGATAACTCGCGCCCGATAATCGACGTTCGGAGCGTCAGCGCGTTTTCACGATTTACTTCGCCCAGATACTTCGACTTGCCGTAGAGGTCCGCCGCGTCCGAAGGATCGTCGATCAGGTAGTCGCCCTTACTGCCGGTGAACACGCAGTCGGTGCTGAAGTGGATCACCCGCCCGCCCCAGTCCTTCGCCCAATCGGCGAGGAGGTGCGGGAGCAGGGAGTTGATCGTGATGCTCGGAATGGCCGATTTCGCTTCGTCGCGCTGCTTGATGATGCCGATGCAGTTCAGCAAGAACTCCGGCCGGATCTCCTTCAGCTTCCGCTCGAGAGCCGGCAGGTCCATCACGTCGACCCCCTCGTGGACTTCGACTTGCTTGAAGAAGCCGACTTTGTTCAGGGGGAAGTCGTTGAGCGATCCCCGCAGCGTGCACGCTACGGGCAGGCCTTCGCGGTGGAAGCTCTGGACGACCTTGTGGCCCAGCATTCCGCCGCCACCGAGAACGAGAGTGCTCACGCCGCCACCTCCGTGCGGGCCCAATCGATGTACTCACGGAGCCCCTCGACGAAGTCGCTCGATGGCTGAAAGTCGAACGCCTCCCTCGCTTTGGAGATGTCGGCAAGGCTGTCCCGCACGTCGCCCGGCCGAGGCGGACCGTAGACGACTTCCGGCTTGAGGTCACCGACTTCGCAGATGAGGTCCACCAGGCGATTGATCGAGATCCGGTCGCCGCTGCCCAGGTTGAAAGCGCCCCACACGCCCGGTCGAACGCTCGACTTGTAGTTGGCTTGCACCACGTCCTTCACATTGATAAAGTCCCGGGTCTGCTCGCCATCCCCAAAAATGGTGATCCCCTCGCCGCGGAGGAGGCGGAAGACGAAGATGGGGATAACGTTCCCGTAGGCGTCGTACCGCTGGTGCGGGCCGTACACGTTGAAGTAGCGCAGGCATACCGTCTCCAAGCCGTACAGCTTGGTGTAGGCGAGGCAGTTCTTTTCCGCGCAGAGCTTCGAAGCCCCGTAGGGCGAGTCTGGTTCGACGGGGTGGTCTTCGCTGATGGGTAGCGTCTTCAGTTCACCGAAGATGCCGGCGGAAGAGGAGAACACGACCTTCTGCACCCCGTGCGCCCGCGCCGCTTCCAGCACCTTCAGGGTGCCCATCACGTTGATGTCCGCGTCGTCCAAAGGGAAGTCGATGGATCGCTTGTTGCCGACCGAGGCGGCGAGGTGGTAGACCACGTTCGCTCCTTCCATCGCGGACCTCAGCTTGGCTTCGTCGCGGATATCGCCCTGCACGAATCGCGCTTGGTCCGGGTTCAGGTTTTTCTGGTAACCCGACAGCAGGTTGTCCAGCACCACGACCTCATGACCGTCGGCGGCCAGCGTCTTCACCAGGTTCGAGCCAATAAACCCGGCTCCGCCGGTCACAAGGGCCTTCATCGCCCAAGAGCATATCCCACTCGCGCCGTACGTCCCCGTCGGGGCCTCGGTTTGACTTGATCCGGGTGGCTGTGCCATCCTCGGAGTACTCCATGGAGCCCAAAGTCTCGGTCGTGATCCCGACCTATCAGCGGGCGAAGCTCCTTGAAGAAGTCGTCCGGTCCGTCCTGGACCAACCGATGCGGGAAATCGAAGTCCTGGTGATGGACGACGGCTCCACCGACGACACTGCGGACCGAATGGCCGCCGTCACGGATCCGCGCCTAACCTACCTTCGCCCCGGCAAGCTCGGCGTCCCCGAGATCGTTAACGCGGGCATTCGGCGCAGCCAAGGCGAGTACGTGATGATCCTGCACGACCACGATCGGATCGAGCCCAGCCTGCTAGTTGAACTGTCGGGGGCCCTGGACCGCCACCCGAGCGCCACGTTCGCGTTTTGCGGCTACGTCTTTTACGACTCGGAAATGGAGAAAGAGCAGGAGCGGTGGCTTCTCGACCTTCCGGAGCTGGTGGAAGGGAAGCGGCTCTTGAACGACGTACTGATGCCCCGCATCAACTCCCCGATTCTTGCCCTTTCAATGGTGCGCCGCTCGTCGCTGAATGGGGAGGTCATGGACCCCGAGATCGGTGGCTGCGCCGACGTCGAGCTTTGGCACCGGCTCGCGGCCCGGGGAGACGTGGTGTACGTGAAGAAGCCGCTTATCCACGTCCGCGGACGAGATCCCAACAGCCAGTTCTCAAACCCGGCCTCGACTCTGGAGCTGATGGCGAACACGATCAAGGCGAAGGAACGGTTCCTTGACCAGGTGCCTACCGCGGAAGCACTGAACTTCCAGCAGTCGTGGCGCCGCCAGGTGGACTCAGGGGGTGCTTACGTGGCCTGGAAGGCCTTGGAAGCTGGCGACAAGACGACCCTCGCCGCCGCCCGTCGTTACGTCGAATCGCGAGGCACGGGGCGGGGGCGACTGATCCTTGGCCTGCTGGGAGCCCTGCCGACGGCGGTCTCGCGAGGAGTGCTCCGGGGAGTGCGCAACGTCCACCGACGACTGAGGAAATCGACGCTGTGAGCGGAGGACGGCTGGGCTCCGCGAAGCGGAACATGATCGCTAATTACCTCGGGCGGATATGGTCCGCCCTGATGGGCTTGGCGTTCATCCCGGTGTACACGAAACTGATGGGCGTGGAGGCGATGGGGGTTGTCGGCCTCTTCGTGACGCTCCAGGCCTTCTGCATGCTGCTGGACGCCGGACTCAGCACCACGCTCAACCGCGAGATGGCTCGCATGTCGAACGAGCCAGGGAAAGAGCAGGAGATGCGAAACCTCCTGCGCACCTTCGAGGGCCCATTCTGGGCCGCCTCGCTGGTTGGTGGTGGTTTGGTCGTTCTCCTCGCGCCATTCCTCGCCCACCAGTGGGTGAACGTCGGAATGCTTTCTCCAGCGGCGGTGGAGCAGGCGATCCGATTGATGGGTGTGGTGCTGTTCCTCCAGCTCCCCCTGTCGCTTTACGCCGGGGGGCTGTTGGGCTTGCAGCGCCAGGTGGAGTACAGCGGCCTAACCGCCGCCTGGTACACGCTCCGGTTTGCGGGTGTCGTGGGTGCGCTCAAGATTTTTGGGGGGAACCTCACCACGTTCTTCGTGTGGCAGGTGGCAGTGGCGGGCCTCGCCACAGCACTGAGCGCGGCCCTGCTGTGGAAGTACCTACCACGCGCGCCGGAGCGGGCTCGGTTCGACCGCCGCCTGTTCGAGGGGCGCTGGCAGTTCGCGGCTGGCCTGGGTGGCATCTCAGTCACTCTGCTGCTTCTGAACAACGTGGACAAGGTGATCCTGACGAAGCTGGTCAGCCTTGAGGCGTTCGGTTACTACACCCTCGCCTGGTCCCTTGCGAACGCCGTGCGGTTGCTGGCGGATCCTGTGTACCTAACGTTTTTCCCCCGGCTGTCGCAAGCGTGGGCGGCGGAGGATCGCAGTGCGATGGCGCATCTGTACCACCAGGTATGCCGGTTCATGTCGCTGGCGATCGTGCCGTTTGCCCTCACCATAGCGTTCTTCGCTTCCGAAGCACTGCTGGTGTGGACACGATCTCCCGAGATGGTGGCCAACACGACGGCGCTTCTTAGGTGGCTCGCCGTCGGAAACCTCTTCCTCGCCCTCGCCATCGTGCCGTACGCACTCCAACTCGCGAGCGGGTGGACGTCGCTGGCCCTATGGTCGAACCTGGTAGCGTCCATCGTTCTCGTTCCCCTGATGGCTGTGCTCGCGACGAACTACGGTACGTTGGGTGGCGGGATCGCGTGGGTTCTGCTCAACGGGGGCTATTTGGCGGCCACGGTTGCCTTGATGCACCGCCGTCTGCTCACCGGCCATGCTATCGACTGGGCCGTCAACGATGTCGGTAGAACGGTGGTCCCGGTGCTACTGGCCCTGGCCCTGCTCAGGTTCTCTTTGCCGACCGCGTCCACTCCACTTGCCGCCTTGCTTGCTCTTACCCTATCCTTTGTGGTCGCCCAAGGGGTGGCCGTGGCGGTGTCGCCGCTGTCGTACGCGATCCGGGGTCGGCTGATGAGCCTGGTGAGGAAGCGGCGGCCGGCGTAGGAAACAGTTTGTGATGAAGACCGAGCTATCGCCTCAGCCGACCCAGCCCCGCCCGTTCACTGGCCGCAGGGCGTGCTTCTTTATGAAGACCAACGACCCAGACGCCCTGCAGCGGAACGAGTTCTACCGGGTCGATCTTCAGATCCTTGAGGACCTCGGGTTCGAGGTGGTCATCACCACGGACCCAAGACGAGTGCCGAAGGCGGACGTGTACTTCGTCTGGTGGTGGACCTGGGCGTTCGTGCCGCTCCTCCGGGCCAAGCTGATCCGGAAGCCGGTGGTGATCGTGGGTGCCTTCGACCACGTGATGCCGGACGGGAAGTGGCAGATCTATCCCAACCGTCACCCGCTCCACAAGGCGCTGATCCAATGGGCTCTCAAGAACGCCTACGCCAACGTCGTGTGCGCGGAAGACCAGCGTGAGAAGATCAGCCAAGACTTCAAGGCGAACAACCTGCAGACGAGCCCGCACGTGCTGGATACCGAGCTCTATCAGCCGGGCGACGAGCCGAGAGAGCCGTTCTTCCTGACCGTGTGCTGGATGCACAGCGACAACGCGGTTCGGAAGTGCGTCGCCACAAGCATCCGGGCGATGGCGGCCCTGCGCGACCGTCTGCCCGACCACCGCCTGATCGTGGCGGGCGACAAGGGCGACGGCTATCCGGCGCTCGCGCAGCTAGTTGAGGAGCTAGGCGTGGGCGACATTGTGGAGTTTCCGGGACTCGTCTCGATGGAAGAGAAGGTGCGCCTGATGCAGCAGTGCCGCGCGTACCTGCAGCCTACTTTGGCTGAAGGGTTTGGCGTGGCCATACTTGAAGCGATGAGCAGCGGCGCTCCCGTCATCGTCAGCCCGGTGGGCGGCGTACCCTACGTGGTGGGCGATTGCGGGCTTCGGGCAGACGGAATGGATGTGGACGGATTGGCAGAGGCGATGTACCGGCTGGCCAGTCAACCCGATCTTGCCGCTCAGCAGAGCCATTGCGGACGCGAACGCGCGGTTCGGGAGTTCTCCTATCAACGGCGCCTCAACGACTTTCACCGAATCTTGGGCGAGGCAATGAATTGATTCAGGAGCTTCGAAGTTGAGCGCGACTTTAGGAATGCCGCAGACGGCCTCGACTCCCAGGAGTACGGCGTTCAGCCTCCGGTGGCTTTTGCTGCTGCTCTTCGTGCCCATGCCGCTCGCCCAAGCGCTCGAGGTGCCGGGGGCGACCGACATCACAACCTTGTGCGGGCTTGGCTGGTTCGGGGGGGCGGTGCTCTTGCTGGGGGCTATGCGAAACGGCGTTCGAAGCCACCTCTGGGCCTCCGTGATCCTTTTCGTTTTCGTGATGGGCTTTTACGTGAAGTTCTTCTCGTTCTCGTACGGGATGGGCTCGCCGGTGTTCGACATCCTGATGCACGAGTGGGCGTGGGCCGATCGGCGAGACTTGAACCACGCATTGGTTTGGTCGACGGTGGGCTTCGTCTGCTTTGCCGTGACGGCGAGTCTTTTACTCTGGAAAGATCCCGCGCCGTCGCTAGCCGCCCCGCCACGGCCGGAGAGGATCAATCAGAAGGTCTTGGGTTGGATTCTCGCGGTCACTCTAGGAGGGGTCGTGGTGAGTTTGGGGGCGGCCATCGTCTTCGGCTACGGTCAGATGGGCGTCGAGCACAAGGCCCTGCCGTTCCACCTGGACGCGGTGTTCACCCGCTTCCGCATCTCCCTCGCCCCCGCGATTTTCATGGTGGCCCTGTGGCTGACCGACACCCGCCAAACTCAGCGTTTGTGGATGGCGACGCTCGGGATCATGGTGGTGGCGGCGGTGATGGACGCCTACGTGCGCGGCAGCCGTGGCAGCATTGCCCTTGCCTTCGTGCCCGTCATCCTCCTCTGGCTCATTTCGGGAACGTACACGGCGGGCCGGAAGACCATGACCCTAGTGATTCTCCTGATGACCGTGGCGATGTACCCCGTCTTCACGGCTCTGCGGGTGCAGCGCATTGCCGAGGAGAAGGGCGGGGAATTCGACGTTCGGACTGCTTCCGAGCAGGCGACAAGTTCGGAGGGAATCGGACTGGCTCTTAACCAAGCGGCCGGGCGGGTGGTAGGCATCGACTCGATGATGCAGGTCCTCCGACACACGGACAGGCCGCCCCAGGCGTCGGACAACCTGAGCACCGTGAGCCCCTCGCGCATGGCCTGGCTCGCCAGTGGCGGCACGATGGTGCTCTACATGACGCACCAGGTCGTAGGAATCCCTGAAGAGATCGTGGAGGGACGGTCGCCGGGCTTCCTCGGGGGTCTGTACCTCGTCGGCGGCCCCGACGGAATGGTGCTGCTGACCATCCTCTACACGCTGGGAGTCTGGGCGGCCTGGAGGGCGCTCAGCAAGCATCGATTCGCCGCTCCCCTACTCGCATACCTGGCGTCCATTGTCCTGGCCTACACTCAGGAAGGCGTTTACGGCCTTGAGAACCCTATTTCAGCGACCTTGGCGATTCTGATCGTGGTGTGGGTTTTCCATCGGTTCGTCGTGCGGCCCGCGCCTTCGCCTGAGCTCGCATTGCGCTAGCAGCAGACACCTGGACCTGTAGTCGAAGGCTATCTGGGTGTCTTACGCGCGAGACTGACGAATCGAAAAGAGGCAGCAAGCTGCCTCACTCCAAAACCCTTCTACGGCCGTCGGATGACCGCGAGCGCTACCCCGACGAAAAGGCCAAGGAACGCGCCGACGAGGGCGGTTCGGCCAAAGCTCTTGTTGACCGGTCGGTCGTCTACCCACGGCTCGTCGAGGATCACCCAACGGTTGGGGTCGCGCTGAGCCTGTAGAGAAGCCGTCAGGTACTGGGTCGTCAGGGTCTGAACGATACCTGCCTGGAGATTGATTTGTGAGTACAGGCGGTTCAACTGCATGGACTCTGTCGGAGCCGCTTGGGCAAGCCGACGAAGCACCGAAATCTGGGCGTCGTTGACGGTACGGGAAGTGAGGAGCGCCGGGATCTGCCCTTCAGGGGTTGAGGGATCGATAAGGTTCGTGTTGACGCCCGTCATGTAGGCCTGTAACTCGGTGGTCAGGGCCTTCTGGGTTACCCTAAGCTGCGCCTCAAGCCGGGTGACTTCCGGTGCTTGGGGACCCAGCGTGCGACGCTTAAGCTCCAGCTCGTAACTGATGTCCAGCAGTTTTGGCCGGAGCCGCTTGATGGGAGGAAGCTCCGAGGGTACGTCCGACGACATCTTGGCCAGTGCTTGGACCCGCGCTTTGGAAGCGGACAGTGTGCGGTCGATCCGCTCTTGCTCCATTTGCAGTTGGATCAGACTCTGGGCCCATGAGGCAGGGGTGGAAGAAACTCCGGTTGGCCCCGTCGACACGGTTGGTGCGGAGATCGTGTTGCGCTGGTAGGCAACCAGTTTGGCCTCCGTCTCCGACATCTTCCGCCTCGCCTGGTCTAGGCGGTTTCGGATGACCCGGAGGTCGTCCTCCATCGTGTTGAACGACACCTTGGAGTTGATGCGGCGAAGTTCCTCCACGTGCTTGTGAAGGACGCGTTGCGCTCGCTTGGGATCGGGATCGATGAAGGTGACGGTAAGGACGTTGGTGCGCGGGTCCGCGTCGAGCGCCCGGTTCTCCAACAGGTCTTTGCGCTTGAAGTTAAAGGCCTTTCGAATGTCGCTGACTGCCGTCTCACTTTCCAAGAAAGCTTGGAAGATCCTCAGCGGGCTTGGGCCACTGCTGCCAAGCATCGCGGCTGCGCCAAGCGATCCTCCCTCGCCCAAGCCAGTACTGCCCAGCACCGAGGCGCGAGCAGGGAAGAAGACGCTCATGCGGGCCGCGTACTCGGGTGTTCGCATTGCGGTCATCACAATGCCGACGGTCGCGCCCACAACCGCGCAGGCCGCCACAACCTTCCACCGGCGGAGGAGGCGGTCCCCTCCTAGCCCTGCATCCGCGAGTTCCGGTTCGGGCAGCCGAGGCTGAATTTCTGGCTTGGGTTCTGTCTTCAAGGTTGGCTCAGGTTAGCGTCGGGTCACGGAATTAACGACGACGTAAGTGGAAAGAATCTGGGAAATCGCGGAAAGGGTAAGGCCCCGGGGTTGGCCGAAGAGAAGGCTATCGCCGGGCTGAAGCTCGGGGTTGCTCTCCAACTTGCCGTCCTTTAAGAACTCGTCCAGGTTGAATTGGCGAACCTCCGGCTTGCCGTTGGGAACCTGCCGCATCAGGTACACGCGTCGGAACGTGCCCTGCTCGCTCAAGCCACCGGCCAACGCCAACGCGTCGGACACCCGGTACGTCTTGTGCTCGTCCATCACGAACCGTCCTGGCGAACGGACCTCTCCGAACACGTAGAACACTCGGGTCTTCTCCCGGACGACGACCGTATCGCCGCTACGAATCCTCTCGTTCAGTCGCGGGCTGGTGCCGCCCTTGCCGGTGAGGTCCAATTGCAGCAGCTCGCCGTTGCGGTACACGAGCACGTCGGCGAGGTTGCCCGTCGGAAGCGCGCCCGATGCCGCCGAGATGGCGCTCAAAATGCTAGCGTTGTCTAAGACCTCGTACTCACCCGGCCGGCCGACTTCGCCGGCGACGGTGATGCGGACGGGCTCAGGAGCCACGACCGTGATGACGTCCCCGTCGCTCAACTGCGGAGCGACCTCGGTCGGGTTACCTTTCGAGGGGTATTGCTTGACTTCGGGGCCGTGGCGGAGAATAACGGTGCTTTCCGCGTCGAGGCGGGTCAAGCCACCAGCAGACGCGACGGCTTGGTAGAGGTCGGTGCCCTGCGGGAGGGCTACCTGTCCTGGAGACTTGACTGAGCCGAGCACCCAGACGCGAAGGGTGGACTGAGGCACGATCGAGATGAGATCGCCTGGCTGTACGATCATGTTGCCGACCGCCTCGTCGCGCTGAAGGAGCCGGGCGTAGTCCGTTCTTGCCAGCGTCCTTCCGGCTCGGACGACCTCGACGTCAAGCCGCTGCCCGTCCTGCTTCTCAGTAAGGGGCGGAAGTAACTGGCGGATGGTTACCGGGCTGGCGGGCAACTCCACCGGGCCGGGGCTGTTGCTGCCGACGACGTAGGCGAACTCAGATCGCTGTTTTTTGAACGCGAGGAACACGTCCTGCTCGCGGCGAAAGGGCTTCATGCGGGCCCGGAGAAGCTGTTGGGCCTGCTGCCACGTTCTCCCCTGGAGTTTCAGTTGCCCGAAGCCCGCCCCGTAGATGGAGCCGTCCGACATGATGGTGTAGTCCCCGTTATAGGGAGAGGTTGCCGGACCGCCAGGAGCGCCAGTCGTCCCGGGCACGGTGGAAGTCGGATCGGAGGCGACGTAAACGGAAACTACGTCACCGGGCTTGAGCAGGACCGGCTTTGGCGGAGTAGAGCCAGTCTGGCCTAAGGCGAGCACGAGAAGAGACGTAATCATTTGTGTACAGAGAGTCGGTACGCCTGTTCTTAACCAACAGTGGCAGCGATTCAGCCTAGCAGGCAGAACCAGTGGTTGGCTAGACCCGGAAATCTTACCGTCCGACCCTGGGTCCGTCTCCTCCTGTTAAGCATACGGTATCCTCGCCGAACCATGAGATTATGGGCACTGGTAGCGGTCGCGGGTCTGTCGGCGGTGGGTCAAGCGCAGGTAGATCCGTGGAATTTCCGGGGTCAGTTCCCCCAGTTCCGCGACCTATCGGGGCTGCCCGGAAGCGGCTTCGGCGTAAATGCCAAAGGACTGCCCAGTATTCGCGGGGCGATGGCGCTGTCCACCCCAATCGGCTTCTCGCTCGGCAGTGGGCTCATTGACGTCGGCATCTCCAGCCGAAGCGTCAACAGTCGGCCGCAGTTCTTCAATTTGGGCCGGGGCGGCAACGTGAACAGCGACGGAACCCTCCAAGTGATGGCAGGGCTCGGGACCCCAATCGGCACCTTTACCGGCTCCTTTGAGGTCGTCAGCACTGCCCTAGATAGCGTCCTGAACCTCCAGTACCAGCTCCCCCTCAAGTTGGAGGGCGCGGGAGTCAGCATCGGCGTCCAGAACCTCGCGAACCGTCCGCACGCGGCTTCGGATCGAGTGGTCGGGGAAGACGACCTTAGCCGCTCGTACTTTGCCGTCGGTTCCTACGAATTCTCACCTGGGAATTGGGTTTCGCTCGGACTGGGGGACGTCCGATTCAAGGGCGTTTTCGGAAGCGTGTCCGTCATGGCGGCCGAACGGCTGAAGGTCATGACGGAGTACGACACGTTTGGGTGGAACACGGGCGTTGCCTACAGCCTTGGCCGCATCCCAAACATCGGCGACCGGTTCGACCGCGGCGAGGTAACGGTGTGGGCCGGCTTAATCCAGGGACGCCGGGCGACCATTGCATTGAACTACGCCTTCTGAGAACCGCGCCCGCCCCATAGCTTGAGCTTGGCGAGCATCTCGTTCGCATCGATGGGCTTAGACAAGTAGTCGTCCATTCCCGCCGCCAAGCACCGCTCCCGGTCTCCGTGGAGCGCGTGGGCGGTCAGGGCGATGATCGGAAGCCGTTTTCCCGTACCTCGTTCGGACTCGCGAACCCTTGCCGTGGCTTCCAACCCATCGATCTCCGGCATTTGGACGTCCATGAGCACGAGATCGAAACCGCCTTCCGCGATTTCGCGGAGGAGGTCCTTCCCATTGGGGGCGGTAACGCATCGGCACCCCCACATGGCTAGGCGGCCTTCGATGACGAGCGCGTTAACAGGGTTGTCTTCGGCCACTAAGACCCGTAGCCCGAGATGGATCGTCGCCTCTCGCGGTGTTTGTGAGGGCGGCAAGGCTTGTTGACCTTCCGAGGCTCCCAAAGCCGTCATCAGCGCGCTACGCAACTGGGATAGGCGCACCGGCTTGGTGACGACGGAGCCCACCCGGGTGCCTTCTGTGTCAATGGCAGGCGCCGGGAATCCTGTTTCCGACAGGAATAGGATCGGCACCTGGCTGTAACCGGGGAGCCCTCGAATCATCCCGGCCGTCGCCCGCCCATCGATTCCCGGCATACGGGTATCGAGAAGAACCAGATCGATCTTCGACTCCGCTTCTGAACTGCTCAGTAGCTTCAATGCCGATTCACCGTCGGGGGCTTCGAGACCCTCGACGCTCCAATGGCGCAGGTGTTGAAGGATGATCTCGCGGCTCGTCGGATTGTCGTCGACGACGAGAACCGATAGAGGATGGGTTGCCAAGGGAGATGATGGCGAGGGCTGGCTGCCGAAGGGCTTCTCGAACTCGAGTTCGCAACAAAACGCGCTTCCTTCTCCTTCAACGCTTTTCATGCCGACGGTGCCACCCATGAGTTCGGTGAGCTGCTTCGTGATCGCGAGCCCGAGACCCGTGCCTCCATAGCGCCGAGTGGTACTGCCGTCGGCCTGGGTGAAGCTCTCGAAGATCGCCGCATGCCGATCGGAGGCGATCCCTACCCCCGTGTCCCGCACCTCGATGTGCAAGCGCGCCCGCCTTTCCGATTCCCAGAGCACCCTCGCTCCCACTACGATCTCGCCCCGCTCGGTGAATTTGACCGCGTTGCCCAGCAGATTGGTGAGGATTTGCCGGATCCGGTGGGGGTCTCCCAACAGCTCCGTGGGAAGTTGCGGCGGCAACGAGCAGACGAGTTCGACATCTTTTCCGGATAGTCGCGGTGCGATCATGGCCGCGACTTCCTCGACACAGGCCCGGAGGTCGAACCCAACATGGTCGATCGTCATTTTTCCGGCCTCGATCTTCGAGAAGTCCAAGATGTCGTCGATCACCGCGAGGAGGGACTGGGCGCTGCTCTCTACCGTACGGGCGAACTGGGTTTGCTCTTGGGTTAGATCGGTGGCCATCAAGAGCGAGGTCATTCCCAACACTCCGTTCATGGGCGTGCGGATCTCATGGCTCATGTTCGCCAGAAATTCGCTCTTCACCCGTGTTGCTTCCAGCGCCTCGTCTCGCGCGACCCTCAGCTCTTCGGCTTGCTGGCGCAGAGCTTCCTCGGCCTCCCTACGCCGTTCGAGTTCCTGCTGCGAGGCCTCGAGGAGCTTGGCGTTAAGGATCGCGACGGCTGCCTGCTCAGCGAAGGGCTGCAGGAGCTCGACGTCCGCCTCCGAAATGGACCGTCCGGTGTGGAAGGTGTCAACGCTTACGACTCCCTGCAACGCGTCCCCCGCCCAAAGGGCCATTACGGCGTGCGGAACCTCCTGCTTGGCTGCGTCGTTCGTCCCACCACTCGTTGTGACCGAACCGATGGAAAACGCCTTGCCGTTCGCCACGACGTCCTGAACCGTCTTGCTGCACTCGCCGATACCGAGCTTGCGGCTGTCATGTCGAGTGATGCCCTGTACCCGATCGATGGCAACGGTCCCGCACAGGAAGTCGTCCTCCGCAAGCCAAAGGCTGACCCGGTCGACCCATCCCGTTTCCATCATGGCTTCGCAGACCAACCGGAACACGGCGCTAAGGTCCTGCTGGCCGCTGATCGCGGCAGCCATCTGCATCAGCCGCTGCTGGCGGCGCATGGTCTGCGCCTGCTTCTCCAGAAGGGCGGCCTTTTGCACCGCGATGGCGGCCTGCTCCGTGAACGGCATCAGCGGTTCTAGGCTCTCCCGCGTGATCGGGCGCATCGTGAGGAGCGTGTCGACGGTGAGGAGCCCGACCAGCTCGCCGCCCGTCTGGAGCGCCATCGTCGCGTGGGGGATCTGCTCCCGGCGCTCGCCGTTCGGCAGAACCCGCGACTCTAAGGTATCGATCCGAAGCCACGTCTCGCCGGCGGCCATCTCGCGGGCGGACTTTAGGTCCCCCTCGACCCGAAAGCGTTTGTGGTGCTCGGCAACGGGATTGCCCCCTAAGTCCGTCCCGTAGGTGCCTTCCACCAGATCGCCCTTGACGATCCAGAGTGCAACCCGGTCCACCACACCCATTTCGAGCACCGCGTCGCGAACTAGTCGAAAGACGTCGTCGGGGTCTTGGTTCGCACCGATCGCGACTGCTACCTCCATCAGCCGGCGCTGCTGATGGACGATCCGCTGGCGCTCCTCTAAGAGGCGGGCCTTGTGGATCGCCGTCGCCGCCTGATGGGCGAAGGGCAAGAGCTGCTGGAGGTCTTCGTCCGTGATCGCACGTCTGGTCAGCAGGTTGTCGACGCCGATGAAACCCACGGTCTCGTTATTGGCGCGAAGGGTCACGATCCCGTGCGCGCTGACTCCTTTCATTGAAGGGTCGGCATAGTCTTGGAACTGGTCCTCGAAATTCTGCACCAGGACGTAGCCAGGCCCGTCAGCGGTGCTGAGGCCGGAGCGAAACTTCTCCTCTTCGCTGATTGGGTGGGAATCGTGGTGGATGTCTTCGAGATTGCCCTCCCGATCCGTTCCCCACGTCCCCCGCATCATGCCGCTGGACTCGTCGTAGAGGAAAACCCCCGCACGGTCGAACCCCGCCACCTCGACCGCCGCATCGCGAACCAGTCTCAGGACGTGGTCCAAGTTGGTGCTCTCGTTCATGGCTGCCGCCACTTCCATGAGGCTCCGCTGCTGATTCGCTACTCGCTCGCGATGCTCGAGGAGGCGCGCCTTTTGAATGGCCGCCGCTGCTTGAGTCGCGAACGGCTTCAGCTCTTGGAGGTCTTTGTCCGTAATCGGGCGTCCGGTAAGGAGACTGTCGACGGCGATGAAACCGACCGTCTCCTCGTTCGCGCAGAGGTGAACCATCGCCCGGTCGTAAGTTGCGGGATGGCCACTTGCCTCGTCCCAATCGGGATCGGGCGAGTCCTTCGTTAGGACGTATCCCGGAAGATTGGGATCCCCGATGCCCCACATGAGTTTGTCCTCAAGGGTCAGGGGAAAATCGTCGTTGCGAATGTCCTCTGGCTGGCCGAAGCGGTCGGTACCCCAAGTACCACGCATGAGGCCGTTAGCCTCGTCGTAAAGGAACACGCCGGCACGGTCAAAGCCGCTCTCGACCACGGTGTCACGGACTAGGCGGAGAACCCGACTAAGGTCGAGGCTGGTGTTGATGATTCCCGCAAGGTCCATCACCCGCCGGTTTTTGGCAAGTGCACGCTCGTGCTCGGTTCGGACTTGAACGGCTCCGTGGGCGTTCGCAAGCAGATTCGCGATGAACTGAACGAGGTCAAGAAATTCGGTGGCGTCCCGGCCACCCATGTCCTTCAATCCAAGGTAGACCGCACCGATAGTGTTGCAGCCGTGGCGCAGGGGGGCGCCGATCCAAGCCGTTGTTTCTTCTGAGCCTGAAACGCTGCCCTCGATAAGAACAGGCTGCCCGGATTCGCGAACTTGGGCCACGATCCGCTGGCAAGCATCGACAAGTGGCTCGGACCCTGCTTCTTCCCACTGTCCCGACGAGAGGCGAATGTCTGCGGCGATCTCCCAACTCTCAGTGTTGAAGAGCGCGACGCCAAAGGGGTTGCCAGCGATTCTGCTTCGCTCAAGGCATTGGTAGCCGGCTTGAGCGATCTCCAGGTGGCTGCTAGCTTGGCCGAGCGCCTCCGAGAGTTCTCGAACGGCGCCAAGGCAACTTTCTTCAACGGGCGCAGCCGCTTTCGACTTGGGCGCATCGGGCAAGGCGCGACCCGACTGCAGGTGGGGGTCCACCGAGCCTAGGAGATACGCATCTGCTTCATCGCAGTCCACGTTGATCTGGGGCATGATGCTTGACCGATGTTGGGATTCCAGTCCCATGTACATGATTCTCGGCAGAAAACGAGGCGATCATGGGTCTCTCGCACCTCTGCGGTGAAGACCGCTACATTTAACAGCTTGGGCTTTCAGACCTGCCGGGGAACGTCCACTATGGAGCCCCTAAGGCTTCGGGGTGTCGGCTTCGGACTCTCTTGCGACTAAGTAAGATCGCCATCCTAGGGATGGATCAAAAATGAGCGGAGCGGAAAGCAATTCGATGAAGGGCGGCACGAGCGGGGCAGGAATCGACAAGGTGGGCTTGTTCCGCCCGTCGTTCAATCTTGAGCCCTTCAGTTACCGAGGCGAGCACCTGCGGGAGATCGCTTTTCCCCTCGGAGGTATCGGGACGGGCTGCGTCAGCCTGGACGGGCGAGGCGGGCTGTGCGATTGGGAGATCTTCAACCGGCCGAACAAGGGGACCTACCAGCCGCACACTTTCCCCATGGTGTGGGTCCGGCCCGAGGGGGGTGAGGCTCGCATCCTCAACGTCCAGGGCCCGCGCCAGCGCCACTGGATGGGCGAGCAGAAGGGGGCGTGGACCTTCGGACACGGCAACTTTTTCGAGCAGATGGACGGACTGCCTTGCTTCGACGCGGTCGAGTTCGTCGGGACGTTCCCATTCGCAAGGCTTCGGTTCCAGAAGGCGGCTTTTCCGTTGGAAGTCGAGTTGGCGGCCTTCAACCCGTTCGTTCCCCTTGACGTCGACGCCTCTAGCTACCCGGGAGCCTGCCTGGTGTACCGGCTGAAGAACACGGGCGACGTGCCAGTCGATGCGACCCTGGCTTGGTCGATGATGAACCCGGTCGGCACCGGGACGACCCTCGCTCCCGGGGAAGCGGACGGCGCAAGGGGCGAGTACTTCGAGGGGAGCGCCTGTCGCGGGATTCGGTTCACCAACGACCGCTTCGCGACCGGCGCCGTCCACCACGGCACGGCGGCCTTGACCACCAGTTGGCCCCAGGTGACGGTCCTTCCTCAATGGGATCGGCGTGAGTGGTTCGACTCGGTCCAGGCCCTATGGAACGCGTTCAAAGCCACCGGCCGCCTCGAAGGCGGCCTGCTGGGGCAGAGTACGGACCGTACCGCCGGAACGCTTGGAGCGATGGTCACGTTGGGTCCCGGCGAAGAGGTCGAGATCCCGTTCTTCATCTCGTGGGTCTTTCCCGTCGCCACGAAGTACTGGGACCACCAGGGCGACTTCAAGGGCCATTCGTGGAAGCCGTTCTACGCGACCCAGTGGGAGACCGCCTGGGACGCGGCGGAGGGGTTCTTCGCGCAGTACCACGAGCTCGTCCGACGGACGCGAGCGTTCGAGGAAGCCCTGTTCACGTCGACCCTGCCTCCGGAGGTAGTCCAGTCGGTCAGCGCGACCACCAGCATCCTCCACAGTCCCACGGTGCTTCGGCTTGAGGACGGCACGTTCTGGGCTTGGGAGGGTTGCGGACCGAACGAAGGATGCTGCCCGGGCACGTGCTCCCACGTCTGGAACTACTCGCTCGCCCACGCGTTCCTGTTCCCCCAGATCCAGCAGAGCATGCAGCGAGCCGAGTACCGCCACAGTTTCAACTGCGGCCCTCGGGGAGCCGAGGGAGCGCTGAACTTCCGCGTGATGATCCCGTTAGGAGCGGAGTCCGGTCTGTGGCACGCCGCGAGCGACGGCCAGTTGGGCGGCATCGTGCAGCTGTACCGCGATTGGCGGTTGCTCGGCGACGACCAGTACCTAGCCGAACTTTGGCCCGCCGCCAAGCGGGCGCTGGAGTTCGCGTGGGTGCAGTGGGACCGCGACCAGGACGGCCTGGCCGAGGGGGACATGCACAACACGTACGACATCAACTTCCAGGGGCCGAACCCGCTGACCCAGTTCTTCTACTTGGCGGCCCTGCGGGCCGGAGAGGAGATCGCGCGCCACCTCGGCGACCCGACTACCGCCGACCGGTATCGAGGTCTTTACGAAGCGGGGCGGGCAAAGACGGAGGAGCGCCTGTGGGACGGCGAATTCTTTGTCCAAGAACGTCCGTACACGGACGCCGACGCGCCGAAGTACCAGCACGGGCGAGGCTGCCTAAGCGACCAAGTCTTCGGCCAACTAGCAGCTTCGGTGGCCGGACTAGGGCACCTCGTCGACGAGAAGCTGATCCAGGGAGCGCTCGCCGCGATCTTCCGCCACAACTTCAAGGACCCGCTGGGCGACCACGAAAACCTGCAGCGGGTGTACGCAGTCCAGGACGAACCGGGCCTGATCCTGTGCTCCTGGCCGAACGGTGGGCGCCCCCATTTCCCGTTCGTGTACTCGGACGAGGTCTGGACGGGCATCGAGTACCAAGTGGCGAGCCACCTGGCTTGGGAGGGGATGACGGACGAGGCACTAGCGATCGTGCGCGGCGTCCGCAAGCGGTACGACGGCACGCGCCGGAACCCTTGGAACGAGTTCGAGTGCGGTTCGCACTATGCCCGTGCAATGGCTTCGTACGGGCTCTTGCTCGCCCTCACCGGAGTTCAGTACGACGCCGTCGAGCGGCGAGTGGAGGTCCGACCTCAACCGTCGACGGGGGTCTTCCGCGGGTTCTTCTGCGCCCCCAGTGGCTGGGGGCAGATTGTAGTGGAAGGGGGAATGCCGAAGTTCGAACTGGTCGAGGGAACTCTGTTCCCCAACGACTAGAGCGTGACCGCTCGGGCTGCCTTACCGCGTCTCGGCCACTCGGGCCAACTCCTCACCGGCAGGGGTGAGCGCGAGCGATCCGTCGAGGGTGGTCACCAGCCCGAGTTGGGAGGCGTGGCCGGCGATTCGGGCCGCCTTGTCCGAGGGCCAGCCGAGCTCCTGCTCCAGATGGAGCAGGGTGCTCTCCTGGGCCCTTGACGGGGTGTCGACGTGGGTGGCCAGGTGCATGACCAGCATCTCTGTCATGAATTGAGTGCGCTGGCGAGCCCGTCGGAACGCCTGGGAGATGAGGCCTTGCCCGGGGGCGGCCAACAGGACCGCTCCGAACGCCACCCCAAGCACCGTCGCGATCATGCCGCTGATCGAGACGTCCCAGCGCATCGCCAGCCAGTAGCCGGCGAGCGCGGAGATGGCGCCGATTAGGAGGGAGAGGCCGATGAGGACGGGGAGCCGACGGGTAAGGAGCGACGCGGTGACGGGCGGCACGATGATGAGCGCCACTGAGAGGATCGCGCCCACGGCGCTGAACGCGCCGACCGTCGTGACCGCCACGATCCCCATCAGCAAGTAGTGGAGCAAGGTGGGCAGGAATCCTAACGAAGCTGCCAGCCCGGCGTCGAAGGTCGAGAGCTTGAGCTCCTTGTAGAACAGGGCCAGGAACAACCCGTTGAACAAGGTTAGGCCTCCGAGGACCCATGCCGACTGCGGGCCGAGGTCGCGGCCGCCGACCTTGAGGGTGTCGAACGGGGCGAAGGCGATCTCGCCGAACAGGACGGCGTCGGTGTCGATGTGCACGTTGGCGAAGTACTTCGAGACTACGAACACGCCGAGCGCGAAGAGAATGGGAAAGACGAGGCCGATGGCCGAGTCCTCCTTCACGCGCCGACTCTTCGACAGGGTTTCGACAAGGAAGACGGTGGCGAGGCCCGCCAGCGATGCGCCGATGAACCCCCAGAACAGGTTCGGCCCCTTCGCCAGCACGTAGCCACCCACGAGGCCGGGCAGGATCGCATGGCTGATGGCGTCCGCCATCATGGCCATCCGCCGCAGGACCAGGAAGACCCCGGCAAGGGCGCACGCGAGTCCTGCCAGCACCGCGACCAGCGCGATCTGGGCCGTGCTGCTCAAGCCATGGCCTCCTGAACCTCGTGGCGCGTGCGCGATCGCCGAAACCAAGCCCAGGCAAGGCCTCGGGCAGAACCAAACAGCAGGGAGAGTACAAAGAGCCCGGCCAGGCAAAGCACGATGGCGGGTCCCGTCGGCACTCCTTCCTGCGTCACGCTTAGCACCGAACCGGCCAGGCCTGCCCCTGCCCCGATGAGCGCCGCGTAGAGCACCATGCGCGACAGCGAGTTCGTCCACTGCCGGGCCGCCGAGGCGGGGGCGACGAGCATGGCCGACATGAGAATGACGCCAACTGTGTTCAGCCCGATCACGATCGCAACCACGAGAAGGCCCGTCAGCAGGGTGCCCAGCGCGTGGGTGCGCAAGCCCAAGGTCCCCGCGAACTCGGGGTCGAAGGCGAGCAGCTTGAACTCCTTGAACAGCAAGGCAACGACGCCGAGGGCGATGGAGCCGAGAACGGCCATGACCGTGACCTGCTCCGCGACCAGCGCCGCCGCTTGGCCGAACAGGAACTTGTCCAGTCCTGCCTGGTTCGCGTCGTTCCCTTTCTGGATCACCGTCAGCAGCACGACTCCCAGCCCGAAGAAGACCGTTAGCACGATGCCAAGGGCGGAGCCCGGATCGATCCGGGTACGCCGCGTGATCTGCAGGATCACGACCATCGCGATCCATCCCGCCGCCGCCGCGCCGAGCATGAGCGTGAGCGGTGCTTTGGAGCCGGTGAGCATGAACGCGAGGCAAACGCCGGGGAGCGCCGCGTGGGAAAGGGCGTCTCCCATCAGGCCCTGCCGCCGGAGGACGGCGAAGCACCCCAGCACGCCGCTCACCACCCCCAGCACCGCCGAGCCGAGAGCGACGTTGCGGAGCGTGTAGTCGTGGACAAGGTCGTGGAGGAGGCTCATCGGGTCAGTCGAGGAAGGCGATCTTGCCGCCGTAGGCCCGCTGCAGGTTCTCCGACGTGAAGGCTTCCGCAACCGGGCCGGTGGCAACGAGCCGCACGTTCAGGAGGGCTACGTTGTCGAAGTACTCCCGGACCGTGCCCAAGTCATGGTGGACTACCACGACGGTCTTGCCCTGGTCGCGCAGCGTCTGCAGCAGGTCGATGATCGCCCGCTCGGTGGTCGCGTCGACTCCGGCGAACGGCTCGTCCATAAAGTAAAGCCGGGCGTCTTGGGCCAGGGCTCGGGCAAGGAAAACGCGCTGCTGCTGCCCGCCCGAGAGTTGGCTGATCTGACGGTGGGCGTAGTCGGCCATTCCTACTTTCGCCAGGCACTCGCGGGCAGCTTCCCGCTCGCGCCGTCCCGGCCGTTTGATCCAGCCGAGCCGCCCGTAGAGGCCCATCATCACCACATCGAGGGCATCGGTAGGGAAGTCCCAGTCGACGCTGCCGCGCTGGGGCACGTAGCCCACCGACTTGCGGTTGCGGGCGTACGGCTCGCCGAAGATTCGCACCGTGCCCGCCGCGGACGGCACCAGTCCGAGGACCGTCTTGATGAACGTGCTCTTGCCCGCGCCGTTAGGCCCGACGATGGCGGTCAGGGACGAGGACGGGATGTCGAGGTCCACATCCCACAGCACGGGCTTTTCCTCGTACGCGACCGTGAGGTCCCGCACGTAAACGGCGGGCATGGCGGTCGGTCCGGATTCCGCTCGAGTCGGGTGTTCCAAGCTAATCATCGTAGCGCCTTTACGAGGGTGTCGACGTTGTGGCGGACCATGCCGATGTAGGTGCCTTCCGGCGTCCCCTCTTGGCCGAGAGCGTCAGAGAAGAGCTCGCCGCCGATGGTCACGTTCCACCCGCGCGACTGGATCGCCTTCTGAAGGGCCTCGACGGTGCCCTTGGGGACGCTGCTCTCCACGAAGATCGCCTTCACTCGCCGCTTGGAAATCGTATCGGCGATCGTTCGCAACGCTCCGGCTCCCGCCTCGGTCGCGGTGCTCGTGCCTTGGATTCCCATGACCTCGACGCCGTAGCGCTTGCCGAAGTAGCCGAATGCGTCGTGCGCGGTGACGAGCACGCGCTGCTCTGGCGGGACCTTGGCGATCTGCTCCTGGACGTAGCCGTGAAGCGAGTCCAGCTCTTTCAAGTACGCCTCCGCGTTCGCCTGGTAAGTCTTGGCGGAGGCCGGGTCGAGCTTTGCGAGCCCATCCCGCACGGACTCGACCGCGTACCTCCAAAGCGTCACGTCGAACCAGATGTGGGGATCGTGCTTGCCCGCGAACTCCGGCGGCTCCCGAAGCTCGGTGGCCGGAACCCGTTCACTGACGGCGTAGGTCGGGGTTCCCCGGCTCGCCATCTTGACGAAGATGTCCGTCATCCGACCCTCTAGTTCTAAGCCGCCGTAGAAGACGAGATCAGCGTCCTCGAGTTTCTTCACGTCGCCCGCCGTCGCCCGGTACAGGTGGGGATCGACGCCAGGTCCCATCAGACCGACCGCCTCGACCCGGTCTCCGCCGACCACTCGGACCACGTCGTTGATCATGCCGACCGTGGACACGACCTTGATCTTGCGCGACGACAAGTCCTTGCCCGTGCTGTTGGCGGGCCCGCACGCGGCCATGAGCACGGCCAGGGCCAACAGGAGTGCCAGGAACCCAGGTTTCGTCGCCTTCCAATCGTTTCGTTTCATTGTCGTTCCGCATCCACGTCCGTAGCCCACAGGAGTCTACGGCCCGTTGCAAGGGCCGATCAGCCACCGGTACAGGAATGAGCCAACTGTACACCCGGAAACCTGATATTAAAAGTGTACCACAGGCTACATTCCTGTTGCAAAGGGTGGCGCGGTGGGAGTACGAAGCCACTGGTGTGGGGTCGGTGTTTCACCGACCCTCGGGCGTAGCCCGAGCCCTAAATGCAAAGGAACAAACTGTCCTTTCATCAAAACACGCCAGAAGAGGTAGAAGCTCGTCTCCGGGCATTCCGGGGGCCTTCACCGGCATGTTTTGGAGAGGGAGGCTTGTGCCGGGAAGAGAAAGCTTGGCTTTAAGAGTTTTCAGAGGCTCGGGCTGCGCCCGAGGGTCGGTGGAACACCGACCCCACGACAGGGTCGGTGTCTTAGGTCGAGGCTACTGGACCGTAGCGGCGCTCTGGTTCACGCCCGACTCAGCGAGCCGGGATAGAAGCTCGTCGGTCCGTTTTTCGTCCTCCAGGCTTTGCTCCAAAAGGGAGGCGGCTTCTTGGTCCCCTATCTGTTGGCACCAGCTTCGGAGCATGCCGTACCAGGCCATCTCCAGGTGCTCGCCTTTCTGGGCGGCCCCGATGATCATGGCGTCCGTGACGGGACCCGGCTCCGCGCCGCCCCAGTCCTCTAGGAGCTCCACGCTAAGCGCTTTCATGGGCAGGTTTGGCAGGCCGATGACGGGGAAACCGAGGCGGGCCCCGATCGTTTCCAGCCGCTCCAGGTGGACCCGGGTCTCTTCGCGGTGGGTCTCCAGAGCCTGTTTCAGCTCTGGGTTCTGGGAAGCCCCCGCGAGCAGCTTCAGGTTGTCGAAGAGCTGCCACTCCAAGCTGTGCAGCCGCTGGAACTCCTTTTTCATGGCGTCCTTGAACTCAAGTTGCATCGCTTAACTCCTTAGGCTGCGCTCCGCTCGCCGGGTTTGAGGATCACCTTGGTGCATCCACCGTCGCGCCGGTTGAACAGGTCGTACATCTCGGGTGCGCGGTCGATCGGCACCTGGTGCGAGATGATGAAGCTGGGATCGACGTCGCCCCGGACGACGTAGTCGAGGAGCTTCGGCAGGTAGCGGTGCACGTGGGTCTGACCCAGGGCGAACCGCAGTCCCTTACCGAAGGCCTGTCCCAGCGGCAGCGAGTCGGCCAGTCCTCCGTAGACGCCGGGGACAGAGACGATGCCACCCTTGCGGCACGCCATGATCGCCTGGCGCAGGGCGTTCGGCCGGTCGTTCTCCATGCGCAGGATCGTCTTCGCGTGGTCCACAATGGCCCCCACGCCGTGCCCCAGCGCTTCCATGCCAACTGCGTCGATGCAGACGTCGGCGCCGCGGCCGCCCGTGCGCATCTTGATCTGCTCGACGACGTCCGAGTCTTCGGTGTCTTTCTCGAAGTCCAGTCGCTCCGCCCCCGCACCCCGTTCCGCTAGATCGAGGCGGGCGGTCACGTGGTCGACCATGATGATCTGCGCCGCGCCGAGAAGCCGGGCGCTCACCGCCGCGAACTGACCGACCGGTCCCCCGCCCCAGATGGCGACGACCGAGTCGCGCGCGACCAAAGCTTGGTCCGCCGCCTGGAAGCCGGTGGGGAAGACGTCTGTCAGGAACAGAAGCTTCTCATCCGGGATTCCTTGCGGCAGCTTGAAGAGGTTCGAGTCGGCGGAGGGGACGCGAGCGTACTCGGCCTGACCGCCGTCGTAGCCGCCGTAAAGGTGGGAGTAGCCGTAGATGGCCGACCCCGATTGGCTGATGACCTCCTCCATTTGTCCCGCGTTGGGGTTGGAGTTGTCGCAGGCAGCGGTGAAACCCGCGGAGCAGAAGTAACAGCAACCACAGGCGATGGGGAACGGCGCGAGTACGCGGTCGCCGACCCGGAAGTTCTTAACGTCCGGCCCGACCTCCATGACCTCGCCCATAAACTCGTGGCCGAGGATGTCGTGGCTCTTCATCGTGGGCACGTGACCGTTGTACAGGTGCAGGTCCGAGCCGCAGATGGCGGTGGAGCTGATCTGTACGATCGCGTCCTTTCGGCTCAGAAGCTTCGGGTCGGGCATATCGTGCACTTGGATATCGTGCTTGCCCATCCAACAAACGGCTTTCATCGCATTCCCATCTTGGGGCTCGGGTCCCCGGGGTTGTTGTCGCCCCGCTTGATGTTGGAGGGCTGCCCCTCGTTGACGAACAGCTCACCGCACTCGAGGATGCACTTGAAGCGGCGCATCGCTTCCGCGATCTCCGCCTCCGGCGAGGTACCGGTGGCCCGAGCAGCGAGCTCACCGAAGAATCCGTACGGGATGTCGTAAGCCACGTGCACCACGACCTCCGTTCCCCGGTCCATAGGAGCGTCGCGGAACACCACGACGCCGTGGTTGGGCACGTCGGCGTGACCGACGGTGCGCCAGGCGATGCGTTCGCCCGGGACGTCCTCCGTCGTCTCGGCCTCCCAGCTCACGTCACCTTTAGGCCCTTCCGTTGTCCAACGGGTTCGGCCGTTGCCCATGTCTTCGACGCGCTTGAGGTGACGCGCGAAGCGGGGCAGGTTCTGCCATTCACGCCAGAATGCGTATACATCCTGGCGCCGTTTATAAATGGTGACGGCGTAGGCCGCCGTGTGATCCTGAGCCATGAAGGTGAGACGGCCTTTCGCCGCAGGGTGATCCCCTGGTAAGGAGCAAGCCCAAGACACTCCCCGCATTTCGTTGCACGTGCGGTCGGGCTGTCGTGAACTTGGCCAACACTGGCCCCATTAGCGGTCGCCGTAGAGCGCGCTTGTACGGCTAGGCGGAAAACTTTTCCGGCAAGCGGCCCCTCTTCCCGCCCAAAGTCGAAGCGACCTAGACTCGGCGAAAGACCGTTGCATCGGTCGGACACACGGGATAAGCGGCTACGGCTGTGGCAGTACACTCAGCCAATCCGATGTTAGAAGTAGGTGCGGCGAGGGCGAACGGTACAGACCTCCAGAGGGTGGTGCTGGTCGAGGACGTGGAATTGGACCGCCTGCTCGCGACGCGTAGCTTCGCGGCATTAGGCTCCACCGTTCGGTTAGACGCGGTCGATTTTGAAGGAAGCAGGTCAGTGCTCCTCGACACCCCGTTACCCTCGCTCGTTATCGTTCACTACAGCTCTCGAGGCGGGGAGGGGCGTAGCCTCTTCGAGTGGATACGGTCGCATCCGGTCCTTAGTCAAGTCCCCGTGTTGGCAGCCCTTGAGGGAGGATTGGACGAAGAGGTTGCCGACGCTTATCGTCACGGTGCTAACGGAGTCGTCCGCAAGCCGCTAGGCGTTGACCAAGGGCCTGAACTTTGGCGAAGGTTGGTCGGGTACTGGATCGATGAGAACCTTCGACCTGCCTAATCCGCCCGGAATCGATGCGGTCAGCCCGAATGCGCCTCCATTCGTGGACTCCTGGTAGTTTAGCGGTGTCGGTACTTCATGCCACATTGAGGGGCAATCGATTTAGCGACGCGGGACAACAAAATGAAGAACGGTAAAGACGGCCTCCGGCTGTCGGAAAGGGAGCGCGAGATCCTTCTGCTCGCAGCGGAGGGGCAGACGGACAAACAGATCGCTCGCGACCTGGATATCTCCGAGTCCACTATCTCGACCCACTGGACGAGGATGCGGGAGAAGACGAAGTGTGCCAACCGCGCGCAGCTCATCGGCAAGGCCGTGGTGTCGATCTACCGCGGGACGGCGGAGGAACTGCAGCGGACGACCCAGCTTTACGGAATCCTCGTCGACACCCTCACCGACTTCGCGGTGTTCGTCACCGACCTCGACCGGAAAATCGTTTCGTGGAACCCAGGCGTCGAGCGGATCATTGGCTACACGGAGGAGGAGTGGCTGGGGCAGTCGGCCGACATCATTTTTACGGAGGAGGATGTCCAGGACCGCCAACCTCAGCTAGAAGCGGATACGGCGGCCCAGGAAGGTCGCTCGGAGGATGTGCGCTGGCACCTCCGAAAGGATGGCTCGCGATTCTGGGCCAACGGCGTCTTGGTGAGCCTGCGGAAAGACGGCAAACTGGTGGGATTCGCCAAAGTTGTCCAAGACAACACCTACTGCAAGAACATGGAAGACGAGCTCAGGCGACTCCGACGCTCCTTAGACGTCCACTCTGCCCACTCGAACTAGTGCAGCAACGGGGTTGGATTCCTCCACATATCTCGTGACGACCTTACCGGCAGAGCAGCCACGCTCTCGATAGGACTTCCCATGCTTAAGTGTCGCAAAAAAAGGGACCCTGCATCTTAGGAAATGCCTGCTAAGCTATTCCCATGGCATGGACGCCCGTCGCCAAACAAGACCTGTACTTTGTAGCTCGCATCATTGCGCGTAGAGCGAGCCAAGACGGCGTCCGGGGATTCGACCTTGAGGGAGTCTTCACGGAGTACCACGGGCCCTACGCCTTTGCCACCGACGATCCTGATTCCGTGGCCCTCTTTTACGGTCACGACCTCGTTTTGACCGATTGTCCCGGCGGATCTTTCCGGCCCGCGAAGTACGAGAACGGTCGCTACTTCGTCGAGCTTCCCTCGTTTTCTCGTCCTCCCCGTTCTTCGTCCGAGGGGAAGACTTCGCGAGGTAAGCGAGCCTCGAAGACTTTGGCGACCTCTGCCACGCCTGCTTGAACCCAACGTCAACGCGAGAAGGATCTACGTGCTTCGGCCCGAGGAGCCTCAAGCGGTCGAAGTGTCGTTGGGCCGCATTTGAGTCTCGTCTGACAGTCGAACTATTGCGGCCAGTAACTCTAACGGGAGATTAGGGCCCAAGCTCGCGCAAGGGGCTCTGTTTGCCTCCCGTGCCGGGACGGGAAATATCATTCCGTCGAAGTAGCGGGGGTGACGGTTGGAGCTTCGGAGTAGAAGCACCAATGGTTCCTTCGGACGATCCAAACCTGCGGTCTCGTGAGAGGCGGAAAGAGTTTCTCTTGCTTGCCCTCGCCGGGGTGGTGACAGGGGTCCTGGTCTGGATAACCGCCCACGGAATCTTGCGGGCCCTGATCATCACGAGCTTTTTCATCGCCGTCTGTGTATGGCTAAGTCGGTTTCGTAGACGAGACTGACTCAGACGGATGGGTCCGAAAGGAGTGACGTTACTCTCTCCCGGCCCCCGCATCTAGATAGACTGGGCACGTGATGCTGCTCGCCGCTGCCGTCGTTCTCGCGTACCAAGCGCCACCCATCGTCTCGCCGGAGGTCCACCCCGACCGAACGGTTACCTTCCGCTACAAGGAGCCGGGAGCGACCCAAGTGACGCTTAACCTCGAAGGAGCGTCTCCCTTGCCGATGGTGAAGGGGGTGGACGGCATGTGGACGGTGACGACGCGGTCGCTGGAGCCCGACCTGTACGGCTATAACTTTGTCGCCGACGGCGAGACCCGCCTGGACGTGCGGAACCCGGTCATGAAGCCGAACCTAATCTGGGCGAGCAACCTGGTGCTGGTTCCGGGGAACCAGCCGTGGGAGGTGCGAAACGTACCCCACGGCGCCCTTCACCGCCATTTCTATCGGTCAGGACTCATCGGAGACGAGCGAGACTTCATCGTCTACACCCCACCCGGCTATCGAGCGTCGGCGCGCACCAAGTACCCCGTTCTCTACCTCCTGCACGGCTTCAGCGACACGTCGGTCGGGTGGACCGAGGTGGGGCGGGCGCACACGATTCTGGACAACCTGATCGCGGAGGGGAAAGCCAAGCCGATGGTCGTGGTGATGCCGCTCGGGTACGGCATTCCGGACTTTCACACCGGCCGGACGAACTTCACGCGCCCTGCCGACTGGAGTAGGAACGCGCCGATGTTCAGCAAAGCGCTCCTCGCGGAGGTCCAGCCGGCGGTGGAGCGCGAGTACCGGGTCAGTACGCGGCCCGAACATCGAGCTATTGCGGGTCTTTCCATGGGTGGGGCGGAAACGCTGATCACCGCCTTGAACAACCCTGATCGCTTCTCCTACGTCGGTGCCTTCAGCAGCGGGGGCGTCGGGAGCGACTTCGGCCAGGCGTTCCCGAACCTCAAGCCCGAGGAGGCTAACCGCCGGTTCAAACTCCTCCACATCTCGTGCGGAACGGAGGACGGCCTGATCGAGCAGCATCGGCGCCTGACGAATTGGTTGAAGGATCGGAAGGTGAACGTGGACGCGAAAGAGCAACCGGGCGCTCACACCTGGATGGTGTGGCGGCGCGATCTTGTCGGTTTCGCGACGAGGATCTTCCGGTAGGTCTTAGGAGGTCGGGCGTCTCGTAGAGAAAGAGGAACGCGATGCGAAGCGAAAAGGATCCAAAGCCTTTCGAGCCGGGCGATGCCCTGCTCATCGTCGACGTCCAGGTGGACTTCTGCCCGGGCGGAGCGTTGCCCATCGAAGGCGGCCACGAGGTCGTGCCGGTCGTCAACCGGTGGATCGAGACCGCACTCGAGGCCAACGTCCCTATCTATGCCTCACGCGATTGGCACCCCGTCGGCCACATCAGCTTCAAGGAGCGGGGCGGGCTCTGGCCGCCCCACTGCCTGCAGGACACTGACGGGGCAGGGTTCCACCCGGACCTGCAATTGCCCGAAAGCGCGATCGTCGTCACGAAGGGCGTCCGGTTCGACCAAGACCAGAACTCGGCCTTCGACCAGACCGGGCTCGCGTTCCGCCTGCGTCAGGATGGAATCAAGCGGCTCTGGGTGAGCGGCCTCGCGCAAGACGTGTGCGTGTTCGCCTCGGTAATCGACGCGCGGAAGGAGGGCTTCGACGTAATCGTAATCGAGCCTGCGACGCGAGCGATCTCGGTGGAGAGCGGCTCCAAAGCGTGCCAGGAAATGGCCGCTGCGGGAGCATTGGTCCGCCGAGAAGAGTGAACCGCTTCTGGAGGATTCTGATCCGAATGGGCCACTTGCCAGGATTCATCTCTCGAACCGGCAAGGGAACCGGTTCGAGAGATGAATCTTGATCCTCTAAGGCAGCACGGTCAGGCTTTGTCTCAGGACTAAGCGATCGTACGAGGCCAACAGGGTTGCCCGAGTAGTAGCACTGGGCCTCGTAGCGACTGTGAACGTCGCCGCGATTTCTCCTTCGGGAATAGTCACCGAAGTCGGGGCTGTAACTGGACCATCGGACGTCGTACTGATGCCAATTGTGATTCCCCCTGGCCGTGCGGGACGGTTGATGGTGACGGTCGCCGTTGTCGAACCGCCGGACGGGATTCTCGCGGAAGTCACGGCCAGGCTGCGAATCACTGCTGGGGCGTCCGTTACGGCGAACGCGGCGACGCTTGAAAGCGAGGTGTTCGAGCAGTGCCAGGCGAACCCGATGTTGTTCGGGAGCATCTTCCCGTACGCGGGCGTCGCGACGAACTGGTCGTCATAGGTCCGCAGCACCCGTCCGTCGGCGACGCGGACGTAAGCGATCCGGCTGGCCCAGGTCTTGTCCTCATTGACGGGTCCGTACCCGGAAAACACTACCGCGATGGTGCCGTCCCTCGATACATCGGCGTAACCGTACGTGCCTCGTTCGGCCGGTTGGAAGTAAGTGAAACCACCGACCTGCACGGCCGCACCACTTGAGAGGTCGTACACTTTTACAATGAGGTTCGCCCCACCGTAAACATCGGCCCACTCCTGGGTGGCAAACCGATCACCATCAAGCGGGCTCCAAGCCAGACCCTTCCCTTCCGAAAGCTTCTCGATGCGCGCGATCTCGACGTCGTCGATTACCCTCTTGACGACGAGGCGGGAGCCGTAGCCAGCGTACTGCTCTTCACGGTAGCCCACGAATTTGCCCCCACCGAAAAGCACGCCGTAGTCGTGGGGATCGACGGTCGCCGTCCGCAGGAACGCGAGCGAGTTTCCAGAACGCCCATAGATGTGAAAGTCAGGTCCCGACTGACGGTAAATGTAATTGGGACCATCCCATTGTGGAGTCGCGTTAGGCGATGGCGAGGTCACCTCACTGAGAATCTCATCGTACGGCTGACCGGACTCGTGGAATCTCAGTTTAGTCAGGATAAGGGAGTTCCAATCGCCGCTAGCGGCCATGAATTCTGCGCCGGGCGACAGGTAACCATAGGTCGACCGGGCAGCCCCAATGTAGCGCTGGCCCGTTATGGCGTCGTACAGCAAGCGGGCCCCAGGACCAGCCTCTTCAACGTAGGGGCGGCCACCGATCAGGTGGGTGTTCCAGCCTCCCCACCAGGTTGCCGAGCGGTCGAAAACGGTGTCCTCCGCAACCGCTCCCGTCGGTCCCACGGTCAGTGCCTTCAGGGATACATTTCCGTTCCAGTAGATCACCGGGGACGTTGGCGAAACCGCGGTCGTGACGTCAACGTAAATGGGAAGGTGCGCAATGAAGGCGCCGGTGCTAGCCTGGATCAGATCTTGCCGGTAATCGCCGTCGTGGTTACGGGTCAGCAGCCCATCCATCCCGCCGATGGGCAGAGGAACATCGTCCAAAAGCGAGTTATGGCTCCAGAGCAATTTGAGGTCATAGGCTCGGAAGCACCGCAGCACCTTGGGGGAGCCCGCAGTCTTCGTGAAGATGTACTTGCCCGCGTTGTCCGTAGTGAACCGGTTACGGAAGTATTCGTGGTCCTGGACGTTGGCGGGGGTGCCGTCGAGTCGGTAGGTGCGGAGCCCGGAGACCGCGATCTTGCGGTCGGCATCGACGAACTCGATCTGGTATCCCGGCCGGGCGACGGTGTCGAAGTTGGCGGTTACCGACTGGGTGACCGCGTCGTAGATGAGGACCTTCGGGCTGTACAGACCCATTGCCGCGATCTTGGTGCCGTCCTTGCTCACCGCGAGATCGCTGGTTAGATGGCCGCTGGGCATCGAGAACAAAGCGGTTCCCTGGCGGGTGGCGATGTCGTACCGATAGATTGTGGACGTTCCGCCGCTCTCAGTGGAGTAGAGGATGCCCTTGCCGTCCGCCGTCGGCTCGTGGGGCCCGTCACCAGGACGGGTGATGTAGTTGATCGGCCTCTTGTTCACCGCGTCCCAGATCAGCATGGAGGAGTAGTTCTCGAAGTCGGACGACACGCCAATGGCGATGCGGCCGTTGCGCGAGAACTTTAGCTTTGCGACATCGGTCTTGATCCAAGTCGGTCGGAGGGTTTGGGCATTCGCGGAGGGGAGCAAGAGCAGGCTCGCACCGATGGAAGCCAGACAAGCCACAAAGGGCAAAAATCGTTTGAAACTCATGACGTCTTCCTTCCCCGGTTCGCGGGGGACCGAGGAAGGTTAAGCGCCCGTGCGTGAAAAGACCGTGAAATGCCTAGAAGTTCAACGGAAGGGACGAGAGCAGCGCCGTCGTCTCATCCGCTGACATGGCGCGGCGCGGGAAAGTCTCACCGAAATTATCCCGTTCCCACTCCTCGTGCAGCTCAATGTGGAAGCTGAGATTTTCATCCTCGGCCAGGTGCTCTTCGGAAATAGCGGTTCGAACACCCTCGGCGAGGGTCAGAATCTGACCGAGGGTGTGCCCTTGCGCGTGTTGTGCCAACTGGACTAGGGTGGCGAAGCAGGCGGGCAACTCCCCCAATATGTACTGGGACAGCGCGATTCGGGAGAGTATTCCGCAGATCTTGGGGCGGTCGGTCCAAGCCGTGTGGCGGCGGAGTTCTAGCTCGAGCAGGGGAATGGTGCGACGAAGGGCTTCCGGCCCGAAGTCGATCAGGTTCGCGCTCAGGCGCATCAAGGCCAGACCTCGTCCCCATTCGTTCCCGATCTCGTGGAACTGGAGGTACGCCTGTTCGAGCTCGTCGAGTCCTGCCTCGTTATTGTCTCCCTTCCGCATGATCCCGGTGCAGAGGATCGTGAGGGCGACGCCGGAAGGGTCTTTCACCTCTCCGAAGAGGCGAAGGGCATGGTCGAAGCATTGGCGGGCCTCAGTTAGTCGGCGCTGGTAGTTGCGGAGCAGACCCCGATTGCGAGTCGCGTGGGCAACGCCCCAGGTGTCGCCAGCGGTGCGATACCGTCGCTCCGCTTCGTCCAGCATCGAATCCATCTCCTCAAGGTTGGGCTGGCCCGACATCAGGCTCATGACGAACAGGGACACCAGGGCCCTTGCCACGTGCCGATTCTCGGCCCGGTCCTTAGCGGTTAACGCGCGTTGGAGGGCGGCCTTGCCCCGGGCGAAGTTTCGACTGGTCAGCCAGAACCGGCCCATGGCACCGGCAATGCTGAGCCCGGTGGCCGGGTCGTTCTCCTCGCACCACTGGAGGACGCCGAAGATTTCCGGCTCAAGCCCCGCGACCCGCTCCAGCCACTCCGACTCTTCGCCGCCGTACCAGGCCTGGAACGCGCGCTCCATGAGCTGAGCACAAGCCGCCGCTCGCTCCGATCCCGTTCCGTCCTTGATCTGCCGCGTCAATTCCTCGACGGCGTCGGTGCGTTCGACCTGGCTAGCGAGAGCAAGGCGGACGGCAGCCATTGTCTCGACGCTGGGCTCGACTCCTAGCGCCTCCTGAAGCCGTCGGCGCATGGTCTCCACATGGACCTGAGCCTCGGAATGCCGCGACTGCGCCGCTAACGACCGTACGACGGAGGCATGGGCCGCTTCGCATAAGTCGTCGATCTCGAGGGCGCGCCGGGAAAGGTCGAGCGCCTCGGCACAACGCCCCCTCGACAGCAACTGGCACGTGGTGTCGACCGCGCAGGCGACGAACAGCGCGTCCAGCCTTCGACGGTGCTCGATCACCCACTCCTCGTAGTGGTCCGGCATAAAGGTGCGGTATTCGAGGAGGTTGCTGAGCAAGCTCTCAAGACCCCGACCTGAACTGCGTGACATGGCCGCCTCCAGGCTGCTTGCGTCCGTCTCCACCTCCGCATTCAGCCACAGCCGGTTCCGATCGGAACTGAGGATTTGGGGGTCCCAGCCCTGCGCTTCTAAGGTTCGGCGCAGCATCACCACCGCCTGACGAAGGTTCTGCCGCGCTTGGGTGTCGAGGGCGTCCGGCCAGAGGACGGTGGCGAGGGCCTCGCGGGAAACTGGGCGAGGGTGGTCCATCGCGAGGGCCGCCAGTAGAAGTGCGACCTTGCGAGTCGGGAAGCGCTCAACGGCTACGCCTTGGTGGTGCATCGACAGCCCACCCAGCAGACTCACCCGCACTCGCTCCATTGCCACCGACATTGTACGGAACATTAATGGGGAACCTTAGCGGCCAGAAGCCGAATCTTCCCGCAAAAGGCGGCATCACTTCCGCTCGAGCAAGACCACTTCGATATGATCGAGGTTAGGACGGGACCTAATCCAGTCCCGCAGCTCGTGGCCGCCAACCTGCGGTAGCTCCGGGTCCAACACCACAAGGTCGAAGGCTCCGTTCTCAAGCCGCTCAATGGCCTCTCGTCCGTCAGCGGCCGACGTCACCTGGTGCCCCTGCCGCTCCAGTTGCCGCTGAAGCAGGCGCACGATGTGAAACTCGTCGTCGCAAACGAGCACCCTTCGAGTTCCGGGCGGACCGTCGAGGTCATTCGTCTCCACGGAGTCATGGTACAGGGGGATGAAGGATTGAGCGTTGAGCTTTAAGCATTGAGGGCTAAGAGGGAACACGCCCCGCGAAGTGACCATCCCCTCCTCAACGCTCAACGCTCAACGCTCAACGCTCAACGCTCAACGCTCAACGCTCAACGCTCAACGCTCAACGCTCAACGCTCAACGCTCAACGCTCAACGCTCAACGCTCAACGCTCAACGCTCAACGCTCGCTAGAGCCCCAGCACTTTCTGCAGGAGCGCTTTCTGCGCGTGGAGGCGGTTTTCGGCTTGGTCGACCACGCGGCTCTGAGCGCCGTCGATGACCTCGTCGGTGACCTCGAAGCCGCGGCGGGCAGGGAGGCAGTGGAGGAAGATGGCTTCCTTTTGGGCCATGCCCATCACCCGGTCGTTCACCTGGTACTTGTCGAACACCTTCAGGCGGTGCTCCTGCTCGTGCTCGTCGCCCATCGAGATCCAGACGTCGGTGTAGACGACCTGGGCGTTGGCCAGACCCTCTTCGAGGTCGGCCGTTTGGGTAAGGCCCGGCATCGGCTCGAGCTGGAAGTTTTCCGGTCCGCAGAGGGTGACCGGATAGCCGAGGCGGGTCGCCAGCTTGGCGAGGGAGCGAGCCACGTTGTTGCCGTCGCCCACGTAGGTGATCTTCACCTTTTCCTGCCCGAAGGACTCTTGGATCGTGAGCATGTCGGCGAGGGCCTGGCAGGGGTGTTCCCACTCGGTTAGAGCGTTCACGACTGGTACGTCGCAGTGCTCGGCCAGTTCGACGAGGTGGCGCTGCCAGTAGAGGCGGGCGACGACGAGGTTGCACCACCGGGACAGGTTGTTCGCCACGTCCTTGATGGACTCGCGATTGCCCATGCCGATGTCGCCCTTCGTCAGGTAGATCGGGTGCCCGCCCAGTTCGCGGATGGCGGTCTCGAAGCTGACGCGAGTCCGGAGCGATTGCTTTTCGAACACCATCGCCACGCTCCGGTTCTCGACGGCTTGGATGACCGACGGGGCCATCTTGCGCCGTTGCTTGGTGTAGGACGCGAGGTCCAGGACCTCTTGGGCTTGGTCGGGGGCGAGATCGTCGATGGAGAGGACGTCGGTGAGCGGCTTGGCCCGGGGAGCGACGCCCACCGCGGCCGGGGTGACGGTGGGTGCGGGGACGCCTAGCGCTTCGGCAAGGATCGCGAGGGCCTGTTTCGCCTGCTGCTCGGTGAGGACGAGCGGGGGCACGAACCGGAGGCTGTACTCGTCCGTCGCGTTGATGATCAGCCGCTTGTCCAGACAGGCGCGGACGACGTCGCGGGCGATGGGCTTGTCCAGAACTGCTCCGAGCATCAGGCCGGTTCCCCTTACTTCCGCCACGGGCGCGAGTTGCATGAGGCCGCTCCGCAGGACCTCGCCTACCCGCTTGGCGTTCTCCATCAGGTCCTGGTGCTCGATGGTGTCCAAGACCGCGAGGGCGGTCGCGCTGACCAAGGGGTTGCCGCCAAAGGTGGTGCCGTGGTCGCCGGGCTCCAGAATGGTGGCCGCCTTGCCCCGGGCGAGACAGGCGCCGACGGGGACGCCGCTACCCAGGCCCTTGGCGAGCGTCATCACGTCTGGCCGGATGCCGTGGTGCATAAAGGCGAACCACTGTCCGGTGCGGCCGATGCCCGACTGGACCTCGTCGAGGATCAGCAGCGCGTCGTTCTCGCGGCACAGCCGCTCCGCCTCTTGTAGGAACTCCGTGCTGAGCTCCAGGACGCCGCCCTCGCCCATCACCGGCTCCAGGAGAATCGCGGCGGTTTTGTGGGAGACCGCCTCCCGAAGCTCCTGAAGGTTGTTGACCTCGATGTGCCGGAAGCCGGGGACGAGGGGCTCGAAGGCGCGCTGGTACTTGCGCTGGCCCGTCGCCGCGAGGGCGCCGAGGGTTCGGCCGTGGAAGGAGCGGTGGAGAGTGATGATCTCGTAGTCGCCGTCGGGTCGCTTGGCGTTGCCGTGCTTCTTGGCGATCTTGAGGGCAGTCTCGTTAGCCGTGGCCCCATCGTTGGTGAAGAACACCCGGTCCATCCCGCTGATCTCGCAGAGCCGCTTGGCGAGGTTCGCCTGGGGCGCGGTGAGAAAGATGTTGCTCGTGTGGATGAGCTGTTGAGCTTGGCGGGTGATCGCGGCGACCACGGCGGGGTGGCAGTGGCCCAGGCTGCACACGGCGATACCTGCCAGCAGGTCCAGGTACTCGTTCCCGCGGTTGTCCCACAGGGTGCATCCGGCGCCCTGCACGAAAAGCACGGGTTGCCGGTTGTAGGTGTGCATCAGGTAGGCGTCGTCGGTTGTCTTGATCGCGTCGTATTTGAGCATTGGGTTTCGGGGCAGATGGGGGCGGTCAGGGCGCATTGCGCCGGGAGAAAGGACCAACGGGGAGGCGGGATGGGCTTCTTCGGCCCAGGGGCGGGACCCGGCTCCCCTAGATACGACGCGGGGTACGAGCAGCTCGACGGAGCGCTCGGAAAGAGTGTGCCAGACCCGTTGTGCGGGGGTTCCCCACCATCTGCGTCTACCTTACCATGCCTTTAGGACTACCGCAGAACGTGTAAACGAGATTTTTATTGGCGAACGGGCCACTGTTGACTATAATGACCACGCGATAGAACCGGAGGAGCCTGCCCATCAAGCGGGTATAACCCTTCTCGCAAGAGGGTTCTCTCGCAAATAATTTCCGCAAGGAAAGCAACACGTAGGAGGTGTTTGTATGGTTAAGAAGATTTTCACGCTCGTCATGGTGATCAGCGTTCTTGGTGTTATGCTCGGCGGCTGCAGCGGTGGCGACAGCGCTGCTGGCGGCGAGACTGCGGGTACGGCCGGCACGGCGGGTACCGCTGGCACGGCTGGCGACGCGGCAACCAAGTAAGAGCGCTGCGCATTTAGCGAGCACACCCGGCCTCCGTAGGGAAACCTACGGGGGCCGACGTGTTTGTAACCCTTGAGCTTTGAGGGTTGAGCTTTGAGACCTCACAGGGAACTGTGATCAGGAACCTCCCCTTGCCACGGATGGCTTGTGCCGTGACAGGGGGAGGGCAGGGT